>BNJS01002236.1_pt1 | contig 364334 bp, 430 predicted proteins | sample 8540461 | NCBI WGS metagenome assembly BNJS01 (sample SAMD00202454, study PRJDB9452) | human saliva metagenome | isolation source: human saliva | place: Japan
GCTTTTTTTAAAAATAGGTAACCTGATTTTTTTAGGTAACTTCTAAAACTAACTTCCAGTTTCCCATAACCCAGCTTATAGTATGAGTAAAACGCGTGAAACCAGTGGAAATTCGTCTTAGACTAACTTCAACTGCTTTTTCTTTTTTTCTTGATATATATGGGTTCAAAAAGCGAAAAAGACTCAGAAAAAAAGTACACGACAAATAGCCCTAAAATAGAGTCGTCTTAGAGTAAATTCCAGTTGCTAGCGTTTAGTGTGAGACTTTTCGGATCCAAAAAAACTATTGTATAACAAATAAAAAAATATGATATAATTAAAGCGTTTACAAAAAGTTATCGGTATGATTGGAATACCTTCTATATCTCTAGTATGAATTGCCAGAGATATAACTATATTAATCCCCTGTTATGGTATCGTTATGACAGCTATTCTGAATATAAAATTGGTTCTGGTTGGAATTACGATTGTTATGAGGTACTAAACTACTCCAGCGGAGGCTATTAATCCAAAAAGGAGGGCTAGATATGTTGCAGCTTACTCATGTGACCTTAAAAAAACGCGACAAGTCATCTTACAAGATGTTAATTTTACATTTGAAAAGGGTAGGATTTATGGTATTCTTGCTATAAATGGCTCTGGAAAGACGACACTGTTTCGTGCCATTAGCAATTTAATTCCTATAAGTAGCGGAAATATCGCAGTCCCTCCTTCTTTGTTTTATTATGAGAGTATTGAATGGCTGGATGGAAACTTAAGTGGGATGGACTATCTTCGCCTGATTAAGAACATCTGGAAGTCAGGGCTGAACTTGGGGGATGAAATTGATTATTGGGAAATGACTGACTATATTAGTCTTCCCATTCGCAAGTATTCCTTAGGCATGAAGCAACGCTTAGTGATTGCCATGTATTTCCTCAGTCAGGCGAAATGCTGGCTTATGGATGAGATTACAAATGGCTTAGATGAGTATTATCGACAGAAGTTTTTTGATAGGCTGGCACAAATCGATAGACAAGAACAGCTGGTTCTTTTAAGTTCCCACTATAAGGAAGAGTTGCTTGATGTCTGTGATAGAGTAGTAACCATTCATCAGGGGCAAATAGAAGAGGTTTAGTTTATGAAAGATGTTAGTCTATTTTTATTGAAAAAAGTTTTCAAAAGTCGCTTAAACTGGATTATCTTAGCTTTATTTGTATCTGGACTCGGTGTTACCTTTTATTTAAATAGTCGGACTGCAAACTCATACAGCTTGGAGAGCGAGTTGGAAACCAGTCTTGTAAAAAATGAGAGAATCATCAATGAATATGAAGAGAAACTCTCCCAAATATCTGATACCAGCTCGGAGGAATACCAGATTGCTAAAAATAATTTAGACGGGCAAAAAAATCTTTCGACTCAACAGACAGAAATTCTGACTTTATTAAAAGAAGGGCGATGGAAAGAAGCCTACTATTTGCAGTGGCAAGATGAAGAGAAGAATTATGAAATGATATCAAATAACCCGACTATTAGCTCTGACTTTAAAATGGCGGTTGACCGCCAACGAAAGATTTACCAAGCCCTGTATCCCTTGAACATAAAAGCACATACTTTGGAGTTTCCGACCCACGGGATTGATCAGATTATCTGGATTTTAGAGGCTATCATCCCAACCTTGTTTGTGATTGCTATTATTTTTATGCTAACGCAACTATTTGCAGAAAGATATCAAAATCATCTGGACACAGCTCACTTATATCCTTTTTCAAAAGTGGCATTTGCCATGTCCTCCCTTGGAGTTGGAGTGGGCTATGTAACTGTGCTGTTTATCGGAATCAGCGGATTTTCTTTTCTAGTGGGAAGTCTGATAAGTGGTTTTGGACAGTTAGATTATCCCTACCCGATTTATAGCTTAGTGAATCAAGAGGTAACTATTGGGAAAATACAAGATGTGTTATTTCCTAGCTTGTTACTAACTTTCTTAGCTTTTATCGTCATTGTGGAAGTCGTCTACTTGATTGCTTACTTTTTCAAGCAAAAAATGCCTGTACTCTTTCTTTCACTTATAGGGATTGTTGGCTTATTGTTTGGTATTCAAACAATTCAGCCTCTCCAAAAGATTGCACATCTGATTCCCTTTACTTACTTGCGTTCAGTGGAGATTTTGTCTGGAAGATTACCTAAGCAAATTGATAATGTCAATCTGAATTGGAGTATGGGAATGGTCTTACTTCCTTGCCTGATTATCCTTTTGTTGGTGGGGATTCTATTTATTGAAAGATGGGGAAGTTCACGTAAAAAGGAAGTTTTTAATAGGTTTTAGCATTCCCATAGGGAAGGTGTGGAAAAAAACTAATACAGAGAGGGAATCAACTTGATTCTCTTTTTTAGGAGAAAAATTCAAATGACTTATACTTTGGAATGGCTAAAGACTTTTTGATGGAGAGATTGATATTCTTAATATTAAGATGGATTGCTTGGCCAATACTATTGAGAAAAAAATGTTTCTCAGTACAAATATATTTATCAGACAGATATGGAGAACTGTCCTGAAATCATTCTATCAGTCCAAAAACTCCTCCATTCCTCATCTATTAGGATTATCTAGAAAATATCAGATTACTTCTTCTTTATAATATCTGGTCTGTCTTACGTATGGATTATTTTTTTGAAATAAAAAAATCTAAATGAATTGATTTTTAAAGAAATAAAATGCTAACAGATATATAAGATGTTAGCATTTTGTTTCTAAGAAAGGAGAATGATATGGTTGATCAAAGAGAGAAACTGATGAACTATTTCAATCAGTATGGTTTTTTAACTTTTAAACAAGTAATAGATGAAAATTTACACTACAAAACCTTATTAAAAATGGTTACAGAAGGAAAAATCGATGCTGAAGAAAAAGGGTTATATCGTTTACCTGATATTTATTTAGATGAATGGTTTGTCCTTCAGTATCGCTTTCCAAAGGGAATCTTTTCTTTGGAGACAGCACTTTGGTTACATGGTTTATCTTTGACCATCCCTTTTAACATGACGATGAGTTTTCCTTATGGTACGAATACCAAAAACATTAAGGAAGCAGATATATGTCCTATTATCTTACGATCTCACTATAGTGAAGGAATTGTTGAAATAGAGCGTCTTCCTGGTCAATTTATTAAAGTTTATGAAATTGAACGAGTTTTGGTTGAATGTCTAAGACCAGTTCATCAGGTGGATCTTCAAATTATTGCACCAGCCTTTAAGAAATATTTTCAACAAAATCAAATTCACTTACATAAATTATTTTATTATGCCCAGCTATTTAAGGTAACTGATAAGTTACAATCTTATACGGAGGTGCTATCTTAATGTTTTAAAATGCGAATAATTTTTAATGTTGAAAAATAAAGTCAAATATTAATTTCATGAATTTAATAGTGTAGAATATTTTTATGAATAAAAAGTAAGGCTGGACAAAAAAACTCAATTTGAGGAGAAAACAAAGCAAATTTTTTTCGACAATAAAACGCATAATATCAAGGATTTCAACACCTGATACTATGCGTTTTTCTAATTTTAAAGACTTTTTTGCCCAGTCTCACCTTGTTAAGTAAATATAACTCAGTCTTGTTTCATGAGGTGTAGTTCACAGAGAGCTGGTTATGATTTATGACTCCAAAATGTTTTTGCCTTCTTTAACACGCCAACGATAATCCGATAAAATAATATCTTCGAGGGAGTAGCTAGCTTGCCAGTCAAGATATTGTTTAGCTTTTTGATGCATCTGCTAGGACGCTGGCTGGGTCACCAGCACGGCGAGCAACAATTTCGTGTGGGATTTTTTTGATCCAGTAATTCTTCAGCAGTTTTAAATATTTCTTTGACGGTATAGCCTTTTTCAGTTCCTAAGTTAAAGATTTGAGAAGAACTGTCTTCTTGAAATAGGTAGTTCATTCCTTTAACATGAGCCTGTGCAAGATCTAAGACATGAATGTAATCTCGAATACATGAACCGTCACGTGTATCGTAGTCATCTCCAAATATTTTTAGGCTATCATTTTGTCCCAATGCGGTTTTGTTGATATTGGGAATGATATGAGTTGGATTTTTCACACGTAGACCGTTTGAAGCATCCATTTCAGCCCCAGCTACATTAAAGTAACGGAAAATGACATATTTCCAATCGTAGCGATTGGCCATCCAGTAAATCATTCGTTCGCCCATCAATTTTGTCTCTGCATAAGGATTGACAGGGTCGAGCAGGGTATCTTCAGTAGCTGGTTTGTCAATACAGTTGTTACCATAGAGGGAAGCAGTCGAAGAGAACATGATTTTTTGAATACCAACTTCAGATAAGACTTTGAGAACTTGGTTCATACCAGCAACATTGGCAGTGAAGTATTTACTTGGGTTTTCAATACTTTCGCTCACAACAATCTCACCCGCACAATGGAGAACAGCATCAATCTGATTTTCTTCTAAGTAAGCTTTTAGGGCACTAGAATCATAAACATCGAGTTGTTTAAAGCTAGCACGACTATCTACAGCTGAACGATTTCCTGTAGAGAGATTATCTAGGACATGCACCTGGTAGCCAACATTTTAAAAAGAGCTTTTAACGGTATGGGAGCCAATGTAGCCAGCTCCACCTGTAACAAGAATTGTTTTTTTGTCATGACTTTTTTTCTTTTTTTCTAATTTTTTTACTAGTTGGAAAAATTCTTTTTGATTTAAAAAAATATTGTATAAGCTAAAGTTAATTTCGCCTTTACAGAAATCATGATTTTTTTATATCCGTTTACCAATATTCATATTTAATTTTTTTCCTTGTATTAAAAAAATATCACTAATTAATATTTTTTTGTCAATATTTTTTTATTGAAAATAATTGAAAATAGTGAAAAACATGAAAAAAAAGCAAACCCAGTGTGTCTATATTTCAGTTTTTTTGTACTGAAAAACATTAATTTAATTGTGGTTTGAAAAAAATTGTTCAAGATTTTTTTCAATCATATTTTTCTATGAAGAGGTAAATAGTAAACTGCATTCCAACAACTCCAAAATGTGATAAAAATTTCAACTACTCTTATCTATAATAAAGCTACCTGTTCTTTGAAAATTGAATCCACTCCGTCTTGATTAGCGTGCCTGTGTAAGTAGGGACTGAGAGTATTTCCCTGTGAAGGGCAACTGGCACAAGACGTGTGTGAGAATTTTCTAACAGACACGGAGTTTATCGTTACCAGACTTAAACGATGCGACAAACTAGATAAAGGAGTTAATCATGAAGGTAGTAAACTTGTATGATTTGAAACAAATGGGAAATAAAGGTGGTTGTACCATCCAATTGATTCATCACTTTCCTTTTGGTATGGGCTTAGGACATCTCAAAAAAGACTACATTGAATTTAAACGTGTTGGTATCTTTGATGGGAAAGCAGTAGAAGTTACTCTTCGAGAACCTTATTCGAGAGATCTACTGCAGGTTGTTAAGTCGATTAAGCAACGTCAGAAATTGATAGCTTATCGTTATAAAGAAGGAAAAGTCGCTATTTGTGAAGAAGGAGGCATCAGATGTCCTCTGAACAACAGGAACGAATGGCAGTTCAATATGCAGAGCGTAGTCTTTTATTTACTGTAAGAAGTCTCTTAAAGATTCTAGAATGGTCTAGACGTCAGGCTTTATCACAGGATTCTGCCTATAAGATAGGGGTACAGAAATTAGAAGAATTGCTACAATCTCCTTATTCGATTGATACGATTAATCTGAAAAAAGATTTTTTAGACAAACCAATTGATATAGAGAAATTTAAAGCTTTTTTAGAAAAAGAAGAGATTCCTTTAGCCATCGCTTGGCAAGGGGATTCTCTGCATTTCTACACGAAAGACCGTTCGATTCTGGACAATCATTTAGACCATCTTTTAGAAAAAATGGTTAATGATCCAGAGAAATTAGCTGATTTTACCATGGATAAGTCATTAGACGATGCAATTGATGAGGCTAAATCCCAAATTACCTTTAGACAAGAAGGAGCCGTCAAACAGAAAGAGATGGTGAGATGATGTACAGTGGAAAGAAATTCTTACTATTCTCACTGTTAGGTATATTACTAGGCTATCTTTTTCATCGTTTGACGCTTTTGTATGATTCCTATACTGGAAATACACTAGATAAATGGACTCATCTTCTGATGGAAGGTCAAGATGAAGTTCTTCAGTCGCCATGGAATATTTCTTTTACTGGAAAATCAAGTGCTTTTTTTCTACTAGGTTTTGTGATGATGTTGCTGGTTTATCTCTATCTAGAGACTGGTAAAAAACAATACCGAGAAGGGGTAGAATACGGGAGCGCCCGTTTTGGAACTCTAAAAGAAAAGAAGCTCTTTTACGGTAAGGAATTTTCTCATGATACGATCTTAGCTCAAGATGTTCGTTTGACATTATTAGATAAAAAACCACCCCAATATGATAGAAATAAGAATATTGCGGTGATCGGAGGTTCAGGAAGTGGGAAGACATTTCGCTTTGTGAAACCCAATCTGATTCAGATGAATAGTTCTAATATTGTAGTGGATCCTAAAGATCACTTGGCCGAAAAAACAGGTAAACTCTTTTTAGAACATGGCTACCAAGTAAAGGTGCTAGATTTAGTCAATATGAAGAACTCAGATGGCTTCAATCCTTTTCGCTATATAGAGACAGAAAATGATTTGAATCGCATGCTGACGGTTTATTTCAATAACACTAAAGGCTCTGGCTCCCGTAGTGATCCATTTTGGGATGAAGCTTCTATGACTTTGGTACGAGCTTTAGCCTCTTACTTGGTCGATTTCTATAATCCACCCAAAACAAGAGAACAGCTCATTGAAGAGAGTCGTTTGAGTCAAACAGAATACCAAAACTTGTTGAAACGTCAAAAAAAAGAAGTGGAAGAGCGAAAAAAACGAGGGCGTTATCCAAGTTTTGCTGAAATCTCAAAACTCATTAAACACTTATCCAAGGGTGAAAACCAAGAAAAAAGTGTCTTAGAAATTCTATTCGAAAATTATGCTAAAAAGTATGGGACTGAAAATTTCACCATGCGAAATTGGGCAGATTTCCAAAATTATAAGGATAAGACTCTGGATTCTGTCATAGCTGTAACCACTGCTAAATTTGCCCTCTTCAATATTCAAAGTGTCATGGATTTGACCAAAAGAGATACCCTTGATATGAAGACATGGGGCAAGGAAAAATCAATGGTTTACTTAGTTATCCCAGATAACGATAGTACCTTTCGCTTTCTTTCAGCCCTCTTTTTCTCAACCGTATTTCAAACCCTAACAAGACAAGCAGATATTGATTTTAAGGGACAATTGCCTCTTCATGTGAGAGTTTACTTAGATGAGTTCGCAAATATCGGAGAAATTCCAGATTTTGCTGAACAAACCTCAACAGTCCGTTCTCGAAACATGAGTCTCGTTCCTATTCTACAAAATATTGCCCAACTTCAAGGACTCTATAAAGAAAAAGAAGCTTGGAAAACCATTTTGGGGAACTGTGATAGCTTAGTCTACTTAGGTGGTAATGATGAAGATACCTTTAAATTTATGAGTGGGTTACTCGGTAAACAAACCATTGATGTTCGAAATACTAGTCGTTCCTTTGGCCAGACAGGTTCAGGATCCCTTTCTCATCAAAAGATTGCTCGTGATTTAATGACACCTGATGAAGTCGGAAATATGAAACGGCATGAATGCTTGGTTAGAATTGCCAATATGCCTGTCTTTAAAAGCAAAAAGTACAATTCCATTAAGCATCCAAACTGGAAATACCTAGCCAATCAAGAAACCGATGAACGGTGGTGGAACTATCAAATCAATCCTTTGAATCAAAGTCAAGAAAATCATCTTGAAAGCCTTAGAATTCGTGATTTAACCTTTGAATCTAGTTTAAAATAAAAATAAAAAAGAGGAAATAGATGATTACGCATTTTAAAGGTTTTGTTTATGGAGTGGACGCAAGTGCTATGTTTACACAAGCTATGTCTTTGTTACAGAAGGGATTGATTGCGGTTGGTGCCTTTCTAGTTGTTGTAGGGATTGTCAACCTAGCAACCAATATTAAGGATGGTGGACCAGGTGTTCGGAATGCCATTCTTGAAATTGTCGGTGGAGTTATGGTCGGGGCTGCTGGAGCCTTTGTAACTCAGATTTCAATTTAGGAGGATAAACAATGACATGAATCTTAGTTTAGTCTCACCCTTTGTTTACCTTGCATCTGAAAAAATATCAGCTGAAAATTTATTTGAAGGATTTAATGTGGATTTACAATCTACGGTAGATCTGATTAAATCTCTATCTAGCTACAATCCAACCGTTTGGACTTACATGTCTAGTATTACTAAAAGTGTCATGCAACCTCTTGGAGTTGCGATTTTATCAGTTGTTCTCATCTTAGAATTTTCGAAGATGGCAAAGAAAATTGCTAACTCTGGTGGAGCGATGACCTTTGAAGCATTAGCGCCGATGTTGATTAGTTATATTATGGTTGCAGTTGTAATTACCAACACTACCGTCATTGTAGAAGCCATCATTGGGATTGCGAGTCATGCCATTGAACAAGTGGCCTCGATTGTGGCTCACGGTGGGGCAAAGTATGATACACTCTCTGGATTAAAAGGGTCAGGATTTATTGGCCGGATGATTGTGGGCTTTTTCGCCCTCCTCATTTGGCTAGTTCGGATAGTAAGTGCAGCCATGGTCAATCTTTTGGTATCTATTCGATTTATTCAACTTTACCTTATGATTCCATTTGCCCCTCTTACGATTCCAACATTTTTAAGTGATGAGTGGAAGTCTATTGGTATTGGCTATTTAAAAAATATTATGGTCTATGCGGTACAAGGGGTTCTTATTTTTCTGATTGTTTCTCTTGTTCCTTTGTTTGAATCTGCTGGGAAAATAGCTGTTTCAAATGGTGCAGGAGTCCTGCAATCACTTGCAATTATGTTTGGTAGTTTAATACAAGCTATCTTACTGATTATTGCCCTCGTTGGTTCTCAACGTACGGCTCGCTCAATCTTAGGTATGTAATTAGATAAAGGCTAGGAAGTGATTGCTTCTTAGCCTTTAGAAAGGAAAGTCATGAATACACGTGTCTTTAAAGACATCTCAAAATACCAACATAGGGCTTGGTTAGGTTTCACAACAAGACAAATCATCTTTGTTTTACCAGCCTTTATTGTCACAATTATTGTTTTGGGCTTGAATCTCTTTTTCTGGCAATTTGGAGATTGGTTTGTTTACGGTTTTGTGTTTGCTTTTACCATCCCCCTCATGCTTTTTGGAGTCTATAAACCCAATGATTTATATTTTGAACATTATTTGAAATACCGTCTTCATTTTGAATTAACGGTTCCCCTACGCACAATTACAGGAAAGAAAGGACCTGAACATGAAAAGAAAATCAAATACATTAAAGAAACAAAAAACTTCAATGACTAATCAGAAAGAAGTAGTTAAAGGAAAAAAAGAGGAAGTGTTACCATCAACGGCTAATACTCTCTCCTATCAAGCCCTGTATCAAAATGGTCTGATGCAGGTAAAAGAAGATTATTTCTCACAAAGCTATTTACTTGGTGATGTCAATTACCAGACCGTTGGTTTAGAAGATAAGGGCGCAATCATTGAGAAGTATTCTGATTTGATTAACTCACTAGATGACCAAACCAACTTCCAATTGACTATCTTTAATAAAAGATTGAATTTAGAAAAGTTTAGACAAAGTGTTTTGTATGAGGAAAAAGAAGATGGGTACGATAGCTATCGTAAAGAATTGAATCGGATGATGAATCAGAATTTAGACAGTGGTGAAAATAATTTCAGCTGTGAAACTGATTAGCTTTGGTAGAAAGGATTCTAATCCCAAACAAGCTTATCGTTCCTTGTCTCAAATTGGAGAATATTTCAAGAGTGGTTTCTCAGAAATTGATGCACGTTTTGAATCCTTGGCTGGAGAAGAACGGGTGAACTTGTTGGCAGATATGCTTAGAGGAGAACACCATCTTCCTTTTTCTTACCGTGATTTAACGAGATCGGGTCAGACAACTCGTCACTTCATAGCACCTAATCTCTTGGATTTTAAAAACAAGAATTACCTACAAATCAATGACCGTTTATTGCAGATTGTCTATGTGAGAGACTACGGCATGGAATTAGGGGATCAGTTTATCCGAGACCTCATGCAAGGAGATTTGGAATTGATAGTGAGCCTTCATGCTCAAAGTTCGACTAAGGCGGATGCCATGAAGAAACTACGAACAAAGAAAACCTTGATGGAATCCCAAAAGATTGGGGAACAACAAAAACTTGCTCGTACAGGTATCTATTTGGAAAAAGTAGGCCATGTTTTAGAAAGCAATATCGATGAAGCTGAGGAGCTATTAAAAACCATGACCGAGACAGGAGATAAACTATTTCAAACGGTCTTCTTGATTGGTGTTTTTGGTCAGGATGAAGAAGAACTCAAACAAGCCCTAGACACGATCCAACAAGTGGCCGGCTCAAATGACCTAATGATTGATAAACTTCCATATATGCAAGAAGCAGCCTTTAATAGTTTGCTGCCATTTGGTTGTGATTTTTTAGAGGGAGTATCACGGAGTTTATTAACATCTAATGTAGCAGTGAACTCACCTTGGACTTCAGTAGACATACAAGACCGTAGTGGGAAATATTACGGTATCAATCAAATCTCAAGCAATATTATTACCATTGATCGCAGTCTATTAAATACACCGTCTGGTCTGATTTTAGGAACATCTGGAGCTGGTAAAGGGATGGCAACCAAGCATGAGATTATCACGACCAAATCAAGGAATCTGGTGAAAATACTGAAATTATCATCGTGGATCCAGAAGCAGAGTACAGTGTTATTGGACCGGCTTTTGGTGGGGAAATGATTGATATTGCGCCAGATTCCCAAACCTATCTCAATGTACTTGACTTGTCTGATGAAAATATGGATGAGGATCCTGTTAAGGTAAAATCAGAATTTCTTTTATCCTTTATCGGCAAGTTATTGGATAGAAAAATGGATGGGAGAGAAAAATCGATTATCGACCGAGTTACGAGACTCACCTATCAGTCATTTAAAGAGCCTTCTTTGGAAGAATGGGTCTTTGTCTTGAGCCAACAACCAGAAGAAGAAGCGCAGAATTTGGCACTTGATATGGAACTGTATGTCGAAGGTTCTCTTGATATTTTTTCTCATAAGACCAATATTCAGACAGGATCTAACTTCTTAATCTATAACGTTAAAAAGTTAGGAGATGAGCTGAAACAAATCGCTCTTATGGTGGTTTTTGATCAGATATGGAATCGTGTTGTTCGGAACCAAAAATTAGGGAAGAAGACCTGGATTTATTTTGATGAAATGCAACTTCTCTTATTAGATAAATATGCCAGTGACTTCTTCTTTAAATTGTGGAGTCGTGTCAGAAAATATGGAGCCAGTCCGACTGGAATAACTCAAAACGTCGAAACCTTATTGTTAGATCCAAATGGCAGACGGATTATTGCAAATAGTGAATTTATGATTCTCCTCAAGCAAGCAAAAAATGACCGAGAAGAATTGGTTCAACTCTTAGGCTTGTCAAAAGAACTCGAAAAATACCTTGTCAATCCAGAAAAAGGGGAAGGACTGATAAAAGCTGGTTCCGTTGTCGTACCCTTTAAAAATAAGATTCCTCAAGGTACTCAATTGTTTGATATCATGAGTACGGATCCTGATAAAATGGCTTCTAACTAAGGGGAAGGTAAATGAAGGATAAAAGAGAAATCATACGTGCCCGAAAGGCATTTAGAAGAAGTCTAAAAAGATGAGAAGAAATTCTTGAAAAAAGGAAAGAAGGAGGTGAGGAAACAGAAAAAAGATTCCGCTGTACTGGATGAAAAAGCATGGAAAAAAGAGATAAAAGAAAAGCTAGAGGAGATGAGAGAAGCTTCAAAGGAGAGAGTAAAACAAGCAAATGAAGACTACAATCATATTCTTCAAAATAGTCCTCCATCTCTTTTGAATCGGAAAGAATTAAGAGACAGACGATTGCCTCATGCTAGGAAACGATTAAAAATAGCCAAGAAGCAATTTAGAGAAGCCAAGGTAGAAGCAAAAGAAGGAAGAAAAGAGGGTCGTAAAGAAAGAAAAACCAATCAAAAATTTCTCTACGGTCAGGAATCGAAAGCAAAATCCAATTTTTTCTTTCAAGGGAAGAGTTTAGAAGAATTAAAAAGCTAAGAAAGAAGTCAAGGCCGCAAAAGAGAATTTAAAAACTACTAAACAAGCCTATAAGTCCAAAAATGTCAGTAGGAAAGCCAAAACTTTTCTTTATGTCCTTGGACGTGAAGGTGGAGAGTTAGCTTCAGAAAATGAAGATTTAGAAGGCTATCGCACACTTCAAGAGACAATTAGAAAAGGGAAACGCTACAGCCGGCTTTCTTATAATCTGGGGAAAGCTAGTGTCAAAACAGGACAAGCAACAGGTCGTTTTACCAAGAAAAGACTGACCAACACAAAAGAGCGATACCATCATTTTAAGGATGGAAAAGGATGGAAACTAGCGAAAGAGAATCCAAGTTCCTTTAAGAATCGGTTTCGAAAATTAAAGAAACAAGGTCTTACAAGTGTCCGAAATATCTATCAGAAACTAAAAGCAGCCTTTTCCTTCTTTACATTTGCGGCTGGGAATCCTGCAACATGGATAGTTGGAGGAATAGTCTTTCTTCTTTTACTTATGATGAGCTTCTTTTTAGGATTTTCATCTGCTAGTTTGATTCAACAAGATGAATTTGAATTAACAAAAGCTTATACCCACCTAACTTGGGAAGACGCAGAACATACTCGTACAAATGACAAAGGCATTACCTATTACACAAAAGTTGATGATGTGATGGGGTATATGAACTTTAAATTCCATGACTATAAGTTACACAAACCAGTTCACTTATTTAGTTCAGAAACTTACAAGGATTATCTGTCTACTTTGTGGCATGATTTAAACGATGGGGAAGATTTGAAATCCATGCAAGACCTTTATGAAACTCCTAAGTATAAACTCTCGAAAGACGATCAAGAGGAAATAAAGGAACTAAAAGAAGAGGGTGTCTATGCTTCCATGCAGGAATTGGACAATCCATTTGAGGGGAAAAGCAACGAAGATAGTCTAACCATGACTTATCGTTATGGATACTATGATTTAGACGGAAAACCTACCCTTCAGGAGTACATTCTACTAGAAGCGAAAGCTCACCAAACGATTGTCGCACCAATGGATGGAGTTGTATCTCTAGATGGCGACAATATAATTCTCACTAACGGAAAAGGAGAGAATGAGAGTCGATTGACCTTGTATTCCATTCATAATGGCCGTGCGATTGAGGGGACAAGAGTTCTAACGGGTGATATTATTGGTGAAACACCAGACGATACAGGCTTGAAAGTTTCCTATCAAAAGTATAAGAACAAGAAAGAAAAATTGGTGTACGTCAATCCGCAATTTTATTTTCCAAAGGTCATTCAACTTCAGACAACTATCTTACCAGCCATTGGTCAGTTTGGTGGGGATGAGTTTGAACGAGCTAAACACATTTATGAGTTTTTGAAATCTCAAGGGGCAAGTCCCCAAGCCATTGCGACAATTTTAGGAAATTGGTCGGTAGAGTCTTCTATCAATCCTAAACGAGCTGAGGGAGATTATTTATCCCCTCCAGTTGGCGCTACCGATTCCTCATGGGATGATGAAAGCTGGTTAGCAATTGGAGGACCAGCCATTTATAGTGGTGCTTATCCTAATATTCTTCATAGAGGTTTAGGTTTAGGGCAATGGACGGATACTGCGGATGGTTCAACACGTCACACGGCCTTGTTGAATTATGCACACGCCAAAAATAAGAAGTGGTATGATTTAGACCTCCAACTTGATTTTATGCTTCATGGGGATAGTCCTTACTATCAAAGTTGGTTAAAAGATTTCTTTAAAAATACGGGCAGTGTAGCCAATCTCGCCCAACTCTTCCTCACCTATTGGGAGGGAAATTCTGGTGACAAACTACTGGAAAGACAAACCAGAGCAACGGAATGGTATTACCAAATTGAAAAAGGCTTTAGCCAGACAAATGGAGGACAGGCAAAAAGTGACCCGCAATCCCTTGAAGGGGTTCGTGGGGACTTGTATGATCATTCTGTTCCTGGTGGTGGAGATGGAATGGCCTATGCCTATGGACAATGTACATGGGGTGTTGCGGCTCGTATGAATCAATTAGGCTTAAAATTAAAAGGAAGTAATGGAGAGAAGATTTCAATCATTAATACCATGGGAAATGGTCAGGACTGGGTTGCGACAGCTTCAAGTCTTGGAGGAGAAACAGGTTCCACACCAAGAGCAGGTGCTATTGTTTCTTTTGTGGGAGGTACACATGGTACACCAGCAGACTATGGTCATGTGGCTTTGTAGGTGCGAGACGTTTCTAACTGAAAAGGTTAGACACGTTCTTGAAAAATCAACCTGATAATCAGGTTAAATTTGAATAGAATGGAGAACTCTTATCTTGAAAATTGGAATGAAGGGGTAACGCCCTGAAACGATTTCTCTAATACTCCGACATGCGTTTATCTTGTGCAAAGGTAAAGGTATGAAGCTCGGTGAAGTCGGCTGAAAGATACCGTCATTCTTAAGGACTTAAGAATCGAAAGTGTTCCAGAGGTGGAATATGTATCTGATAGGTCGGGAGTCATTAAAAACTAAATAGGGTGAGAATGTGCATGAGCACTGACGAACCAGCGAATGTACGCTCCGAAGGCGAGTACGTAGAAATGCGTATAACAACGTAAGTTGTTTCAACTTGAGGAAGAGTAAGAATCGACGATATGAAATTCCTTGTTATGTTACAGGCATATCAAAGTTGAAGGGGTATAGCTAGGCACCTAAGTTTAGTATTGATAAAGATAAGGGAACGTCGAAAGCTAGAGATGTGGAGGTTGCACAACCAGAGAAACATTGGAAAGAAAATCATAACTTTCCTTAATCTCTAGTGAGAGTGGTGGCACGACCTTTGAAAGTGTTGTAATGATACTGGAGGAACAGCCACTAGTCAATAGTGTATTGTTATGAACTTTATCATTTCATGGATTCTTGTAAGACATAAAAGGTCACGAATCCAAAGAGAGGAGTGATAGACCATGACGAAACCAAAAAATGATGACAAACTATTAAAACATCAAAAATTAAGATATGCGGAATACTATGGCATGACCGAGATATTTGATGATTTATATTCCAAAAGTCAAAATGGATTCATTTTTAAGAACTTAATGAACATTATCACATCTCCCGAGAATATACTGCTTGCTTATCGTACCATAAAGCGAAATGGTGGTAGTCAAACCGAAGGAGTAGATGGTGTTACCATTAAAGATTTAGAAAATCTGACCCAAGAAGACTTTATCTCTAAAGTTCAAAGAAGATTTCAATATTATAGACCCAGAAAAGTCAGAAGAGTAGAGATTCCTAAGCCAAATGGGAAGAAACGACCACTTGGCATTCCCTCGATGTGGGACAGAGTAGCTCAACAGTGTATTTTACAAGTGTTGGAGCCAATCTGTGAAGCGAAATTTTACAAACACAGTTATGGATTTAGACCCTTAAGGTCGGCTGATAACGCTATTATGGACTGTATGTATCGTATGAATAAAAAGTCATATGACTTATGTCGTTGACGTTGATATTAAAGGCTTTTTGATGAAGTGAATCATACTAAGTTAATGCGTCAAATCTGGACATTAGGTATCAGGGACAAACAACTTCTAGTGATTATTCGAAAAAAATGTTAAAAAGCACCAATTGTTCTTCCGAATGGAAAAAGTGACCTATCCAACTAAGGGCACACCACAAGGAGGTATCTTATCTCCACTACTTGCCAATATCAATCTCAATGAATTTGATTGGTGGATAGGACGACAATGGGAAGAAAGAGATTGTAAGGAATTAGTTCCTCAATATAATTCCAAGGGAACAAGACACAAGTCACACGTTTACAGAAAAGTCGCGAGCTTCAACGACGCTAAAAAGAAGTTTATATTGTCCGATATGCGGATGATTTTTAAAAATCTTTTGTCGAAATAGGAATGAGGCAGAGCGAACGTTTAAGGCTGTAAAATTGTGGTTAAAAGAACGACTTAACCTCCCTATTTCAGAGGAAAAAAATCTCAAATTACCAATCTGAGAAAGAAAAAGCAGTGAATTCCTTGGGATTACTTTAAAGCTAGTTTCTAAGAATAATCGTTTGGTTTGTTTCTCTCATATTGCATCAAAAGCCAAGAAACGTATTAAACATCAACTGAAACAACAGATGAAATTGATACAAATTAAAGGTGCTAAAGAAACAATTATTCGTGAAATACAGAAGTATAATAGTATGGTTATCGGTATTCATAACTATTATAGTATGGCAACACATGTGAGTAAGGATTTAGAAGAAATTCATTATCAGCTTTATCTCTCTTTTAAAAATCGATTGCAGGCGAAAGGTCTGACAAAAAAATAGGAGAATACAAGGGAAAAAGATAAAGGACTTCTCCCCTACCTCCAATCTCAAAATATTCGGTACTTAATGGGTTATCCAATTCTTCCAATTAGCTATGTCAAGACGAGAACACTAAAAGGAAGAAATAAGAATCTGAATAGGTATACTCCCGAGGGGAGAAAATTGATTCATAAACAACAGGAATCTGTTGAAACATGGAAATTAAAATGGCTGAGAGAACACTCAATTATAAATAAGCGTGCAACAGTTGAATACAATGATAATCGAATTTCTTTATTTGTAGCTCAAAAAGGGAAATGTGCTGTAACCGGTCAGGAATTGGATATGGATGATATTCATTGTCACCATAAGAGACCGTGGTTAGAAACAAAGGATGACTCTTATAGGAACCTTATCATTGTTGGACGAGATATTCATCGCCTGATTCACGCAACAAATGAGAAGGTTATCAAAAATCTCTTTCAGCTTTTGAATTTGAGTAATACAGGACTGACCAAATTAAATCAGTTGCGCGAACTTGCAGGAAATTCACCATTATTGAAAGAAAATTTGAACTTAGAACAATTATGTTAATCATATTAATACAGCACGATAAAGCAAAATCGTGATAATACACTATTGATGGAACGCCGTGTGCGGTGAAAGTCGCACGCACGGTGTGAAGCGGGGGAAAAGATGGAGATAGTATCAAAGTTTTACCTATCGCTATAGAAAGTATATGATGATGGTTCTTTCCTTGTGTCTGAGACAAACTATGGGGGTAATCCTAACTATACCTTTAGAAAAATCTCTCAAGCAGATAGTGCCATTAGTTTTGCCTATACGGTGAAATAAAAGAATCATGTCATCAGTTTAGGTGACATGATTCTTATTTTTTATAGAGTGACATATTTAATGCCATAGGCTGATAAGTTACTTGATGATCGTCTTTAATCAATTGACTGTAAGCAACAAATCCGAACTGTTCATAAAATTGGATGACTTTAGGATGATTGATACTATCTAAAAATACCATCTGAGTTCCTACAATTGCTCGAAATTCTTCAATTTTTTGAATTACAATTTCAAATAACTCTTGTCCTGATAGTTTATTTAGCTTTGTGTTTTTGCCGAATTGACCGATAAGTAACACAGGAAGATAATCAATATTTTTGGGACTTTTCCCTTTTAGGACGAGTTTCTTTTTTAAGGATTTCTCTAAATCAGAAATATCAACAACTTTGAGAGATAAACTAAAGAATCCTATGATGTTATTTGTTTCAGTTTCTTCAACGATAAAATTACGAGAACGATGTTGTTTTTCAAAATTGGGGGCTTTATCAGATAGATAAGTCAACATCTCTTCATTACCGTTGAAATCAACATTTTCTAAAATGATAGTTTTAAATAGATCCTGAACTTGTTTCTCAGTTTTATCAGGAGCTAGCACTTGAATATTTTCAAGATATTGCTTAAGTGGTGTTACTTGAATTGTCATCTTACAGATACTTTGAAATGAGTTTATTTTTCGTTGGAGCGGTAGCGTCCTGTGATTCAATAGATTTCAAGACGGCTTGTAGCTTTTTAGATGGTTTATGATTAAGAATTTTTAGAGCATCTTCGTTTGTTAGTTTTATATCACGTGTTAAACTGATTGTAGCCATTTGTTCTACCTCCTGTTTCTACTTAAATTCATTATAGCTTATTTTGAACAAAAGTTCAATCTGAAGATAGTGTATGTTTTTTATAGTGTATAAATCCAAAATAAGTTTTTCTCTTGCGTTTGTAGCTCATATTCGTTAGAATAATGGTGTAAATGAGTGGTCGGCTCATGGTCAATCTGATAGTAATCTTGGACATAAGGGCCAAGCGGTGGCGGACACCAGAACAAAATCCGATAGCAATCTTGGACGTACGGGCCAAGCGGTGGCAGCACCAGAATAAACCGACTGATTAGGTGGCTTACAGGTTCAGTAAGTCATCTTTTTTATTTGGAAAAACAGTAAGAAAGCGTAAAAAATCAATTCCTGTACTAGCGTGTAATTGAAATTTTTTAGTTTTGGCGTTAGAACTGTTTCCTCAGTCCTAGCCCCTTCTCTTTTTGATAAGTATGCTTGGCGGAAAGTAGTTTGTAAATGATTCTGAGAATCTTATGAGCATAAGCAATGACGGCCTTCATCTTGCTTACTCTTTGGGAAATTCGATTATAAAAAAAAGAAAAAGCTGGATCCTTGGAATGTGCTGCAATTAATCCCGACATGGTCAAAGCCTGTTTTATTTAGCGATTTCCTTGCGTGATGTGTGAGGATTTTTTAATGACAGCACTATAGGCTAAACATCTTTTTCTGTCATGAGTTAGCAGGCTCTGCCTGCTTAGAGTTTTACATATGCTACTATCTTCGTTATAGCTAACTTAAATTCTCATTTATTAAGTATACCTAAGTTTTATGTTTAAATTTTGTATAGAATAGTTGTATCACTTATCAAAGCTATGTTTACGCTTTCAATCAAGCCTCATTTATGATACTATTAAGGTAATAGAAAAAAATTCTTAGTTCGCTGAAGACCTTTATTCGAGATTCAGAGGAAATAGAAATTTTAACAGTAAACAAAGTATAAATTTCTAATTATCTTTTTATATTTTCTTAAATGCTCGTAAAGCCTTATTCTATGTGCTTTCGAGTATTTTTACTGTAGGAAGATACTTCACGTTTCTTTGCATATTTCCTCATGTCTTAGCTGTCAGAAGTGGTAAATAAGTAGTAAATTCATTTGTACTACTAAGCAACAAGACGCTCCTGTTGCTTCTCTTTATTCAAGCGTTTCATTTCTGCCATTGCAGAATCGAATGTTGCATGTGCGTAATAGTTCAGCGTCATGGCTATATTAGCATGTCCCATAATGTACTGTAATGCCTTTGGATTCATTCCTGCATTTGCATAGTTGGTACAGAATGTATGTCGCAAACTATGTGGAGTGATGTGTGGCAATTTATCCTCGTTATACTTATTGTATTTCTTAACAAGACCTTTCATCATGCCGTTGTAATCACTTGCCACTTTTGGATAGTTCTTTCTATTAAGAAAGAGGAAATCACTATATCCATCAATCTCAACACGCTTATCATTCTTTCGATTCGCTAACACTCGCTTAAATGCTTGATAGGCTTCTTCAACCATAGGAACTTGACGTTCGCCACTTTTGGTCTTTGGTGTTTCAATGTAGTACCCAATTTCAGTATCTCTCAATAGCTGATGGTCTATATTGACAAGACGATTCTCAAAAATCTAAATCTGGAAGTGTCAAACCACCAAACTCTGAAATACGAAGACCTGTTTTTAAGAGTATCAGAATTTCATCATAATTTTTTTGCTGTAGGTTTTATCAGCTTTTTGCAAAAGGCTAACAGTTTTTTTCTTCCTGTTCTTCTGTTAGTACGGTCTTAGGGACAGTATCATCATCAAGAACTGCTTTCAGTTGAAAGTCAAATGGATTCTTCCGAACACAATCATCTTGTATAGCAATATAGAATGAAGCCTTTAAAGAACGTTTGTAGTTATTGATGGTTTGATAAGCATAACCATTTTCACTCATTCTAATAGCCCATTCTTTAGCGTCTGATGGCTTAATACTGTCAATACTTCTTACACCTAACTTGTCTTTCTTCAAAAATATCCATAAGATATTTGCGTCCAGTTTCAGTGTTTTTTTCTAACCTTTGGTCTTTGAGCGTTCTGTTTTTGCGTAAAGCTGGCAGAGTGTCATTTTCTTTCCTACAACATCAATACCATCATGAATGTCTTTCTGTAACTCTGCGATTTTTTCTCTAAGTGAGATACAATCACGCTTTCCTGCTGGTACTCGGTCTGTAGCCACAAGTTTCCACGAGTAAACAAATTGCGGTTCTCCAAATGAATCTATATATTTGTATAAGTATCTTCCGTCTTTTCGTTGGCTCTCTCCAGTCTTTAAGATTCGACCTTTATTGTCACGTCTTTTTTTCTGGCATGGCATTTGCTCCTTTCCTTTATGGAAAGAGCCTTGATACGACTTAATACTATTTTTATCATATACAAGACCCTTTGGCGACGCTAGATTGCGTCCAATGTATCTATAATTTTTTTCAAATTGTTTTCGTTTAATCTGAATACGATTGCCATTCATAATCAGCCAATTTGCATTTTTTTATTTTTCCTCTGCCAAGCGTCGTAGCTTGTTTTTCGCCAATACGAAAATATTTTGACGCTTCTTCAATGGTTAGGGTATAACGTTCCCAAATAGGAATGTCAGTCTGCTTCATAAAATCCTCCTTTCCAAATCACTTATTTGGATTTCATAAAAGTTGTTTTACCAGCAATCGAACAGCTTTTAGCAAAGCTCACGGGAGTTCCACCCCTGCATGGTTCTCATGTAGCCATACTCATTGCCTGCGACGGTTTTTATCACGCTCGGACTATTGACTGTATGGGAGTATCATTATCACGATAAGAATGTCGTTGCAGGCAATCCTGCTAAAGATTGCTTCTCGGATCACTAACATGAATCGCTCGCTATCTTTATAAGATAGGTCATGGCGGTTAGTTCCGTTGGCTCTTTTCTTATCGAAACGTATTCGATTACTTTTATTCAGTTTTCAAAGAACAATGGCTCGTTAGCCTATCAAAACACATTGAAAGCTCAATATGCTTTGGTGGAATAACAAACCTCCCTGTTCGGGAAGCGTGGAATGGTTTAGCACGCTTCCACGAAAAGGAGAGAGGATATTACTTAATTTCAAATGACAAAATCTTTGTAATCAGTCTGGTTTCCATTCTTCCACGTAAGACTTCATCAACGACCATACTTTGATTGCCATATTCATCTTTCATAAGTCGTAGGGAACGCTTCGTTATGTACCCTCTGTAATGATGTAGAATCTGGTTAATCGCTTCGGTATCGCCATCTGTTGCCTTTACAATGAGAGGAAAGGGAATCATAGGATATTGTGTTTTCATTCTTCAAATTCCTCCATAAACTTTTTAATTAAGGCTAGTCCACTGGTTCTATGCCGATAGACAGTAGAACGGTTCAATTTCAACAGGTCTGCAATTTCTGAATCGCTCATGTCCATAAAGTAAAACAGCAGTAGAATTTCACGTTTCTTGTCTGGCAACTCACGTAATGCTTCACTCAACAAATCATTTTCAACGCCTACTGATAACCCATTGAGTGTAAAAATCTGAAAGTCAGTTGAATAGTTATCTGTTGTCGCAAACTGGCTAACAAGATAATCGCCAACATCCGAAAAAGGACACCTCACGCTTTGCAATCCTTGAAAGATAAAAGCATATAATTCTTTCGCTCGTCTTCCATAGCACGTTTACAGATATAGTCAAACTGATTTTTCTATTGTGGTCTGAAAAGAAGATGGTTTCATGTTTCTCACCCCTTTCTGTCTAGGAAAGGAAGTGAGCCTTGCTCGTTTATCTCCTTTCACTCTTAGTCCCAATGTGAAAGGGGATTTGTTGCATTACTGATAAATAAACTTTGTAAAAAAAGTTCTGAATAGCCAAAAAAAGCATATAAACAGATTTATTTCTCTGTTTACATGCTTCTGTTATTCTATCTATATGATTTATAAAACCACATTGGTGGACGTACTTATCTATTGCAGATAGACGACTTTTTTTGACAAGAACCCAATGTAAGGAAATTTATTGTATATGATGTACTTCATGGCGACGTTGACCTCCAACAAACCGCCATTTGGAAGTAATATACAATATTTTAACAGCGTAAATAGCACTACCATATAACGGTTTTTTTATTGGCGTTTAGTAGTGCTTTTTTTATTAAATATAAACCTATAAACCATATAACACGTTTTTTTCTATACCTGTTTTTAATTCAGTAGGAACAATAAAATGTATAGAGGTGGTCTACTATGCGTAAAAAAGAAGATAAATATGATTTTAGAGCCTTTGGTTTAGCCATTAAAGAAGCTCGATTGAAACGAGGTTTAACTCGTGAACAAGTGGGAGCATTGATTGAAATTGACCCACGGTACTTAACTAATATTGAAAATAAAGGGCAACACCCCAGCATACAAGTTCTTTATGACCTTGTATCGTTACTTCATGTTTCCGTTGATGAATTTTTCTTACCTGCTAATAACTTGGTAAAAAGCACCCGACGATTACAGATAGAGAAATACATGGATAGCTTTTACAGACAAAGAACTATCCTTAATGGAATCTTTAGCCAGCGGTATCAACGAAGCAAGAAACATCGAAGACTAATTAAAAGAATCCATACATAACGGAAAGAGCCGATAAAATGAGATTGTATTAATCTCATTTTATCGGCTCTGCGTCTTTGCGTCTGGCTCTGTAATCACAGTTACTTTGAACTGCTTTATTTCAATTAAATTTTCTTGTCTGCATTTCGGACAATAGAGGGGGAATTTTTTTAATTCAGTATCTTCCCTTATCTTTAATCGTGTTTTATTTCCACATACAGGACATGTTGAGGCGGTAAGTTTGCTAGTCAAGGAGTAAAACGACGAAGATTAGCATTTACTTCCGCCCATGCGATAGCTGTCCGTGATTGACAAGTGCTAGCACGCAGACAGAACGGAGATAGCGAACCGCTGAGTGTGTCGCTCTGCTCGTAAAAGCTTAGAAACCTTTGAACGAAAGGGATAATGAAAGCCTTGATTGCAAGGCTTTTTGCTTTATGGTGGGTAAGTATCAGAGTGAGAAAATTTTTGGAATGAGTAGAAGTGATAGCTAGAAATTATCAGTTTCTATTTCCATTTACCCTGTGGGTACGTGTTTGTTTCCATTGACAAGGAGTTTGTGGGAATAGAAATGTACCCACCTTGTTTGAATCAAGTGAAGTGTAGTTGAAGGAAATCTGTTGAAAGCAATACTTCATTTTACCGAATAAGTAATAATTTAGGCAACTTCAAATCGATTAAAAAAAACTATTTTAAAGGTTAAGAGTAGACAAAAATTGTCCACTCTTTTTTGCAAACTCAATTTATCAATAAATGAAATGAGGGAATGTAAAAATGAAATATTTTGAGGTTGAGTTAGAAAAATCCTGATGAATTTTTTTAAAACTACAAACAGAAGATTTTTGTGAAAGCTAATCGCTTGCTACTAAGGAAGATAATCCAGAGCGTTACAGTCTATGAAGAAAACTTCGTCATATCCTTTAAATCTGGCATCGAATTGGAAGTATGAGTCTCATTCCATAACTTTTTATATTGAACATTTCATCTTGTTGTGTTATACTATAAATTGATATAAACAAAGATGTAGGGAGGAACCGAAACTATGACAGCCTCAATGCGTTTAAGATAAGCTGGCAATAAAAAAAGCAGAATCTATACCCGATGATAGGCTTTTTTTGTTGTGCTTATTTATACGATACTGAGCATTCATTAGTTACGGTGAGGATATTGGTTATTTAACTATACCTTTATTTAACTATGTCTTTAATATGAATGTTTCCAAATTGTATGTATGCAGACCAAAAGCCACATTGTGGGGTTTTGGCCTGCATTTTTTTATTGCCTAGAATGCTATTCAAAATAGAAATTCAAGCAAAATAATATGCAGGAGATAATATAAATGGAAAAAAAATACAACAATTGGAAACGAAAAATTTTTATGCAATATGGGCAGGGCAAGCAGTATCATTAATCACTAGTGCCATCCTGCAAATGGCGATTATTTTTTTACCTTACAGAAAAAAACAGGATCTGCGATGGTCTTGTCTATGGCTTCATTAGTAGGTTTTTTTACCCTATGCGATTTTTGGGACCTGCCATTGGTGTGCTAGTGGATCGTCATGATAGGAAGAAGATAATGATTGGTGCCGATTTAATTATCGCGGCAGCTGGTGCAGTGCTTGCTATTGTTGCATTCTGTATGGAGCTACCTGTCTGGATGATTATGATAGTATTGTTTATCCGTAGCATTGGAACAGCTTTTTCATACCCCAGCACTCAATGCGGTTACACCACTTTTAGTACCAGAAGAACAGCTAACGAAATGCGCAGGCTATAGTCAGTCTTTGCAGTCTATAAGCTATATTGTTAGTCCGGCAGTTGCAGACACTCTTATACTCCGTTTGGGATTTAAATGCTATTATTGCCATCGACGTATTGGGTGCTGTGATTGCATCTATTACGGTAGCAATTGTACGTATACCTAAGCTGGGTAATCAAGTGCAAAGTTTAGAACCAAATTTCATAAGGGAGATGAAAGAAGGAGTTGTGGTTCTGAGACAAAACAAAAGGATTGTTTGCCTTATTACTCTTAGGAACACTATATACTTTTGTTTATATGCCAATCAATGCACTATTTCCTTTAATAAGCATGGAACACTTTAATGGAACGCCTGTGCATATTTCTATTACGGAAATTTCCTTTGCATTTGGGATGCTAGCAGGAGGCTTATTATTAGGAAGATTAGGGGGCTTCGAAAAGCATGTATTACTAATAACAAGTTCATTTTTTATAATGGGGACCAGTTTAGCCGTTTCGGGAATACTTCCTCCAAATGGATTTGTAATATTCGTAGTTTGCTGTGCAATAATGGGGCTTTCGGTGCCATTTTATAGCGGTGTGCAAACAGCTCTTTTTCAGGAGAAAATTAAGCCTGAATATTTAGGACGTGTATTTTCTTTGATCGGAAGTATCATGTCACTTGCTATGGCAATTGGGTTAATTCTTTCTGGATTCTTTGCTGATAAAATCGGTGTAAATCATTGGTTTTTTACTATCAGGTATTTTTAATTATTGGCATTGCTATAGTTTGCCAAATGATAACTGAGGTTAGAAAAATTAGATTTAAAAATAAACAATATTGGAGGAAATGTTATGGAATTAATATTAAAAGCAAAAGACATTCGTGTGGAATTCAAAGGACGCGATGTTTTAGATATAAATGAATTAGAAGTATATGATTATGACCGTATTGGTTTAGTAGGAGCAAATGGTGCTGGAAAAAGCACTTTACTCAGGGTACTTTTAGGAGAATTAACTCCCCCAGGATGTAAAATGAATCGTCTGGGTGAACTTGCCTATATTCCCCAGTTGGACGAAGTAACTCTGCAGGAGGAAAAAAAGATTTTTGCACTTGTAGGCAAGCTAGGTGTTGAGCAATTAAATATACAGACTATGAGCGGTGGTGAAGAAACAAGGCTTAAAATAGCACAGGCCTTATCGGCACAGGTTCATGGTATTTTAGCGGATGAACCTACGAGCCATTTAGACCGTGAAGGAATTGATTTTTCTAATAGGACAGCTAAAATATTTTTACAGGTGCACTGTTAGTTATTAGCCATGACCGCTATTTTTCTTGATGAAATAGTAGATAAAAATATGGGAACTGAAAGATGGCAAAATCACTGAGTATTGGGGAAACTATTCTGATTATCTTCGTCAGAAAGAGGAAGAACGTAAGAGCCAAGTCGCAGAATACGAACAATTTATTGCGGAATGTGCCCGATTGGAAAGGGTCATGGAGGAAAAAGCGAAAACAGGCTCGTAAAATAGAACAGAAGGCAAAAAGGTTCTTCAAAGAAAAAGTACTGAAGACGGAGGGCGTTTAGCTCATCAAAAAAATCAATAGGAAGTAAGGAAAAAAAGATGTATAATGTCTGCTAAAACCCTAGAGCACAGGATTGCTACCTTTAGGAAAAGTAGAAGCTCCGGAAGGCATTCGCAGAATTCGTTTCAGGCAAAAGTAAAAGCATTGGAGCTCCATAATCCATACCCTATAGTCGGTGCAGAAATTAATAAAGTATTTGGGGATAAGGCTCTGTTTGAAAATGCATCTTTTTCAAATTCCGTTAGGAGCAAAAAGTGGCGTTAACTGGTGGTAATGGAATCGGAAAAAAACAACTTTAATCCAAATGATCTTAAACCATGAAGAAGGAATTTCTATTTCGCCTAAGGCAAAAAAAATAGGTTACTTTTGCACAGAATGGTTACAAGTACAACAGTAATCAGAATGTTATGGAGTTTATGCAGAAGGATTGTGACTACAATATATCAGAAATTCGTTCAGTGCTAGCATCTATGGGGTTCAAACAGAACGATATTGGAAAAAGTTTATCTGTTTTAAGCGGTGGAGAAATTATAAAATTGTTGCTTGCTAAAATGCTCATGGGTAGATATAACATCCTAATAATGGATGAACCCAGTAACTTCCTTGACATACCAAGTTTAGAGGCTTTGGAAATACTAATGAAGGAGTACACCGGAACTATCGTGTTTATCACCCACGATAAACGATTACTCGAAAATGTAGCAGATGTAGTTTATGAAATTAGAGATAAGAAAATAAATCTGAAACATTAAATTTAAGGTAGTCGCTGGTCAGTATAGTCTGTTCTGGTTGGCGACTCCATTGTTAAAGAGTATAAAGACTTTAGATTTTATGAATATTAAAAAAAATAGGAACAGTCAATTGAACTGCTCCTATTTTTTTCTGCTAAATATATTGTAGTTTTTCTTATATGTATAATGATAGATTAGCGGATTCTCATCTACGGTACTTACTTCAAATATGAAGAAGTGATCGCGGTTATCTCTGGACTTTTTCCTTATTGAGGACAAAAGTAATTCTTACGTGAAGTCGCCATTGTTTTTTAGGATATCATCAGTTAGGAAGGTCAATGGAATATTCATGTTAGAGTAGCGGTAGAAGTCACGTTCAAAAATCTTGGTAGCTCTCGCTATAATAGTCCATTTGTAGGTGATTACGCTGAAACTCAAGCTGATTCATAGAGCACCTCCTCGACAAGTTCAATACTAATAATGTCTTTTAATTTCAAATTGATGTGACCTGTTGTAGTTTTTTTATCAAAATGAAATCTTTGGTCAGACTTGGTATTGTTCCAGTGTAGGAAACACGCTTGTTTTTTTCAATCACTTGAATGCGTGTGCGTAGTCGCCCGGCGTATACTTGACTGAGGAGTAATAATTTCTTCTCTAGTGATAAGTCAGACATGTACGTTACTTTGTTTGTATCATCAGAGAGTGCTGATGCATGTTCAGATAGGAAAAAAAGCCCATCCATTTTTTGCATCTTTGTATCCTGGTACTCTCTTGCTGATTGAAATGGTAAATATGAACGGTCAATCATATCAAATCCTTTTCTATGCAGAGGCAAGGGTATTTTTTTATCAAATTGAATCGTAAAACCTTGAATTCCCCCACCTGTGTAACATTCTTTAAAAGCGATTGATTACCTCAGTATAGATTATCACAGATGAGCTTGTTGGCTTAATGCTAAATGTAAATTCCAATGGTAATCGGTTTTTCAGATTTAGCATGTACTAGTCGTATCGATATTTCAGTTGTTTTGAGTTTTTCTCTGACGAAGTTTTGAAGTTGCTGTTTCAACGATTCCATGTAAAAAAATCTTTCAAGCATTTCAATATCATTACATCCTTTGCTACGGATTTCTGAAAATTGTACTGTATTTTTTTCTTGTTTCATTTTAATCCCTCCAATCCACCCATGGAATGACCACCGATAAGTTTACTGCGTTCAATATTTCTGGAACCTTCAGTTAGGACGGTTCCTTTTTTTGTATGGCTAAAAACCAAACTGTTCTCTGACAACATCAATAGCTGTCTGAAGTCTATTATCTTTTTTTCAATTTGTTCTACATCATCAAAGAGTGATAGTAGAGTATAGCTTTCATCTACGAAGCCACTATAAGATACACCAATTTGTCTCACTGCACCAGAGGTGTATTTTTTTCGGAATAATACAAGTACATGACTCACCATTGTTTTTGGGGAGATTTGCGGGTTCAATTTTATTCTGAGCATTTATAGATTTTTTTCATCTCAGTCCTAGAATAGCCAATATGAATAGAAACGACAGTAGTCAATACTAGGGCTACTGTTCCGTTCCACAGTATCATTTAAAAAAATCATTTTCACACCCTTTTCGTCTATTAGTATAGAAGAAAGCTCTCAGCACACAATATCCACTTGTAGTTTATAATAACTATCTCCTCCTTTACACTTTAATTCAAATCTTTATTAAAAAATATTTCATCTTATTTAACAAGAAACCATATTTATATAACAACATAAAATACACTAAGTTATTTTATTGAACATATATCGTACTTTATCTATCCGACTATTTGGACGACGGGGCTGGCAAACAGGTTCACCGGTAGTAACATGGTACCCTTTTAACTCTGTTAAACAAACACTACGTCCATTTGTAAAGAAAGTTAAATCACTACGATATTCTTGAATACACCGAGCAGGGATTTCTCCACTAAGAATGACCTCATTATTTTTCAATTGAGTGTCTACGATGTTCGCACAATATTTAGGAGCATCGGTGTATGCTCGTGAAAGATATTCCTGTGGCGCATAAATTTTAAAACTAAGATATGGCTCTAACAATTCTGTTCCAGCTTTTTTTAAGACTTGTTCCAATACAATAGGAGCAAGCATCCGAAAATCTGCTGGGGTACTAACAGGGCTATAGTATAAGCCATACTTAAAACAGATTTTACAGTCCGTCACATTCCAACCATACAATCCTTGTTCACAGCCATAGCGTATCCCTTCCATAACTGCATTTTGAAATGATTGATTTAAGTATCCAAGAGAAACCGAGCTCTCATACTGCATTCCACTTCCCAACGGAAGCGGTGATACAGATAAACCAATGGAAGCCCAGAAAGGATTCGGTGGAACTTCGATGTGAATGGTATACTCTGCTTTTTTTAACGGTCTTTCCATATAAATGACTGTAGGCTCTTTTATTTCTATCTCCACATGATACTTTTCTTGCAACAGTGCACTAATCACTTCCATTTGTACTTTCCCTAAGAAAGAAAGTATGATTTCATGTGTCGCAGAATCCACATAATATCGCAGAAGCGGGTCACTGTCGGAGATTTCTAAAAAGTGCATCAAGTAACATTTTCCCTTTGTTGAGGTTTGCTCGGTTCAACAGTCGTTTTGCGACAGAGGGAGGGATTTTTCAATTCTCTCTCTCTGTGGCAATAGCTTTGTATCTCCAAGAACACTATTTAACTTCAAAAAAACTCATTCTGCAAAATAACAATTTCCCCGGAATAAGCCTTATCGATTTTACATAATTCACCATTTATTGAAGTATACATTTCTGTAATTTTTATTTTTTCCTTTTCCGATATTCTAACCGAATCTCGCAAATGCAGTACGCCACTATAAAGACGTATATATGCAAGACGCTGTCTTTTTTTCCGAATACTCAATTTTGAAAAACTTTTTCCGCAAAGTTCAGACTGACCTCGATGTGTTGATGAATAAAAATTTATTCGTAATCACTTCTATAAGGTTATCAATCCCTATATTGTTTTTGCACTTCCGTGATAAACAGGGAACAGGGAACAATTATGAAATCTTATGCTTTCCTCTTGTTCGAGTTCCAATGCTTCTAATGATTTACCGGACATATATTTCTCTAAAAGGTCATCGTTTCCCTCTATTACCGTATCCCATTGTTCAGATTCGGTAAAGTTCGTCACACACATATTAGGATACAGTTCTACCTTCTGTTTGATTACAATTTCGGCAGAAAGTTTCTCTTTAATATCCTGATAAACCGTTGATAAATCAATTCCATTTTTGGTCAATCTTATTGATAAAAAAAGATTGTGGGAATCCCCATTTTTCCTAAGTGCATGAAATAATATACGAGTTTGTGCTTGTACGCCATCTTTTGCAGAAATCAGTAGAATTGCCCCATCTAAAACTGATAATGAACGATATACTTCTGCTAAGAAATCCATATGTCCTGGCGTGTCTATGATGTTCACCTTCGTATTTTCCCACTGAAAAGAGGTTATTCCTGTCTGAATTGTAATTCCTCTCTGACGTTCTAAAAAGCGTATTATCCGTCCTCGTTGTACCTTTGTCCACGCTTCCTAATTCTGTAATCGCTCCACTGTTATATAATAAGCTTTTCTGTTAAGGTAGTTTTTTTCCCGCATCAACATGAGCTAAAACTCCAATATTAATAATTTTTCATGTGATTTTCCTCCATTCAAAAAACCCAAAGAGCATAAAAATCCCAGTGATAAATACTTTTATCACTGGGATTTTTTTATGCATAACTCATAGGCATACAAAGCATACAGATATTCTCTGGATACTTTAGAATCACATGATAAAGGTATTCTTAAACTGGGTACAAAAAAAACTAAGCCCTCCTAAAAAAAGGACATCCAATTATTTGTTCCCACTATCAAATTGACAGTTTATTTAAGAATACCTTGACGCATATTTATTAACTCCTTTTAAATAGATACTTAAATAATAGCACGTAAGAGCATATTTGTCAAAGGAATCTCCAATTTTTTATCAAAGAGAGTACGTGATTACAAAATAGCTGTAATAATGTACCAATATTTGTTATTCTATAATCTTCCAATTACTCCCGTTCTTTTCAAGTACCAAATCAAATTGAGATACCTGCGTTGCTTTGGTCTGCTGGTCGATATACTCCACTGTCAGCGATACCGTGACTTGATTATCCTTACGATTGTGAATAGGATTTACCAGTTCTTGAAAGATGTACTCTTTTCCGATTGGTTTTAATATCCCGTCATTCACATAGTAGGAAAGTTCACTGGCTGTCGCTGTAGGATAGAGCTTGAAGAACGTCGTTAAAAAAACTCATTGATTTCATTGGTTGTAATGGAATCAACCGTCCCCTCACTTTCAATGGCTTTTGGTTTATAACTTGATTTCTTAGGTATGTTGGTAATGGTCGGATTCTTAACCAGTACCATATTTCCAGAACCATCTACATAGACACTCACTATATAAGCAGAGTGGACGGTCTTTGTATTTTCTCCCTCTGTAATGAGCTGGTCTACACTGTAGGTTACATTAAACTCATTGTCGCCAGTTGGCTCTACCGTCCATATCTGAAATCCTCTTACAGAAGACGATACAGGAATATCTTTGCGTACTGTATCAACATTGAGAGCTTGAAGTTCATCTGTCAGATAGCCTTTTAGACTTTCCATTCGATTATCAATGGACTTATCGGATTGCTCCCATGAATAGTAGACTTTCGCAAAGTTCTCTACAAAATTTTCTACATGATGAGTATCAACGTATTCCTTTTCTATGATAGTTGTTTCGTGAATAGTATGAGTATCTATAGCTGTAAAGTGCTTGAATATCGCAAGCTGAAACTAAGCCCTAAAAGTACCCACAAGGCAATCACAACCTTTTTATGAGGATTGACCTTATAGTAGACACGAGGTTTCTTTTCCTTTGGTATCTGTTTTTCTTTATTCTGATTTTTTCTAAATTTCATCATTAAATCTTCCTTTCTCATTGTTTGATTCGTCCTGCTCCCACTAAATGCTGTTGCCAGTAGGGGCTTGTTAAGTCGGCATAACCGATTGGGTCGCCTGCATGAAACATACGGTTATTGCCAAGGTATATCCCAACATGAGTAATATAAGAGCCAGCGTTATAGGTAGAATGAAAGAAAACCAAATCGCCAGCTTGTGCTTCCGATAGTGGGATATGCTGGGTCACATCATATTGCTGTTGTGCGGTTCGTGGTAAGTTAATTCCAGCTTTTCCATACGTCCATTGTGTCAGTCCGCTACAATCAAAAGAAGTAGTCGGGGAAGCTCCACCGTAAACGTATCGCCAGCCCTCATATTTCAGTGCTTCGTCCATGATGGCTTGTACCGTATCATCATCAAACTCTGTTGTGACAAGATACTGCGTTACCAGTTGCACATAAAACATATTGCCATAGTTGTATCGCCAGCCCCCATTGATAGGTATGGCTATGGGATTGGGGTAAGACACTTTTTCGCCACCTGAATACTCTTTTGAGAAACTTTGAGCCAGTTCAAAGGTATATTTATTTCCACGATTAGCCACATACCCTAAGAAACCACCACCATAATTGTAGGACTGGATAACCGATTCTAAATCTACACTGAGCCTTTCGCTACTGGCTAATAATTCACTGAAATACTTCACACCTTGCTTAATGGATTCTTCTGTACTCAATGAATTAGGGTGGAAGACCGAGGGATTCCGAGGACTGCATAACATCTTCCGCAGTACCGCCCGATTCCACCTGTATAATCGCAAGAAGTATGTTGACATATTCTTCAACGCCATATTCTTTGGCATATTTTTCTACCATAGGCTTATGAGCCAGCACTTCTGCGGAAACATTCACACCTCCATAATGAATATTGGAAATTCCGCTGTCCTGTTCATCTGAAAATAAAATGGCAACAAACAGAAGCAGTGAGAAGACCATCAAGAATAATCCAGAACCACCAATCACTAAAGTTTTCAACTTCATGGTTTCTTACCGACTTTCTTAATGGTGGCGGTTTTGATTGGTGGTCTACTTCTTGTATTTTTGTAGTGGTACTCTTTGAACAGTAGACGGACGTTCTTTTTGTGATTGGACGTTGTGAAGTTCTATCTGCTGTAGTGGTTGAAGTTGCTGGCTTTTTGAACGGTTTTTTTCTTGAACGGTATTGCCTTGGCGTTCCACTTTTGGACTTGAAAAAAATCGGACTTAACTGCTGGACGCTCTTGTTTGGCTTGTTGAGATTCCTTATATGAAGTCTGAATATTAGACTGTTTTTGAGGTCTGTTCATCATGATATTGTTCTTGTCTTGTAGTCGGTCTTTCATGAACAGAAGAAGCAGGCTGTTTTTTTCTGTTTGACCTGTTCCATTTCAGAGCGACGCTTCGCAATGGTTTTTTTCGCCTTTGTTCCTGCTGTTCCTTGCGTCCACTGGCTCTGTCCGCTTTGGTTTGAGAAATACTACTGGTTAAATCACGGACATTCTCTTTTACTTTGGATTTTTCCTTGATATACTGCATATCTTGCATTGGTCGGCAAATCTTTAACCTGTTCTTTCAAACCACTAGCAGTGTCTACCATTCTGTCTTTGGTATCAGCTACTGTACCGATGGTTTGACCGATACGTTTTTCCAAGTGTTGATTTTTTTCCTTTCCGTCTGGTCGGGAGTGATCTGCTTGTGTCCTTGCAGAACTCCCCGAACCCGACTGTCCTTTTACCTGTAACAATGGCAGACCCAGCCCCTAGAGTAGTCATGGAACGTCCAAGTTTCCGCTGTAGACGGTGCATGTGAGCGTGCATAAGCATACGAGGTTTTTCTCATCACACGACTTCCCACACTTTGAGAATCGTTACTCTGTAGAGAAAAACATACTCATTAAATCGCCCAGCTTGAAGTAGATTCCTGCAAAGGTCACAATCTGTAGAAAAAGCAATCAAAAAGAACGGATAACCAGCCGATAAGGTATAGAGCATGGTTGAAATACTAAATGCTGTCGTAATAATCAATGTGATTCCAGCTCGTGTCAAAATGGTATTAAAGAGCTTTGTTATGGCTCGTTTTGACATACCATCAAATGATGGAATCATGCTTAAAATAAAGCTCACAGGCAGAAACATAGCATAGATGATAAAAAAAGTACCTGCGAGAAAATCATGATTCCTGTTAATAGGAATACAAATATGGAAATCCCAATATTGAAGACAAATAGGAAGAAGACTGTACCTAAACGGTTAATGGTCTTTGTAATGGTTAGATTGGTATTGCTTCTGTCTTCAATTTCTTCCGCAACAATTTTTTCTCTGTCTTCGCCATTGTTGGAATCTGGGCTGGTGGAGAGCAGGCTTTCCACACGGTCAATACCGATACTTTCAATGTCTGAACTGTTGTATTGAAGCAGTAGCCACGGTTGCTGAACCTGTATGGAAAACAGGCTATCTCTGATTAAGTCCACGCTGTCCTTGCCTTGACTATCGGAATGGGGCATGACAATCTTCGTGCCAAGTGATAAACTGGCATTACTGATGTCTGATGAAAAGTCATTGATTTTTTTAATGTAGTCGGGAGCGTAGGCAATAAAGGAAGCCGATAGGATAAACACCAGCACAAAATTCATAATGGCATGAATTGCCTTTGTGGTTTCTCTCTTTATCAGTCCCGTATAGGCAACATAAACCCCAAGAACCAAAATCAAGAGTAAGAGGAATCCAACATAGAAACCCTCTGTTGAAAATCCGTTTGCACTCACACCAGCTAAGGTCTGCATATTCTTACCAATGGAATCTGCTGTAGCGGAAATGAAGTCTAAGGAATAGGCTTCCTGTACTAAGTAACCTGTCGCATTGGAAACATACAAACTGATTGTCCAAATAAAATTGGTAATGGCATATAGTCCATACATGACCTGTTTTCCAATCCCGTCCGACCAGTTCCACGGAAGCCAGCCCCAGCTATTATCCACATAAAAATCCAGTTGATAGTTTTCAAGTGGGTATCGGCTGTATTCATTTGCCACATTGACCGTATCATCTACCAAGCCCGCAGCTTGAACCACCGTTCCCAGCATGGCTAAAGAAAAAAATGGCAATCACAAGTGTGAAAGCCACTGTCATTGCCACTTTACCTGAGACGTTTCAGCGTCCAGTTTGATTTTATTCTGTTTACTATTGATGGTTTCACATTTACACCTCTTTTCGCACAGGTGGTCTGGTATCAAAGGCATGGAGCAGTTCTTCAAATACAGGGTGGAACTGTATCACACCGACACGACCATATAAATCACTGATAAGGCATTGCCCGTTTTTCCAAATCACGCAATCGCTTCTGATTGTTTTCGTCCTCTGGGTCTACACCAAAAAAAAGGCTAAGGTCTTTTTAATCTCGTTAAGGTCAGTGGAACGAAATGCAAATTTTTAAGCCGAGGTTATTTTTTTCAGTTTTTTTCATCTAAGAGGTCGTCTGTATTTTTGGGTCACGAAATATACCCCAGCGTTCATAGCACGACCAGCCCGAACCAGCTTCATAGATAGTGTTTTTTTCCTTGTGCTACCTGTAAAAAGCTCCATGCTTCGTCTAAATCTACAATCTTGAAAAATGCTTCGGTCTGTATGGATAAAGTCTAAAAGCAAAAGGTACTAATGACAATCAGCATAGCAACGGATAAAAAGCTCCATAGTGGTATATTCCTCAAAGGAAGTTTCCTTGTCGGGAAGTACCAAGTCCGCAACTTGTATAATGTTCAGTTGTTTTTTTCTAAGCTGATAGACTGCTCCACATAACCATTACTGAATAATAAATGTGCAAAGTCATAGTCTGTAAAACTTTCGATATGGTCGGCTATACTGGTACTTAGTGGCGTATTCTCAACCCGTAATTCCTCAATCACTTTCATCAACCCTCGTACTTCACTATTGGTTACTGCACGAATGGCTTTTCTAAGGATTGGGAAGCGTTCCCCATCACGAGAGGAAATCCCCGTAAGGAATGTCAGAATATCAATAGCCAGTGATTCAGAATCTTTGGGATTTTTCATAATCACATAAGGGTCAAGTAAGCCTTTGTTTTTCTCATCAGAAGTCAGAGTGACGATATTGATTTCATGGGAAATCTCTGGCAAGGTTTCTTTCCATCTGCCACGTTCTGCTTTTGGGTCTACAATCACTGCTTGTGCCCCATAAAGCACCGCATAATAGACGATAAGGTTATTCGCAAAGGATTTACCACCACCCAGCGAACCAACAAAAGCCGACGCTAACGCATTGGTTACTGAACCCTTAACCCCTTGACTGGCAAGAGCAGGTTTCAGATAGACATTGCGTCCAGTATCTAAGCTGTAGCCAACATAAATCCCCTCATTTTCCCCCAGCATTTGAGTAGCACCAAAACCCTAAACCAGCGAGGAAATCAGAGGTCACGTATTGAATATAATCATTCATATAACGCTTGCTGGCAGGTAAAAATTCTTCATGTAAGCCGAGCATATCCCCAAATGGTCGTACCAGTTTTACGCTTAAATCGTCATAAAAATCTTTCACTTCATTACAACGACGTTTGAGTTCGTCAAGATCATTTGCTGATACCCTTACCACATAAGACAGCTTGTACATAGATTCCTTGCTTTGGTCTAAATTGGTTTCCAGCTCATTCACACTTTCCAGAGCTTCCGCCACATTGGAGCTGGTTTCATTATCACTTTGCCAAGCGTGGTTATCCAAGTCTTTCAGTTCTTTCTTTTTATTGCGGACAGTAGATAGGGCTTTACGATTCGCTACAATTTCCACATTCATTGACGTATCAATCGGGAATGTAAATTGCTGTTGCTGGTAGTAGAAGATTTCAGAGGACGGGAAGTCCAGTTCTCCGACAATGCTGTTAATGGTAAAGTAAGCTACATAGACGGTTTCATCTTCCTGCTGGATTTTCAAATATCGCTGTTTTTCTTCCACCAAACAGCGAGTAGGCTTAATCAAGTCATAGTATTTAATCAGCGTTTCATTATCCAGCTTTTTCTTTGATAGATGGTACTCATACTCTTCATAGGCAGTGCCTGTCTGTCCGTAAAGGTGTTCAATCAGATAGCCGAAGTCGTCCTTATCTAACCTGCGGATTTTTGAAACGACGAGAGATTTTTATTTTTCTAAGAGCTTTTCCATCTTCTGAAAACGCAGGATTTCATCATTACTCATACTAACAAAATCGCCCATCAGCTTATGGTTCACATCATAGACAAAAATCAGACAAAGCATTTTTTTGCTTCAACGGTAAGACTTTTTCATAGAAAACTCCTGATCGTTGAGAAGCAACTTAAAAGCCGATAAAGAAACGGTAGTTCACTTGATTTTCGCCAATCATGGATATTAAAGCGTCTGTCTGTTGGTCGATTTTGTCATAGGCAACCGCTTTGAGCTTGCCAGTGACTTCATTTTTGGAACGCTCTTGTGCAGAACGTATGCTGGATTCTGTACTGATTTGTAAAGCATGAATTTTGCCATCACGATTTTGTGCGATAAGCTGTCTGAAAGAATCATGCACTTGTATTTTCTGTTCTGGACTTAGAAATGAGTAATTGTAAGGAACAAGCTCATAGTAAGCATAACATTCCCCGTCTTTATTCCAGACGAGATTGTTTTCAATGTATTTAATTGGATATGCCATAAAATTCACTCCTAACTGCTGTAATGGCTTCTTGTGGCTGGTTTCTGCCAAGCGTTACTTTTTTTCCTGCATAGGTCAGCTTTGGTCGCAGTGCATAAGCAATGACAGACTTCAAAAATCCATAAGGCTTTTTTTACCATCAAAAAGTTTTTTTGTAGACATAAACCATGTGAAAGCCACAGGAATCCCAAAGTATTTGAGAAATGCTCCCTCTATCATGGAAAGAGGGGGCAAGTTGCCAAGTATCATCACTGCAAAGAGTGACACGACAAACCATGTCATTTGCGTAAAGGTTATGGGAAACGGAAGTCTAAAATCATTGATAGAATACAGTACCTTTTCCACAGACCAGATACTGGTATAGCTTCGTATTTTCTTCATGTAATCAATCCTTTCATAAAAAATAGGGGTAGCTGATTGAGCCACCCCGTAAAATAGAAAATCTGCCAGTAGTAATGTACCGACAGATTTAATAGACGATTTCAAAAATCCCATGATTGGTTGAGATAAACGTTCCTGAAAGGTCTAAATCCCGACCATAGGCTTGATAATCAATATTGTTTTTGAAGACTAGCTGGTACTTCGCCTAAAAGCACCCGTTTCTTCAATGTAGTAGCGTGCCACGTCATACATATCATCACAATCGGAATGAATGATAATATCCTCTTGATGTTCGCTTAGTTCTTCAATGCTTGAAAAATGAGTGAGCAGAGCAGATAGCTCCGATTGTAATTCTTCGGGTAATTCCGATACCATTTCCCATAGTCGATTGAGTTCGCCAATGGAAGTGTATTCGTCAACCGTAAAGGGTAACTCGTAGTCATGAATGGCGTATTCCTCATATTCATCATTCAAGCCGATTTTTCTCTTTGACTTCCTCAAAGTCAATGGGAAAGGTAAACCACGCACCGACCAATTCGCCCTCATTGTATTTGCCTAAATTCGCAATATAGACTTGCATATCGTCCATATATTCACGTCCTTTCTTTGTAGAGATTCAAAAATCCCTACCGCACTTCGTTTGGTGTACCATTCCTTTGCGGAACATAAGAAAACCACTTATATTCCACAAAAGAACGGTTTTATTTAAGCACCAATAATGCGATTGAATAGCTCTAGTAAAATGTCTTTTACTCCAGCAGCGTTGAAGACTAAGCCAACCGCAATAATCGCAATAATTAAAAAGCCAATCAGTTTGCTAAACTCACGCTTGAAGCCAAGATACAAGCCAATCACAACGATTGCTAAAAGCACCAGTGATTGAGCGTTTGATAGAAACCAGTTATAAAGGTTTTTGTCCAAAAATTCATAAAAAAATGTTCTCCTCTCTATATTCAATGAATTTGTATTTGAGTTATTTTTTTGTTGTTATCACGTCCTGTTCTTTTACTGACTGTTGCTTCAAAATCTGCTTGTGTCGGTCTGTCAGTTTCGCATGGTCGAGAATGTCTTTTACAACCTGCGTCTGGTTGATTTCATCAAGTTTAATCGCAACCTTTAAGGTCGGGGCAACTTGATGAGATAGCCAGTTCAGCGTCCTTTGGAAGGAGTAAGGCTCTGGTTTTGTGGTTAGTTTTAATCGTTCACGATTGTTCCCAATAAACCAAGCCCATTCTTCATTCAGTTTCCAATCAGAACGAGGTTTGGAATCGTCTTTATCTACAAAACGGATATACCGATTGATAATTTTAAAGGCGGTATGCTCTGGATTGTCATAGACGAGTAAATCACGGACTGCATAATAGGCACGCTCATTTTTCAATCGAATCTCAAAACGGTTTTTTACTTCTGCGTCTTCAATGGGAATATCATTTTTTTCTTGTACTGCTCGTAGTCCTTTTTCATAGATACAGAAATAAACTTCACTTTGTAATGAACCGATATAGAGGGTGTTTCCCATACATTCCTTTTCCTCTTTGCGTACCAGTTCGCCACTGCGATAGCTTTTAAAACTGCGGAAGACGGAGATACATTCTTCCTGTTGGCACTTTTCAGTGAGTACAGGGATATTCAAAATCCCTGTCTTATCGTTAATGGCAAGGTCAAGGCGTTTCATCACACCGCCAGCCACCAAAACGTCCATAAAGAACTCATACCAGCTTCTTTGTTGTGCCAGAAGATAGCTTTCAAATTGTCTGCACCCACGACCTTTCAATTCCACCAGAACTCCTTTGTCCAGTTCATGGGAGCAAAGGACGAATATGTCGCCTAAAGCATAATGCTCTGAATAAGAATAGAAACCATAGTCCTCATGAAGAAAATAGGACAGTTTCAGTTGTAAGATGTTTTCGACCACCTGCTGTACGTCTGTTGTCGGAAAGCGAATCCTTACATAATCAAACAGCATTTCAAGGGGAGCGTCGGGATTGAAGCGTTCCAGAGCTTCCCAAAGGGACTGCTGTAAATCCTCTGATGGCTTGACTTTTCCTGTTTCAATATCGCTTAGATACTGCCTTGTAATACCAGTCGCAACAGCTAAACGGTTTTGAGATAGTCCATAAGCCAAGCGTTTTTCTTTTAAATGCTGTAACCAAGTTTGTTCATTCAGTAAAAATCCCTCCAATCAAAAAGGCGTATGTCAACTTTTAAAGCCCATTTGACATACGCTGAAATTTTGTAAATCCCTTGTAACCAAAGGATTTTCTAATGTTTTTTTGACTGTTTCCTGTCGATTTGTACCCCCCTGTTAGATACGGGGGGTTAAGTGCTGGCGTGGCTATTGCCACACCAGCCAGCAAGATCAGTCCACACCTGCGACTTCCGCTTCGCACGTCGCCTGCGTGGACTGTCTGCTGTTGGATAACTTTTTAATTTCCTCCAAGAAATCATATCCTTTTGGTACAAGGGGAGTATAAAACTCTGATATGACACTTGTTCCTACATCAACATAGCCACGACCTTTGATTCGCTTTAAGAAGAAATCCTTTTGTACGTCACTGCCAAACATCATGCCATAGCCCATTTCAGACATACGACCTAAAGCCACTCTGAAATTAAACTGATCACGGATTCCGTCGCCTAAATATTTTGCGTCTGGACGTTGACAAGCCAGTATTAGAAAGAAGCCAGCTTGACGACCTAACATGACAATCTGTTTCAGCTTATTCATAACTGCGGTGTTTTTCTTTTTGTTCCCAGCATTTCCATGAAAGCGACGTATTCATCAAAGATTAAGAAGTGTGCCGGGAGACCTAAGTAAGCATAATTTTTTTGCCAGTCTTATAGTTCTTCATCTGCTTCATTTCCTCACTACGTTTCATCATTTCTTCATAGAATGTTTCAATGCAAGAAAGCAAGTCTTCTTTTCTATAGTAGACATTTGCCATCACAGAACCCTAAGTCCGCAAGGTCAGCATTTTTTTCGGGTCAAGAATATACAGTTTTGAATCTGTATGAAGCAAGGCTTCAATCAGTGTCAGTATAAAGTAAGTTTTACCGCCACCTGTACCACCAGCAATCAACATATGAGGGAGCTTATCATATTCCCACCATACGTTTTTTTCATTAAGCGAAGTTTACCATCTTTAGCTTCTACTTCATCAATAGAAATACGACTGGCTATGGTGTCATAGAGCAAAAGTATATTCCACATAGGAATCCTTTAACTCTTTATCCGTCAGCTCACAGTACAAGCCACTCTCTAATTTCTTTTTCCAAGTGTAAGAGTTGGTCTTGATATTTTCCCAGCGTGATTTCCACCCGTATCTGTATCAAGCCATTTTTAAGTCGATAATACATTTTAGGGAAGTAGGTTATCTTTTCCTTTGTACGACCAGCACTATCTTTAAAGAAACCCTCTGTTTTGACCTGTTCAGATTCATACCACTTGTTTTTCAAGTATCATCTTTGCCAGTTTTTGACGGTGGTAAAGTTGTTTAACCGTATCATAGCGAACCCGTTTGAATACAAACGCTACCAGCAAGCAGATAAGAATTGCGACACTGAAACTGATAATTAAATAGGGAATGTCAATCTTATCTGCTTGTGATAGGTTAAAATCCTGCCAGTTGATCTGCTGGATTGTCTTCACATGAAACAGTCCGACAACCAGCAGGAAAACAGGCAGGAGTGACGCTATCGTAAAATGAAAGACTAAATCTTTACCAGATGGGCGAATCCTTTTACCACGCTGTTTCATGCGAAAAAGTCTCCTTTCTACCTAGCGACTATTTGTCTTGTGTCGGTTCTTTCTTTGCTTGTGGTTGAGCTTTGAATGAACTAGAATCCTTTGTCAGCACAATATCGTCTGCCTTGATATACCAGTCAACATCTGCTCCTTGATAGGTGGCAGTAGCAACGGTGTCCGCAATGGGATTGATAAGTTCCACCCGTGCGTTATAATCAAACTCTTTCAAAGGCACGCTGGCAGGAATACTTACTTGAATCATGCGTCCTTGTCCTTTGGATTTTAAGTCATAGGTACGTTCCTTGATTTCATCTGAAACCGACCCGTCTTCATTTTTGGATTCTCACTTCACGACGTAGAGCAGAGAATTTCAATTCTCCAAAAAGTCGTGTCTTTATCTAATACAATGCCATTTGCTAATCTCATCATTTTTTTCCTCTCTTTCTTTATTCTTTTATCATGTCGTCAGCATGTAAAAGGTAATTTGTAAAACCACGAGTGCCGATTTTTGTAGCCCTCTGCGGTAATACGTGGATTGACTAACTTCACACGTTCCTCAAAGCCGAAATGTTTTTTTCGCCAGCTTCAGCAGGAAGCACCACCACAATATCATCTGCTCTTTGAACATCAGAATAGAGATTATAGCTTCTTGATAAGACAGTTAGCCGTCCGTTGATTCTTCGCTGAACGACTTTATCCTCGCCAGCAAATTCTAAATTGCCGAATGTTTTTTCCATGTTGGGAATCACAAATTTAAGTTCCATATTTTTTTACCTATCCTTTCTTTTTTTATTGGCTGAATGAATGTTTGATGGTCTTAAAGAGTGGGGAACGACCTTTTGATTCTTGATTTTTTGTTTTCATAAGTTCACTTCCTTTCAAAATCGGGTAAAAAAATAGACACCTCATTTTTTGAAGTGTCTACCTATTAAATATTCAAATTTTATTGGAAGTATCTTTATATCTTCACTTTTCAAGGATAAATCGTCGTATCAAAGCTCATTCATAAGTAGTAAATTAGTAGTAAATTGAGTGGTTTTGACCTTGATAAAGTGTGATAAGTCCAGTTTTTATGCGGATAACTAGATTTTTATGCTATTTTTTTCTAAAAAAACAGTAAGAAAGCGTAAAAAATCAATTCCTGTACTAGCGTGTAATTGAAATTTTTTAGTTTTGGCGTTAGAACTGTTTCCTCAGTCCTAGCCCCTTCTCTTTTTGATAAGTATGCTTGGCAGAAAGTAGTTTGTAAATGATTCTGAGAATCTTATGAGCATAAGCAATGACGGCCTTCATCTTGCTTACTCTTTGGGAAATTCGATTATAAAAAAAGAGAAAAAGCTGGATCCTTGGAATGTGCTGCAATTAATCCCGACATGGTCAAAGCCTGTTTTTATTTAGCGATTTCCTTGCGTGATGTGTGAGGATTTTTTTAATGCCAGCACTATAGGCTAAAACATCTTTTTTTCTGTCATGAGTTAGCAGGCTCTGCCTGATTAGAGTTTTTACATGTAATCTATTTTAATAGTAATGTTTTATCATTTTCAGGAGAACGCAGTTTTGGCTCGTTCTCTTTTTTTGTTGTGATACTTCTTTCAAGGAATATTTGGTAGGATTGGAGTGAAAAAAAGATTAACTAGGAAAGAAGGAAGTATATGGAAGCCATTTATCAACGTGATTCGGATCAAGATGGACTAACTGATGCTCAAGAATTGGCGCTAGGAACCAATCCTCTTAGCGCAGATTCTGATGGTGATGGACGTTCAGATTTAGTGGAAGTAGAAGAAGGAACAAATCCCTTAGAAAAGGATTTACAAAACATAAACCAAACAAGTTTAACTGAACCATCCTCAGTATTTATGGAAATGAAACAAAAGATTTCAGATATGATGGAGAGTCACTACAAGGAATTTATACAGGCTCTGATTAGTATTGAAACAGGGATTGAAAATCAACAAGACCTAGAAGACTTATATACTTACTACATGAGAACAGATACCGTTTCTCTTTTGTCTAGTGATTTAGAAACCAGTCCTCAAGAGGTTGAAATGGAGATAGAGTTGTAGGGGAATCATGTGATTCTCCTATTTTCGTATAGATGAAAGGAGCGAGTATGGAAGTAATGCAATTATTGGCTATGTTTCGTGGAACAATTCCAAAAGATAGGGAGAAAATGGACCTATTTCTTCGATATCAAGCGCAACATTTTGATGAGAAATGGCAGGACTTGGTAGAGAGTTTTTTGGCTGAAGAGGGTAAGATAGAAGAGATACCTCATGTCTATTCGTTTCATCAAGATATTGTTTCTTTCCTAGAGGCCAGTTCTGAAAATAATGACCAAGATTTAGAAAGTTACACAAGAAATTTTGGGCAAGCGGGTCTAGGTAAATTATCTCAATTAAGTAATTTTGAGAAAAACTTAGTTCTGGAAGTCGCAACCTATAACCTTTCCACTCGATTTTACATCCAATCTGAAAAAGAAAAGCTAACACCATTAAGTGAGCTTGTATGTCATCAGAATCAGGAGGTCAATTTAGTCAATGTTTATCGGGTTGCGAATAATCTATCTGACCGCATTAGTAGAGATATAGAGGAATTTCTTCTAATGGTTGATTCCAAAGAACTAGAAAAAGAGGTTCTTGAGATTCATTTTGAAGAAAAAGAGGGAGATGTTCTAGCCTATTTGGGTTCAGAATTGATGGCTACTTTAGATACCGTTACGGATCTTGTCCATCATGAAGGAAACTACCAACAACTACCACTGACACAAAAGCTGAAGATTATTACTCATTTTGATGATGTAAAGGCTAGAAGCGAAAAATCTAAGCAAGTAGAGGAAGCGGTCTTACCTTTAGATAATATTGACCAGGTAGAAGAAAATGTGGAAGTTCATTCCCTATCTAAAGTAGATAAAATTGTAGAAGAAGCTTTGAGGGAATATCCAATCGGTTCACAAGTAAGTTATAAAGGTCAAGTATTTCAGTTGGTTTCGATTGAAAATGCACAGTTAAATGACTTAGTTCGCCTAGAGCTATTCAATGATTCCAACCAGTTATTTGAAGAAAATCCTATCTTATACTTGAACAGTTTGGAAGAGATTGAACAAGTATTGTCTCTTGTAGAACTTGAAAAAGAAGATTCAGAGATTGAGATTGATTCATCAAGTGAAAGTCAGGAAATAGATTTGTTTTCCTATCTGGAAGAAGAAAATGAAAAGGATAAGGAAACAGAAACTCTTATTTCAAGTATAGAAGAGTTGGATATCCCTGTTCAAGATTTCGTTTTTCCAGATGATTTAGAGGACTTTTACCCTAAGACAAATCGAGAAAAAATTGAAACGAATATCGCTGCAATTGACCTTGTTAAAAGATTAGAAAAAGAGGGACGACAAGCGAATCCAGAAGAACAAGAACTACTAGCTAAGTATGTTGGATGGGGTGGTCTTGCCAATGAATTTTTCGATGAACTCAATCCAAAGTATGAAGCAGAACGTTTAACTCTTAAGAGTTTAGTAAGTAAATCAGAATACTCGACCATGAAACAAAGTTCTCTCACAGCCTATTATACAGACCCAATGATTATTCGCCAGATTTGGCAAAAATTACTGGATGATGGTTTTGAGGGAGGAAGGATATTAGATCCTTCTATGGGGACTGGGAACTTCTTTGCGGCGATGCCTAGAAGTATACGAGATAAATCAGAACTCTATGGGGTTGAATTAGACAGTGTGACAGGCGAAATCGCAAAACAACTCCATCCAAATGTCCACATTGAAGTGCGAGGATTTGAAGAAGTTCCCTATCAAAATAATAGTTTTGATTTAGTCTTAACGAATGTTCCATTTGGAAATTTTCGCATTGCCGATAAAAAAACTATGATAAACCTTATATGATTCATGATTACTTTGTCAAACACTCACTTGATTTAGTAAGAGACGGAGGACAAGTGTCGATTATCTCATCTATCGGGACAATGGATAAGCGGACAGATAATGTCTTACAAGAGATTAAAACCAACACTCATTTTTTAGGGGGAGTTCGTTTGCCGGATACGGCTTTTAAAAAGATTGCAGGTACTCGAGTGACCACAGATCTCCTCTTCTTTCAAAAGAATCAAGCAAAGAATCTTAATGAAGAGGAACTTGTTTTTAGTGGTTCTATTCCCTTTGAGGAGGATAAGCGTGTCTGGATCAATCCTTATTTTGATGGGAAATACAATACACAAGTTTTGGGTGAATATGAAGTACGTAATTTTAATGGAGGAACCCTCAATGTTAAGGGGGAATCAGAAACATTAGCTACTGAAATAATGAAAGCATTCGAGAATGTGGAAGCACCTAAACAAATTGACAATTCTTTGAAAGCACCTGTTTTTATCCAAGAAGAAGTGGATAATTCTATCCCAAGTCGTATACGTGAGGACTTAGCGCTCTATTCTTTTGGATATGAGGGAAATCAAATTTATTACCGAGATACGCATGGCATTCGGAAAAGTTCAAAAGTAGACGAAATTAGTTATTATGTAGATGAGAAGGGAGATTTTAAAGCTTGGGACAGTTCTTTGTCTGAACATAAAATAGACCGATTCGTGCAACTTCATTTGACAGATGAGGAAGCACTAGATGTATACAAGTCAGAAGAAGCGAGTAAAAGAGGGAAATATAAGGGCTTGTTCAAAAAAACGGTCTTTTATGAAAGTCCCTTATCGGATAAGGATAGTAGTCGGATTAAGGGAATGGTTGATTTAAGAGAGACCTATCAAGCCTTAATTGAAATTCAACGCCATCCAGATTATAGTCGAACAGATTTTCAGGTATTACTGAGTAAATTGAATCGTGACTATGACCGTTTTGTAAGTCAATTTGGATACTTGAATGCCTCAGTCAATCGGAACTTATTTGATAGTGATGATAAGTATTCCTTACTAGCTAGTTTAGAAGATGAATACATTGATTCTAAAAATCAGAAAGTAAAATATAAAAAATCTTTAGCCTTTGAGAAAGCATTGGTTAGGCCGGAGAGAGTGATTGCAAGAGTTTCAACGGCTTTAGATGCCTTAAACTCTAGTTTATCGGATGGTAGAGGGGTTGATTTAGATTATATGATATCCATTTACCCAGAACATAGCCAAGCTGCTATTTTAGATGAGTTAGGTGACCAGATTTTAATGGATCCAGAAAACTATTTAAGAGGGGAAAGAAAATACCTTTCTAAGAACCAGTTTTTATCAGGAGATATTCTCAACAAGATAGAAGTAGTTCAACTATTAGTAGAGGAAAACAACCAAGAATATGACTGGTCCCATGCTTTAGATTTATTAGAATCAGTTCGCCCTCCACGGATTCATCTGGCAGATATTGAGTTTAAAATCGGTTCACGTTGGATTCCTCAATCCGTTTATGGTAAATTCGCCTTTGAATGTTTTACCAATCGTAAATTTGAATTGTCTTCGCCAGATGTTGAACAAGTCATTGAAGTGAATCCTGTTGATGGACAGGTACATTTAAGGACATCATTTGCTTATCGCTATCCAAGTGCCAAAGATAGTAGTCTTGGAGTCAGTGGGTCACGTTATGATACAGGAAGAAAGATTTTTGAGAATTTACTTAATTCGAATCAACCGACGATTACCATGACTGTTACGGAAGGAGAAAAGAAAAAGACCATTACAGATTTGGAAAAAACCTCTGTTTTAAGAGCAAAAGAGCAGCATTTACAAGAACTCTTTCAAGACTTTGTCTCACGGTATCCAGAAGTCCAACAAGTCATTGAAGAAAGTTATAATCGTCTTTATAATCGAACGGTTAGTCGAGAGTATGACGGTAGTCATCTAGTCATTGATGGCTTGGCACAAAACATCAGTCTTCGTCCCCACCAAGAGAATGCCATTCAAAGAATTGTAGAAGAAAAAAGAGCCTTATTAGCTCATGAGGTAGGTTCAGGAAAGACCTTAACCATGCTTGGTGCTGGCTTTAAATTAAAGGAGTTGGGGATGGTTCATAAGCCCTTGTATGTGGTGCCCTCTAGTTTGTCTGCTCAATTTGGTCAAGAAATCATGAAATTTTTCCCTACTAAAAAAGTCTTTGTGACCACTAAGAAAGATTTTGTGAAGGCGAGAAGAAAACAATTTGTTTCTCGTATTATTACAGGAGATTACGATGCCATTGTCATTGGGGATTCTCAATTTGAAAAAATCCCTGTCAGTAAAGAAAGACAGATGAATTATATCGAGGATAAACTCAATGAATTACGAGAGATTAAGACACATTCTGAAAATAAGTATACTGTCAAAGAAGCAGAACAATCAATTAGTGGTTTAGAGAGACAATTGGAAGAACTGCAACGCTTCAATCGTGATAGCTTTATTGATTTTGAAAACTTAGGCATTGATTTTCTCTTTGTGGATGAAGCACATCACTTTAAAAATATTCGTCCGATTACTGGGCTTGGGAATGTAGCAGGAATTACCAATACAACTTCTAAGAAGAACGTGGATATGGAAATGAAGGTTCGACAGATTCAGGAAGAACATGATTTTAAGAATATTGTCTTTGCGACAGGAACCCCCGTTTCCAATTCTATCAGTGAGTTATACACTATGATGAACTATATTCAACCAGATATCTTAAAACGCTATCAAGTTGATTATTTTGACTCTTGGGTAGGTGCTTTTGGAGAAATTCAAAACTCTATGGAATTAGCTCCTACAGGGGATAAGTACCAACCTAAGAAACGATTTAAAAAGTTTGTCAATCTACCTGAGTTGATGAAAATCTATAAAGAAACAGCTGACATTCAAACACAAGATATGTTGGACTTACCTGTTCCAGAAGCTCATATTATCCCTATTGAGAGTGAGTTAACCGAAAACCAGAAACTCTATTTAGAAGAATTAGTTATGAGGTCAGATGCAGTCAAATGTGGAACAGTTGATCCGAGCCAGGATAACATGTTAAAGATAACGGGTGAGGCACGGAAACTAGCTATTGATATGCGTTTGTTGGACTCTAGCTATAGTCTAGCAGACAATCATAAACTGCTTCAGGTAGTGGATAATGTTGAGAGAATTTATCGTGAGGGAATGGAAAATAAGGCTACTCAGATGATTTTTTCAGATATTGGAACACCTAAGAAAAAGGATAATGGCTTTGATGTCTATTCTGAAATAAAGGCTTTATTAGTTGATAGAGGAATCCCTAGTAAGGAAATTGCCTTTGTACATGATGCCAATAGTGATGAAAAGAAGAATAGTTTATCTCGAAAGGTCAATGCAGGAGAAGTGCGGATTCTCCTTGCCTCAACTGAAAAAGGAGGAACAGGTTTAAATGTTCAGAGTAAGATGAAAGCAGTTCATCACCTAGATGTTCCGTGGAGACCAAGTGACATCCAGCAACGCAATGGACGGATTATCCGACAGGGAAATGAAAACAAGGAAGTGGATATTTACCACTACATTACCAAAGGTTCGTTTGATAATTATCTTTGGGCAACTCAGGAGAACAAACTCCGCTATATTAAGCAGATTATGACTTCTAAGGAGCCGATTCGTGCTGCAGAAGACATTGATGAACAGACTATGACAGCTTCTGATTTTAAGGCACTAGCAACAGGTAATCCTTATCTCAAATATAAGATGGAACTAGAGAATGATCTAACTCTATTAGAAAATCAAAGACGCGCCTTTCAACGCAGCAAGGATCACTATCGTCATACAATCTCTTACTGTGAAGAAAATATACCTATTCTTGAGAAACGATTAAGCAAGTATGAAGGCGACATTCAACAGTCTGAAATGTCGAAAGACCAGGCATTTTCTATGACAGTAGGTAAGCAAGCTTTTGATCAACGATCTGAAGCAGGGGAATCCCTACACCGTCTTATCCGTCATAATCAAGCTGACAGCAAAGAATTTCGTAACCTAGCCAGTTATCGAGGATTTGACATTAAAATGCTTAGTCTTCCAACCAATCAACCTCTTCCTGAAACCTTCTCTGTTAAGATTGTAGGAGAAAATCAATATTCTGTCAGTTTAGATTTGTATTCTCCTTTAGGTACAATTCAAAGGCTCCAACATACCATTGATCACATCAAGGAGGACCAAGTGAAAACTCAGAACTTATTGGATGAATTAAAGGATAAATGGACTACTGCTAAGGTAGAAATTGAGAAAAATTTTCCAAAGGAAGAAGATTATCAAACTAAAAAGGCCGAATACGATGTACTCGCGCCATTGATTGAAACAGAAACGGATTTAGATATTATTGATCAAGCCTTAAGACAATTCCACGAAAAAGGAAAAGAAAAGCAAGAACAACTTTCTTTTGAATTAGATTAAAAAATATATATAAATAGCGGACAAGAAAAGAAAAGCGCGGTAGAATAAAGATAGAAAGAAAGAAACGAGGTAACAATTATGATGGAAGATACCTATTATCAATTAGAAGAGGCTTTGGTACAGGGATTTCAAACCCATGAAGAGTATCAAGCTTATAAGGAACTAAAGGAACATTATGAGGAAGTGACAGGCGATTACAGCTTTTCTATACAAGAACTCACTAGCCAATTGGAAATTGCTCTTCAGAATCATCGAGGTGTGGACTTTGAAGATTATGAGAAAGAGGAGTATTTGGGCTTGGTTCAAAAATTAGAAGAGTTTGATTCCTCTCTTGCCACCCATTATCGTCAATTGATTGATTAGGAAGGAGAAAGTCATGAATGATTTACTCCTTATCCCAGTAATTTTTTTAGCAGTAGGAGGAATTCTCATTCTTTTATGGAGACTCTTTCTAATTGCCAGTGGACTTTTCCTGATTGGTTTTGTCAGTTTTCTTATTTTCGTGGAGGGTTATGGAATTTATCTGTTCTTTACTGAGACTGAACTTTACACGGCAGATTTAGCTCAAAATGGATTATTTGGTTTTACGACTTTCTTTATCATCTTTAATTTAGTTTTACTTGCTTTAGCATGCTGGACAGGATATAAGTGGAAGAAGGGATAGAAAATAATCTGAACAAGTTCAAAACTTATGCCGTTTTTAGGACATGAAAAATTTTAGAAATTGATTCTTTCTTAAATTTGAATTTCACTAGTAGTGTAAAGATGATTTTTTCTCTGAATAAAATCTGAATTTTCTCTGGTATAATCTCAAATAAAAACATTAAGGAGGATTATATGAATAAAAAAAGTTCTTATTATCAGTTGGAGTATTATTTCCATTATTTTTTTCAGTCCATGGAGTTCAAGCGACTGCTGGATCAGATTTTTAAATATAATATACTACTGAAAGAGACAGAAACAGTTGATACTATCCAACAAAAAAATTTATTAAACAGGGTATGCAAATTATCGATATTATTCCTGAAATAAATCTTATTACTGTTTCGACTGGAAAAAAAGTAAAGAAGAGATAAAGAAAGAAAATAATAATTCGATAAAAAGAAATAGTTATTGATGGTATGATGAATGTAAAGCCCTAATGTCACTTATCTGTATGGAGAAAGTGTAATTACAACTAACAATATGAATTTTTTTGGGATTATCAATGGGATATGCAAAAGAGTATTGGTACAGGTAGAAAAATTTAGTCATAAATCTACTGGTGAAGCTACTATTGGTGTGATAGACTCAGGTGTTACTTACGATAACCCAGAAGTATCTTCAAATATTATTTCTGTCAAGAACTTTACAGCGGATTTGGAAACGGGCTTAATTGATAATCAAAAATATATTAGATAAAACAGGCCATGGAACTTCTGTGGTTGGACAGATTTCATCAAACGGAAATTATTTAGGTATTGCTCCTGGAATGAAAGTTAGAATGTATCGAGTATTTGATAAAGGAAATGCACAAGATCAGTGGATATTAAAGGCAATTATTCAAGCAGCTGAAAGATGATGTTGATGTTATTAATCTAAGTTTGGGTGAATACTTGCTAAAAAACTCAACTATAGAAGATGACCAAACAGCATTAATTAACATTTATCAGAGAGCAATCAATTATGCGTATAGTCAGGGTTCAATAATTGTTGCTTCAGTAGGTGATGAGGGTCTAGATTTAAATAATCAAGAATCATTGAAACATTACCTTGGAGAACTTAAGGGGGAAGGATTATTCACATATAGATGGAAAAGTTATGGATATTCCTGCGGGATTAGACAATGTTGTAACAGTAGGGTCAGTAAATGATAACGATTTTGTATCTAGTTTTTCAAATAAAGGAAATAATGTAATAGATATATATGCAACAGGAGGAGGAAGTCATAAACTAGCAACAGTTGGATATGAACAGTGGGCAAATGATAAAACATTTGAAAAAGAATGGGTTATTGTACCGACACTTGAAGGGAAATATACTTATGCTTATGGGACATCCATTTCAACACCAAAGGTTTCAGCAGCACTTGGGTTAATCATTGAGAAATATCATTTGAAAGATCAACCAGATGAGGTAATTAAATTATTGTATGATAATTGCTGTATAGGTAATGACATTGACGGCACTCAAATTAGATTATTAAATATTACGAATTTTGTTCAAGATAGTGTAAAATAGATTTGTACTATTTTTTAAAAATATAATTTAAAAAATAAAGAACAATTACAAATTGATGTATTGAGACTATTCTTTGTCAAGAATACGGAGCTTTGCAGATAGTTCTCTAAAATATTTTGAGGTGATAGAATGTATAAGATATTAGTTGTAGATGACGATTTTGAAATTTTGAAACTGATGCGAACTATTTTAGAGATGAAAAACTATCAGGTAACGACGTATCAAGAAGTCACCGTACCAATCAATATTAATAATTTCAAAGGATTTGATTTGATTTTATTAGATGTAATGATGCCTAATATAGATGGTATGCAAATTTGTAAGCAGATTAGAAATAAAGTAAGATCTCCTATTATTTTTGTTAGTGCAAAAGATACCGAAGATGATATAGTATCAGGGTTGAATTTAGGAGGAGATGACTATATTACAAAACCTTTCAGCATCAATCAATTAATTGCCAAAGTTGTCGCAAATCTCAAACGAGAAGAACGATACAAACAAGGTGAATTAAGTAATCAAATTGTTCGAGAATTATCCCCAATAACGATTTATTTACAAGAAAAAATTGTTTGTATTAATGGAGATAGTCTTGCTTTTACAAGTAGGGAATATGATATCATAGAGCTATTATCTAGCAATCCAAGAAAAATTTTTACTGTACAAGATATATATGAAAATGTTTATGATGATGATGCTGAAACCCTCTTTCGTTCAATATCTGAGTATATCTATCAAATAAGATTAAAATTCTCATCGTATGGAATTAATCCTATAAAAACAGTTAGAGGTATGGGATACAAGTGGCATGAGTAAGAAGAGTACAATTAGAGGGCGCATAATAAGGACTGTTTTAGAACTAGTAACAGGTACGTTACTGAGTATACTTTTATTTTTTATATTTACTTATTTACTTGTTTTTACTGGACAATTAAATGTATACGGCTCTAAAATGGAAATTTCAGTGAGTGATAGCAGCAATTTAAGTGATGTAGTCCAAGCAATGAATAACTCTATATTTGACTATGTTGTATTTAATCGCAAGACGGGTACAATTGAAGAGGGTAACTATCAAAAAAAGGATTTGCCAGCCTATCGAGAAGTTTTTGCTAAAAATGAATCCATAAGTAATGATGCAGTGTATTATGGGTATTACGCTAATTCAGAGATTGTACTTACTGTCAGGCAACCCATGATACCTGAGTTTGTTAATCCGAATTTGCGTCACTTTTCATTTAATCTATTTTCTTATTTATTTTTCTTCGTTATCGAAACAATTTTACTCATTTGGTCACTTACAAGATTAATAAAAGAATTTTCAAATAATTTTCTCCTCATACAAAAAAAGACTTTAAACATGGGACAGTTAACATTTAAAGATAAAAACATTCCTGCTCAAATACAAGAGTTCGATGAAATTCTTTCTGTATTATATCAAAAGGACGACGAGTTAACTAATTTACTCAAATCAGAGAGAAGGGAGAAGGAAGATTTATCTTTTTCAAGTTGGTGCATTAGCTCATGATGTAAAAACTCCTTTAACAGTACTAAAGGGAAATTTAGAGTTGCTTGAATTAACTAACTTGACTGTTCAACAGAAGGAATACACTCAGTCAATGAATAACAGTATAGTAGTTTTTTTGAAAGATACTTTAGTTCAATGATTGATTATTCAAGATTACTAATTGAAGATAAAGATTATGGAGAACAGATACATTTATCCGAATTTTTTTAAGTGAGCTGTCAGTAGAAGCGAAATCTGTAATGAATAATGCAAAGGTTGATTTCAAAATTATTAATACTACAAAATTAATATTTTTTTAAGGGAAATCGCTTTAATTTAAATCAGGGCATTAATTAACATTTTTAGCAAATGCAGCAAGATATAGTTCTGGAGAAAAAAAGTTACGCTTACTATCATTGAGGAAACAGAGTATATTAATTTTTGTAGTGTGGAATAATGGTCTGCCTTTTACTGAACAGTCCTTATTAAATGCAGATAAGTTATTTTTATACTGAGAATAAAGGTAGGAATAATAAGCACTATGGTTTAGGGTTAGCATTTGCTAAAACAAGTTGCAACTAGACATTTAGGAGAATTGTTTTTTTATCAAATCCAGATAGAGGTGGCGCTCAAGTGACGTTGCTTATTAAAAAAATAATTCTGTAAGGATATATTAGATAGCTTCCATATAATAGTTATGTATAAAAAAATAGATGGTTTTTCTAAATTGAGGACTGTCTATTTTTTTAATTTTGTAAAAATTGGAAATTCTGAACAAATTTTTGAAAAAAATAAAGTATAACATACAAGTATAAAAACAAGGAGGAATTATAGTTATGAATATACAAGTTCAAAAAAACTTAGAAAATCATATAAGGATAGAGAAGTACTGAAAAAAATATTTCTTTTTGAAATAAAAAGAGGGGAGTATTTGTGGATTATTAGGTATTAATGGTGCAGGAAAATCAACAATTATGAAGATTATTTTTTTGGTCTTGAAAATGCTGATAGTGGTACGGTTATTTTTTTAATGGGAAAAAAATGCGTATATATGAGATTGGAGCGCTTATTGAAACTCCAGCTATCTACATGAACTTATCTGCTTATGATAACTTAAAAAAACAAGAGCATTGTTATATGACATTTCTGACGAACGAATTAATGAAGTATTAAACTTGATTGGGCTATCTAATACGGGAAAAGAAAAAAAGCAGGGAGCTTTTTCTTTAGGTATGAAACAACGTTTGGGATTAGGTATGGCAATAATTACTAGTCCAGATTTGCTCATTTTAGATGAACCTACCAATGGATTGGATCCAGATGGTATAAAGGAATTGTTGAATTTAATGATTTCTTTTAAAGAAATCAGGAATGACAATTCTTTTATCTAGCCATCAACTGTATGAAGTTAGTAAAGTGGCAGATAAAGTTGTTATTTTTACATGATGGTCAAATTTTTTTACGATGGTTCGAATGTTCAAAGTGATGATTTAGAATCTTTATTTATAAGAATTGTTCATGGAGGTGACGCAATATGATAAAAAAATATTTAAATCAGAATGGTTAAAAACAGCGAAAAAAATACATCCAAAAAAAATTCTTGATAATAGCTCCTGGATTGTCGATTTTTAATAGCTGTATTACTTGTTGGACCGAGTATTCTAGAAAGTTTTTTTCAATATATTGGTGGGAAGCCGTCTTTTTGTACACGCTTATTGGATTGTTATTTTTTTATATGATTATAAAGCAGAAGAAGTCGTAGGAAACTTCCAGAATATATACTTTCGAAATGATAGCATAAAAAAATATATATCGTAAAAGATACTTTTAAAATTAAAAAGATTTACTCATTTCGAACGTATGGTTTTTTTAGCTATATTATTATTTACAAGTAATTTTTTTGTATGGCGACTTAATATCATTGAATATAATTGGTGACTTAATTTGTTTAGTACTTATTTCGATAACATCCATATGGGTATTGCCACTCTTGTATCTATTTTTCGAAACGGATCAACCCCTATATCTTAGTATCTATTAACTCCTTGATTTGTTTTTTTGGTTGCACCTTTTATCGCTCAAAGTAGCTTTTTGGTTCTTCTTTCCTTTTACATATCATTATAAAATTGCTTATAGTCTTATGTATATAAAACCGTCAGGAGATTTAGATTTAACAAATCATGTAACAGACGTTAAAATGGTAGTATTTACCGTATTTCTATCATTGATTCTATTTATTGTTTCTTTGTTAATGTTAAATTGGAGGTTAAGTAATGATCCAATTGCTAAAAAAAGTGAAATGATTAAATTTAAAGGTTCGTATCAACTATACATTATTTTTGATTTTTGTCTACTATACAACTATTGACAATTCCAATTTACATATTATCTGTAAATAACACAATTGTATTGGAAAATATTATCTTTTTTTACCCATGTTAGGCTATTGTATGATAACTACGATAATCACTTTATTAGTATCTGAACAAGAAATCAATGCTAATAATTATCAGAATATTAAAGGCTCGAGAAATACAGCCAGTATATGGGGAGCGAAAAATTTTTTTGTGTTAGATTTACTATTATCTTTACTTACTATTCCTTTATGGGTAGTTGTAGGTATAGAGTTAGAACACTTTTCATATTATTTTTACGTAGGAATAGTTAGTTGGTTATTACTAATATTGCTAAATCATTTCCACATGCTATTGACATTGTTTATTGCGAAAGGTGGCAATTTACTTATTGCTGTTGTAGAAAGTTTATTTATATTATTTGCAACAAATAAAGTTTTTTTCTTAATATTTTTTTGGATTCCAGTAATTTTACCAGTTAATATAATTTTAGAAAAATAATTTTTAGAAGCACAACTAATTTATTAGCTTTAACTTTTTATGTTGTATTATTGTTTGTTGCTAATTTAGTAATTGTGACCAGAAAAGGCGCTCAATCATATACTAAGTAGAGTAATTTTATATCTGAAAAATCATAGCCATTCGTCATACGGGTGGCTTATTTGTCATACAACAGGTATGTCGTAATCTAGTAAGTTCCAAACTACCGGCAAACTATTCTCTACTAGATTTTTTTAAGTGAAATTCCTTGACAAAAAGTTATACATAGTTGTACTATATAAGTATAGAAGGGAAACAGATGAACGCAGGTGACAGATGTGGTGCTTGTGTTTTTTTATTTGTAATCATAAGGAGGAGAATATGGTTTTAAATACTTCCAAAAAGTATGTTAGATAAGATTGCTTTGGCTTAACAAGCAAGAAGATATTACTAAGTTCTCAAAGTTACAACTACAAAAAAATTCTTGTTTCTATATGAAATGTTTCAATTTGTAGAAAAAAAGACTCTGATTTTACATATTTAAAAAGCTTATAAAAAAATGGACCAGTATTTTTCAAATTTTTTTACGGTGATATCACCTATAGAGAAGCTGAAGTTCAAGATTATCTTAAACAAAAAAACAATGTGATTTTTGATATTGATGAAAGTAATGCTAGAATAAGTCAATTTATTATTAATACACTGACAGATTCCGAGTTATCTGATTTGACGCATCAATTTAAAATGTGGTCTACTCATAAAGAAGAAATTGATGCTGGAAAAAAACAAATTCCAATGAGCGAAAAAGATATTACAGATGATGATATTGAAATTTTAGACCTTTTAAAAAGTTCGGAGCCTGACTACGACTATGAAATTTTAAGGATAGATCAAAAAGAATTTTTGTATTTTTCAAAAGAGGATTTTTATGAATTTAAACGAGGAACATTTAGAATTGCTGGATTCGTTAAGTACAAACGAGGAATTGTTGAATCCAGTTTATGTTGAAGTCGAATCAAGTGGGAGATTAGTCATTGATTAGCAAGAAGGATGTTATTAAGGTTTTAATGCCTTTCCCTGATGTAAATTCTGATTTAGCCTTAATAAGGCATTATTATATCTGTCATTCAAATGTTCAAAAATAACAAGATATTGTTTAAGTGTCAAACTCATAAGGCTACGATGATAGCTAAATGTGGAGGAAATAAAAAAAGTTCAGAGAAAGTTATTTTTTTGATAAGGGCAGGGGATAAAGTTCCATTTGTCCGCAATACAGTAGTGGATAAAAAAAGATTTTTTTAAATTAAATAATACTATGATACCTAAACTATATCTATCTCCTGAAAAACCAAGTGATATCCCAGAACAGATTTATGAAAAATATAGTGAAGGAGATTATTACAGATAGTAAGCCAGCAATAAGAACGATTAATAAGGAAAAAAATTCATAAAACTTAATACCGAATGTAAATAAAAAAATAAGATAATAGAGACTGGGTAAAAAGTCTTTAAAAAGCAAAAAAATACATAATATTAGGGTATCTAAAATAGGCGCCATAAGTTTTTATAGTGGGTGAATCCCCTATAGAACTTATGGCGCTTATTTTATTGAAAAAAGTCCCATAAGTTTTCTAATGATAAAAGACTAAACCATCATTAGAAAAAATTTATATGGAATAATTACATTTTATCACAAAACTACTTGATATAAAAGATGCTAATATCTAATTATGGATGGGTAATGTCCACTTGACTTACTAAAGCGAACATTACACTAACAAGTATTTTTATGGCATAGTTAAGGATCAGATATTTGAAGTATGATTATTAGTACGTCTCACTTAGTAAAGTCCGAAATAAATAGACCATTCTCAAATATTTTTTTCGATTGTGATAAGGTTATTCCTTAATCTGAAAAGTTTTAAACCTAGTATTAAAATACTCAATTTTAATTCGTATTGTAGCCCTCTCTCTATTAAACTGCTTATCCTCTTCAGTCAATGGATGATTTTTAGAATTTTTAATAGGAATAAATGTATTCTCATGAAGATTCACAATGCCTAAATAACTCAAATACACACAGACAAGTGATTTTCTGTTAAACTATGATTCATTTTTTCTTTAAAGTGAGTAAAATCATGCGTATGACCATCTGAAAAAAACTAATTGGCATGCATGATGTATTTTTAAAGCGAGTCTGATTTGTGTCTTTATGGTGTGTTTCTTTTAGGTCGTTGAAAAGGTCTTTCTGGGACATCAATAGCTATTCTTCTAAGTTGTCTAAGTAAAATCGACTTGAAGAAAGAAGAATATCTTCTCCCCATGTTATTGTTTTGTTGACTGTAGCTATTCCATTACCAAAATCAAAAGCTAGAAGACGTTGAGTTGGATAATAGAGTGAATAACTCAAGATTAATATCAACTGTTCTTCTATACTTAATGTTTTTGGATTTATAAGTCGTATCTAGATAGGATGTCATATTTTGTAAGGCGTCTTTTTAACACTAATCAATAAATTAAAGTTCTCAGGAGTTAGTTACATTGCTTTTTTTCGTATCTTGTTTTTTTATAACTATATTATATCAATTTATAGTTTTCGAATCTTAGTGTAGTATTTAATCCATAGTAGATTCAAAATAGTATTACAAATATTTTATTAAAACGTGTCGAAAAACTTTTTTTCTATATTGCCAATTTCTGATTATATTCTGAAAAAATAATTCTATAATTCAATTGTTCGAACAAAAATAAAAAAATTTTAAGGAGGACTCAAAAAATGAGTAACGACGATTTTAACTTGGATTTGGTAAAAGTGACTAAAGATAATTCTGGCGCTTCCCCAAGAATTACAAGCGTATCTCTCTGTACCCCAGGATGTGTTACAGGAGTGTTAATGTGTCCAGGCAATACAATTTCTTGTAATGGTCATTGCTCTATTCATATCACAGGATGATTTTAGTAGGGTAGGGAGGGTAGCGATGAATTACCCTCCTCTTACTTAATAAAATAAAATTGTTTTTTTATTTCACTAAGTAAGAGGAGGTTTATAATACTTACTCTGATAAGTAATTGATTCACGAATTTTTGAATGAAAGTGAATCTAAATTTTTATTACTATTAAAATCATATGTCGGTAGGCTTCTGAGAATTAACTAGTATAATAAAAAAATGGTAATATTTTTAAAATAATGGTTAGGAGAGTTATATGGCTAATAAGTTTGAGGCTCAAGATTTTTTTAATTAGAAATTCTATTCGAGCTGGGGATATAGATATTTTTTTGATACAATAAATGATTTTTTTGATTTTATTAGGAAAGATAGTGTTTTTTTAGAGCAATTACAAGTAGCAAGTCCATTAGTATATCAAAGTTTATTAAAAATATTATCAAAATAAATTAACACAAGATAAGCAAATTAGTCAGCTTTTTTATATCTACTTACAAATATTACAAACGTTCAATGAATAGAGCTACACCTTTTGGACTATTTTTCAGAAATAAGTATTGGGAAATTTGCTTCTAAATCTAGTTTGTCATTAGAAAATTCTAGTTATAAATCTATTAAACCTGATAGCGATTGGTATATGAAATTTATTGATATGTTGGAAATGGACAATTATCCGATTTTATCATTTAAAGTTAATAGAGCTGTTTATATAAATGGGAATCGAGCTGTCCAATTGTATTCATTAAAGAAAAATGAAGAAGAGGTGAGTATCAAAAAAATACAAAGGCATATGAATTAATTGTTAGTTTGTGTAGTGATAGTTTTATTTTCGTTTGATAATTTGCATTCTACATTAATGCAAAAATATGGAGTTGAAAAAGAAAGAGATTGTAACTAATTATATAATTGAGTTAATAAAAAAATAATTATTTACTCTCGGAATTGAGATTTAAAAAAATAAAGAAAAATAATGACTGGGATTTTTTTGCTGGCCACTGTTTCTAAGTTAGGATGCAATGAATTGTTGAAAGCTTTTGAAACAAATTGTATATCTCGTATCTCGATATGAGAAGTCAGATGTTGGCGAGGGAAACGAAATATTATCTAACATATGTGCTAAAATGTGTGACATCTGTTATTCTTCTAATTATGTCCAAGTAGATCTATTTAATAAATCTCAAATCACTTTAGATGATCAATATAAGAATACCCTTGAAGAATGTGCTCAGTTTATCGAAAAAGGTAAATATGGACGATAAAAAAATTATATATTGACCACTATAAAGATAAGTTTTTTTAGAAAAAAATATGGATTGAATCAAGAGGTTCCTATAATTGAAATGATGGATAGTAATTTTGGCATTGGAGCTCCCTTTGATTATACACATCCTAAAAAAATGAGATTATTGAAACAGAGCCTAAAGTTAAATATTATTCTGATAATTTAGAAAAAAAGTCTTGTTAGATTTATACGTATATGCTGTTAGAACTGATACTAATATAGATTTACAAAAAAATTAGAAGGACTTTTTTTCTAAAAAGAAAATAAAAAAATATGAAGTAGGAGGTATGGAGTTATTCTTTAGTGTTACAAAAACGTTAGAAACGGATACGGTACAATTTCACTTGAGTAATCTAGTTGGTACAAGTAACTTGGGTGCAAGCTCAGGGCGATTTTTCTCAATTTTCTCAATCGTTTAATGAGTATCATCAAAAAAATGGTTAATTACTGTAATAATTGGAATAATAATCAAGGTATAGTAACTTGTGAAATAGAATTTATGCCTGAAACTTTTAGAGACTGTAATGTTATGAGAAATAATACAGTTCGCAATTATACACTTTCGCTATTTTTTTAAACTCTTCTAAAAAAATGAAATTAAATTAGATAATATTTACATTGGTATTGGGGAAGGAGGGAAATTTTTATGCAAGAGAGAAATTGACAGGTGAACTAATTAAATTTTATGTGACTAATATGTACAATAGAATGTTATTTTGCAATGAAGTTAGGTTTCTATGCGATATTTCTGAAGACTATTTTTGGAAATATTCCATGGGATTTGGTGTATGCTAAATTTAATTTTGTACCAAGATTGTGTTATAGAAATATTGTTATTTCTCCAAAAAAACTTGGAAAATATAAAAAAATGAATTGAATGAAATAACTGATAAAAAAATATTTGTTCGTACTTGAAATCCAAAAAAATATCCCTCATAAATTTAATGTGGTTAACATTGACAATAAAAATAAATATTGATCTTACAAAAGCATCTAGACATCCTCCTACTCACTGATATGTTTTCGAAAGCTAAGAAAAATAATTTTTGAATTTATGATAATTCAAGAAATTATTGATGATGACGGAGTATTTTTTTAAAAAAATAGTAAATCAGTAACTTCTGAGATTGTTATTCCTTTTAAAAAAAGAGAGAGTTTTATAATAGTTATGGAAATAAAAGCAATATGCAAAGGGTAGAACGATTATCAAGAGAAAAACTCCCTCTTACTGACTGGATATATTTAAAATTATATATTCCTAATAATCGTCAGGACGAATTTATAACTGATTATTTACGGAATATAAAATTATTAATAGACAAATATCAGGGAGAATTATTTTTATCTTAGATACATTGAAAAACACTCACAAATCAGACTTAGAATTAAATCAGATAATAACTTAGAAGTATTTCAAACTATTCAAGGAGAATTGAAAAAGCTATTACTAATAATGTAATGGTTAATTATGAGATTAGTACATATGATAGAGAAATTGAAAGATATGGAGGAAAACAAACATTAGAAAAAAATTGAGAATATATTCTGCTTAGATAGTTATTTGAATATGGAAATCATCAGTCAAAATAAAAAAAGGGAATATTTCTTTGGATATAAAAATATATATCAGTATTAATACCATATTTCTATCTAGAGTATTTATTTGACTATGTAACTAGAGTAGAATTTTTTTAGAATTTGTTTCACCTAGAACTGATAAATTTAATATAAACAAAGAACGAAAGAAATATCAAGAAGCTATCGAGAGAATTGATGAATTACATGTTTTATATAGCGAAAATGTCCAAAAATTTAAAAAAAATGAGTTAATAGAATTAAAAGAGACATTGACAGCATACCCTAAAGAACAAAAGATTTTCTATAGTAGATAGTATTATTCACGTACATAATAATCGACTAGTCGGTATTGATAGAGAAAGAGAAAGGGAAATTTATTACATTTTACGTTCGATAATTATTTCTGAACAGTATAGGAGGTAGGGCAATGCCAGAGTTTACTCATAGTGATTTTTTTAGAACAATTTGTGGAATCCCGAGTAGCTTGAGAATGATTTATAAAGTTGACAAGAAATATATTAGTGGATTAATCGTTTTGACATTGATTAATGGTGTGATACCAGTTATCAGCCTATTGATATCTCAAGAACTAATTAATACTATTATTTCTGGAGGGCAATTGTCCTATATAATATCCGTATACGTTGTCATACAAATTTGTTCTGCTGTAGTTACTCAACTCAACTCATATTTTGGGGAGAAAATTGGTTTTTTACTTTCTTACAATTTGAGTACGCGGTTAATGGAGAGAGTTGCAATGTTGAAATTGCCTGATTTTGAACAGTCCACTGTCTACAATTTGGTAGAGAAATTAAATCAAGGTGTTTCATATAAGCCGCTACAATTACTCAATGCAATACTGTCTCTGTTATCTTCTACAGTATCTCTATTCTTAAGTTTATACTATATAGGAAGTTGGAGATTAGAGTTTGCACTTCTATTATTAATCATTCCGATTTTATCATTAGTACTATTTATCAAAGTTGGTCAAATGGAATTTTTATTACAGTGGAAGAGAGCAGATAAAGAGCGAAAAGTCTGGTATCTAAATTATTTGCTAACTCATGATTTTTTTCATTCAAAGAAATTAAATTAAATGGTATAAGTGACTATTTAATAAATGAGTATAAACAATTAAAAAGAACAGTTTATTTTGCAAGATCTTAGTATATCAAGAAAAAAATTTCTTTTTAACCTATTATTAGGAGGAGTGTTAAATATAATTGGTCTTGTAGGAATAGTATTTATGGTACTTTTGATAAGACAAGGAAAACTATTACTTGGGAATATGGTGAGTTTGATACAGGCATTTGGAAGAGTAGACACATATTCGCAAGATATAATCCACAACATTTACATTATTAACAATTCAAATTTATATATGGAACAATTACTTATGTTTTTGGATGACAGTAGTCAATCAGATAAACAATGTAATAGTGTACCCAAAGTTGATATAAGCGAGGTGGAGTTTAGAGATGTTAGCTATATCTACAATGGAAATAATACTCCTGCTGTAAAATCCATAAATCTAAAGCTGTTGAAAAATGAACTAGTTGCTATCATTGGAAAAAATGGATCCGGGAAAAGTACATTGGTCAAGCTTTTGGCGGGGTTATATATCCCTTCCAAAGGAGTTATTTTTATATGATAATTTGGATTTTAAGGATAATGAAACATTTTTTCAAAATAATATTTCTGCTTTATTTCAAGACTTTGTAAAATATGAACTTTCACTAAAGGAAAATATATGTCTAGGTGATTTATCTAAAATGGATATTGAGGAAAGTATTAATCTTATATCACATGATTTCAATATAGATTTTATTAAGAGAGGTGGTAGGATTGACTTGGATACTCAGTTAGGAAGTTGGTTCAATAATGGGAGACAGCTATCTGGCGGTCAATGGCAAAAAATTGCCTTGCTACGTACTTTTTTTAAAGAAGCACCTATTGTAATACTTGATGAGCCTAGTTCAGCGTTAGATCCAATTTCAGAAAAGCAATTGTTTGACACATTTAAAAAGAATGCAAAAGACAAAATTTCAATATTTATTTCTCATAATATAAAATCTGCTCAAAAAGCAGATAAAATAGTAGTTTTAGATAATGGAGAAGTAGTTGGAGTAGGTACTCATGTAGAACTTTTTACATAAATGTCCTGAGTACCAAGAAATCTATTATTCAGAGGAGTATGGAAATGTATGATGAGTCTAAAATAATTGAATTACTTCAGAGAAGAATTATTGAGGAATGGGACATTAAAATAAAAAAAGTGATACGATATATAACTCTTATGAAAACTACTCTCTAGTCATGAGCTTACCAGGTGTAATATTACTGTTATCAGAAATTAATTATGATGAATATAAAGACCAAATTGATAACTACCTTATATATATTGTCAAAAATATTATCAAATAATGGTATCGTATCTAGTTCTCTATATTCAGGTGTCTGCAGGTTTAGCATTAAGTTTATTGCATTTAGCAAATAAGGATAAGAAGTACTCGGATTTAATAAATAGCATTGATAATTATATTTGTTATTCTATAGAGGATACAATACATCAAATAGATGCCGATACGCTGTCTCCCTTGAATTATGATATAATTGAGGGAATATCTGGAATACTAGTATATTTACTGATTAAAGATGATGAAAAATTTAATGATATTATTTCTGATATAATTAATAAGCTAATTGATTTGTTTGTAAATAATCACGGCCTCCCTCCATATTATGTTAAATCCCAAAACCAATTATCAATCATAGAAAGTGAGATTTTTCCTAAGGGATGCTTGAACTTAGGAGTAGCACATGGGTTGGCAGGAGTAGGGATAATGGTAGCTATTGCTTGCATTAAAGGATTTACAAATTCAAAAACAAAAAAATTTTTAAAGAATATTATTAAAATATATGATAGGTTAGAAATAGCAGATGGGACTAATCAATATAAGTGGAAATCGGCTATCAATATGGACGAATATAGTAAGGGTAGTGATTTAGATAACAAAGAATATTTTAGAGATGCTTGGTGTTATGGTAGTCCAGGTATCAGTTTGCTCTATCTGTATGTGGGAATATTTTTGAAAGATCAAAAATTGGTAGAAAAATCAAAGAACATTTTGATTGCTTCACTGGAATGTCCAGTGGGTGTACAATCCTCTATATTATGTCATGGTTATTCCGGATTATATGAAATTGGTTTTCTATACAAACAAATTTTCAAAGAAGAACCTTGGGATAGGTATTTGTCCATAATTAAAGAAAAAATATTAAGTAGTTTTACTATATCAAAAAAGTTTGGTTTTGAGGAAGATAACTACTATTCTGATGGAAATGAAGGAAGTGTTAAATTTTTGGATGGAAGTTTGGGAATTGTTTTGACTTTACTTCATATCCAAAATAAGTATGTCAAGACATATTGGAGAGAAGCGTTATTAATTTTTTTGATAATTTAACTATAGAAAATTAGGAGGAGAACTATGAAATTCACAAAGATCTATCTTTCCGTAATTTTTTTCTTAAGTTTACTTGGATTGACTGGATGTACATATGAGAAGTATGATGTTAAATTTCTTGACTCAAGTTATAATCGATTCGATTATAAAGGAGAGCATTATGGTGTAACTAATCAATTAATTTCATATGAAGATATTGAAAGTAAAGTAAGCAATCATGATGATACTTATGAAATATCTTACGATGATTCCAATAATAAAAATAAAGAATGATTTGTTGGAGATTGGTGACTTATATCAGACCAAGAATAGAGAATTTGCCATAAAAATTGATAGTACTTTCTATAAATGTAGACTACTTGATAATATTTCTAAAGAAGAACTACTAAAAGTTTCTGACTTATTTAATGTTCGCTTAGTAGGAGGATTTGCTATCAATGAGCAAGAAGCCAGAGAGTTGAAGATAGGGGAACAATCATTTACAATTACTGAAGAAATTATTCCAAAAGAAGAGCTTAGTGCTACAGTTGCTAACTTAGATAATCAAGTGAAGTCAGTCACTAGATTATCAGGGGAGCGTGAAAGTTGGAAATATGGAGAAATATGTTCTTTAGAAAATCAGTCTATCCACGAGAAAGTAGCAGTTAAATTGAATGGAGAATATCATTTGGCCTTCTTAAGAAGTTGAACTGGGCAAAAAGTATTTAAAAGAAAAAAGCGCATAGTGTCAGGCATTGAAAAAACCAGATACTATGCGTTTTATTGTGGGAAGATTTTCTTAATTTTCTTTTGAAATTGAGTTTTATACCATACTTTTTTCTTGTGATAAAACTTACAAGTTCTTTTTGTTATTCTTGACCTAGTTTTTATAGAAAGAAGGTCTAAGATGTTAAATAAAGTCAAAACTAAAGCCTTAATTAGTGTTGGAGCAGTAGCCGCAACTAGCTTTATTCTCATGATGGGATATACTGCTGGTCAACATTCTACTGCTAAACAAAGTCGCAAAGAAATCGAATTGGCTGCAGCTAAACTTGTAGAGGACAAACAAGCAGAAGATAAAGCCAGCATTTTGTCATCGGATACTGTAAAAGAATTTTTGACTCAGTACTATACGAAAGAAAAACTAGGAGAAAATAATACACGCATTCAACCTTATATGACTGAATCGGCTTATTCTCAAGAATTGACAAGTCAAAACGATGCCATGAACCAAGTGTATAAGGATTATATTTTAGATTATCATTTCGAAAAAGCTGATATCTTTGTCAATCAGACTATGAATCAAGCTATTGCCATGGTCTCTTATAATGTAACCTATGTATCTGATTTAAAGAATGCCAACCAATCAAAGACTAATCAGACAGAAACAAGAACAGTTAAGTTATCCTATTCTAAACTACCTGGTAAGTTATTGGTCAACCAAGTACAGGTTTGGAAATCTGGGTTAGATGATTTAGATAAGGCCACTCTAAAACTTTAGAAGAATCATCATCAATACCATCACTGCCAAATACTACGACAAAATGATGATATTGCATGGAAATAGAAGAATGTAAGCAAATTTCAATTCTTGATGTAGCCAATCGTTTAGGTATCACCTTCAAACAAGTTTCGAGCAGTGTCTATGAACATCCTGAACACGATTCATTTCGGATTTTTTCAACTACCAATACTTTTAAATGGTTTTCAAGAGATATTCAAGGTGATGTCATTGATTTTGTTCGACTTGTTAAGGGAATTTCTTTTAAAGAAGCTCTAGCTTTTCTTTCTGAAGAACCTTTTCAAAAAGAAGCTGTTCGAGAAAAAAGAGAGAGACCATTTTATTACCCTTTAAAGAGAATAGAAGATTCTAACTGTAGTCTGGCCAGATATTATTTAACAGAATGTAGAGGAATTTCAGAAGAAATCATACAAAAGATGATTCAACAAGGTTTGATGTCACAAGCCAGTTGGAAAACAAATGAAACTGTTGAACCTGTTATTGTTTTTAAAAGCTTTGATCATCGTCACAAACTGCAGGCGGCAAGCTTACAAGGGATATATAAGAATCACTCTCTTCCTAGAGAGAGGTTAAAAACGATTCTAAAAGGAAGCCATGGACATGTTGGAATATCCTTTGACATTGGTAAACCAAATAGACTGGTCTTTTGTGAATCGTTCATCGACTTGATGAGCTATTACGAACTTCATCAACAAAGTCTATCTGATGTTCGTTTGGTATCTATGGAGGGATTAAAAAGGTCTGTTGTTGCTTATCAAACTTTACGACTGATAGCTGAAGAAAATCAGAAGTTGGAATTTTTAGATACAGTAATACCTTCAAAGTTATTGCCTTTGATTAATACAATTCGTGATACCACTACTTATTTTGATAATCATCCTGATTTATTGACACTGGCAGTAGATTGTGATGATGCTGGAAAAGATTTTTCTGATAAGTTATCTCAATCAGGATTTCCTGTTTTCCTGGATTTTCCTGATAATGAATCAGGGAAAGAAAAAGTAGACTGGAATGATGTCCTTAGAGAAAAGAAATCAGATTTACAATTGATGATCGAGACTGCAAAAGAGACATTGGGGAATCAACCAGTAAGACAAATCTCTCAATGTTTAGAATTGTGATAACAAAATCAAGATGTTTTAGCTAATATTAAAATGAAGGAGGATCGTATATGACCATTATTGAACGCCTAGAAGAAAAGGTCACTAGGCAAGAAAACAAGGTAGCAAGAGAGACAGAAAAACTAGCTGCTTACAAAGAGCAACTGGAGACAGCGATGTTTGCGACGTTCAAAAGGCGTCAAAGCATTAGTCACATGAGTTTTGAAGAAGCTCTTGACCATGCATTTGGCAAAGAAAGACAATTCGATGATTCTGAATTTAGAAAGGATGAAATGAGTGAATGACAAAAGATTGGAATTTTAATCAACCATTAGAAAGTAAGTCAGAAAATCAAGAAGATCCAGATAAAATTGCGGCCTTATTTGGAAATCATCAAGGAGGTAATGATGTAAATTATGAAGCAACTTTTCAAAAGCGAAAACAAGCGCCTGTAACGGAATCAAATCCTAGTTCTAAACCCAAAGTTACAGAGGTTAGAACAGGAAAAGAGACAGATATCACTACAAGTTATCTGCAACATCTTAAAAGACTGATTGCGGATAACAATAGTGATATTCAAAGTAGTCAAAAGAAAATTGAAGAGCTACATACGTTGATTGACACAAAGAATAAAGACAATAAGAAATTACAGTCCATTTATGATGCGATTTCCGAATTACACTAAGCAGTCCTGATAGGCTGCTTTTTTTGAGAGGTTATAGATGTTTACAACATTTTTTAAGAAAAATCAAGACAATAGTGATGTATTTAAGAAGCTAATTCATCGACTATCTGATATGTCTGTCCAAGATCTTGAAAAAATAGACCGACTGCTAGATATCATTTTCACTCCAGAACAAGAATCAGAACAACTAAAAACAGAATCAATTTATAGGGAAGAAACATTGGACGACACATTAAAGGAAGCTAAGAATCAACTTCATAAGGAACAATTGGAGAAGAATTTAGAGAGATTTAGGAAAAATAGTCAATAATGCACCAAAAATGGTGCATTTGCTTTTTCTAAATGTTATAATGGTGGTATAAAAATAAAAGGAGTTTGCCATGATTGGAAAGAACATAAAATCCTTACGTAAAACACATGACTTAACACAAGACGACTTTGCCCGAATTGTAGGAATTTCTCGAAATAGCTTGAGCCGGTATGAAAATGGAACGAGTTCAGTCTCTACGGAACTAATAGACATCATTTGTCAGAAGTTTAATGTATCTTATGTCGATATTGTAGGAGAAGATAAAATGCTCAATCCTGTTGAAGATTATGAATTGACTTTAAAAATTGAAATTGTGAAAGAAAGAGGAGCTAATCTATTATCTCGACTCTATCGTTATCAAGATAGTCAGGGAATTAGCATTGATGATGAATCTAATCCTTGGATTTTAATGAGTGATGATCTATCTGACTTGATTCATACGAGTATCTATTTAGTAGAAACTTTTGATGAAATAGAGAGATATAGCGGTTATTTGGATGGAATTGAACGTATGTTAGAGATATCTGAAAAACGGATGGTAGCTTAATGGAAATCCAAGATTATACCGATAGTGAATTCAAACATGCTTTAGAGCGGAACATTCGCTCACTGACAAGAGGAAAAAAGTCCAGTAAGCAACCTATAGCGATTTTGCTTGGAGGGCAAAGTGGTGCTGGTAAGACTACAATTCATCGTATTAAACAGAAAGAATTTCAAGGAAATATTGTTATCATAGATGGCGATAGTTTTCGCTCTCAACATCCACACTATTTAGAACTGCAGCAAGAATATGGCAAAGATAGTGTAGAATACACCAAAGATTTTGCAGGCAAAATGGTAGAGTCTTTAGTAACAGAATTGAGTTATTTGGGATACAATCTTTTGATAGAGGGAACTTTACGAACGATTGATGTTCCAAAGAAAACAGCACAACTATTAAAAAATAAGGGGTATGAGGTACAATTAGCCTTGATTGCGACAAAGCCAAAGCTGTCCTATCTGAGTACTCTTATCCGTTATGAAGAACTGTACGCTATTAATCCAAACCAAGCACGTGCAACTCCAAAAGAACATCATGATTTCATTGTAAATCATCTAGTTGATAATACACGACAATTGGAAGAACTAGCTATCTTTGAAAGAATTCAAATTTACCAACGAGATAGAAGTTGTGTATATGATTCAAAAGAAAATACAACTTCAGCAGCAACCGTTCTTCATGACTTACTATTTGGGGAATGGAATCAAGTAGAGAAGGATATGCTTAAATCAGGAGAAGAAAGATTGAAAGATTTAACTAATCGAAATGGTTTGTAGAGTTAGATTTTTAAAATAAAGTCTATTGGATCGTCAATTAAAAAATAACGATCCTTTTTTATATTCTCTATCTTCTTGTTCTTCATATTTTTTCAAAAGTTTTAGCATTCTTCAGTGATGATTCCCTAACAATATAAGTACAAATTTAGCGCAGTTTATGATTATTTTTAAATCTTTGGGGTTTATTAAACTCTTGATTTTTTCAAGAAGCTATGGTATTCTTTTGTTAGTTAATAAACTTACAAAGGAGAAAAGATGTTTTCACCTACTAAATTAAAAGAAAAAAGAGAGAGTCAGGGCTTATCTCAATCTCAACTTGCATCCAGTTTGGGAATTAGTAGAGCTTCGTACTTTAATTGGGAATCAGGTAAAACAAAACCGAATCAAAATAATCTAAGCAAATTGAGTGAGATTTTTAATGTAGACCCTCGATATTTTGAATCAGAGTATGAAATAGTAGAAACTTATCTCAAGCTAACTGAAAAGAATCAAAAAGCGACACTTCATTATGCAAAAGACTTATTGAACAATCAAAACTCTAAAGTTGTAGAAGTTTCTGAACGATTTGCTTATAAGGTCTATGAAAAATTATCAGCTGGTACAGGAACAGCTTATTTTGATGATGGTAATTACGATACAGTTTACTTCAATCATCAATTTGATTATGACTTTGCATCATGGGTGTTTGGTAATTCAATGGAACCGACATATGAAAATGGTTCTGTAGCCCTTATTAAGCAAACAGGATTTGATTATGATGGAGCTATTTATGCGATAGATTGGGATGGTCAAACCTATATTAAGAAAGTGTATCGTGAAGAAAATGGACTTCGTTTAGTTTCACTAAATCGGAACTATTCAGATAAGTTTGCACCTTATGATGAGAATCCTCGCATTATAGGGAAAATCGTTGGGAACTTTATTCCTTTAGAGGACTAAGTATGAGTTGGTTTGATTATAGTCTCGAACCTAAAAGTGACATTGCCTTTATTGATATGAAATCTTTTTACGCAAGTGTAGAATGTGTAGATAGAGGCCTGCATCCACTTAAGACTTCACTTTGTGTTATGAGTCGTGCAGATAATTCTGCTGGTTTAATCCTTGCTTCCTCTCCTATGTTTAAAAAGGTATTTGGGAAATCAAATGTTGGACGTTCCTATGATTTACCATTTGATGTAAAGACTCGAAAATTTTCTTACTATAATGCTAGAAAACAAGGCTTACCGACAACGATGGACTATGTTCGTTATATAGAAGAATGGGCAAAATCAACAGTGATTGTTCCTCCGAGAATGGATACTTATATTGCAATCAATATGGAGATTCAAAAAATCTTTCAAGATTTTGCGGCACCAGACGATATTTATCCCTACTCAATTGATGAAGGATTTATTGATTTAACCAGTTCATTAAATTATTTTGTGCCAGATAGAAGAATTAGTAGGAAAGATAAATTAGATATTATTTCGGCTGCTATTCAAAAAAAGATTTGGAGAAAAACAGGAATCTATTCAACTGTAGGCATGTCTAATTCCAATCCCTTATTAGCTAAGTTAGCACTAGATAATGAAGCTAAAAAAACTCCGACAATGAGAGCCAATTGGTCCTATGAGGATGTCGAAAAGAAAGTATGGACTATTTCTAAAATGACAGATTTCTGGGGAATTGGAAATCGGATGGAGAAGAGATTACATGGTTTAGGCATCTTTTCGATTAAAGAATTGGCAAAGGCTAATCCTGACTTGATTAAAAAAGAGCTTGGGATTATGGGACTAGAGTTATGGTTTCATGCTAATGGGATTGATGAAAGCAATGTTCATAAACCTTATAAGCCAAAATCAAAAGGAATAGGGAACTCGCAAGTTTTACCTAGAGATTATATAAAGCAAAGAGATATTGAAATTATACTTCGTGAAATGGCAGAACAAGTTGCGGTTAGATTGAGAAGAGCAGGTAAAAAAGCAACAGTAGTTTCTATACACTTGGGGTATTCTAAAGTGGAACAGAAGCGGTCTATTCATACTCAAATGAAGATTGAACCGACCAATCAAACAGCACTGCTGACAAACTATGTTTTAAAGTTATTTCACACTAAATATACTTCCGGGGCTATCAGGAATGTGGCAGTGAATTATTCCAGTTTAGTGGATGAATCCTTTGGATTGATTTCATTATTTGATGATATTGAAAAAATAGAAAAAGAAGAAAGGCTCCAGTCCGCAATCGATGCTATTCGAACAGAATTTGGTTTTACTTCACTTTTGAAAGGAAATGCCTTAGATCAAGCTTCTAGAACAATTGCAAGAAGTAAACTCATTGGTGGTCATTCAGCTGGAGGATTAGATGGACTAAAATGATGAATCGTTCTTATTTACCTTTTGAGTCTGCCCGAGTATATCAGGACCGTGGCATGGCTAAGTGGATGGGCTTCTTTTTATCAGAACATTCCAGTTCTCTTTGGGCAGAAAAAAATAAAGAAGATATCTCCATTTCCCTAACATTGGAAGAGAAAGTTCTATTTGTTCGTCAACTTTATACGAATGTATTCCCTGCAACTTTTGTTTTTAAGTTTTCTAATCAAAGAAAAGTAGTATCAGGTATTGTTAAAGAGATTGGAAAAGAGTTTATATCTATAAAATCAGACACTGGTTTTCTTCGATTAAGATGGGAAGATATACTCGATATCCAGATAGAAGGGGTGGATTTATATGAATCGTAAAGAATTATATGATGATAAATTACAGCTGGATTATTTTTCTGATTCTTATTTACGGTTTGAGTCAGATTTTTACAAATATTCCGCTCTAGATATACCATTAACATTTATCACTGATGATATTTTACGCACAATGGCTATGTCTCAAAAACATTATTTTAAACTTAACAAAAGCAAATCTTTAGACGGTCGTGACCATTATTTTGTTTTTTCTATCAAGATGAACAAAGACAGTAGTGGCATTAGACAGTATGAATATCAGAGACATTGTTTTAGTTTGTAAGAGTCCGACAGGGCTCTTTTTCTGTGATAATTTTATCAAAAAGTATTTGTTATACTTTTTTTAATTTAGATTTATCTTGGGGGTTTGGGGGCGTGCCACCACATTTTCATATCGTTTGTTTTTTGAACCGTGAGGTTTGAAATGGCAGGCGATATGATTTTTGGGATATTGTGGACACAATATCTGAGCTCGCAAAGCCTTACAAGATGATAGATTTTGTCTTTGCAAGTTTCCCGTGGTTAATACGGGGTCGGGGATTGTCCAACCATTGATGAAAGTGAGGAAATAGTATGTCAGAACAATACAGAGACATTCGCAAAGAGGTTAATTTAACCGCAAATGAATTGGAAATGATTGAAGTGATAATGAAAAATAAGGGATTTAAACATTTTTCGCCCTTTGCTCGAAATAAATTGCTGGAGGAAGAGTTTGAAATGACTGCTGAAAAGTGGTTTGCCCTCTGGCAATCCCAAAAACTAGAACAAATCAGTCGTGACGTTCATGATGTTTTAATAATAGCACAGTCCGAACATCAAGTTACCCAAGATCATGTATCTATTCTCTTAACCTGCGTACAGGAGCTGATTAAAGAAGTTGGAAACTCCATTCCCCTCAGCCAAGACTTCCGTGATAAATACATGAGGTGAGTACATGGAACATCGTTACCGAACCAATCTCAAGAAAGTGTTTCTGTCTGATAGCGAATTGAGTCAGTTGAAACATTGTATCGACCAAAGCGGTTGTCAATCTTTTTCAGAATATGCTCGACGAACCCTACTTGACCCTGGCATGAATTTCATCACCATTGATACAACTGGTTATCAAAATTTGATTTTTGAATTAAAACGAATCGGAAATAATATTAATCAAATAGCCAGAAGCATAAATTATTCGAATTTAATAACGGAAGTTGAGTTAAATGAATTGAGAAAAGGTATAGAAGAGTTAATAGTAGAAGTGGAGAAAGATTTTCTTATTCAATCTGAAAAATTGAGGAAATTTTATGGTCATCACTAAACACTTTGCGATTCATGGAAAAAAAATTATCGTAGTAAACTAATCAAATATATTTTTGAATCCAAGTAAAAACAAAAAAATCTAGCACTAGTTTCAGATTTTGGTATGAGAAATTATTTAGATTTTTCCTAGTTATAAAGAACTAGTGAAGATGTACAATGATAATTTTTTAAGTAATGATGGTCTTTATGAATTTCGTCATGATAGGCAAGAAGTAAATCAACGAAAAATTCATTCTCATCATATCATTCAGTCTTTTGCTCCAGATGACCATCTTACTCCCGAACAAATCAATCGGATTGGTTATGAGACAGTTAAAGAGTTGACAGGAGGTAGATTTCGTTTTATCGTAGCAACACATGTCGATAAAGGTCATATCCACAATCACATCATTCTAAATTCAATTGATCAGAATTCTGATAAAAAGTTTCTATGGAATTATAAGTCAGAACGTAATCTACGAATGGTTTCAGATCGTCTCTCAAAAATTGCAGGTGCAAAGATTATAGAAAATCGTTATTCGCATCGTCAGTATGAAGTTTATCGAAAAACCAATTACAAATATGAAATAAAACAACGAGTATATTTTTCTAATAGAGAACTCGAAAAAAATTTTTGAAGATTTCAGGAAAAAAAGCAAAAAGCTTTTACATTTAAAAAAATTGATTTTAGACACAAGCATGTTACTTTTTTTATGACTGATTCAAATATGAAACAAGTCATACGTGATGATAAATTGAATAGAAAACAACCTTATAATGAAACTTATTTTTAAGCAAAAAGTTTGTTCAAAGGGAAATTATAAACATCTTAGAATTTCTACTTCCGAAAATGAAGAATATGAATGAATTGATTCAACAAGCAGAATTTTTTTGACTTAAAAAAATAATTCCGAAAGAAAAAAACATGTTCTATTTGAATTTAATGGGATTAAGCTTTCAGAGCAGGAATTGGGAAAAAAACGAATCAGTACAGTGTTAGTTATTTTTCAAGACTATTTTAATAACAAAAATGAAACTGTTGTCTTAGATAATAAAAAAATTTAGTTGAACTTTACAATAAAGAAAAGCTAATTAAAGAAAAAGAGTTGCCGACAGAAGAGGTGTTATGGAAATCCTATCAAGATTTCAAGAGAAATAGGGATACTGTTCATGAGTTTGAAGTAGAGTTGAATCTTAATCAAATAGAAGAAGTAGTAGACGATGGAATTTACATTAAGGTACAGTTTGGTATCCGACAAGAAGGACTTATTTTTTTGTACCAAATATTCAAATCAATATGGAAGAAGAAAAAGTTAAAGTATTTCTCAGAGAAACTAGTTCTTACTATGTATATCATAAAGATTCAGCAGAAAAAAATCGCTTTATGAAAGGTAAAACTTTGATTAGGCAATTTAATGTTCAGTATGAACCGCAGTATATGTATAGAAGAATTCCTCTAAGCAAAATTAAAGAAAAAAATAGAACAATTAGATTTTTCTTATATCTGAGGAAAAATAGTCCGAATGATTTTGAAGATATAACAAATGATTTCATTGCCCAAATATCATATCTAGAGAATATGATTGAACAAGTTCAAAAATAAAAATTAATGATTTAACTAATTTAGAAGAAGTATTGTTGAATGATACGACAAATAGTTCTAGCAATTTAGAAAAATAGTATTCAAGGTAAAAAGTTCAGTAGATATAATAGAGAAGGATTTATACTTCTATAAAGGAAGAATTGAAAAACTGAAGGAACAACATAGAGAAGCAATAAATTTATTTGAAATGTTTAATAAAAACAATAAAGAAATATAAGAAAAAAACAAAATATGAAATCTATTGAGGAAAATGAGATACATTTAGAGTAAACAGTTTCCTAAAAAGTATATATAGAATAGTTTCATGTGCCAATTTGTCACATATTTAAAAATAAGAAAATAACTATATTATACTTGTTTTAGGAGACAACAAATGTTGAAAAGGATTAGAGATTTACGTGAAGATGATGATTTGACACAAGAATATATTGCGAAAATCGTTTTGAATTGTACAAGATCATCTTATTCTAAAATGGAAGCTGGTAGCAGGCTAATCTCTATAAATGACCTTATCAAACTTGCAGATTTTTATAAGGTGAGTCTAGATTACCTTGTAGGTCGAGTGGATAATAAAGAAGACCATTACTCCAAAAAGTAGTAGGTTAAGAAAGCACATTGACAATTGAATAGTCCAAAATGGTACTTTCCTCATTTGTGGAGCAGTTTTGAATGGCTCGCCATGATAAGAGCGATATTAAAACCATCAATAAAATAGAGCGATACTTTATATGCCATGATACAAATGATATACAATGATACTTCTGACCGTTCAGGCTGCCAACGTAAAAGAGCAGCAAGTGAAATTCTTATGATGACTTCATCAGTCATGCCATGGAGGAGATTGATAAAAGATAAAAGGGAAGTGATTTTTTGAAATCAAATTTAGAAAATTATATAGTCGAGCTAGAGATGCTAAATCTATTATTCTTAAAAAAACTTATTAGCGAAAAAGAATATGAAAAAATAAAGCTGAAACTGCGTAAAATATACACAAATTAGCTGACCTTTTTTATTGGTTGCGGTAAAATAAATGCAGAGAAATAGGAGGTTAAGCCATGTCAAACAACGTTGAAATTATAAAAGCAAATCCTTTAGTAACTAGAAGAAATGATAATAGTGGTTCTTTATCGAGGAGAGTAGCAAAGATATTGTCGTGTTAGTTCCGATAGTGATGATCAAAAAAATAGCTATGATTCTCAAGTTCGTCATTATAGAGAGTATATATCACAGCACCAAGATTGGATTTTGGTTGACATTTATGCTGATGAAGGGATTTCAGGAACTCAAGTTGGAAAAAGACAAGATTTTCAAAGATTGATTTCAGATTGCCTTGATGGAAAAATAGACTATATCATTACCAAAGCCATTGCTCGCTTTGCTAGAAATACATTAGATACTCTCAAATATGTTCGTTTGCTCAAAGATAAACAAATTGGTGTATTTTTCGAAGAAGAAAATATTGATACTTTAACTATGGATGGTGAGTTACTATTGACGATATTAAGTTCAGTGGCTCAACAGGAAGTTGAAAATACATCTGCCCATGTTAAAAAGGGGTTAAAAATGAAGATGCAACGTGGAGAACTTATTGGTTTTCAAGGTTGTCTTGGTTATGACTATAATCAAGATACAAAGTCGATATCAATAAATGAAAAAGAAGCCAAGATAGTACGTTATATTTTTGAACGATACATTGATGGTATTGGGGGTAGGGCAATAGCTAGAGAACTTGATGAACTAGGTTATAAAACTCCGAGAGGTCTTGATCACTGGCAAGATACAACAGTTTTAGGAATTATTAAAAAAACGAGAAGTATAAAGGTGATATTCTAATGGGAAAAAAACTTTCACTGTTGACCCCATTAGTAAGAGACGTTTAATAAATTTCGGTGAAGAAGATAAATACTACATTAAAAAAATAATCATGATGCGATAATTAGTCCAGAAATTTTTTTACACAGGCGCAAGAAATTCGATTACGGAGATCAGGAAACAAAAAAACCATAGCAAATATAAAAAGGTAAACGAGAAAGATATTCAAGAATGTACCCTTTTAGCAGTAGATTAGAATGTGGTTTTTTTGTGGTACTGTTCTGTCTAGAAGAAGTTGGCACTCTAGTTCAGAGTACAAAAAAAGATTATTTGGCACTGTACAACATCTATAAAGAGAGGTAAAAAAAGTATTGCACTCATAGTAAAGGAATAGAGGAAAAAGCAATAGAAAATGCTTTTTTTACAGAGCTACCAACAGTTGTTTTTATGAAAATAATAACCTAACTGAAGACTTTCTTGAAATTATAAAAGAAGAGCTTACTGATGATACCTTAAAAGTGGAGTTGACAAAGATAGTTAGTAAATTAAATTCGTTGTACAAAAAAAGAAGAAAAAAATTAGTTTCAATGAATCTAGATGGAAAAAAATAAGTGATTCTGTATATGAAGATAAATTCAATCAAATACAAATTGAGAAAGAAAAACTTTTTAGAAGAAAAAAAGTAAACTTAGAAGTAACTTTAAAATCAGAAGTTGATATAAAAAAAGTAGATTAGAGAATTTTTAAAGAAATTTTTAACTTCACAAAAAAACTTTGACGGAGTTTGACAAGGATATTTTTTGAAAGTATCGTTGAAAAAAAATAATAGTAGGCGGAATAAATTCTGATGGAGAAATTGATCCAGCAATGTTGACTATAATTTTTTTAAAACGGGAGATTCTTCGACTAAAGATGCAAAATCTTACAAATCTAAAAGAAAGAATGCTAAAATAGATAATGATAAATTGTGTTTTAATTCCGTAACCGATGAAGAAAAAAAGTGTACAAATAAAGAAAACAACGCACGTGGAGTGTGTAAGTTTGTTAGAGAAACGTAGTTAATCCTCAAAAGGTTCCCTAAACCTTTTGAGTCCCGCAAACGCATCACGTTGAGGCGGTATCACTGCTTGTACGAGCTGAGACATCAGCGAAGTAGAAGTAGATGCTCCGCCCATGGGATAGCTGTCGTAGAGTAAGGAGTTTACGACGAAACGATACGGTAACAGCGAACCGCTGAGTGTGTAAGTTTGTTAGAGAAACGTAGTTAATCCTCAAAAGGTTTCCCAAATCTTTTGAGTCCCACAGACGCATCATGTTGAGGCGGTATCACTGCTTGTACGAGCTTAGAAAAAAATGTTGACGAAAAATCCTTGGTGTCAAGGATTTTTTGGTATCCTCAAAAAGGTAATTTAATAATTGACAATTTGTCAGTAATATAGTATAATTTATAATCAGGAGGAATAAAATGCGAGATGTAAAAGATCCGGAAATTCGACGGGCTGAGATTATGGATGCTGCTATGCTCCTCTTTATGGAGAAAGGATATGCGAACACAACAACTCAGGATATAGTCGATAAGGTAAATATATCACGAGGTTTGTTATACTATCACTTTAAGAACAAAGAAGATATTCTGTATTGTCTTGTGGAACGTTATTCAGAGAAATTATTGAGAGATATTTATGTGATTGTCAATGATGACGACAAAACTGCTATTGAAAAAATAAGAGCCTTTATAGATGCCACAATAATCTCTACAGATAATGTTTCAGCGGAAGGAACTGAGTTACAAAAGACGGTTGATCTTGAAGAAAATCGTTATATGTTAGATAAGTTATCTCATAAGCTCATTGAAAAACTAACTATATATTTTTGAGAGGATAATAAATCAAGGCATCTCAGAAAAAAAGTATTTTTCTGTAAAATATCCATCAGAAACAGCAGAATTTCTGATGACAGCCTATGTTTTTGTTTCAAATAACATAGGTATAATAACTTCAAAGAAAGAACCTGTCAAAGATTACTTGAATGCATTTAAGATAATGCTGGAACAAAATCTAAATACAAAAGGACTCTTTAGCAATTAAAAAAAGATAGAATATTTGTAAAGAGAACTATGTACCGATAGCTAAATCAAAACAAGCTATCGGTATTATTTCAAAACAAGACTGACAAATTGTCAATGGAGACGAAAATATGTTAGAGATAAAGAATTTTAGTAAAAGTTATGGGGATAAGAAGGTTGTGGATAACCTATCTATTTCAGTACAGCCTGGAGATATTTATGGTTTTATTGGAGCAAATGGTGCGGGAAAAACGTCAACGATAAAGGCAGTTGTCGGTATCCATGATTTTGAAGACGGAAGTATAATTATCAACGGTCATTCTATTAAAGAAGAACCTGTTATTTGTAAAAAAATGATGGCGTATATCCCAGATAATCCAGATTTGTATGAACATATGACAGGATTTCAATATATTAATTTCATTGCTGACTTGTTTGAAATTCCTACAGAAATACGCAGGGAGAGAATCCAAAAATACGGTGATTTATTTGATATGACTGAGCATCTTTCGGGGATTATTTCCTCATATTCACATGGAATGAAGCAACGAACAGCCATTATTTCTGCACTTGTACATTCTCCCAAACTGTTGATTTTAGATGAACCTTTTGTTGGGCTAGATCCCAAAGCAACTTTCCTACTAAAGAAAAATTATGCATGAGTGTGTTTCAGATGGAGGTGCTATTTTTCTTTTCAACCCATGTATTGGATGTTGCGGAAAAATTATGTAATAAGATTGCCATTATCAAAAATGGAAAGTTAATTGCAAGTGGCAATACAGGAGACGTCAAAGGTGATGAATCATTGGAGGCATTTTTCATGGAGGTGCAGGACAATGAGTAACATTTGGATACTGCTTAAAGCGCAATTGATTAATTTCTTTCCTATTAACAAGATTAGAGATTCAGGAAATAAAAAACAAAGTTCAATGGCTATTGCGAGTTTTGGCATAATAACTCTTTCCTTATTTTGCTTTGTTTATAATATACTAACAGCGAAAACATTGGTACACGTCGGACAGCAGGACTTGATACCGGCATATATGGTCTCTATATCAAGTTTTTCAATATTATTTTTGACTGTCTTTTATTCGAATGGCATTTTATTTAGCAGTCGAGATATGGAAATTCTCCTATCCTTACCTGTTAAAAGTTCGTATATTATCACCAGCAAGTTCATGTTTATGTACTTATTGAATTTTTTATTAGGCTTGATGTTTATGCTTCCGGGTGGAATTGTATGGGGCTTGAACGGAAGTTTAAACCTTCTACAGATTATATTGTATTTTACTTCTATAATTTTTGCCCCTTTGATCCCCATGTGTATAGCAGCATGCATGGGACTCATTATCATTATCGCTTCATCTTTTTTTAAAAGGAAAAATGTTATCTCTCTTTTTTTTTCATTTGCGATGTTAGGTATAATTGGATATTTTGCATTATCAGCTTTGCAATCAGGTGTTGAAAGTAGTATTGGGGTTACTCTGGCTAAGCAAATTACTGGACTGTATCCAATTTCTAGACTATTTATGTCATACTACAATTTTCCAATGTACTATGGGATGGGATTTTATATAGTTCTTTCAATAGTCCTCTTTTATATATTTGTCAAAATTGCTTCGTTGAAGTATGGACTACTTAATACACTTGCCAGTACAAAATCAAAATATGCTAATGATAAAGTATCTTATGAAATAAAATCGGTATTTTTTGCCTTATATCAAAAAGAGCTTGGACGATTTTTAAGTTCTTATATGGCAGTCTTGAATGCTGGGCTTGGAGTGATTCTTTTATGTGTCTTTAGTATATGTTTCCTAGGTCAAATAGGAAATTCTGCAGGAATTGTAAATATAAATGAGTATCTTTCAAACTTAGCTCCCGTCTTTATTGTATCTATGCTTTCACTCAGTTGTCCAGCAGCTTCATCTATATCTTTAGAAGGTAAAAATATTTGGATTTTGAAAAGTTCTCCGGTTGAAGTAAGAATGATTTTAAATGCTAAGATAGCTGTCAACCTTACACTTCATTTGATTGGATATATGATTTCTGTATCTGTATTTATGCTGAAACTTGATATGAATCCTATTCAAGTTATGAATCTAGTTATTGTTCCTATATGCTACTCCCTTTTTATAACGGTAATCGGAATTTCATTAAATAAAAAATATCCTAACTATGATTGGGACAGTGAGATGATAGTCTTCCTGTTATTGTAACTGGAATTATTGGTATGATTACGCTTATTACGCCTATTTTTGCTTAATTGGTTGTTTAATCTTCCGATTATATTTATTTTTGCAAGCAGTATCAGTAATTTTTACTGGCTATTTCGTTTAGAGTTTATATAAAAATGACCAAGTCAAATTTTTATCTAGTTAAAGGAGAAAAAAATAAGATGAAAAAAACAGACTGATAAAAAGATATATTGGTGTTATTAGTAATGCTAGCTATAATAGTTGTTATTTGTAGATTTCTCCCAGAAAAAGTTCCGATTCATTTCAATGCAAAAGGAGAAGCAGATATATTTGCAAATAAATACTATCTTCTACTAGCTACAGTCATCCCTTATTCTGCATATTGGAAGTTTGTTAGGGAAAGTGATAATAAAAAGATTAAATGAAACAACATCTATATTTACAAATTGCATCAAAATTAAGAACGACTATTTTAAGAGGTGATTATGCACCTGAACAACAAATTCCTTCAATAAGGAGATTAGCAGAAAACGAGAAGTGTAATCCGGCAACTGTTCAAAAAGCAATGAAAGTTCTCGAAGAACAGAATTTGATTATTAGCTGTGGAACATTAGGATATTTTGTCATAGCAAGCGAGCAAGAAATAAAGGAGTTAAGATATCAAGAATCTAACAAGCTAGTGAAAATTTTGTTTGAAAAACTAGGTGAGTTAGGCTTTTCAGAAGATGAGATTGTCAATTTATTTTTTAGAAAAGATGCTTAGAAGAAATTGAATGGAAATTTATTAGGATTATTTGTGAAAGTATAGAAAAGCCTTGATTTTAAGGCTTTTTTGCATTTTCCAATAAAGAACTTGACATTATGAGTTTAATACATTATAATACAAATACATACCAGTGGTATGAAAAGGAGGACTAAAATGGCAAGGAATAGAAATCCGGAAGAAACAAGAAGAAAAAAATATTAGAAGTTTCTAAAGATCTATTTTTTTAGAAAAAAAGGATTTGATAATACCTCAATACAAGATATAATCGATGGGTTAGGTGGGTTGACAAAAGGTGTTATTTATCATCATTTTGAGTCTAAAGATGAAATATTGCAATCAATCCTTAGCGAAAATAATCAAGAAATTCTAAATTATAATTGGAGAGGAGATACTGCATTAGAAAAAATACAAAATTCTTTGATGGATGCTTTCTCTGATTTTGAACAACAAAGGCTTGTATACTCAGCTTCAATTATGTTAAGAAGCCCACGTTTATTAGGTGAACAGTATCTAAATTTATTTTCTGATTTTTTACCAGGGATTAGAGAAAAAGTTTTCGAAGGTGTTGAAGATAAATCAATTAAAACAGAATATCCAGAAGAGCTAGCTGATTTGATTGTTTTAACATTGAATATTTGGATTGGGTTCCAAATTTCTATTTATTCAGTAGAGGAATTAAAGCGTAAAATGAATTTCATTAAACTTACTTTTGAAGGACTAGGGGTGCAGTTGATTACTGATGAAATGATGGAGGTAATTTTCAACTTATTTGATCACTTAAAAGGTGTCAAATAAATTTTTAAGTATTGATATTTTTAAAAAAATACCATACTCTAGATATGGTATTAAAAATTCCAGTATACATACCTTTAGTATGTTTATTTTTTTAAATCTTAACATACTGGTAGTATGTAAGGTGCTTTTTTGAATAGTGTAATTAATATTAACAAAAATTTTTTTGGAGGAAAAAAATCTATGTTGTCGCTTATTAAAATTGAATTAAATAAAGTTTCTAAATCTAAATTATTTTTTTAGCCTGGTTGGGTACTATATTGATAGTGTTAGATATTACAGCAATCATTATTATGGGATTAGGTACTGACAATAAACTAGGAGAATTCACTGGACAGGATTCTAATGTTATTAGAGTTACTGGTAAATGGGAAGGTTGGGCAATTGTAGCATCATTGTTTTTCATCTTTATTTACCAAAGCAAAGATTTTTTTGATTTTTTTGAATCTTATTTATTGTCTACGATTATTATTGATGAATTTAAACGAAGAACAATTTTTTTCAACTGTTTTTCCTACCCTGTTTCTAAAATAAAGTTACTATGGGGAAAAGTGCTTACAGTAATTCTGATATCATTTATTGCTCATTTTACTGCACATTTAGTGATTCAATTATTAATTAAATTAGTAGCAGTTTTTAACTGAATCAAATTATATCCCAGTAGCTAATCAAATGATTAACTTAGCAGGAATTACGTTTGGGACGGTATTAATCGGAATACTACCTTTTGTTTTAGGTATGATTAGGCATTCAATAGCTATAACAATGCTTTCAGGACTGGGTTTAGCAAACGTTACTTTCGAATGTAAGTCCAGGCAGTTTAACTAATAATTTTGTTGATAACGTATTCTTCTTAATATTTGCTAGTTTCATAAGTTTAATGATTATTTCATTTTCAATTTATACTATTTCAAGAAAAGATATTAATATCAAGTAGTATAGCTGAATTTAATGGAAGTAAAGTAATAATTTCTTGATGATAACTTTAAAAAGAAGAGCCGTATAAATTGGTATTTATGCTCCTGAAGAAAAAATTTTTGCATTTAAAGCTGGATATAGAAAGAGAGATAGAAATGGGAAATATTGTTGAAATAAAAGAAGTTTTTAAAACAATTGATAAAGAAGAAATTTTAAGTAGTATCAACCTTCAAATTGCTGAAGGAGAAATCTATGGTTTTTTAGGACCAAATGGTGCTGGAAAAACAACGTTAATGAAATGCATGTTATCCTTATCAACTGTTACATCTGGTAGTATTGAAATCTTTGGAAAAAATTTACAAGATCACAGAGAGGAGATTCTAAGTCAGGTTGGAAGTGTTATTGAAACACCAATTTTTTATGAAAACCTCACAGCAAAAGAAATTTTGGAAATTCACGCTCAGTATATGGGGAAAAATATTATTGAATCAGATATAATAAGAGCCTTAAGAATGGTCGGATTAAAGAATACGACTAAAAAAGTAAAAGAGTTTTCGTTAGGAATGAGGCAAAGGCTTGGTTTAGCTCGTGCCTTTCTAACAAAACCTAAATTGTTAATTTTAGATGAGCCAATCAATGGTTTAGATCCAATAGGAATTCAAGAAATTCGAAATCTTTTGTTGTCTCTTTCTAAGGAGCATGGAATTACAATACTAATATCGAGTCATATATTATCGGAAATTTCACAGATAGCAGATAAGATTGCTTTTATCAAAAATGGAAAAATGCTAGAACAGATCTCTATGAAAGAGATTAGGAGAGAGAATATTGACTTAGAAGAATATTTTTATGTCACATTTTCTAAATGAAATTTAAGAATTACGAGGTAGATTAGGAATGAAACAATTGACAAAGTACCATAAGAAGTCTTTTTTATACTTTCATGATTTTTTTAATATATTAGTTCCTTTAACTAATATTGCTTTTTGCTTATTCTATTAAAAATTATAATTGATAGTGGAATGTCCCAAAAATAGGGAAGATCTAACCCAAGCGATACTAATAGGTGCTATCGTAATATTTATCTATGCCAGTCTTAATTTTTATATCCCTTCGATTAAGAAATAAACTTGTTAGGCAGATTATGTCAAGATACAAAAATAAGGTGTTTAAATCTATTTTTAGATAGGGATTATAGAGAATTTTCTAAGGAAAAAAATCAGGAAAAATTTATTTCAATATTAACTGAGAACATGAAGAAAAATTGAGCAGGATTATTTGCACCAGTATTTTTAATATTTCAAAAAAAATATTTCCTTAATGATTTTTCTCACTAGTAGCCATGTTTATAGGCAATTGGTTTTTTTGACCTTATTAGTTATCATTGCTAGCATTATTCCTATGATGATTTCAGGATTTATTGGACAAAAATCAGCCTCTCTACAAAAATAGTTCTATGATAGCCGATCAGAAATATTTAGCTAAGGTTAAAAGATATTTTTAGCAGGGTTTCTAGTTATAAAAAAAGTTTTAATGTGAAAGAGGCTATCCGTCAAGATTACAAAAAAACGAAAGCGAAAAAAATTGGATGAGATATATTTCATCAAAGGGAAATTTGATGTTTTATCTAATGTTATTTCTCAACTTTCAGGGATGATTGTTTTTTTAGTAGCCTTTGGTGGAGGAATGTATCTGGTCTTCGGTGGGCATACCACAATTGGGAGTGTTACAGCTATTGTTCAACTAGTCAATTTTGTAGTAATGCCACTAAATGAAATTGGTATGGGAATGAGTAAATTCCGCGAAGGTCAGGCTACACTGAATTCATTTGAGGTAAAAGATGTAATCGAACTTCAAACTGGTAAAACAAAAAGAATATTTTTGATGATGTCATTTCTTTTTTTCAAATGTAGATTTTTTTCCTACCCTAATACTGAGGAAAAGATTTTTAATAATTTATCTTTACAGATCAAAAAGGGGGAAAAAATTGCAATAGTAGGTATGTCAGGTAGTGGAAAATCAACTTTACTCAATCTATTACTGCGTTTCTATGATGTAACAAGTGGGTATATCTCAATTGATAATCAAGATTTGCAAGCTATTTCAGCAGAGAGCCTTTTATAACTTAATGACTATTGTTCAGCAAGATGTTTATATCTTTGATGATACTTTAAAAGCAAATATTACCCTTAGTCAATCCTTTACTGAAGATGATATAAAAAAAGCTGTACAGCAGTCTGGCTTAGAAAGTTATATTTTAGAAAATGAATTAGGTCTACAAACTTCATGTGGCGAGAATGGATCAAATCTATCTGGGGGAGAGAGACAGAGATTTAGTATTGCGCGTGCTTTAATTCGAAAAACACCAATCTTATTATTAGATGAGGCTACCTCGTCTTTAGATAATAAAGTTACTACTGAAATTGAAAATTCAATTTTAGAAATTCAAGATTTGACGGTTCTTGTTGTCACGCATAAGTTAAATAAGAGCATGTTGAAAAAATACAATAGAATTCTTTTTATGAAAAATGGAGTTATTGTTGAAGATGGTTCTTTTGATAACTTGATGGATAGGAAAGGTGAATTTTATAAATTGGTTGAGTTGAGTATGTAATTCTCTTTCGTTTTATAGTATAATTCTATAAAACACTCTATTACTTTCGTTTTATAATATAGATGTTGACTAGCACCACATGTTGAGGCCGTATCATTGCTTGTACAAGCTGAGGCATCAGAGAAGTAGAAGTAAATGATCTCCCATACGGTAGGACTCGTAGAATGAGGAGGGAAAACGACGAAATGATACGGCAAGTCCGAATCGCTGAGTGTGTGGCTCTGCTCTTCCGATCTGAGACAGTCGAAAAGTAGAAGGGGATGGTATTGGTATCAATCAATGAGTAACAAAGTAACAGCATGATTCGAAACATTTGCTTGTAATTTGCGGAGGAACATCAATATGGATGGAATAACAAATGATTCTATAAAAACGGCTAAACTAATGAAACAATTATGGCCCCAATTGACCGATAAAGAAGCTATTGATGAAGTAAAAAGATATACGAATGACAAAAATACTGCAATCTTTACTAAAGTTGAAGGTGACACAATTGTAGGTCTAGCATTATGTTCACTCAGATTTGATTATGTTGAAGGTTGTAAATATAGTCCTGTTGGATTCTTAGAAGGGATTATTGTCGACGAGGAATATCGTTTAAAGGATATTGCTAAAAATCTCTGTACAAAATGTGAGGAATGGGCGAAAAATAAAGGATGTAAGGAATTTGCAAGTGACTGTACTTTAACGAATACCGATTCTATAAGATTTCATCTCAATATTGGATTTCAGGAAGCAAATAGAATTATTCATTTTAAGAAAAAATTATAATTTAGAAACGTGAATAAACTTGTTTAAACTTTATATATCTTTAGAGAGTGTGAAAGATTGGACGAACAAATTTTTTTGATGGGTGGAAATCCGCCGATTAAGAACCATACGATTGTTAATAAAATTGTGTCATCAAGGAAGATCGAAAGAATTGTCATTTTTACAGTTTATCGAGAAAATTGGGAACCGTATATGAAAAAGTAAACGGAAGTTTTCCGAAGCTATTTTTCTAACCTAAACACTGATTACTTACTCTTGGATACTAAGCAGATTAATTTTGATAGCTATCTAGATGCTGATCTAATTATTATCGGTGGTGGAAATACGGAAAAATATATATCTATTTATGTCAATCAGGAGTTCAAAAATTATATCGATCATATGCTTAATAAAGGGGCGAAAGTTATGAGATTTGCTGCAGGAGCCCTATTATTAGGAGAAAAAGTCTATGTTTCACCTAATGATAATTCAGATCATCAGATAAAAATAAAAAATGGATTAGGACTCTTTAGTCAGTTTTTAATTAGTGTCCATTATGATTCCTGGAACGATAAAGCTAATAAGGATAGAGCTGAAGAATTCGTTAATGTTCCCATAATTCCACTAAATGATCCTTCCTGTCTTGTATTAGATAAACTTGGAAACATTATTGAGAAAATTGACTAGTTTTAATCATGCGAATCTGAATCTACGAAACTAAAGTATTGATGAAATGAATAATGAAAAGCCTTGATTGTAAGGCTTTTTTTGTGTTTTTGTGATAGAATATAGGTAGTTTAAAATCGACAGCAACTAAGAAGCAGTAAAAAAATATTATACGTAGAATAATCAAGATTAGGAAGATAAAATGACAGGAAATGACAAAAAGAATTTAAAAAAATTATCTTTATTGTACATTTGGAATTACTTATATAGCTTGGGGGCTTCTTGCCATATTTACTCAATCTCATATTTTTGGGATTAGAAACATTTATAGGAGAATGTTACATATAGTAGGTGCACTTGGTCCAGCTATTGCAAGCTACTTTTTATTTGAAAAGGAATAATATAAAAATTTAAACATTTTTGTATTTAATAAAAAGAAAAAAATAGTAGTATTTATTTCATTATTCATTTGTTAGTAATTTTGATACTATTTTCTGTATCTTCCTTAGAATTAAAACGGAGTATCAATTTATCTGATGCCGCTATTCTTTATACAATTAATTTTTGGTGGTGGACATGAAGAATTAGGATGGAGAGGTATATTACAACCGTTACTTGATAAAAAAATATACTTACTGGCAATCTAATTTGATTGTAGGATCAATTTGGGGAATATGGCATCTGCCTTTATGGTTTATAGTTGGAGAAAGTCATCAAGGATTTCCTTTTATTTTTATTTTTTTATATACATTATTTTTTTAAGTTTTTGTTTTAGGGCTTCTTTACCGTCAAACGAAATCTGTGGGGTACTGTCTATTATTTCATGCGTTCGCAAATTTGTTAAATCTCTATTTTTGTGTTAAAAAAATTAATCTTATTTTTTTATTATCATATTTATTACTTATTTAATTTATACTATATTGGCTAGTAATAGAATTAGTAAGGAAAAGCAGGTGGAAAAAAATTGTAAAAGAGCCACAGTGACTTTTTCTGGGGTGGATATCACGCATATTTTTTTCGGATTTAGATGGATATTATTGGGAAATTTCTTGGGGACCCAATTTTCAATTTGATGAAAATGGACTATTGAAATTTTAGTAATTAAGGGAGATAGAAAAAAATGGTTTCAAGTAAAGAATATTTAGATTTCATTTTAGATCAATTATCCGAGTTGGAAGAAATATCATATAGAGCAATGATGGGTGAGTATATAATTTATTATCGAGGGAAAATCATAGGTGGAATTTATGATGATAGATGGATTTGATGACCTGAATCTGGAGAAATTGTGGTGCGGTTATTTTGACGACAATACAAAGTCAAAGATAGTTCAGAAAAAATGTGGTTTCCGGTATCATCATACAAAAGAGAACGTTCCATGTGCATTGGAAGGTGTTCTTCGCACAGAACACATAACCTGTCTGTCAAAGGCAGAGTGGATTTCATATAAGCAAGGCATAGCTGTTGTAAAACAATAAAAAAACTTTAACTTCTTAGTCCAGATAAATTAGTTCACTATCTTTTGATATATAAGTGAAAAACTGTAACTTTTATGTTGCGTTTTTTTTTAGTACATCATGTTATAATTAGAATAATAAAATATAGAGGATAGCTTTTTTATTAAATGATTTTAGTTTAGAATGGTTAACTATTAAACAATATTAATTATAATTTCTCCCTCAGAGTAAAAAGATAAAAAAAGTTATCTACATAATGATTGTGAGAGGCTAGCATGATATCAAAACAAGTAAATACGTACTTTGCATCTTTTAAAAGAATTATTATCAAAAAAATATAAGTAGAACACCTTTAATAATACCTGATTATCAGCGTCCCTATACTTGGAAGTCCAAAAATGTAATTCAATTATTAGAGGATATAGTAAGATTTTTCTAAATATCCGGAATACAGAATTGGAACTATTATTTTGCATAAAAAAATGGCGATACATTCGATATCGTTGATGGTCAACAACGAATTGTTACAAGTTTACTTATTGCCAAATGTTTAACAGAAGAAGCGCTTATTTCTTTAGAAATACCAGAACATCCAAAAAAACAATAAAACATATAGTTGATAACTTTAATATAATTTCTAACTATTTTGAAAGAAATCCTAAAAACAAAGAAATAATAAAAAAATTTTTTTCCTTTTCGAATTGTACAATACAGGTATTGATATTAGAGAATATAGATGAAGCCTTTCAGTTGTTTGATTCCTCCAATAATAGGGGGAAAGCATTGTATCCAACAGACTTATTAAAAGCTTTCCATCTTCGTGAAATACATGGAAGCGACGAAAAGAAACTAGAAATGTCTGAATTATGGGAAAATATTAAGCCAAATCATATACATATTTTTATTTTTCTGAATACCTTTATAGGATTAAAAAAATGGTCAAAAAAATAAGGATGTATCTGCCTGGGGATTTTTCTAATTATGATATCGATTTGTTTAAAGGTATTAGCGAAGGAAATAAGAATGATGAGCTAAATTGGGCTAAATCAATTTTAATGGCTAAAAATTTTGTTGATAATTTTAATAGTCAGAATCAAGTTATGATAGATTTTAATATTCTACCTAAAATGAATTATGCTTTTCAGATTGATCAGCCAATAATCAATGGAGAATACTTTTTTAAATACGTTGCTCACTATAATAGTCTTCTTGATAAGCATGGCTTCTATTCGGACGTCGAAAATGAAAATTCTATTTTATCTCTATATGTAAAAAAAGCGATTGGTCCTATTTCAAATATGTTCAATCATTATTTAAAAACGTCGATGTTCTACGCACTTGATAAATTTTTCAGATAGTGATTATGAATTGTTTAAGAATGTATGTTTTTAAGTATTCGTACTTTCCTAGGTTTTACTTGGAACAAGTACAGGAGAAAAGTATCAATAAATTTGTTGTAAGAAATAATACAGGAATAGATAACTTATTTAGCTATATTTCTCAATCTTTTTTTCATCCAACGATTTAGCACACTTCCAAATTCCGATACATAAAGAAAGATTAAAAAAATGTTGACAGAGTAACAAATAAATCCGAGGAACTTGTTACAGAATATTTTTAGAGGAGAAAATTAATGGCTGATTTTTACTATAAAAAAATATTTCAGCATCACTATAGTATTCCAATTTATCAAAGAGCATACGCTTGGACAGAAAAAAAGAAATAAATACTCTAATTGATGATATATACGATTATTACCGCCGTAACGATACCTATAATTATTACATTGGTTCCTTAGTTGTTCATTCTAGTAGTGAAGAAGTTCTTAGTGTAATTGATGGACAACAAAGATTAACCACCCTATCATTATTAATTTGTTATTTTAAAAAAATGAATCTAATTATTCTGGATTAGTTGAAGAAGTAAACGTATCATTAAATTTTTGAGAGCAGGAAGCGTTCCACAAATATTTTTTTAGAATGTTGAAAAAAATAGATCTCGATTTCATGAAATTTTTAGATATAGAAAATGAATTAATTGATGGTTATTTAATAATAAGGAAAAAAATTACTTGAGAAGGATATAAGAACCTCTTCTCCTAAATATGACGAGGGATACTTTAAATATTTATTAAATAATGTAATATTAATAAAAAATGAACTTCCCAAAGAGACTGATTTAAACCACTATTTTGAAGTTATGAACAATAGAGGTGAACAACTTGAGAAGCATGAAATTGTTAAAGCTTACTTAATGGGTATACTTCCCCAGGAATGCACAAAAGAAAGAAGTGTTATATCAGAGATATGGAATGCTTGTCAAGAAATGGATAAATATGTTCAACTGGGTTTTAAATCCGATATTCGGGACAAACTATTTTCTGAAGATTGGGACAGACTGTCTCCCTACGACTTCAATGAAGTCATTTCTGCGTTTTCAGTAACTGATAAACGATCAGTTACCAAATTAGTCTCTTTAAATGATATTTTAAATAAAGTACCCGAGCCTGAAAAAGATGATTTGACAGATGGGACTGGTCGGTACCATTCAATTATAAACTTCTCAAATTTTATTCTTCAGATATTGAAGTTGTACATTGATAAAGAACCATTTGACTGGAATAACGAATCAAAAGGTATTTCCTTAGATGACAAAAGATTAGTCGAACAATTTAAAGAACACATCCAAAAAGAAGAAGATGTTTATCAATTTATGTATCTCCTGCTTAAAAGCAGATTTTTGTTTGACAATTATGTAATTAAAAACAGATAGTTTAAATGATAATTCTTCTGATGATTCTAATTGGAGTTTACATAAACCGTACATGTTAAAGAGTGGATCAAAGAATAATAAAAAACTCTCACCTCGCAATACATTTTATGATGATCCTGTGTTGCAGGATATCGTAATTAAGATCGAGTCTATGTTTCAAGTAACCGATCCTCGACTGATTTATAAGAATTTCTTATTTGGATTGTTGCAAATATTGAATAATGATACAGTCATAAATAATAAGAAATTTTTTTGTCAATAATTTGATTTCATTTGCAACTCAACGTTTTTATAGCTATATCAAAAGACGAATCTGTTTTTTTAATAGTGGAGTCGATACTCCAAACTACATATTTAATTTTTCTTGACTTTGTACTTTGGTACCAAGAAAAGCATCTAATTCAACTTGGAATAAAAGCTTCAGACTTTGAATTTAAATATAGAAATTCGGTGGAACATTTTTTTATCCTCAAAATCCCAATGAGAGAGAAGGGCATAAGAAATTACCTTTAGAAATCTTAAATAATTTTGGTAATCTATGTATTATGTCTCGTAGCCAAAATTCATTACGATCAAACTTAATGCCTGATGCAAAAATCAAAGAATTTAAGCCTACGGACCAAAGTTTAAAATTTGAAATGATGCAAAAAATTGCTGAAAAAGATGGGATTTGGTCTTCAGAGCAAATTATGAAACATGGACAAGAAATGAGAAATATTCTTGAGGAATTCGTCGATAATCTGTTTAAAGAGAAAACTATTGATAAAATATGAGGGCTTTGTTCCTATTGGTCATGCTGATTATGGGGCTAGATTTGATGCTTGGATTAGGAGTGACAACCGTGAACCTTATAATAGCTTTGGAAATGGCTCTGCCATGCGTGTTTCTCCTTGTGCATGGATCATGGATGCCAGAACAGGCAGTATCGCAGAGGCGGCTTATGTAATTCCTGAGTGAGTAAAAGACAAGGCCTATAGCTATCTCGATGATCCTTTGAAAGATGTGCTCAGACGATGGGAAGAAACGATTGTAATAAAATAATAGATAAGCGTCATGTGGACCGATAATGAATGACGGAGGGTTATCGATGGTTATATTGGAATTGTACCAAAATGATTATTCTAAAGATTTAGTCGCATTTGATTCCATAGAAGATGGGAAAGCCTTTGTAGCTCAAATCCCGGGATACACTCTGGAAACAGAAGATGGTTTTGAAGTGGAGTATTTTAATCCTAAAAGCATACCGGATTATATGGAAATTATTTTTAACGGAAATATTGTTCCTTTATCTAAATTTATGTTCGACCCTGAGGAAAATGTAGACATTATTTGGAAAGAGATTTCAAATTTATCCCTCAAAAACGATAGAGTAATCGAAGGATATTCAAAAATCGATGCATATGTTGTTAACAACGATGAAGTTAAAACCTATGTCGAAGCGAGAGAAGTGAACTATCGCCAGGCAAAAGACTTTCTAGAAGGCAGTGGATATGAAGTAGATAGAAGCTTTTTCGGAAGTGAAGACGGCGAAGCGATTCTCTACAGAAAAAAAGGTACCGAAGATTGGCATTTCTTATCACATTTAGACTCAATGTTTGTAGAGATTAAAGATTTAGAGGAATATGTGAAGGAAGTACTAGAAGGATTGATCTAAGGAATTGAAGAATGCTATAAAAGGAGGAATCTTATGCTTGGAGCAATTATTGGAGATATTGTAGGTTCTATTTACGAATGGAACAATATCAAAACAAAGGACTTTCCTTTATTTCGGAAGGACTGCTTTTTCACGGATGATACGGTTATGACCTGTGCTGTTGCAGAAGCGATTATGAATGGGGGACAAAAAGACGACTTCATTGACGCGATGAAGAAATATGGCAGACTTTATCCGAATGCTGATTACGGTGCTCGGTTTAATACATGGCTAAAGAGCGATAACCGTGAACCTTATAATAGCTTTGGGAATGGATCAGCTATGCGTGTTTCTTCATGTGCTTGGAACATGGACTGTGGTTTTTATGCGAGAACCGGGATGTGGTCATCATCTAGAGGACTTGCGAGTCTTTCTGCAGAGGTAACTCATAATCATCCAGAAGGTATCAAAGGCGCTATGGCTACAGCTGATGCTATTTTTCTATGCCGTTTTTACTTTGGTGGTTATTGTAGAGAATACGAGCAACCAATTAATGACAATCATACAGAGTGTAAAAGACGGATTAAGGATTATATAGAGAAGACATACGGCTATAATCTATCTCAAACTTTAGATGAAATCCGTCCTAACTATCGTTTTAACGAAACATGTCAGGAAACTGTCCCTCAAGCCATTATAGCCTTTCTTGAGAGTAGAGACTTCGAAGATGCGATAAGAAATGCCATTTCCCTTGGTGGCGACAGTGATACTCTGGCTGCAATTACTGGCAGCATTGCCGAGGCAGCTTATGGTATTCCTGATTGGATTAAGGATAAGGCCTATTCTTACTTGGATGAACCCTTAAAGGATGTAGTTATACGATGGGAAATAGAATAAAAGCGTATCAATCTCCAGTACGTCAGATTTCTCTTTTCTGAGTTTTCATTATATAATAGCATTATATGTAATGGTAAATGTAGCTACGCTAACATTTCTATTTAAAAATTAAGGAGTATTATCAATGAAAAAAGCAATGTTAATTATCAACCCTACTTCTGGTGGCGAGAAGGCTTTGGATTACAAAGAAAAGCTGGAGAATAAAGCAAAAGAATATTTTGAGCACGTGGAAACAAAAATTACCGAAAAAGCGCTGGATGCAACATATTTTGCTGAAGAAGCTTCTTGTGAGCAGTACGATGCAGTGGTTGTGTTCGGTGGAGATGGGACTGTCAACGAAGTCATTTCGGGTATTGCTGAGAGAGACTACATTCCTAAGTTAGGGATTATCCCTGGTGGGACGGGTAACCTCATTACGAAACTGTTGGAAATCAATCAAGACATCGATGGCGCAATTGATGAACTGGATTTCAACTTAACCAATAAGATTGATATCGGAAAAGCGAATGACAATTATTTTGGTTATATCTTTAGTATCGGTTCACTTCCTGAGGCGATTCACAATGTTGAAATTGAGGACAAGACAAAATTTGGTATTCTTGCCTATGCTGTTAATACCATGAAGTCTGTTATGACGGATCAGGTCTTTAACATTAAGGTTGAGACAGAAAATGGAAATTATGTTGGTGAAGCCAGCCATGTTTTGGTTCTCTTGACAAATTACTTCGCTGATAAGAAAATCTTTGAAGAAAACAAAGACGGCTATGCTAACATTTTGATTCTAAAAGATGCTTCTATATTCTCTAAATTATCCGTTATTCCTGATTTACTAAAAGGAGATGTTGTGGGCAATGATAATATTGAGTATATCAGAGCGCGTAATATTAAGATCTCTTCAGATAGTGAATTGGAGTCAGATGTTGATGGCGATAAATCGGATAACCTACCTGTAGAAATCAAAGTTCTAGCTCAACGAGTAGAAGTATTTTCAAAACCGAAAGGGGAATAGTAGAAAGAGAAAGCCTTTTTTAAGGCTTTTTGTATACTTTAAAAGATAGTTCTTTTAAGAACGGACATTCCTTGTAAATAGTTTACAAAAATAGTATACTGGATTTATTAATTTTGAAAACGCTTGCGTAAAAATCGATTAAAAATTTAGGAGCCAAATTGATGGAATTAAGTGCTATTTACCATAGGACTGAGTCGGAGTATGCCTATCTTTACAAGAATAAGAAACTTCATATTCGGATTCGAACTAAGAAAGGGGATATTGAAAGCATCAACTTGCATTATGGGGACACTTTTATCTTTATGGAGGAGTTTTATCAAGATACAAAGAAAATGGCCAAGATAACTTCTGATGCCTTATTTGACTATTGGCAGGTTGAAGTGTCAGTTGACTTTGCACGTATCCAGTATCTCTTTGAACTCAAGGATACAGAAGGTCAAAGTATTTTGTATGGCGATAAAGGGTGTGTGGAAAATTCTCTAGAAAATCTTCATGCTATTGGGAATGGATTTAAGTTGCCTTATATACATGAGATTGATGCATGCCTGGTTCCTGACTGGGTTTCAGATACGGTATGGTATCAGATATTTCCTGAGAGATTTGCTAATGGAAATGATCTATTAAACCCAGAAGGGACTTTAGACTGGGATTCATCTATCACACCTAATAGTGATGATTTCTTTGGTGGTGATTTACAGGGGATTATTGACTATCTGGATTACTTGCAAGACTTGGGAATTACTGGACTTTATCTTTGTCCGATTTTTGAATCTACGAGCAATCATAAGTACAATACGACAGATTACTTTGAAATTGACCGTCATTTTGGAGATAAGGAGACATTTCGGGAGCTGGTCGAGCAAGCGCATCAGCGAGGTATGAAAATCATGCTGGATGCTGTATTTAATCATATTGGTTCGCAATCTCCTCAATGGCAAGATGTTGTCGAAATGGTGAGCAATCTGCTTATAAAGATTGGTTCCATATACAACAATTCCCAGTGACGACTGAAAAGCTAGCCAATAAGAGAGAATTACCCTATCATGCTTTTGGTTTCGAGGACTATATGCCTAAGCTAAATACAGCCAATCAAGAGGTCAAGGACTATCTTTTAAAGGTTGCGACTTATTGGATTGAAGAGTTTGATATCGATGCTTGGCGTTTGGATGTGGCTAATGAGATTGACCATCAGTTTTGGAGGGATTTTCGCAAGGCAGTTTTAGCTAAAAAGCCTGATCTTTATATTTTAGGAGAAGTCTGGCATACGGCTCAGCCTTGGCTAAATGGAGATGAGTTCCATGCGGTCATGAATTATCCTTTATCTGATAGTATCAAAGAGTATTTCTTACAAGGAATTAAGAAGACAGACCAATTCATCGATGAAATCAATGGCCAGTCTATGTATTACAAGCAGCAGATTTCAGAAATGATGTTTAATCTTCTAGATTCGCATGATACAGAACGTATTTTATGGACGGCAAATGAAGACGTTCAATTTGTCAAATCAGCACTAGCCTTTCTCTTTTTACAAAAAGGAACACCCTGTATCTATTACGGAACAGAGTTAGCCTTAACTGGCGGTCCAGACCCAGATTGTCGACGTTGTATGCCTTGGGAACGTGTATCAAGTGACAATGATATGCTGAACTTTATGAAGAGGCTGATTAATATTAGAAAACAAGCGTCATCAACCATTCAGCATGGTAAGTATAGCCTAAAAGTAATCAAACAAGATGTAGTAGCTCTGGAATGGACATACGAAGGCCGGGTCCTTAAAGCGATCTTTAACCAATCAAAAGATGATTATCTTTTAGAAAAAGAAGCAGTAGCCCTAGCAAGCAATTACCAAGAATTAGAGAATCAGCTTGTGATCTCTCCAAAAGGATTTGTGATTTTTCATTAAAGAGCAATTAAGAGTGACAGGAAAATTGTAGTATAGAGAGCATTTTACAAACAGACCATTTGTCGTCTTGCTACAAATGATATATAATTTAACTTAGAGTAAATAGGAGGACTAATCGAATGGAATTAAAAGATTTTACAGAAAAAGAACAAGAAATGATTAAGAAGGGGCTTACGACGTCTAAGATTAGTGACAAGGAAACTGCTGAAAAGATTCTTGCGCTCGTACCACAAGACTTGATTAAGCGAATTCCGTTTTTTGTCAGAAAACATGCTACGACACGTACGATTAAACGCATTTCAATTGAACACCCTGAACTCTACGCTGCAGCTCAAACAAGTGGTGAAATTCCAAAAAAAGAACGCGAAGAATTGCGTCAGATTATCACAACTATTTTTGAACAAAAGATGAATAAGCATAGTATTAAGTAGAGAATGAAAAAATATTTTATTGGCGGTTTGGGAAGCAATGTCTATCATAGCAAGGATTTTCTTCAAGAACTAGATTCGCAGGTTTACTTTCTAAATCCATATGAAAAGCATCTTCGAGATGAAACAGAATTGAAATCATGGTTTAAAAATGAGATTGTAGAGAAAGAATCTATCTGTCTGATAGGCCATTCTCTTGGAGGAGATTTGGCTCGTTATCTCGCATCGGAATTTCAAGAAGTGAAGAAACTGATTCTTTTGGATGGTGGCTATCTAGATTTAGATAAGATTTTAACTTTAGATACAGAGTTAGAGGAAACTAAAAACTATATCAAATCTCAAGTCGTTTCGGACTTAAATTTTCTTATTTCTAAAGAAAAATCCGAAGCAAAGCATTGGTCAGAAAATATGGAGAAAGCCGTAAGGCAGTCTTATCACTGGAATTCGGAGTATAATAGATATGAGTTCGCTATAAATTATGAAAATATAGAAGCGATCCTCCGTCTACGGAGGAAAATACAAGCTTTTAAGAGGGAAGTGGGAGAGACCTTGTTTATTAGTCCTTGCTATTCTAATGAAGCTACATGGAGAGAGGAAGCCCTAAAAGAATTGCCAGATTATTTTGATACTATTCTTCTAGAGAACTTTGGTCATGAGCTTTATACTGAAGCACCTAAAGAAATCGCTAGTATGATTAATGAGTGGCTCGCTTATTCTCAATGAGCTACTTGTATTACTTGAAATGGTATAAGATTTAAATCTACAAGTCACTAAGTCTCATATAACAAAAAACGAACAGACTCTTTTTCTGTCATTCAGAAGAGAACTTGTTCGTTTTTTCTTTTAAAACACGCGATATACGTATGGATTTTCTGGTTTATCGACTTTGGTAAAGCTGTCGATTTCCAAGGTTGGGAGGTTTTGTTTGAGTTCTTTATGGTAGTGATTGACTAGTTTTCCTTTGGCTGTAATCCAGGTGTTATTTTCATACTGACGAGTATTTCCCTTGGTCAGCAAACCATAGACACCAGAATCTGCGATACAGTGAATAATGCCGAAGCGGAACAGAAATTGGTTATTGGCATGACTGGGGTCATTATAGACAAAGCCTGTGAACTGGACTGTCTTACCCTCAAACTCATCTGGATAGTCGTAGATAGCTTCCATGACTTCCATATAGTTTTCATTAGTGATTTGAATACTATCTTGGGACAAATATTTATCCGCTGTCGTTCGCATTTCCGTTTCATAGGCTGTTTTTGAGAAATAAGAACTGGTATCTGGTTTCAAATATTGGCTTGTCGTCCCTTCACTCGTCTGAATGGCTTGATCCGTTCCTTCCGATAAGGGAAAATGATAGCCTTTAGCTGAAACGGTCTGAGAATCCAAGCTAACAGTTGGGAAAGTTAAACCGACGACAATCGGAATAGCCAGAAGAGCAATACTCGTCACCTTCGCCAATCGGCTGTTCAGATGACTATGGGTTTTGACTTGCTTCATCCAGATATACAATTGAACAATAGCCAAGATAAAAGAAAGTACCATGGAAATATAGGCCAGATAGGAATAGTGCATGTTGATGTACTGGTTTAACTTGCCCGACAGATGGAGATAAATGGTCAGTTCAAAATAGCCAGCTAAAACTAAAAATCGAATCATAGGATGACTCCAATCAAGAGAGAATACACTAAGACGACAAGTGTCACAATCGTAATGAAGTGACTGATAAATCGTGCTTTCAAGTAATTTTTCATCATGAGAATATTTTTGATATCCAGCATTGGACCAATGACGAGAAAGACCAGAACTGGTGCCAAGCCGAAACTCGAGAGAAGAGAAGCCCCGATAAAAGCATCGGCCTCACTACAGAGAGAAAGAAGAAAGGCCAAAAGCATCAAGAGGAGGATGGCAAAAAGAGGGGTTGCGCTGATAGAAGTCAGAATCCGAGTCGGAACATAGACCTGTATAACAGAGGCGAAGAGACAGCCAAATATCAAATAACGGCCCGTATCAAAAAATTCATCAATGGCTTGCACAAAGACTTGAAAAACCTTTTTTGCAGGGCTCAAATGAGAAAAATCATGCTCATGACAGGCTAAACGATTTTCTTTCTGAATCGGTTCTTTCCAGAAAAATCCCAGAAAAATCCCAAGTATAACAGCTACTACAATGGAACCTAGAGCTCGTAACAGAGCGACATGGAAGGAGTTGCCAAAGGCAGAATAGGTCGCAAAGAGAACAATGGGATTGATGACAGGTGCTGTTACGAGAAAGGGAACGGCTGTGTAACTGGGAACCTTTTTTTCCAGAAAACGATTGATAATGGGGACGATTCCACATTCACAAGAAGGGAAAAGCATCCCGACAAAGGTCCCAAAAAAGATTCTCCCCCAACGATTTCGAGGGAGAAAATGATAAACCTTATCAGGTGTGATATAAACCTCAATCAGCCCTGAGACAATACTTCCTATCAGGACGAAGGGGAGGGCTTCAATGACTATAGAGAGAAAAATAGCCCCAGTCTGAAGCAAACTAGAAGGGAGTTGTTGGAAAGCAGTCATCTAGTTTTTCTTTGCTGCTTTGGCTTTTTTCTCTTTGTCATCAGGGAAAGTAACTTGTTTCAAATCAGGGAGTTTCGCAAACTCCTCAAACATCTTATCCAAGTCGTCCGTTTTTGTAAATTTTACAGCCATAGGTGTACCTCGATTCTAAATTCTACCTCTATTATACTATTATTTTGAGGAAAAGGGAAAAGTTAAAATTGAGTATCTAACGAATAATAGAGCTTGGTAACTTCTCAAAGTAACTTCCACTTGCCTGACCAAAGTGGAAATTAGTCTAAAACGGATTTTTATGGTGGAATTAAGTGTGAGACGTTTGAGTTAGAAATGAGGCTCACTATGACAAAACATAAACACCTTACCCTTTCAGACCGTAATGATATCCAATTAGGCTTAGAGCGCGGTGAAACCTTCAAAGCTATTGGACAATCCATTCTAAAAGACCCGACCACTGTTTCCAAAGAAGTGAAGCGAAACAGACGAGTCCGAGAGTCTACATGCGATAACCTTCCTTGCCCTCTACTTGATAAGGCTCCCTTTGTCTGTAATGGATGCCCTAAAAGAAGACAAAATTGTGGCTATCAGAAAATCTTCTACCTCGCTAAACAAGCTCAAAAACAGTACGAACAAACTCTTGTTGAGGCTCGTGAAGGAACTCCCCTTAATTCCAAGACCTTCTGGGACATGGACAAAGTCATTTCTGAGGGTGTTAAAAAGGGACAACACATCTATCATATTCTCAAAACTCACAATCTTGATGTCAGCTCCTCAACTGTCTATCGACATATCCGAAAAGGATACCTATCTATCGCTCCGATTGATCTTGCTAGAGCCGTTAAATTCAAAGAAAGACGGAAAAGTAAGCTACCTTCCATCCCTAAAGAAGCTAAAAAAGGCCGTTCCTATGAGGATTTCCAAAACTATTTAGTCCTTAATCAACTAGACTCTTGGCTGGAAATGGACACAGTTATGGGCAGGATGGGAGGTAAAGTCCTACTTACCTTCAACCTGTCTTTCTGTAACTTTATCTTCGCTAGGCTTCTGGATAATAAAACTGCCCTTGAGGTTAGCAAACACCTCTATGCCATCAAGAACACTCTTCATGAAGCTGATAAAGATTTCTTCCAACTCTTTCCCTGTCATTCTTACCGATAATGGTGGAGAGTTTGCCAGGGTCGATGATATCGAAATGGATGTGCGAGGAGAGAGTAAACTCTTCTTTTGTGATCCTAATCGCTCTGACCAGAAAGGGAGAATTGAGAAAAATCACACACTAATTCGTGACATTCTACCCTAAGGGAACTTCTTTTGACAACTTAACTCAAGAGGACATCAATCTCGTTTGTTCTCATGTCAACAATGTCAAACGTGTCGCTTTTGAATGGAAGATCAGCCCTATGAGCTCTTTGCCTTTACCTATGGAGAAGAGATTCCTAAGCTTCTCGGTATTTCTAAAATACCTGCAGAAGACGTCTGTCAGTCGTCTACATTACTCCAACATAAAATCTAAAAACTAACCAAAAACCCCATTCAAACGTCTCACACTAACTTCCACCATAGCGGAACTTAATCTGAAACGCTTTCAGATGAGGGGATTTTGTGCGCTCTTTTTTTCGATTCCCTTCGGCTACAAAAACGATGAAATCAAGCATGAGTAAAACCAGTGGAACTTACCCTGACACGGATTTTCACTGGTTTTTAGGATTTTTATCAGACTAACTTCCACTTGGATTAGCAGTGGAACTTAGTTTGGGAATTTAGCAATAATAGAGCTTTATAAATCCTGATTAAGTCTGGTAGATTGAGAAAACTTGACAAAAAAAGTAGATAGTGCTAGAATAATATTAACGAAAGGCATTTGAGGGCAGAAAGGTTCCTGCCGCACCTTGAAAAAGGTATCTGAGATGCTGGGTACACCGACCAGCCAAGTGTCCGTTATTTCAAAGGAGGGAGCTTAGATGCTCCTTTTTTGTTTAAAAATTTCAAAAAAGATTATCCCCACCGCAGGCTTACGCTTGCGATTTTTTATTTGCTCTGAAAATTGATTCGTTAACTTCAACAAATAGCTTTATAAAGCGTTTTGTAAAAAATAAAAACAGTGAAATTACTCACTGATCCTTTTGTAAACTATTAGAATTAAATTGCAACCTTCTCAATAAATAGAATATTGAAATGAATGAAATTTATTCACCAACTTATGTTTTAAAATTGTAAGAGATAATTTGAAATGTTTAGCTTGTGGTATAATAGATTCATGGATAAAAAATATGAAAAAATTTCCCAAGATTTGGGAGTGACTTTAAAGCAAATTGATACCGTTCTAAGTTTGACAGCTGAAGGGGCGACTATTCCCTTTATCGCGCGTTATCGCAAGGACATGACTGGTAGTCTGGATGAGGTGGCGATTAAGGCCATTATTGACTTGGATAAAAGTCTGACAAATCTCAATGACCGTAAGGAAGCTGTTTTAGCTAAGATTCAAGAACAAGGCAAGTTGACTAAAGAGTTGGAAGAAGCTATCTTAGCAGCCGAAAAATTAGCAGATGTAGAAGAACTCTATCTTCCATACAAGGAAAAACGTCGGACCAAGGCAACCATTGCTCGTGAAGCTGGACTCTTTCCTCTTGCTCGCTTAATCTTGCAGAATGTAGCGGACTTAGAGAAAGAGGCTGAAAAGTTTGTCTGTGAAGGATTTACGACTGGTAAGGAAGCCTTGGCTGGTGCAGTTGATATTTTGGTTGAAGCTTTATCGGAAGATGTGACACTGCGCGCCATGACTTATCAGGAGGTGCTGAGACACTCTAAACTCACTTCTCAAGTCAAGGATGAAAGTCTTGATGAAAAGCAGGTTTTTCAGATTTACTATGATTTTTCAGAGACAGTTGGAACTATGCAAGGCTATCGTACCTTGGCGCTTAATCGTGGGGAGAAGCTAGGTATCTTGAAGGTCGGTTTTGAACATGCGACGGATCGTATTCTAGCTTTCTTTGCTGCTCGTTTCAAGGTGAAGAATGCCTATATCGATGAAGTGGTTCAGCAATCTGTTAAGAAAAAAGTCTTGCCAGCTATCGAGCGACGCATTCGGACAGAATTAACTGAAAAGGCAGAAGAAGGAGCTATTCAACTCTTTTCTGACAATTTGCGCAATCTCCTCTTGGTTGCTCCGCTGAAAGGGCGCGTGGTTCTTGGATTTGACCCAGCCTTTCGTACAGGTGCCAAGCTAGCTGTCGTGGATGCAACAGGAAAAATGCTGACAACTCAGGTTATTTATCCTGTTAAACCAGCATCAACTCGTCAAATCGAAGAAGCCAAGAAAGATTTAGCAGACTTGATTGGTCAATACAGTGTGGAAATTATTGCCATCGGAAATGGGACGGCCAGTCGTGAAAGTGAGGCCTTTGTGGCGGAAGTTTTGAAAGATTTTCCAGAAGTCAGCTATGTTATCGTCAATGAAAGTGGTGCTTCGGTCTATTCTGCTAGTGAATTTGCACGTCAGGAATTTCCAGACTTGACTGTTGAAAAACGCTCTGCCATCTCTATCGCCCGTCGTTTGCAAGATCCCCTTGCTGAATTGGTCAAAATCGATCCTAAGTCAATTGGTGTTGGTCAATACCAGCATGATGTCAGTCAGAAGAAACTGTCTGAAAGTCTGGACTTTGTCGTAGATACCGTGGTAAACCAAGTTGGTGTCAATATCAATACCGCTAGTCCTGCCTTACTGTCACATGTTGCTGGACTAAATAAAACTATTTCTGAAAATATTGTTAAATACCGTGAGGAAGAAGGAAAAATCACTTCACGCGCCCAAATCAAGAAAGTTCCTCGTCTAGGTGCCAAGGCTTTTGAGCAGGCAGCTGGTTTCCTCCGTATCCCAGAAAGTAGCAATATCCTTGATAATACAGGAGTTCACCCAGAAAATTACGCTGCTGTTAAGGAGCTCTTCAAACGCTTGGATATCAAGGACCTAAATGAAGAAGCCCAAAGCAAACTCAAGTCGCTTTCAGTTAGGGAAATGGCGCACGAACTGGATCTTGGCCCAGAAACCCTTAAAGATATCATTGCCGACCTTCTCAAACCAGGTCGAGATTTCCGTGATTCCTTTGACGCACCTGTGCTTCGCCAAGACGTCCTAGATATCAAGGACTTAGTGGTTGGGCAAAAGCTAGAAGGAGTAGTGCGTAATGTCGTTGACTTCGGTGCCTTCGTTGATATCGGGATTCATGAGGACGGTTTGATTCATATTTCGCACATGAGTCGCAAGTTTATCAAACATCCTAGCCAAGTGGTATCCGTCGGAGATTTGGTGACTGTTTGGGTCAAGAAAATCGATACTGAACGTGAAAAAGTCAATCTGTCGCTCCTGGCTCCAAATGAAACTGACTGATTACGTCAAGCAGGTTTCGTTAGAAGACTTCGGAAGACCTTTTATCCATCAAGCCCAGTGGAATTCTCGTCTACGTTCGACAGGTGGGCGATTTTTCCCTAAGGATGGACATTTAGATTTTAACCCTAAGGTTTATCAGGAACTGGGTTTGGATGTTTTTAGAAAAATTGTCCGCCATGAACTCTGTCATTATCACCTCTATTTTCAAGGGAAGGGCTATCAACACAAGGATCGGGATTTTAAGGAACTGTTGAAAGCAGTGGATGGATTACGCTTTGTACCGTCCTTGCCCAATAGCAACTCCAAACCAATCAAGCTTTATCGTTGCCAATCCTGCCAGCAAACTTATCAGCGCAAGCGTAGGATTGATACCAAACGCTATCGCTGTGGACTTTGTCGAGGAAAGTTGCTACTAGTAAATCAGCCTGAGGACCGATGAAGGCCAAGCTTGTCCGTGATATACTATGTCTAACCTAGCAGAAAGAGGAAATAACATGAATAGTAAATTTTATAAAATGAGACGAAATCGTATGATTTCAGGAGTTCTGGCAGGTCTGTCAGACAAGTGGAACTTTGATGTTACCCTTGTTCGTTTCTTGTTTGCTATTTTTACAGTCGCAAACTTTGGCCTTGGTGTGATTATCTATATCATCCTAGCTTCTGTCATGCCGACTAAGGAAGAAATCGAAGCAGAGATGTATGGAACAGGCCCACGGAAACGCAAAGAAGCCCAAGCCATTGAAGAAAATGATGGATGGTTTTGGTGAGGTGGAGCAGTTATTTTACTGTTAGTCTATATTAGAGTAATCTATTTTAACATTTCTTGAACCCTTGTATCCGCAAGGGTTTTCTTCTTGCCTTCTTTTTATGGTAAAATATTTTTAATGAAATGACTACATTCCCCCCAATCTTACAAAAATGTAAGATTAAAGTCTCTTTTGTAAGGTTAGGTTATGGCAAGCGGTCTTTTTTTGATGTAAACTAGACTCATAAAGAACAAAGGAGTAACATCATGAAACAAATCTTACATAAGAAAACAAGAAAACCAAGTCATAAAGAAATCGAGCGCGTTCAGTTAGGATGCGCTATGATGCAAGCGACATTTCATTTGATGGGATATTAAGAAAGGAGATTCTCATGACACTTTTAGATGTAAAACACGTTCAAAAAATTTATAAAACTCGTTTTCAGGGCAACCAAGTAGAGGCCCTCAAGGATATTCACTTTACCGTAGAAAAGGGTGACTACGTTGCCATCATGGGTGAGTCTGGTTCTGGTAAATCAACTCTTCTCAATATCCTAGCTATGCTGGATAAACCAACTCGTGGTCAGGTTTATCTGAATGGAACTGATACAGCAACCATTAAAAATTCACAGGCTTCTAGCTTCCGTCGTGAAAAATTAGGATTTGTCTTCCAAGACTTTAACTTGCTAGATACTCTTTCTGTTAAGGACAATATTTTGCTTCCGCTTGTCTTATCAAGAAGACCCATTACGGAAATGATGAAGAAATTGGTGGTGACAGCTGAGAATCTGGGAATTAACCAATTGCAAGAGAAGTACCCTTACGAGATTTCAGGTGGTCAAAAACAACGTGTAGCAGTAGCACGCGCTATCATTACAGAACCTGAAATTCTCCTTGCGGATGAGCCAACAGGTGCCCTTGATTCCAAGTCATCTGCAGCTTTACTTGATGTCTTTGATGAAATCAATGAGCGTGGTCAAACAATTCTCATGGTAACCCACTCAACGGCAGCAGCCAGCAGAGCTAAACGTGTACTCTTTATCAAGGATGGCATTCTTTACAACCAAATCTACCGTGGAGAGAAGACAGAACGTCAGATGTTCCAAGAGATTTCTGATACCTTGACTGTCATGGCAAGCGAGGTGAATTAGTATGTTTCGATTAACCAATAAGTTAGCGGTATCGAACTTGATTAAAAACCGCAAACTCTACTATCCTTTTGCGCTGGCTGTTCTCTTGGCAGTCACTGTCACCTATCTCTTTTACTCTCTAACTTTCAATCCTAAGATTGCGGAAATTCGTGGAGGGGAATCCATTCAAGCTACTCTAGGATTTGGTATGTTTGTCGTCACCCTTGCGTCAGCTATTATTGTCCTCTATGCCAATAGTTTTGTTATGAAAAACCGTTCCAAGGAACTGGGGATTTATGGCATGTTGGGTTTGGAGAAGCGTCATCTGATCAGTATGTCCTTTAAAGAGTTGGTGCTATTTGAAATTCTAACTGTTGGTGCAGGTATCGGTATTGGAGCCTTGTTTGACAAGTTGATTTTCGCTTTCCTACTCAAACTGATGAAATTGAAGGTAGAACTAGTCGCTACCTTCCAGATGAAAGTTGTCATTACAGTACTTGTTGTCTTTGGTTTAATTTTCCTAGGCCTCATGTTCCTGAATGCCCTTCGAATTGCCCGTATGAATGCTCTCCAGCTTTCTCGTGAAAAAGCTAGCGGAGAGAAAAAAGGTCGTTTCCTACCTCTCCAAACTATTCTTGGAACCATTAGTTTAGGGATTGGATATTATCTTTCCCTTACTGTAAAAGATCCTCTGACAGCCTTAACAACCTTCTTCCTAGCTGTTTTACTGGTTATCTTTGGAACCTATCTTTTGTTCAATGCAGGGATTACCGTTTTCCTCCAAATCTTAAAGAAAAATAAGAAATACTATTACCAACCAAATAATCTTATCTCTGTTTCCAACTTGATTTTCCGTATGAAGAAAAATGCGGTTGGACTAGCAACTATCGCTATTTTGTCAACAATGGTTTTGGTAACCATGTCAGCAGCGACTAGTATTTTCAATGCCTCAGAAAGCTTTAAAAAAGTTCTAAATCCTCATGACTTTGGAATTACTGGACAAAATGTTGAAAAAGAAGACTTGGACAAACTCTTGAGCCAGTTTGCAAGTGATAAAGGTTATAAGATTAAAGAGAAAGAAGTTCTTCGTTACGCTTACTTTGGTGTTGCAAACCAAGAAGGAACCAAGTTAACCATTTTTGAAAAAGGACAAAACCGTGTCCAAGTCAAAACAGTTTTTATGGTATTTGACCAAAAAGATTATGAAACTATGACTGGTCAAAAACTGTCTCTATCAGGAAATGAGGTCGGACTCTTTGCAAAGAATGAGGGAGTTAAAGAACAGAAAACTCTAACTCTAAATGATCATCAATTTTCTGTAAAAGAAGAATTTAATAAAGATTTTATTGTCAACCATGTCCCAAATCAGTTTAATATTTTGACTTCTGATTACAATTACCTTGTTGTCCCTAATTTACAAGCCTTTTTAGACCAATTCCCAGATTCGGCTATCTATAATCAGTTTTACGGTGGTATGAATGTAAGTATCAGTGAAGAAGAGCAACTCAAAGTCGCTGAAGAATATGAAAAATACTTACAAAAGTTTAATGCTCAATTAAACACTGAAGGTAACTATGTGTATGGTAGCACTCTAGCAGATGCTGGTGCTCAAATGAGTGTCCTCTTTGGCGGTGTCTTCTTTATTGGTATTTTCCTATCCATTATCTTTATGGTCGGAACCGTTCTGGTCATCTACTACAAACAAATTTCTGAAGGATATGAAGACCGTGAGCGCTTTATTATCTTGCAGAAAGTTGGTTTAGATCAAAAGCAAATCAAGCAAACCATTAACAAACAGGTTTTAACTGTTTTCTTCCTTCCTTTGCTCTTTGCCTTCATACATCTTGCCTTTGCCTACCATATGCTTAGTCTGATTTTAAAAGTGATTGGTGTACTGGATACGACTATGATGTTAATTGTGACCTTGTCTATCTGCGCTATCTTCCTCATTGCCTATGTGCTGATTTTCATGATTACTTCTAGAAGCTATCGCAAGATTGTCCAAATGTAAAAAAAGATACCTCGACTTCAAAATCGAGGTATTTCTTGTATTTTATACTCAATGAAAATCAAAGAGCAAACTAGGAAGCTAGCCGCAGGCTGCTCAAAGCACTGCTTTGAGGTTGTGGATAAACTGACGAAGTCAGCTCAAAACACTGTTTTGAGGTTGCAGATAGAACTGACGAAGTCAGTAACATCTATACGGCAAGGCGAAGCTGACGTGGTTTGAAGAGATTTTCGAAGAGTATTAAATGCTGAAAAGTTGTCCGAGCAGAAAGGTGACTCCCATGGTCAAGAGACCAATAGCGAGGTTTCGAATCATAGCTGTTTTGGTTGGGGCTTTTCCAAGTTTGGCACTAGTATAGCCAGTAACCAAGAGTGAGAGTCCTACAATCAGGACAGTAGCAGGAATGCGGAAATCACTTGGGAAAATGGTCACTGAGAGCATTGGAGGCAAACTTCCAAGGAAAAAAGCAACAAAGCTAGAAATGGCAGCGTGCCAAGGATTGGTAAATTCTTCATACTCTATCCCGTATTTTTCCTCGACCAGAGCCTTGAGTGGATTTTTTAGAAAGGCTTTATTGGTCAAGAGTTGGGCAGAAGTTTCACATTCTCCATTTTGGATATAGGCAGCATAGAGAGACTTTTTGGCTAGTTCCATATCTTGGTCTAGCAAGACTTGCTCACGCGCAACGGCTGCTTCCTCTGTATCTTTCTGAGTTGAAACGGATACATATTCTCCACCAGCCATTGAAAAGGCACCAGCTAAGATAGCTGCAAAGCCTGATAAAAAGATAATCCAGATATTGGTAGTGGCACTGGCAACCCCGATAACCACACCAGCAATGGAAATAATCCCATCATTAGCACCAAGAACGCCCGCACGCAGAATATTTAAACGACCTGCAAAATTTGAATCGATTTCGTGATTTGTTTCTGACATATTATTCTCCTTTTATCCAGTATAAAGGAAAAATATAAGGAAATCAATCTTTTAAAACTGTCTGAAAAAAGTTGCACGATTTTAATAATGTAAAAATGTCGTCATCTTTTCTACTAGATCAAGTACCGAATGTAAAGAGTTTAGAATAGCATAAAAGAATTTTTAAATCAAAGACCATTATCATTTTCGTTCACTTTATAATCGTTTACAAGAAAATATTTATCGATATTTTATCACATAAAACAGAACAATTTTACGAACATATTTTTTTGTTTTTTTATCAAAAAAATACTTTACAAGTTCTTAAAAAAACGTGATATAGTAATAAAAGCTTAGAAAATGAGATGATGTTTTCTAGCAAATATAAACCCGAGTAAAAAATGCCTACGGACAGGCAGGGTTGAATGCCGAAGCGTGGTTGAAAAACCACATTATTGATAGGGTTAAAAGCCTACTTTTATAAGTTGATGTTAGGACTTTTGTCCTAATTCATAAATTTTTTAGTGTGGTGAAAGCACACGTCATCTTGTGAAACGATCAATAAAGTACGTAATATTTGCTACTAGAGAGTTAGGAAACATCGGGAACAGACATACTCAACAGAAACAAACATAAAAACGTCAGAAGATTGCAGAGCAGGTGAAAACCTGCTCTTTTTTCATGAGTCAACCTTTAGTTCCTTAGTTTTCATAAGGTTCTAAAAATATTGAAAGGAGTATGTCTTGAAAGAGTTAGATCAAAACCAAGCCCCAATTTATGAGGCCTTGGTGAGTTACGCAAGAAACGGATTGTTCCCTTTGATGTTCCAGGTCACAAGCGTGGACGGGGAAATCCAGAACTTGTCGAACTGCTAGGTGAAAAATGTGTAGGCATTGACGTCAACTCCATGAAACCCTTGGACAATTTAGGTCATCCCATCTCTATTATCAGGGATGCAGAAGAATTAGCTGCGGATGCTTTTGGAGCAGCCCATGCCTTTCTCATGATTGGGGGAACAACTTCATCGGTGCAGACTATGATTCTGTCAACCTGCAAGGCAGGAGATAAGATTATTCTGCCACGAAATGTCCATAAATCTGCTATTAATGCGCTGGTTCTATGTGGTGCTATTCCCATCTATATCGAGATGAGTGTGGATCCTAAGATTGGTATCGCTTTAGGTCTTGAAAATGACCGAGTAACGCAGGCAATTAAGGAGCATCCAGATGCCAAGGCCATTTTGATTAATAATCCTACTTACTATGGAATCTGTTCAGACCTAAAGGGGTTGACAGAAATGGCTCATGAAGCTGGCATGATGGTTTTAGTAGATGAAGCCCACGGAGCGCATTTGCATTTTACAGATAAACTTCCAATTTCTGCTATGGACGCAGGTGCTGATATGGCTGCAGTCTCCATGCATAAGTCTGGTGGGAGTTTGACACAAAGTTCGCTTCTTTTAATCGGGGAGCAGATGAATCCTGAGTACGTTCGTCAGATTATCAATCTGACCCAGTCAACATCTGCCTCTTACTTGTTGATGGCTAGTTTGGATATTTCACGTCGCAATTTGGCCCTTCGTGGTAAAGAGTCTTTTGAAAAGGTCATTGAACTGTCTGAGTATGCTCGTCGTGAAATCAATGCTATCGGTGGTTACTACGCCTACTCAAAGAGTTAATAGACGGAGTGTCCGTTTGCGATTTTGACGTGACCAAGTTGTCAGTTTACACTCAGGGTATTGGCTTAACAGGTATCGAGGTTTATGACCTCCTGCGAGACGAATATGACATTCAGATTGAGTTTGGGGATATAGGGAATATCTTGGCCTATATTTCGATTGGTGATCGCATCCAAGACATCGAGCGCTTAGTCGGTGCTTTAGCAGATATCAAGAGACTCTATTCACGAGATGGGAAGGACTTGATAGCTGGAGAATATATTCAGCCAGAGTTGGTCCTTTCTCCTCAGGAAGCCTTCTATTCAGAGAGAAGAAGTTTGTCTTTAGACGAATCTGTTGGACATGTCTGTGGGGAATTTGTCATGTGCTATCCTCCAGGAATCCCTATCTTGGCTCCTGGTGAACGCATTACACGAGAAATTGTAGACTATATCCAATTTGCCAAGGAACGTGGTTGCTCCCTCCAAGGGACGGAAGATCCAGAGGTCAATCACATCAACGTCATTAAGAGAAAGGAGAACTAGATGGATTTATGGTTTTCTGAAGTTCATACTCCAGATGTCAAATTGTCCCTGAGAACAGCCAAGCAACTCTATGCTGGAAAAAGTGAATGGCAGGATATCGAGGTTCTTGACACTCCCGCTTTTGGAAAGATTTTGATTTTAAATGGGCATGTTTTGTTCTCAGATGCGGATGATTTTGTCTACAATGAAATGACCGTTCATGTTCCTATGGCTGTCCATCCCAAATCCCAAGAAAGTCTTGGTTATTAGGGGGTGGTGACGGAGGTGTTGCCCAAGTTTTAACCCTCTATCCTGAGCTGGAACAAATCGATATTGTAGAACCTGATGAGATGTTGGTTGAGGTCTGTCGTGAGTATTTCCCAGATTTTGCTGCGGGGCTAGATGATCCTCGTGTTACCATTTACTATCAAAATGGGCTCCGTTTTTTACGAAACTGTGAAGATGATTACGATATTATCATCAACGATGCGACAGATCCATTTGGACATACGGAAGGGCTCTTTACCAAGGAATTTACGGCAACAGTTACAGAGCCTTGAAAGAAGACGGCATCATGATTTACCAGCATGGTAGTCCCTTCTTTGACGAGGATGAGTCGGCTTGCCGAAGCATGCACCGTAAGGTTAATCAAGCCTTTCCAATTAGTCGGGTCTACCAAGCCCACATCCCAACCAGTCCAGCTGGCTATTGGTTGTTTGGATTTGCATCGAAAAAATACCACCCTGTCAAAGATTTTGACAAGGAAGGCTGGAAAAAACGCCAGCTTTTCACAGAATACTACACTGCAAACTTACACGTGGGAGCCTTTATGTTACCCAAGTATGTAGAAGACATTTTAGAAGAAGAGGAAGGAAAAAAATGAGTCGTTTATTAGTTATTGGATGTGGGGGCGTTGCCCAAGTTGCTATTTCAAAGATTTGTCAAGATAGCGAAACCTTTACAGAGATTATGATTGCTAGCCGTACCAAGTCAAAATGTGATGACTTGAAAGCGAAGCTAGAAGGTAAAACAAGTACAAAGATTGAGACAGCGGCTCTTGATGCTGACAAGGTAGAAGAAGTGATTGCTTTGATTGAAAGCTACAAACCAGAAGCTGTTTTGAATGTAGCTTTACCATATCAAGATTTAACCATTATGGACGCTTGTTTGGCAACAGGTGTTCACTATATCGATACAGCCAACTATGAGGCTGAGGATACAGAAGACCCTGAATGGCGTGCTATTTATGAGAAACGTTGTAAGGAACTTGGTTTTACAGCCTACTTTGACTACTCATGGCAATGGGCTTATCAGGAGAAATTCAAAAAAGCTGGCTTGACCGCTCTTCTTGGTTCTGGTTTTGATCCAGGTGTGACTAGTGTCTTTTCTGCCTATGCTTTGAAACACTATTTTGATGAAATCCACTATATCGATATTTTAGACTGTAATGGTGGTGACCACGGTTATCCATTTGCGACAAACTTCAACCCAGAAATCAATCTCCGCGAGGTTTCTGCGCCAGGTTCTTACTGGGAAGATGGAAAATGGGTCGAAGTTGAAGCCATGTCTATCAAGCGCGAGTATGATTTCCCTCAAGTTGGACAAAAAGATATGTATCTCCTTCACCATGAAGAAATTGAATCATTGGCCAAAAATATTCCTGGAGTCAAACGTATTCGTTTCTTTATGACTTTTGGTCAATCATACTTGACGCACATGAAATGTCTTGAAAATGTTGGACTCCTTCGTACAGATACCATTAACTTCAATGGACAAGACATCGTTCCGATTCAATTTTTGAAAGCCTTGCTTCCAGATCCAGCCAGCCTTGGCCCACGTACTGTAGGTAAAACCAATATCGGTTGTATCTTTACAGGTGTCAAAGATGGTGTTGAAAAGACCATCTACATCTACAATGTCTGCGACCATCAGGAATGTTACGCAGAAGTTGGTTCACAAGCAATTTCTTACACGACAGGCGTTCCAGCCATGATTGGGACAAAATTGGTTATGAACGGTACTTGGAAACAACCTGGAGTTTACAATCTTGAAGAATTGGATCCAGATCCATTCATGGAAGCTTTGAATGAGTATGGTTTACCTTGGGTTGTGGTTGAAAATCCACAAATGGTGGACTAATGAAGCTAGAACAAGTACCAACACCAGCTTATGTCATTGACTTGGCAAAGTTAGAAGCCAACTGTCGCATTCTACAATATGTTCAAGAAGAAGCTGGTTGCAAGGTTTTGCTTGCCCAGAAGGCATATTCTCTATACTAAAACCTATCCCTTGATTAGCCAGTATCTATCTGGTACAACTGCTAGTGGACTCTATGAGGCCAAATTGGCAAGGGAAGAATTTCCTGGTGAAGTTCATGTTTTTGCACCTGCTTTCAAGGATGCGGACTTGGAGGAATTGCTTGAGATAACAGACCATATCGTCTTTAACTCGGAGAGACAGTTGCGTAAGCATGGGGCTCGTTGTCGAGAGGCTGGTATCAGTGTCGGTTTACGTCTCAACCCTCAGTGTTCAACTCAAGGGTGACCACGCGCTCTATGATCCTTGTGCACCTGGATCGCGTTTTGGAGTAACTTCAGACAAGATACCCAGTGATTTGCTGGATTTGGTGGATGGTCTTCATTTTCACACCCTTTGCGAGCAGGGAGCAGATGATTTAGAGACAACTTTGAAAGCAGTAGAAGAACAGTTTGGTCCCTATTTACATCAAGTTAAATGGCTCAATATGGGGGTGGACACCACATCACAAGAGAAGGTTACGATGTGGATTTGCTGATTTCTGAGATCAAGCGTATCCGAGAAACTTACAATCTTGAAATCTATATCGAGCCGGGTGAAGCCATTGCGCTCAATGCAGGTTATCTAGCAACTGAAGTATTGGATATTGTAGAAAACGGTATGGAAATCTTGGTTTTAGATGCCTCTGCGACCTGCCATATGCCTGACGTACTTGAGATGCCCTATCGTCCACCTTTGAGAAACAGCTTTGAGGCTCAGGAAAAAGCCCATACCTATAGACTTTCTTCTAATACCTGTTTGACGGGCGATGTGATTGGTGATTATAGTTTTGAAAATCCAGTCCAAATCGGTGACAGACTTTATTTTGAGGACATGGCTATTTACTCATTTGTCAAAAATAATACCTTTAATGGTATTGGATTGCCAAGTCTCTATCTTATGGACAAACAGGGAGACTGTAGCTTAGTCAAAGCCTTCGGCTATCAAGATTTTAAAGGGAGATTATCATGATGGACAGTCCAAAAAAATTAGGCTATCGTATGCCAGCAGAGTACGAACCACACCATGGTACTCTCATGATATGGCCGACTCGACCAGGTTCATGGCCCTTTCAAGGAAAGGCCGCCAAAAGAGCATTTACTCAGATTATTAAGACTATAGCAGAAGGCGAAAAAGTCTATCTTTTGGTAGACCAAGATTACTTATCTGAAGCCCAAAATTACCTTGGAGATAGCGTTATTTATCTAAACATTCCCACCAATGATGCCTGGGCTCGAGATACAGGACCCACCATTCTTATCAATGATAAAAGAGAAAAGTTGGCAGTTGATTGGTCTTTCAATGCTTGGGGTGGGGCTGTAGACGGTCTTTATCAAAACTATGAAGATGATGACCAAGTAGCCAGTCGTTTTGCTGAGGTCTTGGAAATGCCTGTTTACGATGCCAAGCCTTTTGTACTGGAAGGAGGCGCAATCCATAGCGATGGACAAGGAACCATTCTCGTAACTGAAAGTTGCTTGCTTAGTCCTGGTCGCAATCCTCATCTGACTAAAGAGGAAATCGAGAATACCTTATTAGAGAGCCTTGGAGCTGAAAAAAAGTTATCTGGCTTCCTTATGGTATTTATCAGGACGAAACCAATGAACACGTTGACAATGTTGCTTTGCCTTTTGTTGGTCCTGCTGAGCTTGTTTTGGCTTGGACAGATGATCAAAAGTGATCCTCAATATGCCATGTCAGCAGCTGATTTAGCGCTCTTTAGAGAAAGGAAACAGATGCAAAAGGTCGTCACTTTCACCATTCATAAATTGCCTATCCCTGCAGTTCGACAAGTTGTGACAGAAGAAGATCTTCCTGGTTATTCCTACGAAGAAGGAGAAGAAGAGCGATACGCAGGTGAACGACTAGCAGCTTCCTACGTAAACTTTTATATCGCTAATAAGGCTATCTTGGTTCCCCAATTTCAAGATCAAAATGACCAAGTAGCCTTAGATATCCTCAGTAAGTGTTTCCCAGACCGTAAAGTTGTCGGAATACCAGCCAGAAATATTCTCTTAGGTGGTGGAAATATTCACTGTATCACCCAACAAATCCCAGAATAGGAGAAAAAGATGAGAAATGTAAAAGTTGCAGCTATCCAGATGCAATGTGCCAAGGATGTGGCAACAAATATTCAAACAGCAGATCGTTTAGTACGTCAGGCTGCAAAACAAGGTGCACAAATTATTCTCTTACCCGAGTTGTTTGAACGTCCCTATTTCTGTCAGGAACGTCAGTATGACTACTACCAGCATGCCCAATCTGTAGCAGAAAATACTGCCATTCAGCATTTTAAGGTGATTGCTAAGGAACTACAGGTTGTTTTACCGATCAGTTTCTATGAAAAAGATGGCAATGTCTTATATAACTCTATTGCCGTCATTGATGCAGATGGGGAAGTGCTGGGCGTTTATCGGAAAACCCACATACCAGATGACCATTATTATCAAGAAAAATTTTATTTCACGCCTGGTAACACTGGTTTCAAGGTCTGGGATACTCGCTATGCCAAGATTGGAATCGGTATCTGTTGGGATCAATGGTTCCCTGAAACAGCCCGCTGTCTCGCATTGAATGGTGCTGAATTGCTCTTTTATCCTACAGCCATCGGTTCAGAGCCGATTTTGGATACAGATAGTTGTGGTCATTGGCAACGTACCATGCAAGGGCACGCAGCAGCAAATATTGTCCCAGTTATTGCAGCCAATCGCTATGGCTTTGAAGAAGTCACTCCAAGTGAGGAAAATGGCGGACAGAGTTCCAGTCTTGACTTCTACGGTTCCTCCTTTATGACGGATGAAACAGGAGCTATTCTAGAACGAGCTGAAAGACAAGAAGAAGCTGTTCTGTTAGCAACTTATGACCTTGACAAGGGAGCAAGCGAACGCCTAAACTGGGGCTTATTTAGAGATAGAAGACCAGAGATGTATCAACGCATTATAGACTAATGTGAGAGGGAGAAAGAAGTAAATACTCTGCTAGACTCGTTTTCATTAGCAACTATAAGGATACAATGTTAGCTAGTAAATGGATTTTATATTTTAACCCTCTAAGGCTTTCTCGCGCTTTGATGCGAGGAGCTTTTCTGTTTAAGCTTTATCAATAAAACATGCTATAATAGTTGCAGAAAGGTTGGTGTTTATGGCTAGGATATTGGTTATTGAAGACAATAGTGACATTCAAGAGATTTTGCGAACACTTCTTACTGAGGAGCATGAGGTGATTCAAGCCTTTTCCGGTACAGAAGGAATCATGCGTTTTGACCAAGGTGGGATTGACCTCGTTTTGCTAGATATCATGCTTCCTGGGAAAAATGGGAGATCAGGTTTTAAAAGCCATCAGGGAACAAAGTCAAATTCCAGTCATTATGCTAACGGCTTTGAGCGATAAGAAGTTAATCAGTCAATACCTCTTAGATGGTGCCAATGATTACATAGTCAAACCTTTTGATTTGGACGAAGTCTTTGCTAGAGTTACTGTTCAATTACGTCAAAGCGTAGAAAAACAGCCTATGGAAATAGGAAAAACTGAAAATCTGCCACAAAACTTGAAAAATATCCAGTTTGATGCAGAAAGTTTTGAAATCAAAAATAGTCAGGAAACGATTCGCCTTGCTAAGAAAGAATGCTTGATTCTCCAAACTCTCCTTAAACACCCTAAGAAAATTTTCACCAAGGAAGAACTTTATGAATTGGTCTGGGAGGATAGCTATCTACCTGGAGATAATACTCTCAATACGCATTTGAGTAATCTTCGTAAAAAATTAAACCAGCTTGACCCAAATCAAGAATATATTGAAACCATCTGGGGAGTTGGGGTAAGATTAAAAGGAGACAAGCAATGACCTACATGATAATTTTTGTCCTACTGGTACTCCTAATTATTTTATCGATTACATTGATTCGCTACCATCTAGCACTTAAAAACTTGAGTCAACAGATTGAAGACAAGATTCTCACGGGTAGTATGAAAAGAGTCGGAGTCAGCATTTTTTCCAAACATTTTTTACATCTCTACCAGCAGATTGAGAATCTATTTCAGGAAGTGGAACAATCTCGATTGGTTATGAAAAGGGAAAAGCAGACTCTGGATATGGCCATCAGCAATATCGCCCATGATATTCGGACACCTTTGACTATCGCTTCAGGCTACACCCAACAATTGATAAAGTCTCCTGAAGACAAAGGAGAAACATTACAAAAAATCGCCCAGCATCTTGATTTAGTTTCAAAACGTTTAGAGGCTCTCCTAGAATATCGTCGTTTGATGGAAGGAGCTGTCAAACCGAAAACTGGAAGAAGTGGATCTTTTCAGCTTTTATTACCAAAAAGACTTTGGCTTATTATGATGTTTTTCAGGCGGCAAATATCACGCTTGATTTTAAGGTTGAAGCTGGTTTAAAAATGAGGACTGATGAAGACTTGCTGGATCGAATTTTACAAAATTTGCTTGGAAATGTCCTCAAACATGGCAAGGAAGAAGCGCGTCTATCTTTGAGAAAGGAAAAGGAACAGCTTGTCTTAGAGATTGCAAACCTTGTCAAACAGCCCATCAAAAAAATAGAAAATCTCAGCAACCGTTTTTATTCTGAAAATCTATCTGATACGGAAGAATCCTCTGGTTTAGGCCTTTATATCACTGAGGAATTATGCCATCTTCTCGGTGCAGAGATGAAACTAAGCACAGATGGGCAATGGTTGTCGGTTTTCATTTACTTTTAACGAAAAGAAACCTCCTCTGTAGGCTAGAGGAGGTCATTTTTTATAGACTTTTCTTTTTGAAAACTGCCAGTCCACTTAGATTAAAGATTACAATAACAGCTAAGGTAACTATAAGTGTATAGAAAATGGATTCACTATTAGCAGTCATAGCATAGAAAAACTGCAATGATAAATATGGCAAAATTTTGATACTTGGGAAGATGAGCATTGGCATAGAAAGTGATGATAGAGCTGACCAAATAGCCAATAAATACTGCAAGATAAGAATGACTAACATAGAGGATGAAGGAAACAATGGAAAGCCAAGCAAGGAGGCAAAGGAATTGAAGGGAAATGGTTATCAGTAGATTGCCAATAAAGCCATCAGGCATAGTTCCAAATCCATTTAAGATAGTTGCTGGAATAAAGGCAATCACAAGGCTGATGATAAGTTGCAAGAGTGCAATACAAGCCACTACAAAGGCTTTGGCAAGGAAAAACTCTGTACGAGAAACCCCTACTGTCAAACTATTTTTATAGAGTTTGCCGATTAAATCAACTCCAAGAACGAGACAAGCTAGAACAATACAGAGAAAAACGAGGTTTGAACCTTGACTAGATGCGTTAATCAGGGCTTGTACACCGTCCCAACCATGGGTTGGAATTTCTGGTTCTTCTGTCTGGATTGCCATCAGATGACCAGTAGCTCCTATACTTGCACCCATTAGCATGAGAGCAAAGAGAATGAACTCTGTAATCCAAAAACCTTTGGAACGGAAAAGACGGTAAAAGTCTGCTTGAATGGTATGTATCATGATTTTCCTCCTATTCGACCAATTGAGTGAAGTATTCTTCTAGGTTTTGACGGGCATAGTAAATCTCGTCAATGGCAACATCTGCCAAGGTTAATTCTTTGAGAATCTGTTTGACATCTTGTTCCTGACCAAAGATGTGGATTTCGTTTTCAGGATTGACAACCTTGAACTGGAGCTGGATTTGTTCTTTCAATACTTGGCAAGCTTTCTCTTGATCAGCTGTCTTAAGGACAATATAATCCTCACTTAGTGTTTCAAATTCAGCTTTGCTGATTTCACGGATAATCTTGCCTTGATCTAAAATACCAAAACGATTAGCTACGAGGTAGAGTTCTGACAAGATATGGCTAGAGATGAGAATGGTGATCCCTTTTTCTTGATTGAGCCGTTGAATCATGAGTCGAAATTCTTTGATACCGATTGGGTCGAGACCGTTGATAGGTTCATCTAAGATCAGGAAGTCTGGTTTAGATAGAAGGGCAATGGCGATACCAAGTCTTTGTTTCATTCCTAGCGAGAAATCACGAAAGACTTTCTTACCTGTATCTGACAAACCTACATAGTCCAGGGTTTCTCGAATGACTTGATCAGCATTTGGAATATGGCGAATCATACAGTAATATTTCAGATTTTGATAGGCTGTTAAGTGATTATGAGCTACAGGTGATTCGATCACTGAACCTACTCGAGATAGAGCCTTGGTCCACTCATTTTCCGATTGACTAGAAAAGAGGGAAACAGTTCCTTTATCCGCAAAAAGTAGTTGCGTAATGATTTTTATCAAGGTTGTTTTCCCCGCTCCATTCTTCCCGATAAGTCCATAAATATCTCCCTCTCTTATCGTTAGATGAAGATCCTGAAGAATAGCTTGTTTGTCAAAGTTTTTGGACAATCCATGAATGTCAAGTACTGTTTTCATGATTCTCTCCTTTTGATTTATTTTGATAACTTTAGTATAAAGCATAGAAATCAAAGAAAGCTCAAGGATTTCTAAAGAGTTTCTAAAGTTTTAGGAGTTCTTAAATATCAAAACCCAGTTGACACGAACTGGGCTTCTTAATTATAAAATATATTTTTCAATGGCACGCGCAACGCCGTCTTCTTCGTTGCTGGCTGTAACATCATCAGCTAGAGATTTGACATAATCACTGGCATTTCCCATTGCAATGCCAAGTCCTGCAAACTGGAGCATTTCGATATCGTTATTAGCATCGCCCATGGCCATGATTTCTGAGGAATCAATCTTCAAAATCTCTGCTAGTCGAGAAAGAGCGGTAGCCTTTGTCGTTCCAAGTGGCATGGCTTCATAAATGACAGGCTGCGAACGAACTCCACTAAATCGTTGGCAGAGTTCCTCAGCAAAACGCTCTTCAAAATCGTCTGTTTGGCTCTCTGTTCCCCAAAAACATACCCTTGGAACATACGGTACTTGCCACTAGTCGCTTCCTCAAGAGAAATTTCAGTCAGGTCTGAAAAGACTAGCTTGGCATCATTTTGAATGATTTCATTAGGCTTACCACCGAGGACAAAATAATGTTCCTCATCAAAAAGAGTCAACTGAACATCACTTTTTTCAGCTAGGTCATAGAGGTATTCGATGTCTGCTGGACTAAGTTCTTGCCAGTCAACTAGTCCCCCAGTCACTGGTCTGGTGAGTTGAACAACCGTTGTTAACAATGACATACTCATTCTGGAGGTCAAGTCCCCAGTTTTTTGTAGTAGGGGAGGACACCGAAAAGCGGGCGACCCTGTACAGAGAACAAGTTTGACACCTTTTTCAATGGCTTGGTGAATAGCAGTAATGTGAGCTTGTGGGATTTCCTTGGCTTCATTGAGGAGGGTTCCGTCCATATCCAAGGCTAGTAGTTTAATCATAAGACTTCCTTTTCTATGTGTTTTGCTTTTATTATAGCATATAGACTATAAAATGTCTGACAGAATTGTAAAATTCAAGCTTCCTTTTCTTGAAAAAGAAAATAAAATCTTATATAATATGTATACTTAATATTTAAGGAGAAATAATGTCAAAGTATCACTTTAATTCAATTTACAAAAATGATGAAACAGAGTCTACAGGTCTTCTTTTCATTAAAGTTTACAACAAATGGGAAAGTAATTTAAAAAGAGTTTTGAAATCGGTTGGCCTCACTTTGCCTCAATTTATCGTTTTAACCTCGCTCTTGTTTTTGAACAATAGAGAGGAATATGTAACGCAAGTTGATATTGCTCGGTTCACTGGTATGGATGTCATGACGGTTTCCCAGATTGTTAGACTACTGGAGAAGAAGAACTACATTAGACGTGATCAGCATCCAAAGGATAGTCGGGCAAAACTGGTCTCAGTGACGAAGTCTGGCGCGGAGAAGGTCAATCAAGCTTTACCCTTAGTAGAAGGGATTGATGAAAAATTTTTTGAAAAACTTTCTAACGATAGAGAAAGTTTTAATCGCATGTTAGCAGTGTTGGAGGATAAAAATGCCTAGATATTGGGTCGGAGTTGTTTCGAAGAATCATGTTTTAAGAGGAGTTGAAGGGAATTTTTGTCAGGTCTGTCATGGGAAGGGTGGCCCCTTAAACCGTATGAAAAAAGGTGACTATCTTTTATACTATAGTCCAAAATACGATATGAACGGTCAGGATAAGTTACAGACTTTTGTGGCTGTAGGTAAGATTATAGACGACAAAGCCTATCAAGTAGAGCAGTTCGAAGGATTCTTTCCCTTTAGACGAAATGTTGAGTATTATCAACCAGTCAAAGATTGTTCCATAGAAATAGCCAGACAACATCCTGAATGGAAAGACTATACTTCTCGGCTTCGTTATGGACATTTTGAAGTTTCCAAAGACTTTTTCCTCTATATCTTTCATCATATGAAAGTGGATGATGAAGTATGATTGATTTGCTAGTTAAATGATTATCAACAAGAATTTTGGATTTGGACTGTGAAGCGAACTTTGCTATAATAGAGTAAGAAACTTTGATAAACCAAACGAGGCTGAGATGAAATTACTTTATACTGATATTCGGACTTCTTTGACAGAAATTCTAACAAGAGAGGCGGAAGAGCTAGTTGCTGCTGGCAAGCGGGTCTTCTACATCGCCCCAAACTCTCTTTCTTTTGAAAAGGAACGCGCCGTGCTGGAATGCTTGTCCCAGCAGGCTTCTTTTGCGATTACCGTCACGCGCTTTGCGCAGATGGCTCGTTATCTGGTCTTGAATGACTTGCCTGCCAAGACCAGTCTTGATGATATCGGTCTTGGGATGGCCTTTTACAAATGCCTTGCGGAACTTGATCCCAAAGGACTTACGTGTTTATGGTGCGATTAAGCAGGATCCTCAATTTATTCAGCAGTTGATTGAACTGTATCACGAGATGACGACTGCTCAGATGAGCTTTTTAGACTTGGAGAGTTTGGCAGATGAGGACAAGCGAGCAGACTTGCTCTTGATTTTTGAGAAAGTAACGGTCTATCTTAATCAAGGTCAGTTGGCTCAGGGAAGTCAGTTGTCCCATTTGATTGAGGCTATTGAGAATGACAAAGTAAGTAGTGATTTTACTCAAATCGCCTTGGTTATTGATGGATTTACCCGTTTTTCTGCTGAAGAAGAGCGGATTGTGGACCTACTTCACGGCAAGGGTGTTGAGATTGTCATTGGAGCCTATGCTAGTAAGAAAGCCTATACCAGTCCATTCGCTGAGGGCAATCTATACCAAGCCAGTGTGGAGTTTCTCCATCATCTAGCCTCTAAATACCAAACGCCTGCTCAGGATTGTTCTCAAACTCATGAGAAGATGGATAGTTTTGACAAGGCCTCTCGTTTGCTGGAGTCTTCTTATGACTTTTCAGAATTAACATTGGATGTCGATGAGAAGGATCGTGAAAACTTACAAATCTGGTCTTGCTTGACGCAAAAAGAAGAGTTGGAGTTGGTAGCCCGTAGCATTCGTCAGAAATTACATGCCAATCCAGACCTGAGTTACAAGCATTTTCGTATTCTCTTGGGGGATGTAGCTTCTTACCAATTATCGCTGAAAACAATTTTTGACCAGTATCAGATTCCTTTCTATCTTGGTAGAAGCGAATCCATGGCTCATCATCCTTTGACACAGTTTGTCGAGTCTATTTTGGCTTTAAAACGCTATCGTTTCCGTCAGGAAGATTTGATTAACCTTCTCAGAACAGGTTTGTATACCGACCTTAGTCAGGCTGATATTGATGCTTTTGAGCAATATATCCGCTATCTTGGTATCAATGGCTTGCCAGCCTTTCAGCAAACCTTTACCAAATCCCACCATGGAAAATTTAATTTAGAGCGTTTAAATGCTCCTTCGTCTGCGTATTTTAACACCTCTTGAGACCCTCTTTGCCAGTCGAAAACAGAAAGGCTGAAAACCTCTTGCAAAAGTGGAATGTCTTTCTAAAAGAAGGAGCGGTGACTAAGCAACTACAAGATTTGACAGCTACTATGGAAGCTCTAGAACAGGAAAGACAAGCCGAAGTTTGGAAGGCTTTCTGTCATGTTTTAGAACAATTTGCGACTGTTTTTGCTGGTTCACAGGTTAGTCTGGAGGACTTCCTAGCCTTGCTCCATTCTGGAATGAGTCTATCTCAATACCGTACCATTCCAGCGACAGTGGACACCGTTCTGGTGCAGAGTTATGATTTGATTGCCCCTCTGACAGCTGACTTTGTCTACGCCATTGGGCTGACTCAGGACAATTTACCAAAAATTGCGCAAAATACCAGTCTTTTGACTGATGAAGAAAGACAAAATTTAAACCAAGCGACAGAGGAAGGGTCACAATTGCTGATTGCCAGCAGTGAAAACCTCAAGAAAAATCGCTATACTATGCTTTCCTTGGTCAATTCTGCCCGTAAGCAGTTGGTTTTGTCGGCTCCAAGCCTTTTTAACGAAAGTGAGAGTAAGGAGTCAGCCTATCTTCAAGAGCTGGTCCATTTTGGATTTAGCAGGAAAGAGAAGAAGATAAATCACAAAGGGCTGTCTAAGGAGGATATGGGGTCATATCACAGTCTTTTGTCCAGTCTGGTTGCCTATCACCAGCAGGGCGAGATGAGTGAGACTGAGCAAGATTTGACCTTTATCAAGGTTCTGGCGCGTGTCATGGGTAAAAAACTAGACCAGCAAGGTCTGGAAAATCCAGCCCTCCCAACCAGCCCGAGTAGCAAGCCCTTAGCCAAGGATACCCTACAAGCTCTCTATCCTACTGATCAGGAGTTTTACCTGTCTACCTCTGGTTTGACGGAGTTTTACCGCAACCAATACAGTTATTTTCTTCGCTACGTTTTAGGCTTGCAAGAAGAATTACGTCTGCGTCCTGATGCTCGTAGTCATCGGAAATTTCTTGCACCGTATTTTTGAACGTGCCTTGCAGTTGCCTGATGAAGATTCCTTTGACCAACGTTTAGAACAAGCTATCCAAGAAACCAGTCAAGAACGCGAATTTGAAGCTATTTATCAAGAAAGTTTGGAAGCCCAGTTTACCAAGGAAGTTTTGCTTGATGTTGCACGGACGACTGGACATATTCTCCGACACAATCCAGCCATCGAAACCATCAAAGAGGAAGCGAATTTCGGTGGGAAAAGAGCAGGCCTTTATTCAATTGGACAATGATCGCAGTGTCTTTGTACGAGGTAAGGTTGACCGCATTGACCGATTGAAAGCTGATGGGGCGATAGGAGTGGTAGACTACAAATCCAGTCTGACTCAGTTCCAGCTTCCCCATTTCTTTAATGGGCTTAATTCCCAGTTGCCAACCTATCTTGCTGCCCTAAAAAGAGAAGGGGAGCAGAACTTTTTTGGTGCCATGTACTTGGAAATGTCTGAACCCGTCCAATCTTTGATGGCGGTTAAAAGTCTGGCAGGTGCAGTAATAGAAGCCAGCAAATCTATGAAATACCAAGGACTCTTTTTAGAAAAAGAAAGCAGTCATTTGGGCGAATTTTACAATAAAAACAAGGCTAACCAGCTGACGGATGAGGAATTCCAGCTTCTGCTGGACTACAATGCCCATCTTTACAAGAAAGCAGCAGAGAAGATTTTAGAAGGTAAATTCGCCATTAACCCTTATACTGAAAATGGCAGAAGTATTGCCCCATATGTCCAGCAACATCAAGCCATCACAGGCTTTGAAGCCAATTATCACTTGGGTCAAGCCCGTTTCCTAGAAAAGTTGGACTTGGCTGATGGCAAGCGCCTGGTCGGAGAAAAACTCAAGCAAGCTTGGTTTGAAAAAATAAGAGAGGAGTTGAATCGATGAAGCCCGTTCCCTTTTTAACCGAGGAGGAAATTCAAAAACTGCAAGAAGCAGAAGCAAATTCGAGCAAGGAACAGAAAGAAAAACTGCCGAGCAAATTGAAGCCATCTACACTTCTGGTCAGAATATCTTGGTTTCAGCATCGGCTGGTTCTGGAAAGACCTTTGTCATGGCTGAACGTATTCTGGACCAATTAGCGCGTGGTGTCGAAATTTCTCAACTCTTTATCTCAACCTTTACGGTCAAGGCTGCCACAGAACTTAAGGAACGTTTGGAGAAAAAAATCAGCCAACAAATTCAAGAAAGTAGTGATGTTGACCTCAAACAACACTTGGGACGCCAGTTGGCAGACCTGCCAAACGCTGCTATTGGTACCATGGATTCTTTCACACAAAAATTCCTTGGCAAACATGGCTATCTGATTGATATTGCGCCTAATTTCCGTATTTTACAAAACCAAAGCGAGCAACTCCTTCTAAAAAACGAAGTCTTCCATGAGGTCTTTGAAGCCCATTACCAAGGTAAACAGAAAGAGACCTTTAGTCATTTGCTGAAAAATTTTGCAGGGCGTGGCAAGGATGAACGGGGTTGCGCCAGCAGGTCTATAAAATCTATGACTTTCCTCCAATCCACCAGCAATCCTCAGAAATGGCTGAGTGAGTCTTTCCTCAAAGGCTTTGAAAAAGCTGATTTTACCAGTGAAAAAGAAAAACTGACTGAGAAAATCCAGCAAGCCCTTTGGGACTTGGAAAGCTTTTTCCGTTACCATCTGGATAATGATGCCAAGGAGTTTCCAAAGGCTGCTTATCTAGAAAATGTTCAGTTAATTCTGGATGAAATTGGCTCCTTAAATCAAGAGTCCGATAGTCAGGCTTATCAAGCAGTGCTTGCGCGTGTTGTCGCCATCTCTAAGGAGAAAAACGGTCGAGCTCTGACTAATGCCAGTCGTAAGGCTGATTTGAAGCCACTGGCCGATGCCTACAACGAAGAGAGAAAGACCCAGTTTGATAAACTAGGACAACTGTCAGACCAGATAACCATTCTCGACTATCAAGAACGTTATCATGGAGACACTTGGGAACTAGCTAAGACCTTTCCAAACCTTTCATGAGTGATTTTGTGGAGGCTTATCGTCAGCGTAAACGTCAGGAAAATGCCTTTGAATTCGCTGATATCAGCCATTACACCATTGAGATTTTAGAGAATTTCCCACAAGTTCGTGAGGCTTATCAGGAGCGTTTCCACGAAGTCATGGTCGATGAGTATCAGGATACCAACCACATTCAAGAACGGATGTTGGAATTGCTGTCGAATGGTCACAATCGCTTTATGGTGGGGGATATCAAGCAGTCCATCTACCGTTTCCGTCAGGCAGACCCGCAGATTTTTAATGAAAAATTCCAACGCTATGCGCAAAATCCAAAAGAGGGCAAGCTCATTCTCCTCAAAGAAAATTTCCGTAGTAGTTCAGAAGTGCTATCAGCAACCAATGATGTTTTTGAACGCCTTATGGACCAAGAGGTCGGCGAAATCAACTATGATAACATGCACCAGCTTGTTTTTGCCAATACCAAACTGACTCCCAATCCAGACAACAAGGCAGAATTTCTACTCTACGACAAGGACGACTCTAGTGAGGAAGAAGAGAGCCAAGCAGAAACGAAATTAACAGGGGAAATTCGCTTAGTCATCAAGGAGATTCTGAAACTTCATCAAGAAAAAGGTGTTGCCTTTAAAGAAATTGCCCTTTTGACCTCTAGTCGTAGTCGTAATGACCAGATTCTCCTCGCCCTGTCTGAGTACGGGATTCCTGTCAAAACTGACGGAGAGCAGAACAATTACCTACAATCTCTAGAAGTGCAAGTCATGCTAGACACCCTTCGTGTCATTCACAATCCCCTGCAAGACTATGCCTTGGTTGCCCTTATGAAGTCTCCAATGTTTGGTTTTGATGAGGACGAGTTAGCACGTTTGTCTCTTCAGAAAGCAGAGGATAAAGTCCAAGAAAATCTCTATGAGAAACTAGTCAATGCTCAAAAACAGGTAAGTAGCCAAAAAGGCTTGATTCACTCAGCTCTAGCTGAAAAACTAAATCAATTTCATGGATATCTTGGATTCTTGGCGCTTGTATGCCAAAACGCACTCCCTCTATGACTTGATTTGGAAGATTTACAACGACCGTTTTTATTATGACTATGTTGGGGCTTTGCCAAATGGTCCTGCTAGACAGGCCAATCTCTATGCCCTAGCTCTGCGTGCTGATCAGTTTGAAAAGAGCAATTTCAAGGGCTTGTCTCGTTTTATTCGTATGATTGACCAAGTCTTGGAAGCCCAGCACGATCTTGCAAGCGTGGCTGTCGCACCGCCCAAAAGATGCAGTAGAGCTCATGACCATCCACAAGAGTAAAGGGCTGGAGTTTCCTTACGTCTTTATCCTCAATATGGATCAAGATTTCAACAAGCAAGACAGTATGTCAGAAGTCATTCTCAGTCGTCAGAATGGTCTTGGTGTCAAATACATTGCCAAGATGGAGACAGGAGCAGTGGAAGCCCACTATCCTAAAACCATCAAACTATCCATTCCTAGCCTGACCTATAGGCAGAATGAAGAAGAATTACAGCTGGCAAGCTATTCAGAGCAGATGCGTCTCCTTTATGTTGCCATGACGCGAGCTGAGAAAAAGCTCTATCTTGTCGGTAAGGGTTCTCGTGAAAAGCTGGAAGCCAAGGAATACCCAGCAGCTAAAAATGGAAAACTAGATAGCAGTACTAGACTCCAAGCCAAGAATTTCCAAGATTGGGTGTGGGCTATCAGCAAAATATTTGCCAAGGAAAAGCTCAACTTTAGCTATCGTTTTGTTGGCGAAGACCAGTTGACTAGAGAAGCTATCGGAGAATTGGAAAACAAGAGCCCTCTCCAAGATAGCTCCCAAGCAGACAACCGCCAGTCAGAAACCATCAAAGAAGCTCTTGAAATGCTGAAAGAAGTGGAAGTTTATAATACTCTTCACCGCGCAGCCATTGAACTTCCTAGTGTTCAAACCCCAAGTCAAATCAAGAAATTCTACGAACCTGTTATGGATATGGAAGGTGTCGAGATTGCAGGTCAAGGTCAGTCAGTAGACAAGAAAATTAGCTTTGATTTGCCAGATTTTTCAACCAAAGAAAAGGTAACAGGAGCTGAGATTGGTAGTGCTACCCACGAACTGATGCAGAGAATTGACCTCAGCCAGCGACCAACGCTTGCTAGCCTGACAGAAACTCTCAAACAAGTTCAAACCAGCCCAGCTGTCAGGGACAAGATCAATCTTGCTAAAATCCTTGCATTCTTTGACACAGAACTCAGTCAGGAAATTCTCGCTAATATCAACCATCTTTATCGCGAGCAACCTTTCTCCATGCTCAAACGAGACCAAAAGAGTAAGGAAGACTTCGTTGTCCGTGGAATCCTTGATGGCTATCTGCTTTACGAAGACAGAATCCTTCTTTTCGACTACAAGACAGACCGCTATGATGAGCCAAGTCAACTCATAGACCGCTATCGTGGTCAATTAGCCCTTTATGGAGAGGCCTTATCACGAGCCTATTCGATTGAAAATATTGAAAAATACTTGATTTTACTCGGTAAAGACGAGGTTCAAGTTGTAAAAGTATAATCTAGAAAGGAGACCTCATGACACTTCCAGTTAGAAAATCCCTGCATGATGCGGTTTTACAGGCTTCAAAAGCTGATACTTGGGAACAAGCTACCAAGGAATGGAATGAAGTTTCCTTGATTTTTAACGGTATCGGCCGTAGCAATTGTGTCTGTGGAAATACCATCAAGTACGCGTACGAACTCTTTAACGGTGTTACAGGTCAACGCCTCTTTCCAATTGGTAGCGACTGTGTTCGTCATTTTCATCGATTGTCCCTTGACCAGCAATTGGAAGAGGAAGAAAAACTGCTCAGAAAGGTTGAAAATCTGACCAGAAAAGCCCAGAAAAAGGAAAAAATCAAGGTCAATAAAAGTGACTTTGACGAGCGACTTCTAAAAGTGGCTCTGGGAAAAAGGTGTTTTTAAACCCAATCGTGGCAATCAGTTCTCACCTGAGAAAGACTACCAGCTCTTCCTAGAAGTCTTTCAAGGAGGAAGTTGGACCAAGGCAGAGCCAAAGAAGAAGGCTCGCATGGAAGAAGTCCTTGAAAAGTGTATCAAACCCTTTTTACTTGGAAAATCAGATGACCAACTCTACCTTGTCAAGCTAGGCAAGGAGAAAATTGACTACGAACAAGAACTCCGTATCCAGGCTGAGAAAGAGCGCAAGAAGAGAGATAAAATCGCCAAACAATATGCAGACAATCTGGTTCTAGCTATGGGCCCAGCAGAGCGTGCCTATCAAGATTACTTTGGCTTTACAGAAACCCTGACTCAAGAAGAACGCAAGTGGGAGAAAATACTTTTTGGTAAAAATCGAACAGAACGGGCTATCAAGGCCAAACAATACCAAAAAGAGTTGGAAAAAGACCAACGAATTGCTAGTCAGGATCCAATTGAAAGAAAGCAGAAGCAGACCTGGCTCCTCAATTCCTATTTCCGTGAGCTTCCTGACGAAAAATCCCGCTTTGCTCGACTCTTATTAGAATATCGAAAAAGTGGAGAAGTGCCATTTTCAACTGAATACCTGTCAGACCATCTGCATCGACTTTTTCTATAAAATGAAAGCTTTTGAGTTTGAAATCGCACCAGAACAAGTCCGAGATTTTCTAAAAGAAAGCCTTCAGGCAGAACATTTATCCTCAGCACAGGAAAGCTGGATAGAAGGAATTCTGCTCAACTGCATCAAACCCATTTTTTTAGAACGATTATTGATATGAGCAAACTACCTATTCAAATTTTAAAAATCAAAAAGCACAAAAAAACGATACATAATTTATTTTATATCACGTCTGCATTATAAAAAAACCAAAAAGCCTATGCAAAAACAGAATCAAATTTATGATAGAAATAGACCATAAGAATAACACTATTTTATATTAATTAAATTTTTATTTTATAAGGAAAAAACTCAATGGCTACTATTCAATGGTTTCCTGGTCACATGTCTAAAGCGCGTCGACAGGTGCAGGAAAATTTAAAATTTGTTGATTTTGTGACGATTTTGGTGGATGCTCGCTTACCTCTATCTAGTCAAAATCCTATGTTGACCAAGATTGTTGGTGACAAACCAAAACTCTTGATTTTAAACAAGGCGGACTTGGCTGACCCAGCAATGACCAAGGAATGGCGCCAGTATTTTGAATCACAAGGAATTCAGACTCTGGCTATCAACTCTAAAGAGCAAGTGACTGTTAAAGTTGTAACAGATGCTGCCAAAAAGCTCATGGCTGATAAGATTGCTCGTCAAAAAGAACGTGGTATCAAAATTGAAACCTTGCGTACTATGATTATAGGGATTCCAAACGCTGGTAAATCAACTCTCATGAACCGCTTGGCTGGCAAGAAAATTGCCGTTGTCGGCAATAAACCAGGGGTGACCAAAGGGCAACAATGGCTCAAAACCAATAAAGATTTGGAGATCTTGGACACACCAGGGATTCTCTGGCCTAAATTCGAAGATGAAACTGTTGCACTGAAACTAGCCCTAACAGGAGCTATCAAAGACCAGTTGCTTCCTATGGATGAAGTAACCATTTTTGGTCTCAATTATTTCAAAGAACATTATCCAGAAAAGCTGGCTGAACGCTTCAAACAGATGCAAATTGAAGAAGAAGCGCCTGTTATCATTATGGATATGACCCGTGCCCTCGGTTTCCGTGACGACTATGACCGTTTTTACAGTCTCTTCGTGAAGGAAGTCCGTGATGGTAAACTCGGTAACTATACCTTAGATACATTGGAAGATCTCGATGGCGACGATTAAAGAAATCAAAGAACTCCTTGCAACGATCAAAGAGTTAGATAACGCTATTTTTTTAGAGCTTGAAAAGGACAATCGCTCTGGAATTCAAAAGGAAATCAGCAAGCGTAAAAAAGCCATTCAAGCTGAATTGGATGAGGATCTTCGTTTGGAATCCATGCTTTCCTATGAAAAAGAACTTTACAAACAAGGATTGACCTTGATAGCAGGTGTTGATGAGGTTGGTCGTGGTCCTCTGGCGGGGCCTGTAGTTGCTGCAGCCATCATCTTACCTAAAAATTGTAAGATTAGAGGTCTCAACGACAGCAAGAAAATTCCTAAAAAGAAACATCTGGAAATTTTCCAAGCCGTTCAAGATCAAGCCTTGTCAATCGGAATTGGTATCATGGATAATCAGGTCATCGACCAAGTCAATATCTATGAAGCGACCAAACTGGCTATGAAGGAAGCAATCTCCCAACTCAATCCGCAACCTGAGCACCTTTTGATAGATGCCATGAAACTGGATTTGCCCATTTCACAAACTTCCATCATCAAAGGTGATGCTAATTCCCTCTCAATTGCAGCAGCTTCTATAGTAGCCAAGGTGACACGTGATGAATTGATGAAGGAATACAATCAACAGTTCCCTGGCTATGATTTTGCTGCTAATGCAGGATATGGAACAGCTAAACACCTGGAAGGACTGGAAAAACTAGGAGTTACCCCAATTCACCGAACCAGCTTTGAACCCGTTAAATCACTGGTTTCAGGAGAAAAAGAAAGTTAAGTTAGAAGGAATGATTATGGAGGAACAGTCAGTAACACTCAGTTCCAAGAAAGAATTTGCCTTTGCTTCGAGCACTATATTATCCCAAGTTGGACGAGGAATCATTGTAGGACTCGTCGTAGGGATCATCGTCGGATCCTTTCGGTTTTCAATCGAAAAAGGCTTTCACCTGATACAAGAACTTTATCAAGATCAAGCGCACCTAGTGCGCAATCTTTTTATCATTGGTCTATTTTATTTAATAGTTTGTTGGCTCAGTGCGAAATTAACTCGATCAGAAAAAGACATCAAAGGTTCAGGAATTCCTCAAGTTGAAGCCGAATTAAAGGGACTGATGATCCTCAACTGGTGGGGCGTACTTTGGAAAAAATATATTCTAGGTATTCTTGCAATCGCAAGTGGACTCATGCTGGGGCGTGAAGGGCCTAGTATTCAACTAGGAGCGGTCGGTGGTAAAGGAATTGCCAAATGGCTCAAATCCAGTCCAGTAGAGGAACGTTCCCTGATTGCTAGTGGTGCTGCTGCAGGATTAGCTGCAGCCTTTAATGCTCCGATTGCAGGTCTCCTCTTTGTCGTAGAAGAAGTCTACCACCATTTTTCACGCTTTTTCTGGGTCTCAACTCTAGCAGCCAGTCTCGTAGCAAACTTTGTCTCTTTACTGATATTTGGCCTTACACCCGTACTGGATATGCCAGATAATATCCCACTCATGACCCTAGATCAGTATTGGATTTACCTCCTCATGGGAATTTTTCTAGGACTTTCTGGTTTTCTTTATGAAAAAGCTGTACTCAATGTTGGTAGAGTTTATGACTGGCTTGGTCAAAAAATCCGTTTGGATAGAGCGTATTACCCAATTCTGGCTTTTATTCTTATCATACCAGTCGGCATCTTCTTGCCACAAATCCTTGGCGGTGGAAATCAGCTTGTTCTTTCCTTAACTGAGCAAAATTTTAGTTTCCAAGTTCTATTAGCTTACTTTTTGATTCGCTTTGTTTGGAGCATGATTAGTTATGGAAGTGGCCTTCCAGGAGGAATTTTCCTACCAATTTTGGCGCTAGGTTCCTTACTTGGTGCCCTAGTTGGTGTCATTTGTGTGAATATTGGATTTGTCAGTCAGGAGCAATTCCCTATATTTGTCATTCTAGGAATGAGTGGTTATTTTGGAGCAATATCTAAGGCTCCCTTAACTGCTATGATACTTGTAACTGAGATGGTAGGAGATATTCGCAATCTCATGCCACTTGGTTTAGTAACCTTAGTTGCCTATATCATCATGGACTTACTTAAAGGTGCGCCAGTCTATGAGGCCATGCTAGAAAAAATGCTGCCAGAAGAAGCGACAGATGAAGGAGAAGTCACTCTCATTGAAATCCCTGTATCTGACAAAATCGCTGGAAAACAGGTACACGAACTCAACTTGCCTCATAACATCCTCATCACAACACAAGTTCATAATGGCAAGAGCCAAACAGTTAACGGCTCAACCAGAATGTATCTGGGGGATATGATTCATCTGGTTATTCCAAAAAGTGAAATTGGAAAAGTAAAAGATTTGTTGTTGTAGCTCTTGTTTACATAATTTATGTTATGTGAATATTTGGTTGAATACATTAGAAAACCGATTTTCAGCAATGAGATCGGTTATTTGGCTGATAAGATATTTCACATACAAGTAATTGAACTTTCTTAAAAATAAGACTATAATTAAGTTAGAAATGATAAAGCATTAAGCTAGAAAGGAGTTTACTGTATCAAATCTGTACAGTAAGATTAAAATCATGAAAAAGAAAACAATAGCAATTATACAATGTATTTTTGTATCTCATAGCTCCTTATATAGCTCTTCAGTTGTGTAGAATGAACAGAAGTTTCGTTACTGATAATCTCTTTTTTTATTTTTCCTTATTCTGCTGACTATTTCATTCTGGTTTAGTATTTGGAAACTAGAAAAAGCACTAGATAATGATTCACAATAATAACTCCAAAGATTTAGATTTGTAAAACTAAAAAAATTTTTGTACTTTTTCCCTAGACAGTGGATAAACCCTTGATACCACTGAGTTTAAGACGTAATGTACACTCTTTGAAAAAAATGTACTTTTATAATCAAAATGTACTTTATTTTTAAGGCAAGATAAAGTACATTTTTTTGATATAATAGCTTAGATACATAATGTACAAAAACGGTCACTTAAAAAAACCTCTTGTAAGCCTAAAAAAATCTTGATTTAATAAGGTTTTTAAATTTTACATTCGTTACGGTGTACATTTGAAAAAAATTTCCAGTTTCCACTTTTTATGATGAAAAAAAAATTTTCCAGTTATAAAAATCGGTTTAAGTCTTTTTTTATCACTTTAAAAAAACTCCTATAATATCTTTCCGAAAAACTATAATTTTCTTGAAAAATATATAAGTCTATGCTATACTACTAGTAGACTTATTTATGGAGAAAATACATGAAACGTGAGATTTTGCTGGAACGAATCGACAAACTAAAACAAATCATGCCCTGGTATGTTCTGGAATACTACCAATCTAAGCTTGCTGTTCCCTACAGTTTTACAACCTTGTACGAATACCTCAAGGAATACGATCGATTTTTCAGCTGGATTTTGGAGTCTGGTATTTCAAATGCTGATAAAATGTCTGATATTCCTTTATCTGTCTTGGAAAATCTGTCTAAGAAAGATATGGAATCCTTTATCCTTTATCTACGTGAACGTCCTTTGCTGAATGCCAATACAACCAAACAAGGTGTTTCTCAGACAACCATCAATCGGACCTTGTCAGCATTGTCCAGTCTTTATAAGTATCTGACCGAGGAAGTTGAAAACGACCAGGGAGAACCTTATTTTTATCGTAATGTAATGAAAAAAGTTTCAACCAAGAAAAAGAAAGAAACACTTGCTGCCAGAGCTGAAAACATCAAGCAAAAGCTCTTTCTAGGTGATGAAACAGAAGGGTTCCTGACTTATATCGACCAAGAATATCCACAACAGCTCTCAAATCGAGCCTTATCCTCCTTTAATAAAAATAAGGAACGTGATTTAGCCATTATTGCCCTTCTCTTGGCGTCAGGTGTCCGCTTATCTGAAGCTGTTAATCTGGATCTAAGAGATCTCAATCTTAAGATGATGGTCATTGATGTCACTCGAAAAGGTGGCAAACGTGACTCGGTCAATGTCGCAGCCTTTGCAAAACCTTATTTAGAGAATTATCTAGCCATTCGAAATCAACGCTATAAAACGGAAAAAACAGATACCGCTCTCTTTTTGACATTATATCGTGGTGTTCCCAATCGTATCGATGCTTCTAGTGTTGAAAAGATGGTTGCTAAGTACTCTGAAGACTTCAAAGTCCGTGTAACCCCCCATAAACTACGCCATACCCTAGCAACTAGACTCTATGATGCAACCAAATCGCAAGTTTTGGTTAGCCACCAGCTAGGACACGCCAGTACGCAAGTCACTGACCTCTATACCCATATCGTCAACGATGAACAAAAGAATGCTCTGGATAGTTTATAAACTACATAAAATAAATTATGTAAAATATGCCTCATAAAAAGAAGCTGGTCAAACAACCAACTTCTTTTTCTTGATATCTGATACCAGTAAAGTAGCGTGGAATATCAATTGTTTCTATATTTTTGAAGTTCTCGTCTACCTACTACTAATTAAAATAATGCAGATAAGAGAGAATATTTTTGCTTGTAGGAATTCTAAAAATCAAGCTTTTCTGGATTCAAATCTCTTCATAATCACAGTCAAACGCCAACGGTAGAGCGCCCCACTCACAATCAGACTAATAATCAAACCAATCCAGTATGAATAAGCGCCAAAATCTGTTAGGGAATCAAATAGCATAGCCACTGGGATTGCTACGCCCCAATAACCAATCAAACCAAGGTAAAAAGGAATAACTGTATCCTTATACCCCCGTAAAATTCCCTGAAGCGGTGCCGCAAAGGTATCTGCTAACTGGAAGAAAAGACTGTAAGTCAAAAAGCGCGCTGTCAAATCGATAAATTCTGGGTCGTTACCATACAGACTAGCCACATTTCCTCGAAAAATGTAAAGGAAGGATAAGGTGAAGGCCGCAAAAATGAGGGCAGTCCATCTTCCTAGACCAATATAAGTTTTCGCATCATCAAATCGTTTGGCTCCCACTTCATAAGAAACGACAATGGCCATAGCCGATGAAATACTCATGGGAAAGGCGTACATGAGAGTTGAAAAGTTCATAGCTGACTGGTGACTAGCGATAATCAAGGACGAGAACTTAGCCATAATCAAACCAACCGCGGAAAAGATAGCCACTTCCGCAAAGACAGTTCCCCCGATAGGAAGACCTAAGCGAACTCCTTCCTTGATTTTATCCATATTAAGAGGAATGCGTTTCTCAAGATGTAAAGCTTTAAGCTTCTCCTGTTTAAATAAAACTAGAATAGAAATCCCCAGCAAAACCCAATAAGCCAAGGAAGTACCTAATCCAGACCCAGCACCTCCCAGCTCTGGAACACCAAAGGCACCGAAAATCAAGAGATAGTTAAATCCACTATTGAGAGGGAGTAACAAAAGCATGAGGTACATGGACAGTTTGGTCAAACCCAGCGAATCCAGCAAGGAACGAATAACACTAAAGAGCAACAAGGGGATAATCCCGACAGACAAAAACCAGAGATAACGAACCGCTACTGCTGCCACTGGCGCTTCTAGTCCAATATGATTCAAAACTGGTGGTGCCAAGAAAAGTACCATCCCCAGCAAGAGAACAGATAGACCTAAGGCCAGATAGATGAACTGGTAAAAATCTGACGCAACTTCTTCCTTTTTTCCTCTACCAAGATGATGACCAATGATGGGCACCAAGGCTGAAACAATCCCAGTCAGGAAGGTAAAGAAAGGATTCCAGATACTGGTTGCCATAGACACACCAGCCAAGTCCATGGTATTGTATTGACCTGTCATAGTCGTATCAACAAAGGATGCAGAATAATTGGCAAATTGATAAATCAGGATAGGGAAAAATATCTTTAAAAATAAGATAAACTTGTCTTTAAAATGATGGGTTTGGTACATATAGGCTCTCTATTATTTTTGTTTACAGAGCAGACTCCCACCTAGTTTTGATAGACGATTTGTCCCTTACAGATGGTATATTTAACCTGCCCTTTCAAGGTTTCACCGATGAATGGTGAATTAGCTGCTTTGGAAGCAAAATGGGAGTCCACAAGGCGGTCAGCCTTAGCATCAAAAATAGTAATATCCGCTGGACCATTCTCAGCCAAGTAACCTGCTTCAAAGTTATACAGTTTAGCTGGGTTATAGGTCATTTTTTCAAGTAATTCCATCAAGCTCAACTCGCCTGCCTCCACCAAATAAGTCAAACCGAGAGACAGAGAGGTTTCTAAACCTGTCATGCCAGATGGTGCTTTGGTGATATCCTCGACATTTTTTTCATCCGCATGGTGAGGCGCGTGATCAGTTGCGATAACTGTGATAACACCTGACTTGAGACCTTCGATAACGGCACGACGGTCCGACTCCAAACGAAGCGGCGGATTCATCTTGGCATTGCTTCCTTGTGTCAAAAGGAGGGCTTCGGTCTTAGAGAAATGCTGTGGAGCTACTTCTGCTGTGACTTGCGCACCCAATCCTTGAGCGAACTCAACTACCTTGACACTTTCTTCCTTAGACAAATGCTGAATATGAACATGTGCCTTGGTTGCATAGGCAATCATGACATCACGCGCCATCATAGCATACTCAGCTACCCCAGTTGCACCACAGATATGGAAATGTTTTTTAGCAATGTTTTCATTAAACCCAAGAACACCGTTCAATCCTGGATCTTCCTCATGGAGACTAATAAAGGTATTAAGCTTTTTAGCTTCCTCCATGGCTTCCTTTACAACTTTACTGCTTTCAAGCGGAATACCGTCATCAGAAAAACCAACAGCTCCAGCTTCTAAGAGTGCCTTAAAGTCAGTCAAGTCTTGGCCATTAAAATTCTTAGTAATGGTCGCAACTGTCTTGATATTGATCTTTTCCTTGGCAGCTGACTGGAGAACTTCTTGCAAGGTCTCCACATCTGAAATAGTTGGACTAGTATTAGCCATCATGACAACAGTTGTAAAACCACCTGCAGCAGCTGCTAGGGCACCAGTATGGATATCCTCCTTGTGGGTTTGACCAGGTTCACGGAAATGAACATGAATATCAACCAAGCCAGGAGCAACGACTAGACCAGTAGCATCAAGTACCTCTGCTCCTTCTTCCTTAATTTCAGGGGCAATTTTGACAATTTTCCCATCTTTGACTAAGACATCACAAACTTGATCCAAACCAGACTTAGGATCCATTACACGACCATTTTTGATTAGTAGCATCTGCTTTCTCCTTTATTCATAGAAATCGACTTGGGTATCCAACAATTTATCCCCATCATAAACAAACTTGGCTGAAAAGAAGGGTTTGTCCTCTAAAAGCCATTCCACAAAGGTGTGGTCACCTTCCCAAGTTGGCTTGCTCAAAACTTCATCATAAGGAACCCATTCAAGCGTCCCCTCATTGCAGTCAATCAAGTCACCCTCGAACTCCATCACTTTAAAAACATAGGTGTACCAGTCTAAATCTGGTGTGAATTCTGGAAAAGTGATAACACCTTTTAGAACTGGCTTGGCTTTCAGTCCTGTTTCTTCGAGGATTTCACGCGCTGCGCATTCCTGAGGCGTCTCTCCTCTCTCTAGCTTACCACCCACACCAATCCATTTCCCTTTATGGACATCATTGGGTTTCTTATTACGATGGAGCATGAGCAGTTCTTTCCCGTTATCAATGTAGCAAATCGTCGCTAACTGAGGCATATTCTCTCCTTATCTAAGCCAATCGATTGGCTCTTGTCCTGTTTCTGTTAAGAATGCATTGGCCTTGGAAAAAGGCTTGGAACTCCAAAATCCTCTGTAAACAGATAACGGACTGGGATGGGCTGATTCGATAATCAAGTGGTGAGGATTGGTAACCAAGGCCTTCTTCTTGCGTGCATAGGCTCCCCAGAGTACAAAGACCACTGGCTTATCTAGTTGATTGACCACCTGAATCACAGCATCTGTAAATGGCTCCCATATTTGACCAGCATGACCATTGGCCTGTCCAGCAGGAACCGTCAAACAAGCATTAAGAAGTAAGACTCCTTGCTCAGCCCAAGCTGTCAAATCATGAGATTTCTTAACCCCAATGTCATCTGACAATTCTTTCAAGATATTTTGCAAAGATGGCGGAGCTGGGATAGAGTCAGGAACAGAAAAACTCAAGCCCTGAGCCTGACCTGGTCCGTGATAAGGATCCTGCCCTAAAATCACCACCTTAACTTCTTCAAGCGGTGTTGTCAAGAGAGCCTGAAAAACCTTCTCCTTAGGTGGATAAACGGTTCCCTGAGCATAGACCTGGTTCATAAACTGATTGATTTTACCGAAATAACCTTCAGGTAATTGCTCCTTAATCAAAGCATGCCAAGACGAGTGTTCCATAGCCAACTCCTTCGTTTTTACTGCCTCTATTATAGCAAAAAGTGGCTATGGAAACCACTTTTTACAGTTTATCTAAGCAATCCAGCAAGTCTTGATAAGAATGGACTTCGTAAGTCGGCTGGGCTTGTGTATGATTTTCGAGGTGATGAGGGTTGTACCAGATAGTATCAATACCAGCATTATTGCCTCCCTGAATATCGGCGGTTAGGGAATCTCCAATCATCAGCGTCTTTTCTTTGCTAAAACCTGCAATCTGTCGGCCAATCTTTTCATAAAAGAGAGAATCAGGCTTTTGTGTTTGCAGCTGTTCAGAGATAAAAACTTGATTGAAATAAGGTGCCAGACCAGATTGAGCCAAACGACCTGTCTGAATGGCAGTAATCCCATTTGTCGCAGCATACAAGTCATAATCACGCTCGATGAGGCTATCCAAGAGTTCATGAGCACCTGAAAGAGTTTGTCCCTGCTGGGCGAGGTAAAATTGGTAACGCTGGGCTAGAAAACTACCATCTTTCTCCAGTCCAAAGTGAGCAAATAAACGAGAAAAGCGCGTGTTAATCAGCTCTTGTTTACTGATTTTCTTTTGCTCCAAGTCCTTCCAGAGAGCCTTGTTCATAGGAACATAGTAGTCTTTATAATCCTGAATGTCCGCAACTCCTTCTTCTCTTAGAAGTTGCGTCAAAGCCACATCCTCAGCAGCATCAAAATCAAGCAAGGTGTGATCAAGGTCGAAGAGTAGAAATTTGTAGGACAATTTGAGAGTTTTCCTTTCTAAGTACTTAATAGATTAGTTTATTTCTTCTTTTTCTTAGTTTTATTCATCAACATACCAACTACAACTGGAGTAACCACACTTCCAACTTGTCCAACAACTTTAAGTATCTTTTTTGCTTCATCTATTTTTTTGTTTCTACACGATTCGCACTTATTGTGCTTATAACTTAATGGTAAATCCCTAGTACATGTCTTGCATTTTTTTATTTCTTTCATTCTAGAACCTCTGTCTCAATATAATCTGGTTTATTTGGCAATTTCATTATAGAAGTTTCAATTTTTGGCAATTCTTTTGTCCAGTAATTTGTAGGCGAAGGATCAAGTAAATCAAGTCTCTCTACTAATTCTTGAGAACTGAGATAAGTTTCGTTAATAAATTTCCCAAAGTAATCCAAACTTTTTTGAGCAGCTTTTTTCTCGCCCAACTCATTATAAGCTATTGCTGCTGATAGTGAAACGATATTTACAGCTGCTAATCCATCTCTAATCTCATTCATACGAGCTTCTATTTTATCTGGTTTATCACCTTTTAATAACTTACCCCAAGTAGAATCTGGTTGTTCTTTGATAAAATTTACATTAGATTTTTGACTAAGCATTAGAAGGTTTCGACTATCTTCTGCATCTGAAATAACTTGCAGTAACATCATTGTTCTAATGTTTGGATCTGATATCTCTCTAGCCTGCAAGAGTTTCTGTTGACAACTATAGGCTATGGCAAGTCTATCTGACTCCTGTCCTTTTCTAACGTCCTCAATAGCAAATTGCACATTTTGAATCTCTTCTGCAATCTGTGCCATTTGAATTTGCGACGAATAATCAGCTAACGCTTTATTTAATTCTGGTGTCAATTTAACAGATTTCAATGGTACATTTCCAATGACTTTATTAGTATTAGTATCTACTAATACCGCCAAGAGAGAGCCATCTTTCTTTGTCATTAATTTTAACACTCCTTGAGCAATTTGTTCCCGTTGTTCTGGAGAAAGAATTGCCTGAAAAACCTCTTCAGGTATACTAGATTGGACAACATTGATAAAGGCTGGAGCAGAATATAACATTTTTTCTACTTCAGATAAGATTTTATTTTCATTTTTAACTAATGGTTTGGCTATTTCTGGTAACTTATTAAAAAACGCTGAGGGTTTTAGTTCATAACCGTCAATATCAAGAATATCGAAGTTATTTTCGTCAAAAAATAAAACTTCATCCATAAATTACTACCTCATTATGTTTAAATTATTAGAAATATTATACCATATTAAATAAAATTATGATTTTTGATTTTTTTCTTTAATATTATCTATCAAATCATTTTTTTACTGGAATCTAACATAAAAACACTCTCCTATCCAATTGACAGTTCAAATCTTTCAGAATAGAACAATCATAACTATCGAATACCTCTATCTCATAAATATCCATGTAACTTTAGACCTAGAATTCCTATAAACTAAATGTTTTGGCACTCTTCTAAGCCATTGATTGCTTTAAATCTAAATTTTTGAAGGATTCTAAAGCTAGAATTGCTCTAAAACAAGAAAAACGAAGGTATTCGAAACCTAGAAGAACACATCCACACCTTAACTATGACACTTACAATTCTTCCGATGAGCTTTGAGTTTTTTGCTAGCCCAATCATAGTGACTTGACGTGCTACTGACAAAATAGGAACCTAGACTTGTCCCACCCGTCCACTTATAGACACCTTTGGTAAAGAGTTCGTCATTGTTAAAAACTTCTATCAACTCTAAAACCTTCCTATGTGATTGCGCCAATAGTCTAGTCGCCTCTTCTAAGGAGGTTTTCTGGTGCTTCTTCCCAAAAGCAACATTCATTTGTCCATAAGTTTTCCAATTATAAGGTTCAGGGAGAAAAGGTCTCTCATGACCCTTTTGATTAGAATGTACCCAAGTCAAAAGTAACTGCTGCCATTCATAAAGATGGATCAAGACATCCCGTAGATTTTTATCCCTTTTCCAGTGAGCTTCTTTTTTCTTTGGGTCTCTTGAAAAATCAAATGGAGTCTGTAGCTCATCTTCACTTAGTTGGGAGATGAAACGATTGAGCTTTTCATAGTTTTCCCTAGAGGCCAGCATTAGCTCCTCTTTTGTTTTCGGTCTAGGCACAGAGTTCTCCCTTCATATTGTTAGTTATTATTAGAAATTTTTTATCCTTTAAATCTCTACAACTTATCCTTTAATTTCTCAACAAAGAGATAGGCTGCTGGACAGGTCAAAGTATTCTTAATCGTCAAATGGTTGATTTGATGGATTTTTTTACGATCGGTATGGGGGAACTCTCGACAGGCCTTTGGACGAACGTCATAGATGGAACAGAGGTTATCTCCTCCTAAAAATGGGCAGGGCATGAATTTGAAAACCTTATCACCATCTTCATCTACTTGCAAAAACTCTGCTTCAAAAGCAGGTAATTTCATCTTAAAGTACTTAGCAATACGAGTGATGTCTGCTTCCTTGAAGTCAGGCCCCAATGTCTTGCAACAGTTGGCACAGGCGGTGCAATCAATCTCCGCAAAGACTTCTTGGTGTATCTGCTGGGCTATCTTGTCTAGGTTTTTAGGAGGTTTTTTCTTTAGATTAGCTAAGACTTTGCGATGCTCCTTCTGCTTTTGTAAGGCTAGCTGGTGGTAGTACTCAATATCAATTTCTTTAGACATGGTTTCTCTCTTATTCTATTTACTTTCCCCTATTATACCATGCCTCTGCACCATTGAAAAGTGAGCTTTATTAGACTATACTTTTCCAAAATACGTCAAAAAAACCTTGCAACTAAGTTACAAGGTTGATTTCATTAATCGAAGTTAACGTATTCTTTTTGAAGTTCAAGAACTTCTTCCATTGTTGAACACTCTGTAAGGGCACGGTTAGCGTACTCTTCCATCTTAGCAGTATCCAATTTTTTCATCAAGCTACGTGTACGAAGTACAGATGTTGCTGACATAGAGAACTCATCCAAGCCCATTCCGACAAGAAGTGGAACAGCTTTTTGGTCACCAGCCATCTCACCACACATACCAGCCCATTTACCTTCAGCGTGAGCTGCCTTGATAACGTTGTTAATCAAGCGAAGGATTGATGGGTTATATGGTTGGTAAAGGTATGAAACTTGCTCGTTCATACGGTCTGCTGCCATTGAGTATTGGATCAAGTCGTTTGTACCAATTGACATGAAGTCTACTTCTTTTGCAAATTGGTCTGCAAGCATCAGTCTACGCAGGGATTTCAATCATGATACCAACTTGGATATCATCCGCAACTGCAACACCTTCAGCAAGAAGGTTTGCTTTTTCTTCTTCATAAACTGCTTTAGCCGCACGGAATTCTTTCAAAAGGGCAACCATTGGGAACATGATACGTAACTGACCATGAACAGAAGCACGAAGAAGAGCACGGATTTGTGTACGGAACATTGCATCTCCAGTTTCAGAAATAGAGATACGAAGGGCACGGAATCCAAGGAATGGGTTCATTTCGTGTGGCATATCGAAGTAAGGAAGTTCCTTATCTCCACCAATATCCATTGTACGAACAACCACTGGTTTACCATTCATTCCCTCAAGAACAGCCTTGTATGCTTCATACTGCTCATCTTCAGTTGGGAAGTCTTGAGAATCCATGTACAAGAACTCTGTACGGTAAAGTCCAACAGCTTCTGCACCGTTGTTGTTAACACCTTCAACGTCTTTGGGAGTACCGATGTTAGCTGCCAACTCGAAGTGTTTACCGTCAGCAGTCACTGTTTGAGCATCTTTCAAAAGTGCCCATTCAGCTTTTTGTTTAGCATAAGCTTCACCAGCTGCTTTAAATTCTGCCGCTTGTTCATCTGTTGGGTTGATAATCACTTCACCAGTAATTCCGTTAACGGCAAGGATATCACCGTCTTTGACGATTTCAGTAATGTTATTTGTTCCCAATACAGCTGCAATTTCAAGTGTACGTGCCATGATAGCTGAGTGGCTTGTACGTCCACCGATGTTTGTTACAAAAGCTTTTACAAAGTTTTTGTCCAATTGAGCTGTATCAGATGGTGTCAAGTCATGCGCAATCACGATTACTTCTTCATTGATTGAAGCTGGGTTTGGCAATTTCTTACCAAGAAGGTTTGCCAATACACGTTTTGTCACGTCGCGGATATCCGCTGCACGTTCTTGCATGTATGGGTTGTCTTCCATACCTTCAAAGATAGTGATGAACATGTCAGTCACTTCTTTAAGACCTGCTTCTGCGTTGACTTTCTTAGCACGGATTGTTTCTTTAATCTGACCAATCAATTCTGGGTCAGAAAGAACCATCAAATGAGCGTCAAAAAAACTTGAGTCACTTCTTCACCAAGCGTACCTACAGCTTTCTCACGGATAAGAGAAAGCTCGTTTTGAGAAGCTTCAAGAGCTACATCCAAACGAGCCTCTTCTGCGTTTGTATCTTCGACTGAAACAGTCTCGAATGACAAATCCGGTTGAACGAGTAGATATGCTTTTGCAACTGCAACACCGTCAGATCTCTGCGATTCCTTTAAGCATTTCTGTCATTTTTCCTTATGCCAATCCTTCTTTTTTTCCATTGTTTCTGAGATTGCAGCGATAGCGTCATCTGCATCTGCACCTTCAGCTGAGATAGTTACGTCAGCACCTTGGCCAACACCAAGACTCATAACACCCATGATTGATTTAAGGTTAACTGATTTACCTTTGTACTCAAGAGTGATATCTGAAGCAAATTTGCTAGCAGTTTGTACCAACAATGTTGCTGGACGTGCGTGAATACCTGTTTCTGCCACTACGTGGAAATCTTTAGAAGCCATAGTTTGACTCTCCTTTTGTTCTTTCTTTTTTGAGTTATATGTGATAACCCTTACAATTTGGTATTATATCATCTTTTAGGATTTTTTTCAAGCATTTTATGGGATTTATTCGATTTCCTTTCAGATAACTTGCTGAAAATCTTCTATTCTAGATAACAAAACACAGGATATAGTTTTTCCAAAAAAACTACTTGTAGGATTATCATCACTATTTTACAAAGCAAACACTACATATTGTGTTTTGTGAGCTTAAGCATAAAAATAGACCACTATATTTAGTTTTTTAAATCATTGACAAAAATTTATTTTTCTGATATACTAAGAAAGTAATCTATTTTTGAAAGAGGAGTTACACAATGGTAACCGTTTATTCTAAAAAAACAACTGTGTCCAATGTAAAATGACCAAACGTTTCTTGGACAGTAATAATGTCGCTTATCGTGAAATCAATCTTGATGAGCAACCTGAGTACATCGATCAAGTTAAAGAGCTCGGTTTCAGCGCGACTCCTGTTATCAAACACCAACTGAAGTCTTTTTCAGGTTTCCAACCAGGAAAAATTGAAACAATTAGCATAATCTTAGTACATCATCCAGAAGAAACTGCTTCTAGGGCTAACTTAGAAGCCTTTCTTTTGTAATTAGATAAGGGAAATTTTATGGGATTAAAACATCTTGAGGACGTGACTTACTTCCGTCTCAATAACGAAATCAACCGTCCTATTAATGGACAAATCATGCTTCATAAAGATAAGGAAGCTTTGGATGCCTTCTTTAAAGAAAATGTAGTTCCAAACACTATGGTTTTTGATTCAATCAAAGATAAAATCAACTACCTGATTGAACACAACTACATCGAAACAGCCTTTATCAAGAAATACCGTCCAGAATTTTTGGAAGAATTGTATCAATTTATCAAAGAACAAAACTTCCAATTCAAGTCTTTCATGGCAGCCTATAAGTTTTACAATCAATATGCCTTAAAGACTAACGACGGTGAATATTATCTTGAAAGTATGGAAGACCGCGTCTTCTTTAACGCCCTTTATTTCGCTGATGGCAACGAAGCTATTGCAATCGATATTGCCAATGAAATCATCCACCAACGCTACCAACCTGCTACTCCTTCCTTCTTGAATGCTGGACGTGCTCGTCGTGGAGAGTTGGTATCTTGCTTCCTAATCCAAGTAACTGATGATATGAACTCTATCGGACGTTCTATCAACTCTGCTCTTCAACTTTCACGTATCGGTGGTGGTGTGGGAATTTCCCTCAGCAACCTTCGTGAAGCTGGTGCACCTATCAAAGGCTATGAAGGAGCAGCTTCTGGGGTCGTTCCAGTTATGAAACTTTTCGAAGATAGCTTCTCTTACTCAAACCAATTGGGGCAACGTCAAGGTGCTGGGGTTGTCTACCTCAACGTCTTTCACCCAGATATCATCGCCTTCCTTTCAACTAAGAAAGAAAATGCTGATGAGAAAGTTCGTGTCAAGACCCTTTCACTTGGTGTTGTGGTGCCCGATAAATTCTACGAATTAGCACGTAAAAATGAAGAAATGTACCTCTTCAGCCCATACTCAGTAGAGCTTGAATACGGTGTGCCATTTAACTACATCGACATCACTGAAAAATACGATGAACTAGTCGCAAATCCAAACATCCGCAAGACAAATCAAGGCGCGTGATTTGGAAACTGAAATTTCTAAATTACAACAAGAGTCTGGCTACCCTTATGTCGTCAACATTGATACGGCTAACCGTGCAAATCCCGTTGATGGAAAAATCATCATGAGTAACTTGTGTTCTGAGATTCTTCAAGTCCAAGAACCAAGCTTGATCAACGATGCTCAAGAATTCCTTCAAATGGGAACGGACGTTTCATGTAACCTTGGTTCAACCAACGTGGTTAACATGATGACTTCACCTGACTTTGGTCGTTCTATCCGTGCTATGGTTCGTGCCCTTACTTTCGTTACAGATAGTTCACACATCGTAGCTGTTCCTACTATCGACCATGGAAATAGCCAAGCCCACACCTTTGGTCTTGGTGCAATGGGACTTCACAGCTACCTTGCCCAACAACTGATTGAGTATGGATCCCCCTGAGTCTGTTGAATTTACAAGCATCTACTTTATGCTTATGAACTACTGGACTTTGATTGAGTCAAACAATATCGCGCGTGAACGTGGTATTACCTTCCATAATTTTGAAAAATCAGACTATGCTAACGGAAGCTACTTTGACAAGTATGTGACTGGCGAGTTTGTTCCAAAATCAGACCGTGTTAAAGAACTCTTCAAAGATGTCTTTATTCCGAGTGCTGCTGACTGGGCTGAACTTCGTGACAAGGTTCAAGCAGATGGTCTTTACCACCAAAATCGTCTTGCTGTAGCACCGAATGGTTCTATCAGTTACATCAACGATGTTTCTGCTTCTATCCACCCGATTACACAACGTATCGAAGAACGTCAAGAAAAGAAAATCGGTAAAATCTATTATCCAGCTGCAGGCTTGTCAACAGAAACCATTCCTTACTACACTTCTGCTTACGACATGGATATGCGTAAAGTGATTGATGTCTATGCAGCTGCAACTGAGCACGTGGACCAAGGACTTTCACTCACACTCTTCATGCGTAGTGACATTCCAAAAGGTCTTTACGAATGGAAGAAAGAAAACAAACAAACGACACGTGACTTGTCTATCCTTCGTAACTATGCCTTTAACAAGGGTATCAAGTCTATCTACTACGTCCGTACCTTTACAGACGATGGTGGAGAAGTCGGTGCCAACCAATGTGAAAGCTGTGTGATTTAATCTTTGCTTGAGGAAACTACATTTTCTCAGATAAGTATTCATTCACCCTGCTAAACTAAACTGGAATAAGCATCTATACTATGGAAAAACAAAAAAGTCGGGCTTCCGACTTTTTGTGCGAAACTACTCTAGGATTATGATAAAATAGAGATAATTGTGAGTTCGCAATACTAAACACAGAAAGAGATTTCAAATGGAAACTTACTACAAAGCCATTAACTGGAATGCCATCGAAGATGTCATCGACAAATCAACTTGGGAAAAACTGACGGAGCAATTCTGGCTTGATACACGTATTCCCTTGTCAAATGACTTGGATGACTGGAGAAAGCTATCAAATGTAGAAAAAGACTTAGTAGGAAAAGTCTTTGGTGGTTTAACCCTTCTCGACACTATGCAATCTGAAACTGGGGTTCAAGCCCTTCGCGCGGACATCCGTACACCACATGAGGAAGCTGTTTTCAATAACATCCAATTTATGGAATCTGTCCATGCAAAATCTTATTCATCAATCTTTTCTACCTTAAATACCAAGGCTGAGATTGAAGAAATTTTCGAATGGACCAATACCAATCCTTATCTGCAAAAGAAGGCTGAGATTGTCAACGAAATCTACCTAAACGGTAGCCCACTTGAAAAGAAAGTTGCCAGCGTCTTCCTTGAAACTTTCCTCTTCTACTCTGGTTTCTTCACTCCCCTCTACTATCTCGGTAACAACAAACTAGCCAACGTTGCGGAAATCATCAAATTGATTATTCGTGACGAATCTGTTCACGGAACCTACATCGGATATAAATTCCAACTCGGTTTCAATGAATTGCCTGAAGAAGAGCAAGAAAAACTCAAAGAATGGATGTACGACCTTCTCTACACTCTTTATGAAAACGAAGAAGGCTACACAGAAAGCCTCTATGACGGTGTTGGTTGGACGGAAGAAGTTAAAACCTTCCTTCGCTACAATGCCAACAAGGCACTCATGAACCTGGGGCAAGATCCACTCTTCCCAGATTCAGCTGATGATGTCAACCCAATCGTCATGAACGGTATTTCAACAGGAACTTCCAACCACGACTTCTTCTCTCAAGTCGGAAATGGTTACCTCCTTGGTGAAGTTGAAGCCATGCAAGACGATGACTACAACTACGGTTTGGAGTAATGTTATCTATTTTATAAGCAATCATGACCACCCGTTTGACGGGTGGTTTGTCCCAGGGCTATAAGCCCAAATTACCAGCCAGCGCCTAAAGACGCTGGCTTTCACGTTGTTCAAGCCTTATTGCTCTTGACTCGTCACTTGCCTCTCAAAGAGGCTTTAGTATTACTTACCACTATCCCTAAAGGGATCCTCATATTCTTTTACACTCAATTTACCTAGTGCTATATCATGCTTTACTCGTTCTCAAATTTTCATACTCGTGAAGAAATCATCCACTGGATAATTTCTTTAATCTTGGATATATTTCTTAATTGTGGCTTCATTAAGTCCTACTGTACTCACATAATAACCTTCCGCCCAAAAATGCCGATTCCCAAACTTGTACTTGAGATTGGCGTGTTTGTCAAACATCATGAGTGCACTTTTTCCTTTTAAATACCCCATGAAACTCGAGACACTTATCCTTGGTGGAATACTTACTAACATGTGTACATGGCCTGGTATTAAGTGACCCTCGATAATTTCAACTCCTTTATAACTACACAAACGATGAAATATTTCGCCTAAACTACTTCGATATTGATTATAGATAACTTTTCGTCTATACTTAGGGGTGAACACAATGTGATACTTACAGTGCCACTTTGTGTGCGATAAACTATGAGCCTTTTGTGCCATATTTTTCTCATTTCGCTTTACAATTGGCTTGAACACCTTTATTGTATCGCGTTTGGAGTTTTTTGGGTATAACCTTCGACGCGCACCCGCATAGCGGGTGTTTTTTTTGTCTCGCACCTAACGGAGCGAGACGGACTAATAGTCACATAATAAAAAGACTCCGAAGAGTCTTCGCATTACTTATGCAATTCTTTATTACTCAATGTATGAAAAATCCCCCACAGAAGAATATTTACAATGATAAACAGCACTATTTCCACTAAATTAAAGTCTATCAAATTCCGTGACCGCATTGCCACCATAGCTTGGGAGTAGGGATAGATTAAAGATAATTTATCTGATACAAAAATCATCATAAATCCTACGAAAGTACCAATAGCACCAATTCCCACAGATTTACTGAAAACACGAGTTTTAGCTGTCACAAAAAACTGTACTGCCATCATACTAATTGTTCCAAAAATCCCCAATAAATCCCACTTGAGGTAGGTGAATAAATTAGAAATTTCTAAATGAGCTAGGTGAGCACTGACATAAAAAATACCAAACAAGAACAACTGTAAAACAGCAATAAACAAGATAATTACTATTTCTTTTGCCAACAATAATTTCCCAAGACTGACATTATTAGCTCTGAGAAATTCAATATTTTTTCTGTCAAACTCTTTTCCTAACATCATGGCTACATAAAGGCTAACCAAAATCGGAAAGAAAAGCTGGCTATAATAGAAGGTCAATTGTCCCCATAAAACAGGCACTTTTTCAATTTCTGCAACCATAGAATAAGCTGAACCAAAGTAAATCCCAAGACCAATCAGGCTACAAAAAGCTAAGAAGCAAATACCAATCATCAACATGGAAAATTTTTTGGTTTTCCGCCATTCTACTGATAGATAAGACATCATAGCTTGCCTCCTTTCTTTTCAACCAGATAGAGAGATAAGAAGAGATAGATTAAGGCTATTGGCAAATATGTAAAGAGTTTAAATCCTAGGTTTGTCGCCAAAACATAACTCACTTGACTGGCAACTTGCTGGTAATCCACCAGAGACATATATCCTATACCACCAAAAGGGAAAATTAGCTGTAGAAAAGCTGGTGCATGACCAAATCCAACACCAAGAAATCCTCCGAAAATCCCTAATGCCAGTATCAATGCCTGCTTCTTCAGTAAAAACTGCAAAGTCAAAAACAGACAGGTTAAGACAAAAGAGGCTAGCAAGAAAATGACGATTTGCCAGAGGATTAGGCTAACAGGCATTTCTAGACCTGATAAGATTGCAATTAACTGGGCTACTACTCCCTCCAAAAAAGCGAGGAAGGTCAAAATGAACATGGTCAGGCCAAGCTTACTCAGAAAGATATGCCGTACATTTTCACCATTTGCCAAAAGCAGTTTGAAAGTGTTGCCCTCCTTCTCGTTCTTGACAATCCGCGATACAAAGAGAGAAATCACAATAGGGAGAATCAAGCCATTTACTTCTTTTATCATATAGAAAATTAGGCTAATCTGGTGCATGTCTGGATTACTTAGGTAGCGTGTAGCGGTAGCAATTGCCCAAAGCAAATCCGACTCCCATAACTAGTATGCTAATGAGGAAGGATTTGGTTCGTTTTGCCTTGAGCAATTCAATAGACAAATTATTCAACATAAGACTCACTCCTTGGTTAAGTTGAGGAAGATAGATTCCAAGGTTTCTTGTTCTTGCTTCACTTCATAAATTGGAACTTTCTCGACTATTAAATCTCGTAACAAACTAGAAATCTGCTGATCGGCAAGGTTAGTCAGCTTGAGTTTATCCTCTTGTATCTCCAACATCTTGCACGGATAACCAAATAACACTTGGCTAATGACTTCACGTCGACCTCTAAAATCCCCACGCACTTCCAGCCATTTATTGGACTGAATTTTACGAATTTCTCCCTCGTAAACCAGTTGACCATGATTGATAATCCCCACACGGTCAGCTATATGCTCTACTTCAGAAAGGATATGGGTAGAAATGAAGACAGTAATGCCCTGTTCTTTTGCCAACTTGATAATCAGTTCCCGAATTTCATGAATCCCTGCTGGGTCTAGCCCGTTTGTTGGCTCATCCAGTATCAACAAACGCGGTTTCTTGACTAAGGCAAAGGCTAAAGCCAAACGCTGTTTCATACCCAGAGAATAATCTTTAACCAATTTTTTCTTGTTTTTAGGTTGATCTAACCCAACAATTTTCAATGTTTCCTGAATATTTTTCTTATCAAATCCAAGGATTTTTTGGAAGACCAAGAGATTTTCATAGCCTGTCAAATTAGGATAATAAGACGGTTCTTCAATCATAGAGCCAATCTGATTAAGATACTGCTTGTCCGTACCTATAGATTGGCCGAACACTTCAATCTCCCCAGCTGTACGAGAAATCAAAGACAAAATCATCTTCATGGTGGTTGTTTTCCCAGCTCCATTTGGACCTAGAAAACCATAAATCTCACCTTGTTGAACTGATAAGGAACTAAGGTTAACTACCTGAGTGTCCTTAAATCCCTTTTTGTAAGTTTTTTTATCTGTAAAACATTACTAATCATTATGAACTTCCTCCTTTAAGCCAAATAATTTTCTATAATTTTGATTTCTATAAATCAAATTATCATGAGTATCTTTGATAACGTCTCCACTACTCTTATCAACAAAAATGATAGAATCAACATAATTCACAATATTTAATTGGTGACTCACTATTACCATTGTTTTTGTCTGAATAAAATGAATTATTCCACTACCAGCACCAAGAACGTTATCAAGTTCTTCAAGAGTTAATTCTTGAAGAGAATTCATTGCTTCAATCTCAACGAGATTCATTTGTTGTTTAGCCATTTGGAAATACCTCACTGATTAAAAATTTATTTGAGAAGTATCTCTATCTAGGTTATGTCTTTATTATAAACATGCTAGATTAATTTTAAACTAAGCTAACCTTAATTTTACATTAAGATTAAAGTATCTTGCTTTTTTCATTCTTTTAAATGGTATAATATAGATAAGCGAGGTAAGATTATGAATTTCGAACAACAACTCCTGAATAAGCACATCCTTATCATTGATGACGATAAAATTTTAAACTCTTCCATAAGAGATATTCTCATTGCCTACGGATTTTCCAATCTAACATCAGCCTATGATATAGAATCTAGTTTGGACATGATTGAAACAGAGCAGTTCGACCTTTTCCTTTTGGACATTATGCTCCCCGATGGTGATGGCTACACATTAGCAAAACATATCCGAAAAAAAGGCGATACTCCTATCCTCTTTCTGACTGCCAAAAATAATCCTGAAGATGAGGTAGCTGGTTTCAATGCTGGTGGTGATGATTATGTCATAAAACCCTTCATTCCAAAAAATCTTATCTATCGTATTATGGCTCTGCTCCGGAGAAGCTATAAATCAGAACAGGAAGCAATACAGATTGGACAGACTTTGGTGAGTTTTCGGAATGCAACAGTACAAAAAAATGGAGCAGAAATTTCTATTACACCAATTGAAATTAAGATTTTGAAAAAACTTTACGATAATAAAAATTACATCGTTTCAACTGAATCTCTCTGTGATACGATTTGGGGAGTGGATAGCTTTGGTTATGAAAACTCTTTGACTGTACATATTCGGAAAATTCGAGAAAAAATAGAAGAAAATCCTTCAAAACCTCAATATTTAAAGACAGCTAAAGGGCTGGGATATAAATTGTTATCATGATTATGAACCAAACCAAAATTTTAAGGTATTCACTAAAGAAATTTATCTTTTTTTCCATCATTATCTTTATTACCAATATTATTCTAATTGCCAGTTTTGTTTTTTACATTAGTGAAAAGCAAACTGCTACTGAGACTGTGAAAATAATTTCTGAACACATTACCATCACAAAAAATAACGTCCACATACCTAAAAATGATATCTCTAGTCTAAAAGAACAAAAGTTATGGCTCATGGTATTGGATAAGCAGACTGGAAAACAAGTGTACGAACAGTATAAACCTACAGAAGTTCCTTCGCAATTTGACTATGGGGACATTTTACAGTTTTCTCGCTATTATCTTTCAGATTATCCTGTTTTTAGTCAGATAAAAGGTGGCTACATCATTGTTGTTGGTTTTCCAAAAGATAAAATTGCTCGTTATAGTTATAATTACTTAGATATAGATAGTATTCGCCTGATTCCACTAGTAGCATTTGGAGTATTGCTTTTCAACTGCCTTTATTTCGCTTTTCTTTACCACTATGGTGTGACGCATATCAATCGTAAAATTGCGCCTCTTGTAACTGCTATTCAGAATCTCCCAGATGGTTTGAAAAATCCAATAAATTCTATATCAGAACTAGAATATCTTACAACTGCAATTAATCAAACCGATACTCTACTCAAAGAGAATGAAGTCTTTAAAGAGCAATGGATTTCAGGAATTGCACACGATATCAAAAACACCTCTTTCTGTCATCATTTCTAACGCGTCCTTGTTAAATGATTCTGAACTAGATACACAGTCTAAAAAAACATATTCGCCCAATATTGACAGAATCCTATTACATCCAAAAATATTTTTAAATGACTTAAATATAGTAGCTCGCCTTTCATCCGGTCATCTTCAATTAAATCAGACTGAAACAAAAATTATCCCCTTCTTCAAAGACATTCTCATCCATATTTTTAAATCAAGAAATCTGGAATGAATTTTGAATTTGAATTTGATTACGATTATTCACTTGTTAATCAATCTATCATGATTGAGCAGTTTTTTTAATCACAAGAGTTATCCATAATATCATCTACAACTCTGTTTTACATAACGAAAAGGGTTGTACAATAAGAATCAACTTATTCAAAAAAGATACAAATTTAATTGTCGAAATCAAAGATAATGGACAGGGAGCTTCACCAGAAAAAATTGCTGAACTTAATGAATTATCTTTTAAAAACATTGATATTTCTAAAATTAGAACGACTGGAATTGGACTAAAAATTTCAAAACAAATTGTTGATTTGCATCAGGGCTCTATTTCGTTTGCTAGTGTCCAAAATGAATTCTTTGAAAGTATCATTTCACTTCCGATCTTCAACATTACCAATCATGACCACCCGTCAAACGGGTGGTTTGTCCCAGGGCTATAAGCCCAAATTACCAGCCAGCGCCTAAAGACGCTGGCTTTCACTTTGTTCAAGCCTCATTGCTCTTGACTCGTCACTTGCCTCTTAAAGAGGCTTTAGTATTACTTACCACTATCCCTAAAGGGATCCTCATATTCTTTTACACTCAATTTATCTAGTGCTATATCATGCTTTTCCTACTCTTGAATATATTTCTTAATTGTGGCTTCATTAAGCCCTACTGTACTTACATAATAACCTTCCGCCCAGAAATGCCGATTCCCAAACTTGTACTTGAGATTGGCGTGTTTGTCAAACATCATGAGTGCACTTTTTCCTTTTAAATAACCCATGAAACTCGAAACACTTATCCTTGGTGGAATACTTACTAACATGTGTACATGGCCTGGCATTAAGTGACCCTCGATAATTTCAACTCCTTTATAACTACACAAACGATGAAATATTTCGCCTAAACTACTTCGATATTGATTATAGATGACTTTTCGTCTATACTTAGGGGTGAACACAATGTGATACTTACAGTGCCACTTTGTGTGCGATAAACTATGAGCCTTTTGTGCCATATTTTTCTCATTTCGCTTTACAATTGGCTTGAACACCTTTATTGTATCGCGTTTGGAGTTTTTTGGGTATAACCTTCGACTCGCACCCGCATAGCGGGTGGTTTTTTTGTCTCGCACCTAACGGAGCGAGACGGACTAATAGTCACACAATAACAAATATCATGGTTTGTTTAAAACAACCATGATATTTTTGTTTTTGTTTTCTTTTGTTTTTTAAATTGATTGATTGAATACTTTATGATAAAATAGTAATAGAAATAGAGGTGATAACGATGTTAAAGCAGAAAAAACTAGATAATATTCTAGAAACGGTAAATACAAAGGGAACTATTACTGTAAAAGAAATCATGACTCGCTTGGATGTATCAGATATGACTGCTAGACGCTACTTGCAGGAGTTGGCAGACAAGGATTTACTTGTTAGGGTGCACGGTGGAGCTGAAAAAATTCGCACAGGTTCCATTTTAAACAATGAACGTTCCAATATCGAAAAACAAAGCTTACAAATCGCAGAAAAACAAGAAATTAGCCGTTTTGCAGGCCATTTAATTGATGAGGGTGAAACTATTTTTATCGGCCCTGGTACGACCTTAGAATCTTTTGCCCGTGAACTTCCAATTGATAATATTCGTGTTGTAACAAACAGTTTACCAGTCTTTCTCATCCTAAACGAACGAAAACTAACAGATTTGATTTTAATTGGTGGAAACTACCGCTCTATCACTGGAGCCTTTGTGGGAACACTAACCTTGCAAAACTTAGCCAATCTTCAATTTTCTAAAGCTTTCGTTAGCTGTAATGGTATTCAGGACAATGCGATTGCGACCTTTAGTGAAGAGGAAGGTGAATCCCAACGCATCGCCCTCAATAATTCCAATAAAAAATACTTACTAGCTGACAATAGTAAGTTCAATAAATTTGATTTTTATACCTTCTACAATATCTCTGATATCGATACCATCGTTTCAGATTCTAAACTGAGCAAAAGAAACCTTTGAACAACTTTCAAAACAAACAAAAAAATTATTCTTTCTAAAACCATAAAACTGAGGATTGATAAAATATAAAATGCGTCATATAAAGAAAATAAGAATCTTGATATGACGCATTTTTTGATGAAGATTTTTACAAAGAGTTTCCTAGATTCTTTATGATTGTTGAAACGGCATAAAATCTGAATCAAAGGAGATATTATCCCGTTCTTCAGGACTGATAAAATTTAAAAAGATATTTTTAAATTCTTCCAGATCATAGTCTGAATGGCAAATCCATTCTTTACCGGTAGAGACATACCATTTTCCAAGATTTTTCAGCTCCTCATTAGTCAAACAAGGTATTTGAGAACATTTATCAAAATTGATAATATAAACTTTTTCATAAATTGATTGGATAAAATCTTTGAACATCTTTTGCCTCACTAGAATTCTATATCTAATTACTAATTCTACTAGTCTATAATCTGACTTTCCGCTACTTTCTTGTACCAGAGAGCTGATTTCTTAGGATAACGTTCTTGAGTTTCAAAATCTACATAGAAGAGACCGTAACGTTTTTCATAACCGTTTGACCAAGAGAAGACATCCATCAATGACCAGATGAAGTATCCTTTGACGTTTGCACCATCAGCAATAGCATCAGACAAGACCTCTAAGTGTTGTTTGACATAATCAATACGGCCATCATCGTAAACAGTGTTATCAACGAACTCATCTTTATAACCAAGTCCATTTTCAGTGATGTAGATTTTCTTATAGTTAGGATAATCTTTCTTCACGCGCATGATTTGGTCATACAAACCTTGAGGGTAGATAATCCAATCCCAATCCGTACGTGGTACATAGTCAGGAGCTACACGACGACCAACACCTTTGATTTGATATTTAGAGCTTCCTTTCTCACCCTTACCATTATGGATAATTTCAGTTTCTCCATCAAAGGCTTCCATCCAGTCACTCATATAGTAGTTGATTCCTAGGAAATCATTCAAGTCTTTTGCAGCTTCTAATGCTGTGAAATCATCTTCACGCAAGTCAAGCTTTCCACCATTAACTGATAAGATATGGTTGACACCTTCCATCGTTTCAGCTGAATAGCGACCTAGATAAGTTGCATCCAAGATAAATTTATTATGGATAATGTCCTCCAACTCTGCCGCAATAACATCTGCAGGATTTTCAGGATCAAGTGGGTACTTGGTTGGGAGAGCGTGCACGACACCGATTTCGCCTTTATAGCCTTTATCTTTATATAGCTTGACTGCACGCGCATGAGACACCATCATATTGTGGTGCGATTGGAAGACTTTGGCAAGGTCGTACTGAATACCTGGAGGGAATTTACCAACCAAGTATTGACCATCACCGATTGGTCCAATTTCATTAAAGGTTGTCCAATAGTTTACTTCTGGAAATTCTTCAAAACAGAAGGCCGCGTAGTCTACAAAGTGTTCGATATTTTCACGGTTTAAGAAGTCTCCATTTGAGTGGAGAGCTTCTGGCGTGTCAAAATGATGAAGAGTTACAAAAGGCTCAACATGACGTTTGTGACACTCCGAAAATAGATTATGATAAAACTCGACCCCTTTCTGATTTACTTGACCGTAACCAGTCGGGAAAATACGTGACCAAGCAATAGAAATTCGAATGCCATTGACACCATACTCTTCTGCTAGCTGGAGGTCAACTGGATATCGATTGTAAAAATCACTTGCTGGTTCGGCAGTGTACCAATAGTTATCTTCAAGATACTTATCCCACGCAACTGGTCCTTTCCCATCAGTATGTGTAGCACCTTCTGCTTGATAGGCAGCTGTTGCGCCACCGAAAATAAAGTCTTTTGGAAGTGTTTTTGTCATTTTTTTCACCTATTTCTTGATTTAAATAAAGTAAAAGTGAGAGGAGAGGAGTCAGTGAGCCATCCTTCTCCATCTCACTTCTTGTACCAAGTCACCGAATTGTGACATGAGGAGGTAAAAACGATATCTTTTTACCGACGAATTAACAAGGCGATTAGGAAATTCGCCATAGCGATTTCCGTAACGAGAGGAGACTGTTTCATAGTCCCTATCGTTAATCGAATTGAGCTTGTACGAATGCAAGAGCACCTTTTCCATCACGAGTTAATTTGATGTATTGAGCGCCTTCTGTTTTCGCAAGTTTAATATCGAGTTTATCAGTTTCTGCTTTCATGTCCTCAAAGTTTGAAGCAACTTGAGGGGCAAGGATAACTAGATCAAACTCTGGCAACATTTCACGGTGAGCACCATAACCACCTGCTGCTGCTTTCACAGGAACATTGTACTCTGCAGCTGCCTTGTTCAAAGCATTTGCAAGAAGTCCACTTGTACCTCCACCAGCACAGAGAACGAGGACATTTGTTTCTTCAGTGATGGTATTTTGTGCTGCTTCAACACCAGCTTTTTCAAGAATAGCATCTGCTTTTGCAGTGTTGAAGTTCGCAGCAACTTTTTCTTTTAATTCATCATTAGATTTACCTGAACGTTCTTCTTCGAGAATTTGTTCATCATATACTTTAAGGAATGGATAGTAAATGATTACGTCAACCACGATTAAAAGGGCAGCAAGAATGAATGATAGAACTTGGAAGTTCGTACCAAGAACTAGACCTAGTGGAGCTGGAGTTGTCCATGGTAGATTAGCAGTAAATGAGTTCATTCCAAGAGTTTCAATAAAGAATTTAAAGATCCAAACGTTTGCGATAGGAGCAAAAATAAATGGAATAAAGAAAATCGGGTTCAATACAAGCGGTGCACCAAACAAGATTGGTTCATTTACACCGAAGAAGGTAGGAACTACTGAAGCACGTCCGATTGCACGGTTACGTTTTGATTTTGTTAACCACATGAACATGAATGGAACAACCAGTGTCGCACCAGTACCACCCATGGTAACGATAAACATTTGTGTACCAGAAGTAAGAATCTTGTCAGCGTGCATACCTTGTTGGAGAAGGTTCAAGTTGACTTCGGCATTGGCATAGGTAATTGCTGCGATAGCAGGTTCAACAATAGATGGACCGTGAATCCCAACAAACCAGAAGAAGGCAAAGGCACCAAAGATAATGGTAATACCTAGATAGCCATCAGCTGCTGAGAATAGAGGAGCAAAGAATTTACCAATTGCTTCAGCTACACTTGCACCAGCGAATTGACGAGCAAGAAGGTCAAGCGCGTAGAGCGAAACGACAGAAAGTGTAAATGGAATAACGTCTTTAAAGACTTGTGATATATTTGGTGGAACTTCGTCAGGCATACGAATGGTAACGTTGTTCTTAACACAGACCTTATAAATAGCTACAGTAACAAAGGCAGCAAGGAAGGCTGAAAGCAAACCTTTTGTTCCAAGAAATCCTGTTGCAAAGCCACCTTCAATCGGATCAGCTGCCAACATTAACAAACCAACAATTGCTGCCAACAATGTTGACATATAGTTGATTTGATTGGTTTTCTCCATGCTACGGTTTACTGAGTCGGTCAATGACTTAGCTGTTGTACCAGCTACCAAGAGAGCCAGAATACCCATAGAATAACTATAAGGTTTCATCAAAAAGGCTACAACTTCATCAGACCATTTAAAACCCCATGAGTTAGGTACAAAGGCAATCAAGATAAAAATACTTGAGAAGAGAATAACAGGCATACCTGCAATGAAACCATCACGAATAGCACGAAGATAGATATTACGAGATAATTTCTCAAAGAAAGGCTTTCCTTTCTCGATAAATGCAATTAGTTTATTCATTATTTAACTCCTCTCTTGTACAGTTCAATTAAATGGTGCATCAAATCTTTTAACAAAATAGTTGTCATCAAGTGATCTTGGCCATGCATCATGGTCACACTATACGCTAAGTCCTCACCAGAAGCTTCCTTAGTCAATAGACTGGTTTGAGCGTGGTGAGCCTCTGCAATACAGCTACCAGCTTCCTCTACCAGAGCGTCCGCTTTTTCAAAATCACCAGCCTCAGCAGCTTTCAAGGCTTCCAATAGTTTTGAACGAGCATCGCCAGCATAGGCTACGATTTCAAAACCTAACAATGTTACTTCTTCTCTATTCATGATAGAATTCTCCTTATATAGTTTTAAATAAATTTTTATGACAATAAACGTTGGATATGTAGAACTAGATAGACTCGTTCACTCTTATACAAATCAAGACCCGTATGTTGCGTAATCACATCATAGATCTTGGATCCAATCTCGAAGGCTTTTGGATAGGATTGTTTAATATGATCTTCCATATCCAGAAGAGATTGGTTATCATCTCTAGATCTATCCAAATAATCCAAGAAATAATTCAAATGAATCATAAAACGATCATAGAAATGATTATTCTCTTTGGTTCGTTGAATTGCATAGTCCTTTAGAACGTCTTCAACATTCCTGAGAATTTCTTTCCTTTTATCAATCGATTCAACCATTTGGACTTCATTCTCACCCTCAGCATTGATGAAATGATAAGCAATCCGAATAATTTCGTCCTCAGGAAAATGATCTGCTAGCTTCTGACGGTAAATTTCAATGCTTCATTTGCGATTTGAAAAGCGACAGGATACTTAGTGGAAATATCTGGCAGATTACTATCCTTGTACCTTCCTTGTGCTAGAGCTTGGTAAGAACAGTAAATATGATCTGTCAAGGTTACGTAGAGATACTCTTGAATCGGATAATGATATTTCTTTGATAGCTTATCAATGATTTCATAGGTCACTGTGATAAAATCAAGCGGAACATCTTTGAGGAGAGCCATAAAGTTTTCTCTGGACTCTTCGGTCTTCATCCGAAAGATTTTCTCAACCTGATGTTCAGCAATCAAATCCCCTTTCTTCTTTCCAAATGTAATCCCCTTACCAATCACAATCACTTCTTCTCCTTTATCATTTCTGACAAGCGAGACATTGTGATTCATTGGATTTAGAATTCGATACATGTCAACCTCCTTTTATATCTTAAAGGTATATGAGTACAAAAAATGACCACAAATGAACTAGAAAATCAGCCGATTTCTAATTCACCTGTGATCATGCCTAATATTACTTAGTAACACTCACCTTGTATTAACTTGTAACTGTATTCTATCATAATGCTGATAATTTGTAAACCCTTACGAAGAACTTTTTTTATTTTTTTGAGTATTCTTTTTATCAAAAAAATAAAAATCATAAACAAAATTAAGAAAACAAGTGTTTATAATTCAGAAAAATTTCATCTCAATTTCAAAAACAAGTGTACTAATAACTCTATATTTTTTTGAAACGCTCCAAACCAAAAATCCATTATTCCTAATAAATAACTCATCACCAAAAAGCTCTAGTATGTTTTGAACCGATTTCTAATTTTACAAGACGCATAGGAGCCAATAATTCAATTAACTCACTTTCTGTATAAACTCTTTCTAACATTGAATCTAGTTTTCTACGTATATAACCTTTTTCTAGTAAAGAATTATCAGGAATTGCATCTCGGAAAATTCCATCTTTCCGTGGACAATAAAAATAATACATTCCTCCTGCTTTCAACACCCTTTTCACCTCTGAAAAATAGTTTTGTCTATCTTTTTCATCAACTATAAATGTAATCGCAGACATTATATCAAATATAGAATCGAAATGGTTGTCAGGAAAATCTAAACCTTTACCTACATCTGTCTGTGTTATATGACAATTAAATTGTGGAAATGACTTAGTCAATAATTGTTTTGCACTATCAGCGGCCTCCTTTGTTAAATCTACACCACAATAAGTATCAGCATAATGATTTTCAATTAAATAGTAAAGATTCCTTCCAAAACCACAACCAACTTCTAATACCCTGCACTCATCGTTTTGAGTAACGATTTGATTTCTCAAAGAAAAAATCTTTTGAACTGCATCATTAGGAACTAAGCGTGTCTCTGTTTTTGATGATTGGGCATGTAATTCTTCCCATTTCTTGTGATTATCTTCATTTAAAACAAATGTATCCATTGAACTCTCCATATCTCATTATCGTTTCTACATGATGAAATCCAGCACTCTTTAACATTTCTTTATTTTCAGCATGAGTGTGGTTAATCATAACTCCCTCCAAGCTCAATTGCTTAGATAGAATTTCTTCTGGACTAAATCCATGTTCTTGCTTGAATTTAATATAATTGGAAACTATCAACTTATTTACCTTCGGATCTGTCATGATTTCTTTCTCAAATAGAATAAACGCTCCACCTTCAACTAAAGATTCATATATTTTTGATAAAATCTTTATTCTCTTGTCTGGAAGAATAAACTGAAGGAAATAATAGCTAATAATTAAATCGCTGGGTTCTAACCTGGCTTCCTCCACGGAGCTTGTTATGAATTCAAAGCTCAGGAAATTTTCGATTGTGCTACCTGATTCATTTCTGGAATCTCTTCTATCCCGATAAAACGAACTTCTTTTTTAGACTTGTGACGCTGGTATAATTTACCAATCAGATTACCCGTTGCAGAGCCTAGCTCATAACATAAGGAATGGTCACGAATAAAAAAATCGCTTAGATGACAAACAAGGTCATGTCCTTCATCATATAAAGGAATGGATTGTCTAACATGCTCATCAAAATGTTGAGCTACACCATTACCAAAACTCCATTGTGTTCCATTTTGAATAACAATATCATTTCCAACTTCCATAGACTACTCCTCTTCTCCCTTGACTTTCCAGTTTACTAATACCAATGCTAACACAACCATCGAACCCCCAAGAACCAAATTCAATGTAAACGGCTCATGTAAGCCCATAATAGAAAAGATAGTTGAAAATACTGGAACTAAAAACAAGAAACTGCTAGCTACTGTTGCTCCCCTTTGTCCTAGACTATAAAACCACAGTCCAAACGAACCAACAGACGCAGGAATAATTAACCATATAAACCAAACCCAGCCCCAAAATCCTAAATTTAGAAAGTTATAACTTTCATGCACAGGTATTGAGAATAAGTAAAGGAATACCCCACCTAATAACAATTGCCAAGCTGTAAATATCCATGGACCGTTATCAAAAGGAATTTTCTTGGTGACAACTGTATTGATTGACCAACAGAAATGAACCAAGTAAAGCAAACAAAGCACCTAAACTAAACGCAGATACATCTAGTCCAATACAAGTAACAACTCCAGCCACACCTAATATTAAGGCACTTATCTTCTGAATAGTCAATGTATCTTTTAACAAAAAATGTGCTAAGAAAGCTAACCAAAGAGGATTCGTAAATAAGATAATGGAAGACATCGATGACGACACATCATGAGCTAGGGCAAGATTAAGAAATCCCATGGTTCCAGCTGTCTGTAAGAGCCCGATAGTCACAACCAATATAAACCCCTTTATCTTGCTACCTTGACTTTTAGGGATGATAGTCCCTCCCTTGCCAAATAAAAACGATAATACCAACATCACTAACCCAGCAATAATAAATCGAACACCCCCAAGTAATAATGGAGGAGTCTTTTTCAACTACTATGAGATATTTCCCAGTTGGAAAAAGACGACCCCATAAAAAAAGTGTAGTAAGTAATATAGAAATCAAAAAAATAAAATTTGAACCTCGTTTCATTTCTTTCCCCTTCTTTCAAAAGATATTGATGATATTTTTTGTCTTTTATTCTACTCTTTTTAAAAATGAATGTCAAGAGATTTATCAAAAAAATTCCAAGATTATTTTTTTAAACTCCTATGTATTGAGAAAAAAACAAAAAAAAGGCTATACTGGTAATTGTGGATAATGATTATCTTTTTTTATATGGAGGTACAAACATGCGATTGTCATCAGGTTGGGAACAGTCAGTCTATGTCTTACTCATGTTAGAATCAGCTCCCTGAAGGAAAATATATCAATACAATTTCCTTGAGTGAACGGCTAGAAGTTTCAGATTCTTATTTGAAAAAAATTATAAAACTATTAGACAACGAAGGATTGGTTAAATCCGTTAGAGGGAAAAAAATGGAGGCGTTGCTCTTTCTAAACCCCTCAGCCAAATCACCTTTTTACGATGTATTTGTAGCTATAGAAGGAAAAAAATCGAATCTTTGAAAGTCAAAATCTTCTAAAAAAAATTCTTAGGCAACAAGGAAAGTAAAAAGCTAAAAAGATGCGTCGTAACCAACTCTCTTGATATTATTGAAAATACTTTAGTTGCAACCCTGACTTCTATTACACTCAGCCAGGTAGCCCATCAATCTGAGATTAACTATGATTTAACCGATATCAGAAATTGGGATCAATAAATGCTAAAACTAGCTGAAGAAAAAAATTCTTCAACTAGTTTTTTTATAAATCCTTGACAAATAATTTTTACAAGGACTATACTATATTTGAAGATATAATATATCTTCTATATCGTCAACAATGATATTTCATTGCATGCTTTTGGATAGCTAAAGAAAGAAGGTTCTTATGAAAGTTATTTTAGCTACTGACCAAGATGGTTTCCAACTGAAAGAAACCGTCAAACACTATCTGCTTCATTCTGGTTATGAAGTAATTGACCTCAACTCTACACAAGGTTCTGCGGATTTCGTTGATTCTACTGTCAATGCTATTACAGAGTTTAGAAAATATAAGCAAGCTCGTGCTATTCTTTTTGACAAGTTTGGACATTCTTTTATGCCTGCTAATAAGTTTAAAGGTATTATCTGCGCCGCTGTTTCCGATGAACACTCTGCCATGATGACTATTCGACACAATTCTACTCCAATCATTACAATTGGTTCTGGAATTACAGGTGATATTTAGCAGTTGAAATAGTCAAAGCCTTTCTTGAGCACAACTATGATGCTGGTCGTCACCAAGTTCGCATTGATATGCTGAACAAGCTCTGCTAGGAGGTATTCCCATGAAAATTGCTCTCGGTTGTGATCACATTGTAACAGATGTGAAGATGAAGATTTCAAAACACCTAAAAGAACAAGGTCATGAAATCATTGATGTTGGTACTTATGATTTCGTCCGTACTCACTATCCTATTTATGGTCGCTTAATTGCAGAGGAGGTCGTCAATGGACGGGCTGACTTTGGAGTCGCCCTTTGCGGTACAGGTGTTGGAATTGCTGTATCTGCTGATAAAGTTCCTGGAACTCGAGTTGTACTTGTCGGAGATGTTGCGACTGCTCGTTCCGCTCGTGAAAATCTCAATGCTAATATTGTTGCTTTCGGTGGTGCAATCCTAGGTATCAATTTCATTAACAACATTGTAGATGAATTTATCAATACCAAGTACAAACCAAGTCCTGAAAAAGAGGAATTGATTGCGAAAATTGATAAACTATCTGAAGTGAGCCCAGATGTAGCTGCCAATGATCATATCTTCGATGAAGAGAATGCCAAGTGGAATCGTGGAGAATATCACGATTAACTTGTATTCCAACTTCTATATTTTTTTCTAACCTTGAGAATAGCTAACTCAAGGTTATTTTGACATCAAAAAAAGTCTAGAGATATTTCTATCCCTAGACTGAAGTTTTTTTCGCAATTTGAGTGCTACACGCGTTCTTTCCATGAAGTCGCTGTTGTTTGAAGAACTTTGTTGAGTTCGTCAATGTTTTTCAAAATCCAGTTGTGCGAAGCCATTCGCGAGCTGCTGCTTCACCATCTTTGATGTATGCTTCAACTGATCCAGCCCATGTTGCACGGCCACAAAGAACTCCGTTAAAGTTTGCACCTGATTCATGAGCAAATACAAGAGTATCTTGGAAAAGTTTAGCTGATACACCAGCACTCAAGTAGATGTATGGCAAGTTAGTTGCTTCATCTTGAGCTTTGAAGAAGGCTGCTGCTTCTTCACGTGTATAAACTACTTCACCTTCAGCGAAGCCTTCAACATATTTAATGTTAACAGGAACTTCTACTTTCAAGACATCAATGTTAAAGCGTGGGTCTGAGAAGACTTTCATAGCACCGATAACTTTGTGTGGTTTTACTTTAGCGTATTCTACAGAACCTGCGTCAGCAATTTTTTCATCGTAAGCAAGGATTTCAAGGAAGAATGGGATATCTTCAGCCACACATTCAGAACCGATACGTTCGATGTAAGCTTGTTTTTCTTGGTTGAGTTCGTCTGAGCTATCTACATCATAGTAAAGCAAGAATTTAACTGCATCTGCACCTTCTTCTTTAATACGTTTTGCAGACCAAACATCCAAGCAGTCTGGCAAGCGTTTTGTGCTTGTTGTGTCATAACCTGTTTTTTCATAAGCAAGGAGAAGACCAGCTTTTTCATCAAGAGCTTTAGTTGCTGGAAGTCCATACTCAGGGTCAAGAAGCATAGATGAAGCGTATTTAGTCAATTCATCTGCTACCAAGACTTTCAGTTCTTCCATTTGAGCTACAGTTGGTTCTTCTGTTTGGTGTTGAGCCATGAGGCGTTTCAAAGCACCACGTTGGTCAAATGCAAGAGCTGAGATGATACCATTTTCATCAGAAAGTTTTTCTAAGCGTGCACGTTTTTTTGTTCTGTTAAAAGCCATTTTATACCTCTTTTACTATTAATTGATCATATAGAGCTTGATAGTTAGCCATGTTGACATGACCAGTCATTTTTTTCTTGAGCATTGAGCATACCAAGGACATTTGCCTTGATGAGTAAAGTTCTGCATCCGATTCTTTGTTAAGAAGTCCTGAAGAAATTCCTGCCACAGTAGAGTCTCCAGATCCAACAGGGTTGACTACCTGAATTCTAGGAATATCGACCTTGTAGAAAAGTGTCACCCATGTTTGGCAAAGGCACCATTGGCACCAAGTGAAACGATAATCCATTCAATACCTGCAAACAAAGGTTCTTGAAGTACTTCTTTTAATTCATCCAAATCCTCAGAAACTTCTCTTCCAAGAAGCTGAGACAATTCCTCATTATTTGGTTTGATGACTGTTGGTTTATGTGGTGATTCAAGAACCGCCTGAAGTGCTGCACCAGAGCAGTCCAAAACTACAGGTCTGCCAGCTTGATTAGCAAGTCTACCAAGCTCGCATAGTAATCAACTGGAAGACCAGCTGGGAGACTACCTGAGATAGCTACTACTTCAACTGAGTCCAGAAGATTTTTGAAATGTTCCAAAAAGTCTTGACCTTCCTGTTCCAATACTACAGGACCTTTTTCAAGAACTTCTGTTTGGTTGTCTCCGTGGAGAATAGCAATACAGTTCCGAGTTTCTCCCTGAATTGAGAAGAAATCTTTCTTTACTTGATCATCGATATTTTCAACCAAAAACTCACCAAGTTTGCCACCCACTAAACCAGTAGCAAGCACAGAATCTCCAAATTCTGAAAGTACTCGTGTAACATTGAGGCCCTTACCACCAGCCGTTTTGGTTACATCTACCACACGATTGACAGTATCAATCTTCAACTCATCCAAGGGATAGGAAATATCAATGGATGGGTTCATTGTGACTGTTAAAATCATAGGTCACCTCTTAGTCGTGGTATTCTCCGCGATCCCATTTTTCAAGGAATTCAGTGAAGAAGTTTGCTTCTGTTTGTTGAGCATTGTGACTTTCAACATGTTCAATTTTCGCAATCAATTTTTTATTTTCTTCAGATGGTTTGTATTCAGCATGGATGAAAGCCTCGATGATGTCACACATGAGCAATTCACCAGTAATCTTACCACCAAAACCGATAACGTTAGCGTTCAATTGTTCTTTAGCATAAAGGGCTGTTGTCATATCACGAACCAAGGCAGAACGAACACCAGGAACTTTATTTACAGCATTGTTGATACCAACACCAGTACCACAGATACATACCCCAAGATCAGCTTGACCGCTAGTTACAGCTTCCCCTACTTTTTTACCAAAGATTGGGTAGTGAGTACGTGTATGGTCATATGTACCAAAGTCAATGACTTCATATCCCTTTTTGATTTCAAAAAAATTCTGAAACCGCCATTTTTTTCATCTGTTACGATGTGGTCACATCCAATTGCAATTCTCATTTTTAACTTACCTTTCTTACTGTAATCTAATTAGCACATTTTGTTCAACATATCGACACGAATTTGGTGACGTCCACCATCGTATTTACCGTTAACAAAGCCTTTTAGCAATGTTTTTTTAGCCAATTCATCACCAACAAGTTGTGCACCCATAGTGATCATACGTGAGTTGTTGTGCCCACGAGTCATATAAGCTGAACGTTCGTCAGATACTTCTGCAGCAACCATTCCTTTGATTTTAGTTGCAACCATGAATGGACCAGCTCCATAAGCATCAATCACGATACCAAGGTTTTGTTCTTCTTTGTTTACTTCTGCAGCAACAGCAAGAGTCACATCAACAAAGTCTTGACCTTCAGCTGTAACATCCACAACGTGGAAGTTTTCTTTTTCCAAGAAGTCTTTCACAACTTCTTTCAATCTCAAACCTGCAGCATCTGCACCGATAACAATAGACATATTGTATACTCCTTTTTATTTTTCTAGGCTAGTAAAACCTTTTATAGTTAGCAGTTTACCTACAAAAGCTTTCTAGCAGTTTATTGACAAATTTAGATTGAATGAGATGAATGACACCTTATTCAAGTTTAGGAAACCAGTTTCCTAGAAATAATCCTTCTCCACGAAAGAGAATATAACAAGCGATTATTTGTTTGTTACAAACATCATTTGTTGCTTACAAACATAATATACTCCTATTTCCTGAAAAAGTCAACAGTTAATGTTTGTTTTTGTGTTTTTTAACTAAAAAATTTCGATGTCAAAACCAATTTGATCCACTTGACCAGGTTCTAGCAGACGAACATTCTTCTTATCTTCTAGATGATCTCCTTCTTCAAGGGATGTTGACAAGCCAGACCATGGTTCAAAAGCAATGAAAGGTCCCTTTATTCAAAGTTGACCAGATGATGAGATTTGGAAACTCTGCAAAGTGCACTTTCAATCCCTTATCATGTTTACGAGAACGAAGGGCAATTGTTCTAGATTGCAATTCATCTAAGGTGACTGCATCCGTGCTGAAAAAGATCATAATTAAGATCTAATTCCTTTTTGACCCTCTAGCCATGGACTTCTATCTTGAAAAATCCAGCATACCCCGTTTCTGGGAAAGGACGTGGAACAGAGCAAGTCTCTTCTTTCTCAAACTCTAAATAGTAATCTTCATAGACCTCATCATCCAGTAGAGGACAATTAAATCCTGGATGTCCACCAATAAAGTAAGGCAGGACCTTGCTAGTTTCTTTATTAAAAATCTTGTATTGAGTTCGTACTGTCTTGCCAGTAAGGATATAAGTGATTTCTAGGCGGAAAATGATAAGGATAGTTTTGATAGCTATTCTCATCGTCTTCAATTGCAAAAGTTACACTCTTGTCTGTCTGTTCAACTAATTCAAATTCTTTCTTACGAACCAAACCATGACGAGGAATCTTTCCTTTGCTTTCTTGCCCCTTCTCATCTATATAGAGGACTGTATCCTCTCTCAAAGAACCACAAATAGGGAAGAGAACAGGAGCTTGTCCACTCCAATAAGTGGCATCCCCTTGCCACAAATACTCCAGTCCCTCAGCATCTTTTTATAGAAGAAAGAGCCCCACCAAAACTGTTAAATTGAACTCTTAATTGTTCTGATTTTTAATTCAATTACCATTATTTTTCTCCGATTTCTTGATAGTTTATAAAAAAAACTAGGCTGTCACTCCTATCAGGAAAAATAACAACCTAGCTTTTAACAATTTACATTTTATAGGAGCGCATTATTTTTGCTTTTTGCTGCGTACTCTTCGTTACGTTTGATCATTTGTTTTCTGTACCAAGCAAAGATACCGATATAGAATACAAGGAAGACTACAGCACCAAGGATTGCTTTGATATCACCAGTTGTAGTGTTACCAATTGTCCAACCAAGAAGTTTTTCGATTGGTCCTTCAAGAGTTGAGTGAGTAATCAATTGAGTTTGGCTCACACCTGCTGGGAAGGCACCTACACCTTTAGCAAGCTCTGTTGCAAATGGCGCAATAAGTGTACCTGAAAGAAGGAAGAGTGGCAACAAGAGTGTTCCGAAGATAATCATACGGAGCAATTTACCACGTGTTACAACCAAGAGAGCTGGAGTAACACCCATAGCGATGATACCTGCAAGTGGCAAGATACCATTTCCGACTTTTGAAAGAAGCACTGCTTCAATCAACATGATTGGTGCAAGTACGTTGGCACAAGCCCAGATTTCAGCACGACCAGCGATGAATGGCCAGTCAAGACCGATGTTGAAATTTACGTCCTTGAAGACGTTTAGTAGCAACGTTTGTAATACCTTGTGATAGTGGTTCTACGGCTGCGATGAACCATGAACCGATAAGTGAGAAGAGTTCCAAAGATACACCGGCAGTCAAACCAAGAGACAACCATCCTCTGATAACAAGACGCCATTTATCTGCATCTGCAACACCTGCAATTGGATGTGGAGTTCCCATAATACCGATAACGATACCAAGAATGAAACCGATAAAGAATTTAGATCCCCAGAAACCGATTTTCTTGTTCAATTTAGCAGCGTCAAAGTCATATTTATCAAGTCCCTGGGAAGAATTTTTTTCAAAAAAATCTTTATCCAAAAACCATGATAACTGGGTTCATCATGTAGTTCATGTGAGTTGATGTCATTGGTGATGAACTTGGAGCGTTAAGAAGGTCATCAAATGTAGGTTTCATCAAGTCAGAGTTGATAATTTTCAACACACCAACAAGTACGATAGCTGCTGTAGCAATCAAGAGTGAAACCCCTTGGCTCACACCATTATTGTCAGCATACCATTTAATCAAAAGACCTGTGATAGACAAGTGCCAGATATCGAAAGATATCAACGTCAAGTGTATCAGTTTTCTTCATAGCAAGCATCACTACGTTGACAATCAACATGATGAGCAAGAAGTAAAGTGTCCAAGCAGATCCCCAAGTGATTGTGGCAAGTGGTGCCCAACCAACGTCAGTGATACTCAATTGGATACCAGTGTTTTCAACGAATTTTGCAAGTGATGCTGAGAAAGCACCATTTAGCATACCGATGATAGCTCCGATACCAGTAAGAGCGATGGCAAGTTTGATACCACCTTCAAGCGCTTTGGAGAATTTCACTCCAAAAAGTAAAGCCAATACTGTCAAAATGATTAACATGATGACAGGTCCACCCATATCTAAGATAGGGCTTGAAAAAAACTTGCTGATTAGGTCAAAGATTGCATCCATAACAGTTCCTCCCTTTTTATGTTATATGAATGTTAACTAAATAAAGTATTTATTAGCTTAATCCGTGTTCTTTAATAGCTGCTTCAATATTGTCAAATACTGGAGCACTCATAGCTGGGATACGGAATAAGATTGGTCCAGCTTCGATAACTGGGTACCTGGGTCAAAACCAAGATCTGTTGCAGCAATTGGTGTAAAGATGTCATAACCTTTGATAAGGTCTTCATTAACGTCTTTAACCATTACTGCATCACAGTGAACATCAAAACCACGGTTTGAAAGCTCTTCTTCAAGAGCACTTTTAATTTGGTGGCTTGAGTTAACACCTGCACCGCAGGCAGCAAGAATTTTAATCATATGGATTTCCTCCGATTTAATATTTTTAATAGACAAGATTATGCAGTTGCTTCAGCTATATAAGCATAGATAGCTTCTGGTTCAGAAATTTTAGCCAAATCTTCCAAATGGCCATTTCCTGTAAAGAAGTCCATCAACTGAGCAAGAATGTTCGTTTGACTTGAGCTTGAGTTATTAATGATAAAGAAGAGCAAGGATACTTCTACTTCCTTATCTGGCGCAATCATATTATGGAAAGTCACCGGTTTCTCTAATCGAACGACTACAACTTTTTCGGCAAGATTATGAATCGTATCTGTATGAGGAATAGCCACATTCGGCAAATCCTTACCCAAAAATTCCATATCTAAGCCAGTTGGAAATGACTTTTCACGCGTGATCAAGGCTTCACGATAAGTTGGAGTTACGATTTCTCGTTCTTCCAATAAAGTTGCAACCTGATCAAAGAGATGTTCTTGATTATTCGCTTCTAAGCAAAACACAAGGTTTTTGTCAAAGAAATGATCTAATCCCATAAGGTTTTCCCTTCTTTCCATTAACTTTATGCTATAAGTATAACACTATATGAAATCGTTGTCAATAATTTTCTGTTCTTTTTTGTCTCTTTTTTTATATTTTTGTTGTTTTTATAGTTCGACTTATTTAAACAAACACACAAACAAACACACTAAACATTTTTTATTTTGGAATCCAAAAAAGCAGACCATTTAAGCCTGCTTTACTATTGATTCTGATATAATTTTGCTATTAACAAGAAAAGCAATTATGATAACTTATTCTTCATCCATACTCAAGACGCTGAGGAAGGCTTCTTGTGGAACTTCTACTGATCCGATGGCTTTCATGCGCTTCTTACCAGCTTTTTGTTTTTCAAGGAGTTTGCGTTTACGAGAAACGTCACCACCATAACATTTAGCAAGTACGTTCTTACGAAGGGCCTTGATATCAGTACGAGCCACAATCTTGTGTCCAATAGCTGCTTGAATTGGCACCTCAAATTGTTGACGAGGGATAATTTTCTTGAGCTTATCAACGATGAGTTTCCCACGTTCGTAGGCAAAGTCCTTGTGAACGATAAAGCTGAGGGCGTCCACCTTGTCTCCGTTGAGAAGGATATCCATTTTAACTAATTTAGATGGGCGGTACTCTGACAATTCGTAGTCAAAACTTGCATAACCACGTGTAGAAGATTTGAGCTTATCAAAGAAGTCGAAAACGATTTCAGCCAGTGGAATTTGATAAATGACATTGACACGATTATCATCAATATAGTCCATCGTCACAAAGTCCCCACGCTTACGCTGAGCTAACTCCATTACTGCTCCGACGAACTCTTGCGGTACCATGATTTGCGCCTTAACATAAGGCTCTTCAATGGTCGCAATCTTAGTTGGGTCTGGGAACTCAGATGGGTTAGAGACATCCATAGACTCACCGTCGGTCAAATTAACCTTATAGATAACAGATGGAGCTGTCATAATGAGGTCTATATTGAACTCACGTTCCAAACGTTCTTGGATAACATCCATATGGAGGAGTCCAAGGAAACCACAACGGAAACCAAATCCAAGGGCCTGAGATGTTTCTGGTTCAAACTGGAGACTAGCATCATTCAGTTGCAATTTTTCAAGGGCTTCACGCAAATCGTTGTACTTGTTTGACTCGATTGGATATAGACCCGCAAAGACCATAGGATTCATCTGCTTGTAACCATGTAATGGCTCTGCCGCAGGATTGGTTGCCAAGGTAACGGTATCACCCACACGAGTGTCCTGAACCGTCTTGATAGAAGCTGCAATATAACCAACATCACCAGTCGCAAGGAAATCACGACCAACTGCTTTCGGGGTAAAAATACCAACTTCTGTCACATCAAAGGTCTTGCCATTGCTCATAAGCTGAATCTTATCGCCAGGTTTGACAACCCCATCCATGACACGAACTTGGAGGATAACCCCACGGTAGGCATCGTAGACAGAGTCGAAAATCAAGGCCTTAAGCGGCGCCGTCACATCACCCGTTGGTGCTGGTACTTTTTCTACGATTTGCTCAAGGATTTCCTCGATACCAATACCAGCCTTAGCAGAAGCCAATACTGCTTCGCTGGCATCCAAACCAATGACATCTTCAATCTCTGTACGCACGCGCTCAGGATCTGCAGCTGGTAGGTCAATTTTGTTAATGACTGGCATGATTTCCAAATCATTGTCCAAGGCTAGATAAACGTTAGCAAGGGTTTGAGCCTCAATCCCTTGAGCGGCATCGACCACCAAAATAGCACCTCACAGGCAGCTAGCGAACGTGAAACTTCATAGGTAAAGTCAACGTGCCCCGGTGTATCAATCAAGTGAAAAATATAAGTTTCCCCATCTTTTGCAGTATAATTGAGCTCAATAGCATTCAACTTAATGGTAATACCACGTTCCCGTTCTAAATCCATACTATCCAAAAGTTGGGCCTGCATTTCACGGCTTGAAACAGTCTCAGTCTTTTCCAAAATGCGGTCTGCTAGAGTCGACTTTCCGTGGTCAATATGAGCGATAATAGAGAAGTTACGGATCTTCTCCTGTCGTTTTTTCAATTCTTCTAAGTTCATGATTCTCTTCCTTTCAGGGTATCTATTTATTATAAATTGTTTTTGACATTTTGACAAGACCATACCCTGCTAGGAGTACTAATCTTCAGCAACAAAGCCGTCATTTTCGATAAAGTGGTGTTCTGTCATTCCTTGGTCTGTAAAGACAATCCCGTGAAGGACACCACCATAAACAGCTCCTCCATCCATCCCAATCTTGCCATCTTCTGTAGTCCAAAGCTCAGCAGTACCACGCTCTTGCTTCAGCAAACCATAAACTGGCGTATGACCAAAGACAATGGTTTTTCCAGTATGATTTTCGGCTTCGTGGAACGGTTTTCTAAGCCAGACTTTTTTATAATCTGTGGTTTCATGCCAGTCTTCCAAGGTCAAATCAATACCTGCGTGAACAAAGATATACTTGTCTGTCTCTACCACAAACGGCATTTGACGAATGAATTCGACCAAATCTGCCGCTTCGGTAACAACACGTTTGGCATCCTCAACTCCATCAACTGGTGCATCCAAGGGACGACCTAGGATAGAGTTAATGGTTGTATCTCCACCATTGCGACGATAGTGGTCATAGCTTTCTTCTGGGTCATCGAGCCAAGTCAAAAACATATACTCGTGGTTTCCTGATAGACAGATAGCCCCTTGATTGTCCACTAAGTCCTTAACCATTTCAAGGACACGGCGACTATCTTCACCACGGTCAATCAAGTCCCCTAGAAAGAGCAACTGGGTCTGACCATTCCATGTTTTGAGAAGGTCTTCTAGCATCCCAGCTTTTCCGTGAACATCTCCAATTACATAATAGTCTGTCATCTTATTTCTCCCTATTTCTCAACAATTCTCTGGCTTGCTTCAGAGCTGCTTCTGTCACATCATCACCTGCCAACATCTTGGCAACTTCCTCCACTCGCTCTTCAACCGTCAAGAGACGAACAGTCGAAACTGTTGAATGGTCATTGCTAATCTTCTCAATAAAGAATTGATAATCCGCAATCGCAATCACTTGTGGCAAATGGGAAATAGCCAGTACCTGACCATGCTGACCAATCTTGTGAATCTTCTGTGCAATGGCCTGAGCTACACGACCTGAAACTCCCGTATCCACCTCATCAAAGACAATGCTAGTCTTGCCTTCTTTACGTGAAAAGGCAGATTTAATGGCTAGCATGAGACGAGATAATTCCCCACCAGACGCAACCTTAACCAAGGGTTTAAAGTCCTCGCCAGGGTTGGTTGAAATGTAAAACTCAACCATTTCATTTCCCTCACGACTGAATTTGCCCTTGCTAAAACGAACCTGAAACTGGGCCTTTTCCATATAAAGGTCTTGCAGTTCTTGTTTAATCTCAGCTTCGAGCTGCTGAGCCAAGTCATGACGAGCAGAGGCAAGCTGACCTGCCAAATCAACAAGATTGACTTCTAACTTCTTAAGCTCTGCTTCCATGTCCTCAGATGAAAGGTTATTTCCTGTCAAGAGATTGTATTCTTCCGTAATCTTGGCGAAATAGAGCAAGACATCGTCAACAGTCCCACCATACTTGCGGGTAATGGTATGAAGGAGGTTCAAGCGATTCTCAACCTGCATGAGACGATTGCCATCAAAATCAAGGTCCTCAATGATTGCTTCCAGATGCTTGCTAATATCTTCTAAGACATAGTAGGTCTCAGACAGAGAGCTTGAAATTTCACGGTATTCAGAGTCATATTCTTCGATACTTTCCATGTCATTCATAGCTGAACGAACATTGGCCAGACTTGAAAACTCTTCATTGTCCAACATACTGTAGGCATTGGTTAGGGTATCCGCTATATTTTTATGGTTGAGGAGTTTATCTCGCTCTTGGTTAAGAGACAAGTCCTCACCTGCTTGCAAGTTTGCTGCCTCAATCTCTGCCATTTGAAATTCCAACATTTCAATACGAGCCTTGTGTTCCTGTTGGTTTTTCTTGACTTCCAGAACCTGCTTGCGCATTTTTCGATAGGCATCAAAACTCGTCTGATAGGTTTCTTTCAAGGTCCAAAAGGCTGTATCACCAAATTCATCCAACATCTGAATATGAAGTTGAGGACGCATTAACTCTTCTTGGTCATGCTGACCATGAATATCCACCAGATGTTGCCCAATAGCACGCAAAACAGACAGATTGACCATCTGGCCATTTACACGACTGATACTCCGACCATTTTGCAAGATTTCCCGACGGATGATAATTTCATCACCCATTTCCAAACCTTGCTCATTAAAAATCTCCTGCAAAAGGCGACTATTTTCAACGGAGAAAAGCCCCTCAATCTCTGCCTTTGGCGCACCGTGACGAATAACATCTGTCGTCGCACGAGCTCCCAACATCATATTCATGGCATCAATGATAATCGACTTCCCTGCACCCGTTTCACCAGTCAGGACAGTCATCCCCTTTTCAAAATTGAGGGAAATAGCCTCAATAATGGCAAAGTTTTTTATCGAAATTTCAAGTAACATACAGACCTACCAATTTTTTACTTGTTCAAAGATTTCCACAGCTAGACTTTCACTTCTGGCAATGACTAAAATCGAGCTATCATCAGCCAAACAGCTAAAAATCTTGTCCGCAAAAGTCTCGGTTAACTGAGCTTTTACAAAAGCCGTATTTCCTGGAATCACTTGGAGATTGATCATCTTGTCCATCAATTCTGCCGATTCGATATTGTCTTCAGCCAGTTGCAAACTTTTTACGATTGATTTTGGTAATTCATAGACATAGGTGTTGTCTCTCAAAGGAATTTTGACAATACCTAATTCTTTTATATCTCGGGATACCGTTGCCTGAGTGGCACTGATACCTGCCTCTTTCAAATGTTCTACAATTTCTTCTTGTGTACCGATTTGATAATCTGTCACAAATCGTCTAATTTTTTCAAGTCTCTCTTTTTTATTCATTTTTAAATTGACTATGCGCCCTCTCTACTACTTCCTCAATCTCAGCAAGAACCTGATTGCTTGCTGACTCTTCTTTTTTTAAATACGCTAAAAATTCAATATTTCCATGTCCACCTTGGATGGGGGAAAAGTCCAAACCAAGGACTGAAAAACCTTCCTCTACTGCCATAGTTGTGACAGATTCAAGGACATTCTGGTGAACCTTGGCGTCGCGAATGATTCCATTTTTCCCAATCTGCTCACGTCCTGCCTCAAACTGGGGCTTAACCAAAGCCACGACCTGACCTTGATTAGCCAAAACACGGTGCAAGGCCGGAAGAATCAGACTGAGGGAAATGAAACTCACATCAATACTGGCAAAGCTCGGTTCCTGCTCGAAATCAGTCTTTTCAGCATAGCGGAAATTGAACTGCTCCATGCTGACAACACGTGGATCTTGGCGTAATTTCCAAGCCAACTGATTAGTACCAACATCAACTGCAAAGACTAACTCAGCACCATTTTGCAACATGACATCGGTAAAACCTCCAGTAGAGGCACCGATATCAATCGTTGTAGCTCCTTCCACTGACAAATCAAAGACCTGCAAGGCCTTTTCCAGTTTCAAACCACCACGACTGACATACTTGAGTTTCTCGCCCTTGAGTTTTAGCTCGGTGTCATCTGGAATTTTCTCTCCTGGCTTGTCAAACCGTTCTCCGTTAAGGACTGCTACGACTAGTCCAGCCATGACACCACGCTTGGCCTGTTCTCGCGTTTCAAACAAACCCTGTTTATAAGCTAGTACATCCACTCTTTCCTTAGCCATTGATTCTCAAACTTTCTACTACTTTTACAATCGATTCTATCTCAAAAGGAACCTGCTGGGAAATTTCTTCTAATTTTGCATTAGCTTGATCCAAAGTCTGGTTACAAAAGGCAATAGCCTCTTCCAAGCCCAACAAGGCAGGATAGGTTGACTTTTCTGCATGCAAGTCCTTTTGTGGTGTCTTACCGATTTCCTCAAAACTAGCAGTCACATCCAGCACATCATCTCGAACCTGAAAAGCAAGCCCAATCAATTCGCCAACAGTTTTCAGCTTTTTCCTGCATTTCAGGTGCCAATTCGGCTATGATAGCAGCTGCTTGGAAGGGATAGGCTAGCAGTTTTCCAGTCTTATTGGCATGAATGGTCTGAAGTTCTTCCAAAGACAAGTGCTGGTGTTCACCCTCCATGTCCAAAACCTGCCCTGCCACCATACCCAGACTACCTGAAGCAAGAGATAAGTTGGAAATCAAGTCCACCTTGATCTGACTTGGCAAATCTGCCTGCGATATCAAGGCGTAAGGATCTAGGAACAAGGCATCTCCAGCCAAAATCGCCATTGCTTCTCCAAATTTCTTGTGGTTGGTCAAGCGTCCCCGACGGTAATCATCATCATCCATAGCTGGAAGATCATCATGAATCAAGCTCCCTGTATGGATCATTTCCAAGGCCGCAGCCACCTGCGCGTGAGCAGGTTTGATGGCAACTTGTAAGGCTTCCAAAACTTCTAACAAGAGAAAGGGCCGAATGCGCTTGCCACCAGCATGAATGGAATAGAGAACAGATTCTCGCAAGCTAGAGGCAAACTGCTGGTCTCCATAAAAGTCTTCCAAAGCCGACTGGACAAGAGCTAATTTTTCTTGCTTCTTCATTCAAAATCACTTTCTGTTCCATCTTCTTGCATGACCTTGACCAAGGTCTTTTCAGCCTTGTCCAACGTCGCTTGGAGCTCTTTTGACAAGACCATGCCCTTTTGAAAGGCCGCAATCGCATCTTCCAGAGCAATTTCACCATTTTCCAAACTTTGGACAATGGTCTCCAGTTCTGCTAGATTTTCCTCAAATTTCTTTTGTTTTGACATCTTTAACCTCTAATTCTACTTGACCATCTCGCATTAAAAGCGTCACTTGGTCTTTTTTCTTCAAATTTTCAACCGAATCGATAACGGACTCTTCTTTTTTGACAATTGCATAACCACGCGCCACGATTCGACTGGTATCCAACATCAGCAAGGCTTCTGAAAGTCGTTTCACTTCAGCAACCTTGGCATCATAAACCAGCGCCATTTGGCTACGTAGGAGCTTATCCAACTGGCCTAGACGGTCTTGATAACGTTGGATTTTGGTAACAGGTGATAACTGGACCAGTCGATGCGTCCTTGCTTGTACTAGCTGTTTGTTATCAGAAATCCGTGTTCGCAAACTTTGTTTTAAGCGCAGTTGCAGTTGATCCAAGCGTTGCAAATAACCATCATACAAACGCTCTGGCTGTCTAAAGATAACAGACTGACTGCATTTTTTCAAAGCTTCTTGTTTCTTCAATAGGACATTTCGGACTGCTGTTGCCATCCGTTTTTCCTGATTTTGCAAATGAGCTAATACATCCAACTTGGTCACAGGTGTTGCTAGTTCAGCAGCGGCTGTTGGTGTGGCAGCGCGACGATCTGCCACAAAATCCGCCAAGGTCACATCTGTCTCATGCCCCACACTAGAGATAACTGGCAAACGAGATTCAAAAATAGCTCGTACCACAATTTCTTCGTTAAAGGCCCAGAGATCCTCAATGGAACCTCCACCACGACCAATAATCAGCAAATCCAAATCGTCCCGTTGATTAGTACGCGCAATATTTCGAGCAATTTCTTCTGCTGCCCCTTCACCTTGAACCTTAGTTGGATAAAGAAGGATATCGACACCTGGAAATCGCCTGCTGACGGTCGTGATAATATCTCGAATCACGGCTCCACTGCGACTGGTTACTACACCAATTCTCTTAGAAAATTGAGGCAGAGCTTGCTTGAAGCGTTCTTGAAACAGGCCTTCTTCTGCCAATTTTTTCTTGAGTTGTTCAAACTGAATCGCAAGCGCCCCAACCCCATCAGGCTCTGCCTTTTCAATGATAACGGAGTAGCTTCCACTTGGCTCATAGACCTGCACGCGCCCAATCACATTGATTTTCATCCCTTCTTCCAGGTCGAAGCCTAATTTCTGATAAATCCCAGACCAGATGGTCGCTTGAATAACTGCATGGTCATCCTTTAGGGAGAAATATTGGTGAGTAGGTCGTTTACGAAAGTTGGAAACTTGACCAGTTAAATAGACCCGTTCCAAGTAAGGGTCTTTATCGAATTTCATTTTCAGATACTTGGTCAAAGTTGTTACCGATAAATACTTTTCCATCTCCACCTACTATTCATTTTCTTGCTCTTTCATGGGTATTATTATACCAAAAATATGCCTAAAAATCTTCATTTATGTACCATTATGAGGGAAAAATAAAAAAGGAGGCAAGGCCTCCACTTCTGTTTATTTACTGTTTCGAGCTTCTTCCAAAATCTTTGCAATCTTGGTCGTCAAAAGGTCGATAGCCACTGTATTGCTCACTCCCTTCAGGAATGACAATATCCGCATAACGCTTGGTTGGCTCGATAAACTGATGGTACATGGGCTTGACCACACCTAAATACTGATCAATAACGCTATCAAGACTACGGCCACGCTCCTCCATATCGCGCTTGATACGACGAATAATGCGCACATCATCATCCGTATCCACAAAAATCTTGATATCCATCAAATCGCGCAGACGCTTGTCCTCCAAGACCAAAATCCCCTCAACGATAAAGACATCTTGAGGCTCCTGACGATAAGTCTTGCTACTTCGTGTATGCTCTGTATAGTCATAAGTCGGAATGTCCACTGGACGCCCTGCCAACAATTCCTTCATCTGCTCGATCATCAAGTCTGTATCAAAGGCAAAAGGATGGTCGTAGTTGGTTTTGACACGCTCTTCAAAGGTCAAATGAGACTGATCCTTGTAGTATGAATCATGCTCAATCATGGAAATCTTTTCATCAGGAAAATGCGATAAAATGGCTCTTGAAACACTGGTCTTACCACCACCAGAACCACCTGTCACTCCGATAATGATTGGTCTATTTTGCATGCTATCCTCCGTTTTTTTATCCGTCGTCTATTCTATCACATTTTTTGCAAAATTTATAGTCTGGTTTGGATAGTTTAGGGGAAACAATTCCAATCCCTACACCTCAATTAGACTAGCTAAAAACCTTCCTTGGCTTGTAGAGATTGTCCCTTTTTTCTAGAATGGCTAGCAATTTGTCATCCTCGAAGGCAGCCAATTCTTGGTCTGTTTGGTCGAGTTCTATAAAACGACCAAAGCGTACTTCTGCAGCCTGTTCTTGAGTTAGAAAAACTTTGACAAGATCCCCTGTCCCAATCTCTAGAGGATGGAGAAAGTCTAATTGACCAGCCTCAACTCTTTCAGCAATTTCTTTCAAAGTCAAGGCATCTTCTAACTGTAACCCTGCTGCACTAGTCCGAGTCAGATGGGACATATGAGCCGCATAACCCAACTTCTCTCCCAAGTCAACTGACAAGGTACGAATATAAGTTCCCTTACTGCATTTCACACGGAAAGTAAAACGTGCTAGATTCCCCTCATAAGAAATCGGACTTGTCCGCTCAAAGTTGATAAATGGTCACCTGACGTTCTGGACGCTCCACTTCCTGACCAGCACGCGCATACTCATAGAGTTTGCGACCATTGACCTTAACAGCCGAATACATAGGTGGAATCTGGATAATAGGCCCAGTCAAACTAGCGATTGCTTCATCAACAAGCTTTTCATTTAAAGGTGACAAAACAGGTGTCTCTGCGACCACTTCCCCACTAGTATCCTCAGTTGTCGTGGAATAGCCTAGAGTGATTTCTCCCTCATAGACCTTACCCTCGTCCTGCATAAACTCGACCATGCGTGTCGCCTTACCAACCGCAATGGGCAAAACACCCACCACATCCGGATCCAAGGTTCCACCATGACCAATTTTCTTAGTGCCCAAAATCTTACGCAGTTTAAAAACCGCATCATGCGAGGTCATGCCCGCTTCTTTTTTTAAGTTGATAATACCGTTCATATTTTTCTTTCTCACTCCCCCTTCAGCGCTTCAAACTTCGCTTTCATGGTTGGATTTTTACGGGTCAATTTCTTGACGGATACATCTTCCAGCTTATTGTTTGCGAGACGGAGCTGATTTTCAGATGTTGTCAAGAATTTCTTAACCTCTTCCATGCGTTTGATGGCCTTGTCGATTTCATCAATAGCTTTACCAAAGTTGGTCGAAGCTGAATTATAGTTCTTGGCAAAGGCTAGTTTAAAGGCATCCAAGTCTTCCTCAAAATGTGTAATATCGATATTTTGCTCGCGAACCAAGGCCAACTCCTGCTTGTATTTCAAAGAATTAAGCGCCGCATTTCGCAGGAGTCCAATCAACTGGATAAAGAATTGAGGACGGACAACATACATCTTTTCATACTCGTGGCTGACATCAACAATCCCTGTGTTAAAGTAGTCGTTATCGGCCTCAAGCATAGTCACCAAAACGGCATACTCACAGTTCTTTTCACGACGGTCCTTGTCCAATTCCTTATAAAAATCTGCATTCTTGTGCTTCTTCTCTGTCCCGTCCGCTTCATTTTTCATCTCAAACATGATGGAAATGATTTCAACACCATTTTCATCACATTCACGGAAGATAAAGTCCCCCTTAGACCCACGCGCAGAGACCTTGTTATCCTTCTCAAAGTAGGCATTTGGAAAGGCAAAACTGCGTACCTTATTGAACTCACTCTCTGCATACTGTTCCAGACTTTCACCGATAGCTTTTGTAGATTGTTGGGCCTTGAAATTCTTATAAAATTCGACTTGTTCACTGGCTGCCTTGAGCTGTGCTTCGTAATTTTGCTTAACAGAAGCAAGAGAAAGTTCGTTTTCTTTTTCTTGCAAGAGAAGCTGATTTTTAACCTGGTCTCGTTCTTTTTCTAGGTCAAAAAGGGTCTTCTGTAGCTGATTTTCGTGCTCCAATCGCAAGGTCGCCAACTGGTTTTCCAAGGCCTGTACTTCCTTATCCTTAGCCAATAAAGCCTCATGGCTTGTTTGTTCAACTTCTTTCTTAGCCAATTCTTTTTCTGTATCAAAGTTTTGGATTTGGCTCTGTAATTGCGTAATTTCTTGATCCTTCTGAGCCAGTTTAGACTGTTGCTCATTCATAACCTTCTGCTCAGCCAAGGCCAGTTCCTGCTTCATCCGATCGTGCAGTTCCTTATCAAACTCTGCTGTTCTCACTTGGGATCAAAAGTTCAGCATACTGACTTTCATTTACTGTAAAGACTTCCCCACAGTTGGGACATTTAATTTCGTTCATATCGTTCCTCTTTCTAGACTTCTGTAACCATTATATCATGCCTAAGGGAAAATCAAAAACAGTGAGTCGAAACCCACTGTTTATCTTCTTTTACTTTAAATTTTTTCCAAGGCCAAGCGCAAGTCTTCAATCAAATCCTCTACATTTTCAAGTCCGATAGACAAGCGGATTTGGTTTGGTGTGACACCTGCTGCTTCTAGGTCTTTTTCTGACAATTGACCGTGAGTGGTTGTTGCTGGATGGACAACAAGCGATTTAGCATCTGCCACGTTTGCAAGGTCAGAAAAGATTTCTAAATGATCGATTACCTTGCGTGCTTCTGCCTCCCCACCTTTGACATGGAAGGTAAAGATTGAGCCCACACCTTTTGGCAAGTATTTCTCAGCTAAGGCATGATAAGGACTATCTGCAAGTTTTGGATAAGTTGACTTTTTCTACCTTAGGATGGTTGACAAGAAAATCAACAATTTTCTCAGCATTTTGCACATGGCGTTCCACACGAAGTGAAAGGGTTTCAAGTCCTTGGAGCAAGAGAAAGGCATTAAATGGAGACAAGGCTGCACCTGTATCACGGAGCAATTGAACACGGACAGCGATAATAAAAGCTGCTACACCCACATCACGAGTATAGCTCAAATTGTGGTAGCTTGGATCTTCCTCAACAAATTGAGGGAATTTTCCTGAAGCCGCCCAGTCAAAACGCCCGCTATCGACAATCACTCCACCAATAGTCGTACCATGCCCACCGATAAACTTAGTCGCAGAGTGAATGGCAATATCTACACCGTGAGAGAAGACGTTAATCAAATAAGGTGTAGCAAATGTATTGTCAGAAACAAGTGGAATCTGATGCTTATGAGCAATCTCTGCCAATTTTTCCAAGTCTGGAATGTTAATCAAGGGGTTACCCAAGGTTTCAATCAAGACAAGCTTGGTATTGTCATTGATAGCTGCTCCTACTTCCTCCAAATTATCCACATCCACAAAGGTAGTTGTAATACCATAACGTGGAAGGGTTTCTTTCAAAAGATTGAAGGTCCCACCGTAAATAGTTGATGCTGCTACAACATGGTCACCAGCATGGGCAAGAGCCAAAATCGTATAAGTCACTGCAGCCATACCAGATGCTGTTGCAAGAGCTCCGACACCACCTTCGAGAGCTGCAATTCTTTCTTCAAAAGCAGCTGTTGTAGGATTTGTGATACGAGTATAGATATTACCTGGCTTTCTCAAGGCAAACAAATCGGCACCTTCCTGCGTGTCATCAAAAACAAAGGATGTTGTCTGATAAATCGGAACTGCACGAGACTTGGTAGCTGGATCCACAACTTGACCAGCGTGTAGTTGCAAAGTTTCAAATTTAAAATCACGAGTCATAAAACGACCTCCAAATAGTTTGATTAAGGATATTGTAGCACCTTAAGGTATAGTTTACTAATATTAGTTTTCTATATTTTGATATAATAAATAGCTATTGCTATCATTCCCATATAAAAAAGCACGAATCAATCGTGCCATTTTCTTAATCTACATAAGTATCTTCATTTTTATTAAGGAAGGCGTATGGAAGACCCATCAAGAAACCACCACCAATTAAGTTTCCGATGAAGGTTACACCCCAGTGACGAAGCATATTCCCAACACCGAAATTAGCAATTGAGTCAGCAGCAACACTGAATTTCACAATCGCGAAAGAAGCAAAGTTCGCAGCAATGTGCTCGTTTGTTAAGAATACAAACATGTAAATTGCTGATAAAACAAGCCAAAGTTTGGCACCACCATCTTTGACCAAAACAAATGAAAGAATCGCAATATTTACGAAAATATTTGCCAAAATAGCCTCAAGTAAGACTAATTCATTTGAACGGCCTAACTTCATCTCAACAACACCTGAGATGAAACTATCGTGAGTCAGATGTGCATAGGCTGCTGAATGAGCAAAGCCCCACCCTGCTATTAAGGCTCCGATAAGGTTGAACAAGGTACAGTAAAGTAAAATCTCAGCTGTTTTTCTCCAAGAGATTTTTTTCAAGAAACTACCAGCAGTCAAGAACATCATGTTTGATGTTACCAACTCGGCATTCAAGAAAACAATGTAGGCCAATCCCCAAGCAAAGACAAATGGGAAGAGGAAGCGTCCACTACCTGGTGCAATTTTATTAATCAAGTCAGCCCCAACTGCACCAGCAGCTGTACTGAAGGTTAAAAAAGCACCTGCAAACATAGAACGAATCGCATACTTAAATTTGCTCTGACTATAAAGACTTTCTTTCTTCTTGCAAGCAAATTCAATCTTTGAGATAAATTCTGAAGAAACCATAATAAACTCCTAAAACTTTTATTTGTGATAATTATAACATAAAATCGATATAAAGAAAAGCCTTTCATGACTGTATTTTTTTCCCCAATTTTAAAAATTCAGCAAATCGTTTACATTGTTTTAATAACAAGCTTTAGAATTTTTAATTGTCCGAATCTAGAGATTGAGTAGAATCATTTTTGTTCTACTTAATATATTTATTACTAAATAGAACAAAATGATTTCTCCGCACCTCTACTCTGATTCTTCTTAATCAACATATGTATCTTCATTCTTATTGAGGAAGGCATACGGTAAACCAATCAGAAGACCTCCACCTATAAAGTTAGCAATAAAGGTTACACCCCAATGTCGAAGGATATTTGGAATATCAAAGTGAGGTACTTGATCAGCAATCATGCTGAATTTCATAATACTAAAGGAAGCAAAATTGGCAGCGATGTGCTCATTGGACAAGAAGACAAACATGGAAATAGCTGATAAAATGATCCATAGTTTGGCAGCACCATCTTTGACTAGTATAGATGAAAGAATGGCAATATTTACAAATACATTGGCAAGAATTCCCTCAAGCAGAACTAAATCACTTGGACGCGCCAATTTCTTGGCTACAAGCTTAGGAAGGAAACTATCATGAGTCAAATGGGAAAAAGGCTGATGAGTTGGCAAAGGCCCATCCAGCTACCAAGGCACCAATGAGATTAAACAAAGTACAATAGAGTAAAATAATCATTGCCTTTTTTTCCAATCAATCTTTTTCAAGAACACTCCAGCTGTTAAGTACATCATATTGGAAGTTATCAATTCCGCATTTAGAAAGACGATATAGGCCAGCCCCCAAGCGAAAACAAATGGGAAAAAGGAAATAGCCACTATTTGGAACAATATTATTTAATAAATCCGCACCAATAGCCCCAGCAGCTGTACTAAAAAGTTAAAAAAAAGCACCTGCAAACATGGAACGAATAGCATACTTTGAACTTACTTTTGATTGAAAAAGACTTTCTTTCTTGTGGCAATAATAATCTATCTTCGAAATAAACTCTGAAGAACTCATAAACATCTCCTAATTTTTTTATATTTATCATTATAACATAAAAATGTTTGAATAGGTAATCATTTTCTTAAATTTCTAACATTTGTATAGATTTATACTCAATGAAAAACAAAGAGCAAACTAGGAAACTAGCCGCAAGCTCTACTTGAGTACTGCAAGGTGAAACTGACATGGTTTAAAGAGATTTTCGAAGAGTATTAGCATTACATAGTTTGCTTATAAAGCCATAAAAAGAACCAGTAAAACTAAATGTTTACTGATTCTTTAAAAATTAATAACGTTGTTTATACGGTTGATTGAAAGCTGTTAGAATTTCTTCAGGTGTTTGTGAATAGTCTTTTGTATCTTTCAAATCACCTTTGACAATAATCCGCTCTGTCGCATCATAGTCTACACATGTTACAAGTGTGATTTCATCAACACCACTACGGTCATCAATCTCATCAACACGATCTGGAGTTACATGCTTCACTTCATGAATGACATAGGTATAGACCTTATCCTTATCAGTTAGATAAATTTTCATCCCATTCTTAGCGCGTGATAATGGAGAAAATAGCATCTGACTAGCATTTTCTGCTGTAAAAATGTGATGACTAGCAAGTGAATAGTTTCCCTTCCCCATCACTTGATCACGCTTCATTGTACCAGCTCCATAGAAGAGATTGACATTATCAAGCCCCTTAAAAATTGGCAAGTTGATTTCTACTTCAGGAATAGCAATTCCACCAATAACTGGCAATTTTTGCGAATTCCATTGTGAGGATAAGACAGCTTCTGACGAAATGGCTTTTACTGAGTCAAAGTCAAAATTACCTTCTGTATCTTGATTTTCTTCCAGTTTTTCTTTTGATACTTGGCTAACTTGATACTTGTTAGTATTCCAAACCATGAACATATCACGAATTTTTGAATTAAAGATTAATGCCAGTGACAAGAGGATTAAGAATCCTGCCAAGACATTGATTAGTAAATTTTTACGATTTGTTTTCTTTTTGTTCTTTTTATGAGACATTATGCTTCACCTTCTATTTCATTTTCTGTCCCAACTTCTTCTTTTTCTGACGCTGCTACTGTTGTAAAGGTTACAATTTTGGCATCCTGATCCAGGCGCATCACTTTAACTCCCATAGTTGATCGACCTGTTTGTGAAATATTGGCAACGTTGGTTCGAATCATGACACCTGTATCAGTGATAATCATCAAATCTTCATCGCCTTTAACTGTCAAAAGACCTGATAGAGAACCATTTTTCTCAGCTACATTAGCCGTCTTCATCCCTTTACCACCACGACCTTTTGTTGGATATTCGGTCGCAACTGTACGCTTACCATACCCTTTTTCTGTGATGATAAGAACCTCGTCTTGGTCTGTAATCACACTAGCACCAACTACTGTGTCCCCTTCACGGAGATTGACACCTTTCACACCAGTGGCACCTCGGCTCATACCTCGAACGACTGATTGCTTAAAGCGAACTGCATAACCAAACTTGGTACCAATGATAATATCCGTATCTTCTTCTGTCAGTAAGACATTAATCAACTCATCTTCATCTTTGAGGTTCAATGCTTAAGTCCATTTTGACGAATATTAGCAAATTCCTTAACGCTGGTTCTCTTCACGATACCATGACGGGTTGTGAAGAAGAGATAGGCGTCATCACTGCGTTCAGATTCAACATTGATGATGGTCTGAATACTTTCACCTTCATCCAATTTCAAAAGATTGACTATTGGTAATCCCTTGGCAGTACGTCCATACTCAGGAATTTCATAGCCTTTCAGGCGATAGACACGACCTTTATTTGTGAAGAAGAGCAGATGATCATGGGTGCTGGTTGACACTAACTCACGGACAAAATCGTCATCCTTAACGCCGGTTCCTTGAACACCACGACCCCCACGTTTTTGAACAGTAAACTCGGCTTGATCCAGGCGTTTAATGTATCCTTTGTTAGAAAGAGTGATCAAAACATCCGATTCTTCAATCAAGTCCTCATCTTCAAGACTCAAGACTTCACCGACCATCAATTCCGTACGACGTTGGTCGCCAAACTTACGCTTGACTTCGTCTAATTCATCTTTAATGATTTGCGAAACACGTTCGGGCTTAGCAAGAATATCTGCTAAATCCGCAATCAGAGCCAAAGGTCATCATACTCAGACTGAATCTTATCACGTTCTAAACCTGTTAAACGACGAAGGCGCATATCAAGGATGGCTTGACTTTGACGTTCAGAAAGCTTAAACTTGCTCATCAACTCAGCTTGTGCTTCCGCATCCGTTTCACTAGCACGGATGATACGAATCACTTCGTCGATATGGTCTAGTGCGATTAAGAGACCTTCTAAGATATGAGCACGCGCTTCCGCTTTTTCTTTATCAAAACGTGTCCGACGAACAACCACTTCTTTTTGGTGCTCAATATAAGCATCCAAAATCTGACGAAGAGACAAAATCTTCGGTACCCCATTTTGGATTGCAAGCATATTAAAACCAAAGTTGGTTTGCATCTGGGTCATCTTGAAGAGGTTGTTGAGGATAACATTGGCTGAGGCATCACGCTTGACTTCAATAACAAATCGAACCCCTTCACGGTTTGATTCATCACGTACTGCTGTAATTCCCTCAATACGCTTTTCCTGAACCAAACGAACAATATGCTCATGCACCTTTGTTTTGTTGACCATGTACGGGAATTCTGTTACAACAATGCGCTCACGGCCAGTCTTAGTTTCTTCGATTTCAGTACGAGAACGAAGAACAATCGAACCTTTACCTGTTTCATAAGCCTTATGAATACCTGATTTCCCCATGACAAGGGCACCTGTTGGAAAATCTGGACCAGGCAAGACTTCCATCAAGTCCTTAGTGGTCACTTCAGGATTGTCCATGACCAACTTCACCGCATCAATGGTTTCTCCAAGGTTGTGAGGTGGAATATTGGTTGCCATCCCAACAGCAATACCAGTTGCTCCATTAACCAAAAGGTTTGGAAAACGCGCTGGCAAGACCAAGGGTTCACGTTCATTGGCATCATAGTTATCAACGAAATCAACCGTATTTTTATTGATATCACGAAGCATCTCCAAAGCAATCTTGCTCATACGTGCCTCAGTGTAACGCTGGGCGGCAGCACCATCGCCATCCATGGAACCAAAGTTCCCATGACCATCTACAAGCATGTAACGGTAGCTCCACCATTGAGCCATACGAACCATGGCTTCATAGATAGAGGAATCCCCGTGTGGGTGGTATTTACCCATAACATCCCCTGTAATACGAGCAGATTTTTTATGGGGTTTATCTGGAGTAACACCCAATTCATTCATTCCGTAGAGAATCCGACGGTGGACGGGTTTCAAGCCATCTCGAACATCAGGAAGAGCCCGCGCTACGATAACACTCATGGCGTAGTCGATAAAGCTCGTCTTCATCTCCTTTGTCAGATTGACATTCACTAAATTTCTATCCTGCATTAATAAATGCCTCATTTCACTATTAGTAATTAACTATATTATACCACAATATCTGCCATATTTCAGGTATCTAGAACTACTAAAACGTTTACATAAAGAACTGCAAGGCATATCCGTGACAAAGCATTTTAAAAGTGATAGAATTGAAATAACTGGGGAAACCCCTGAATAAAATTAAGGAGATGTTTAGACAAATGACACTAACTAAACAACACAAAAAAGTTATCCTTGTTGGTGATGGTGCTGTAGGTTCATCTTACGCCTTCGCTCTTGTTACTCAAGGAATCGCACAAGAACTTGGTATTATTGAAATTCCTCAATTGTTTGAAAAAGCAGTTGGTGATGCTGAAGACCTTAGCCACGCGCTTGCATTTACTTCACCAAAGAAAATCTACGCTGCTAAGTACGAAGACTGTGCGGACGCTGACCTTGTTGTTATCACTGCTGGTGCTCCTCAAAAACCAGGTGAAACTCGTCTTGACCTTGTAGGTAAAAACCTTGCTATCAACAAATCAATCGTTGAACAAGTTGTTGCTTCAGGTTTCGATGGTATCTTCCTTGTTGCTGCTAACCCAGTAGATGTCTTGACTTATTCAACTTGGAAATTCTCTGGATTCCCTAAAGAACGCGTTATCGGTTCAGGTACTTCACTTGACTCAGCTCGTTTCCGTCAAGCCCTTGCTGAAAAAATCGGTGTTGATGCTCGTTCAGTCCATGCCTACATCATGGGTGAACACGGTGACTCAGAATTTGCTGTTTGGTCACATGCTAACGTTGCTGGTGTTAAATTGGAACAATGGTTGCAAGCAAACCGTGACTTAGATGAAGCTGACCTTGTGGAACTCTTCATTTCTGTTCGTGACGCTGCTTACTCAATCATTAACAAAAAAGGTGCAACATACTACGGTATCGCTGTAGCCCTTGCTCGTATCACAAAAGCAATCCTTGATGATGAAAATGCAGTACTTCCACTTTCTGTATTCCAAGAAGGTCAATATGGTGTTGAGAACGTCTTTATCGGTCAACCAGCTATCGTTGGTGCACACGGTATCGTTCGTCCAGTAAATATCCCATTGAACGACGCAGAAACTCAAAAAATGCAAGCATCTGCAAAAGAATTGCAAGCTATCATTGATGAAGCATGGAAAAATCCTGAATTCCAAGCAGCTTCAAAAAACTAATTTAGCTATAGACAACTCCTTGAATCATCAGGGAGTTGTTTTTTCTGTATTTAAACTTAATATCTGTTTTACATTTGCTTCTACAAGACAGCATAGCTTGTGTAAGCCATAAAAACATTAAAACAACAACTGTAATCTACACTCACATTACAAATGACATGAAACAAACACTGATTAATTCACTTGATACTATCTCATTAAATCGAAAGTAAAAAGTTTTGCCCCCTTTTTGTCTCCTGACACAAAAAAGAGCCCATCATACAGGCTAGAAAGCTTGATATGATAGGCTTTTTCTTATTTTAATTAGCGTACTGTGCGGATACGCATTGTGTTTGTACGAACAGCTTCTCCAACTGGTACACCAGCAACGATAACGATATCATCACCTGATTCAACAAGACCTGCTTCAACTGCTTTACGTTCAGCAATTTCGAACATATCGTCAGTTGATGATGGAGCATCTGTCAACATTGGGATAACACCCCAGTTCAACATCAATCCACGTTCTGTCAATTCGTCAAATGTCAACGCCAAGATGTCAGCATTTGGACGGTATTTAGAGATCAAACGTGCAGTGTGTCCAGTCTTAGTAAGTGTTACAACCAATTTAATGTCCATTGAGTTAGTAGCATCTTTAACAGCTGAAGCCATTACTTCTGTCTTAGAGTTACGTTCGAATGAATCTGAGTTCAAACGTCCGTATTCGTTAAGAAGAGTTTGAGCGTTCTTGTCGATAGTAGCCATTGTAGTTACTGACTCAAGTGGGTATTTACCGTTTGCAGACTCACCTGAAAGCATTGTAGCGTCAGTTCCATCGATAACAGCGTTAAATACGTCTGATACTTCTGAACGAGTTGCACGTGGTTTCAGTCATTGTTTCAAGCATGTTTGTTGCAGTGATAACAACTTTACCTGCAGCATTGACTTTCTTGATGATCATTTTTTGGTAAACTGGAACCATTTCGAATGGTACTTCGATACCCATGTCACCACGAGCGATCATGATACCATCAGCAGCTTCGATGATTTCATCCAAGTTGTCGATACCTTGTTGGTTTTCGATTTTAGCGAACAATTGAACGTGTCCGTTACCAGTTTCTTTACAGATTGCACGAACTTCGTTAACGTCTTTTGCAGTACGTACGAATGAAATAGCGATGAAGTTAATACCTTGTTCAAGACCAAAGCGGATGTCATCGTTATCACGTTCAGCAAGAGCTGGGAAAGGAATTTTAGTGTTAGGAATGTTAACACCTTTGTTTAGCAATTACGCCATCATTTTCAACTTCAACTTCAAATTCACGAGCTGCGTCATCTTTAGCAACCACACGAAGACCAAGTTTACCATCGTCAACCAAAACTTGACGACCAACTTCAACATCATCATAGATATCAAGAGCACCAGCAACGTTCAATGCAATCACATCACGAGTTGATTTGATTCCTTGTTTAGTTGCAACACGGATTTTCTCACCAGTTTTGTATGAGTACTCTTTTGCATCTCCTTCAAACAATTCTGTACGGATTTCTGGTCCTTTTGTATCAAGAAGGAAACCAACTTTTTTACCTGCAAGTTTTTCAGCAAGTTTAACAGTTGCCATACGGTCACCTTGTTCTTTGTGGTCACCGTGTGAGAAGTTGAAACGGAATGTGTTAGCACCAGCTTCAATCAATTTAGCAATGTTTTTAGCTGAAGCTTCAACATCAAGTTTTTCACCCCAGTATCCGTCATCACCGAATTTTTTACCACCACGGATTTCTACCGCAGGTCCCAAAGTTGCAACGATTTTTACACGTTTGTTCATGATTTTTGTGACTCCTTTATATATATGACCTTTTTGGTCTTATTAACTAAATTATAAATTATGACAAGCTCTTATTCAAGCTAGATAGTTCAAGATCAGCTTTGTGTGGGTTATTTACCACAATCTTACCATCTGCAGTCAAGCTGAACAATGCTCCTTCTTCTGCAGTTCCAAGAATTGGGTTTTCAACCATTTTCTCATTACGGATACCAACCGCAACACCACCGATACCTTCTTTAAGAAGTTTAACGGCATGAGCACCCATACGTGATGCTAAAACACGGTCACGCGCAGTTGGAGAACCACCACGTTGAATATGTCCAAGTTCTGTCACACGAAGGTCGCTTGTATCTCCAGCTTCTTTAAGTTTTTGACCAAATTCAGCCGCAGACATCACACCTTCAGCCAAGACGATGATATTGTGTTTTTTACCACACTCATAACCAGCTTTGATGCTTGCTACGATATCTTCCATCTTGAAGCCTTCTTCAGGGATGATGATTTCATCAGCACCAGTTGCAATACCAGCCCAAAGAGCGATATCACCTGCGTTACGTCCCATAACTTCGATAACAAAAGTACGACGGTGACTTGATGATGTATCACGAATCTTATCGATAGCGTCCATAGCAGTCGTAACCGCTGTGTCAAAACCGATTGTGAAGTCTGTACCAACGATATCGTTATCGATTGTACCTGGAAGACCGATAGCTGGGAAGCCATGTTCAGTCAAACGCATAGCACCGTGGTAAGATCCGTCACCACCGATAACAACTACACCTTCAATCCCGTGTTTTTTCAATTGCTCAATCCCTTTAAGTTGCCCTTCAAGTTGAGCGAACTCTGGATAGCGAGCTGAGTGAAGGAAAGTACCACCACGAGAAATGATGTCTCCTACTGAAGCGGCATCTAATGGATGAATTTCACCAGCAACCATACCAGCATATCCATCATAGATACCAAATACTTCCATTCCTTCTGAAATTGCTTGACGAACAACTGCACGGATGGCAGCATTCATACCAGGGGCGTCTCCACCACTAGTCAAAACAGCAATACGTTTCATATTGGTTTATGCTCCTTTTTCTTTTAACATTCTTATTGATTATACCACATTTGATTTTAAAATTCTTCTATTTTCCGTATTTTTAGCGATAAATCGTTTTCATAACCATTCCATTCAATTTCGCTTCTAATTCATCAGATTTAGTTACAAAATGATGAGGAGATACAATGGTTTTCTGTTCCTCTTCATACCTGATAATGACTGGAATTGGACCTTTATATTGCTCTAAAATACGTGAAATTTCCTGATCAGATTCATGATTTTTCACTTGAATCCAAAAGCGTTCAGCCACTGCTTCTCTTATTTCTTGTGCAATCATTTGCAGACGGCCATCACGGGACTGGACTTTCCCTCTGATATAGTAGAAGGCCCCTTCTCTTACTTCCTGCCCAATCTGTCGATATAAATCTGAAAAGAGAGTGACATCCAATTTTTTCTTACTGTCATCTACCTGTAAAAAGGCCATATTTTCACCCTTTTTGGTGCGAATGGTTTTAATTTTTTGAATTTCTACCAAGATAATGGAGTGACTATTTTCTGACAAATTTCCGATTGGTGTAATCGGATAAATAGCCTTACTTGCAATAGCTTGTAGGGGATGTTTGCTAACTCCTACTCCTAAAAGCTCTTGTTCCATATAGAATTTTTCTTGTTCCGTCCAATCTTCCGATTCCTGCCAACTATAAGTAGTATCTCCAAACAAGCTTCCTAACTCTTTCACAAATTCAAATAGATTAGCTAAATTATTGAATACTTTTTGACGATTTCTTTCAAATGAATCGAAAAGGCCAACTTTTACCAAAGGTTCTAGCAGAGGAAGTTTCAGATAATTCTCAGGTAATTTAGCTATAAAATCTTCAATGTTAGAATAAGGTCTATTTTCAATGATCCAAAGCGCCAAATCTTTGCTGACTCCCTTAATCGATTTCAAACCTAGATAGATAGACTTGTTGGCAATTTTATCGTGATAGGGAATGGTATTGATAGACAATGGCGCTACTTCAAAGCCTGCTTCAAGAGCATCTGTTAGGTAATCACTGTTGGAAAAATTCAACATGACCTGATAAAAAATGGCTGGATAATGTGTTTTGAAATAGGCCAACTGGAAGGCCAAGGCTGAGTATGCATAGGCGTGAGATCGGTTAAATCCATAACCTGCAAACTTCTCCATGACATCAAAAACCTGCTCTGCTTTTTCCGCAGTATGGCCAGCTTCTAATGCTCCTTGGATAAAGGAAGCCCTCATCTCATGCATGGCTGAAGCATCCTTTTTCCCCATAGCCCGACGCAAAATATCGGCTTTCCCAAGACTAAATCCAGCAAAACGCTGAGCAACCTGCATAACCTGCTCCTGATAGAGCATAATTCCGTAGGTTGGAGCCAAAATATCCTCCAGTACTGGATCCAGAACAGTCACTTCTTCTTGCCCATGCTTTCTAGCTACAAAATTATTGATGTAATCACTAGCACCTGGCCGATTTAGGGAAGTAGTTGCTACGACATCTTCAAAACAGACAGGTTGAACACGCTTAAGCAGACGAATGGCACCAGGTTGTTCAAATTGAAAGATACCTTTTGTATTGCCAGAGGCAAATAGAGCTAACGTTTCTTTGTCTTCCAAATCAATTTCGTTGATAACTATCTTAACACCTTCTGTTTCTGCAAGTAATTCTTGCATCTCTGGACAAAGGTCAAATTTCGTAGTCCCAGAAAGTCCATCTTCAAAAGTCCGCTAGCCTCAACTCCATGAGCATCATACTGAGTCAGTGGAATTTCATCACCATGCTTTAGAGGAATGTAGTTGGTCAAGTCTTGGTCACTGATTACAACACCAGCCGCATGGACAGAGGTTTGTCTTGGATAGCCCTCAATCTTGCAGGCAATTTCAAAGGCTTTTTGGTATTCTAACTTACTATTGATTTGCTGACGAAACTGGAGATTACCCTCATAGGCCGACTTGAGATTATCACGAAAACTGATCTTCTTGGTAATTGCAGATAATTCATATTCTGGCACACCAAAGCGTTTCAAGACATCTCGTAGAGCTTGCTTGGCTCCAAAGGTTGAAAAAGTAACGATTTGAGCAGCATGTTTACTGCCATATTTATTGCCAACATACCTGATAAAATCTGGACGATAAATATCAGGAATATCGATATCAATATCAGGCATGGTATAGCGTTCACGATTGAGGAAACGTTCAAAAATCAAATTTTTCTCTACTGGGTCAATCCCTGTAATGTCTAAGGCATAGGAAACCAAGCTACCAACTGCAGAACCTCGTCCCATGCCCATATAATAGCCATTCGAACGTCCGAAACGCAATAAATCCCAAACAACCAAGAAATAATCATCAAAGCCCATATCATGAATAACAGCCAATTCTTGGTCTAGACGGTCTTGATATTCTTTACTAGACAACCTCTTCTGAGCAAGTCCCAGTTCAGCACGTTCTCTCAACTCTTCTACTGCTGGTCTAGCTGGATTAAAGCGAGGCAGTTTCAGACTAGTATCCAAATCATAAGAAATACCTAAAATAAGCTTTTCTAAATTATCCAAGGCTTGAGGAAAACGTTCTTGGAATAGTTTCTCTAAAGAACTTGCAGATAAAAGCACATCTTGTCGTGAGCGCAAGGGGACTTCTCTGAGGGGGAGATTTTCTTTAATCGCTGTTAACACTTGTAGAACTTCTCTATCCCTGCTTTCAAAGGCATTAACCCGATATAGTGGCAAAATTGGATGATGAAATTCGCTGGTCAGTGTTTCTGGATAAACTCCAATATAGTAATCATATCCTAGATTTAGCGACTCAATCTCTTCAAAATAAGGCACAATGACCGCAATATCCTCCAGGTATTGGGACAGGACCGACCAAGTTTTCTCCCCCTGCATCTTGGCTGTTGAAAGCTTCATCAACTGCTGATAGCCCACACTAGATAGAGCTAAAAAGCGCAGATTTACTTCCTGCTCATCCACTAAAAGAGTCATTTCAAGCCCTAATAGAGGATGAATGCCGTATTTTTTTGTAATCTCTAGAAAGTCGAAAGCCCCATATAGGTTATCAATATCCATCATAGCCAGATGAGTGTAGCCATAGTCTTTAGCTGCTCTCACATACTTGTCTATCGAAATAACGCTCTCCATAAAACTATAAACTGTTTTTGTATCTAGTTGTGCGATCAATTTACACTTCTCCTCTATCCTTCTCACGTTCTCACTATATTATACCATTTTCAAAAAAGAAAGATAAAACCAATAACTCCTATCTCTGTTTTATCCTTAAAGTAAAATTTTTTGAACGGAAAAAGTAAAAATACATTTAAAGAATCAAATGCTCCGATAATTTTTTTACTTTTTTATCCCAAGAAGTGAATATATCTTTTAAACTAGAAAGATATATTCACTTAACTTAGTTACTATGATAACTTATTTCGAGCTATAGAATAGTACTTGTTTTTTTCATATAAACGATATTCATTATTATTGAATTAATTTCTTTCTTACTTTAATGGTTCCATTTATCCTATTTTTTTGATATAATAACCTTAATTATTTTTTTATAAGGAGGTTTTATGCGCTTTAATCAATTCAGCTATTTATCACTTCCAAGAAATACTATTTTATATGAATTTAAAAAGTATGGATTTGATTTTCCATCTGAGATGGCAGATAAAAAGATGTTAGAGGCTTTTCTAAGTCGTGTCTTTTTTACTTATCAAGACATCAATTATCCACTCTCCATCTTAGCAGTTGATAAAGAAACAGACTTTCTGACTTTTTGTCAGTCAGAAAGAGAGTTGACTGCAGATATTTTCTATACTGTAGCCTTTCAACTCCTAGGTTTTTCTTATTTGGTTGACTTCGAAGACAGTGATGTTTTTCGTAAAGAGACTGGATTTCCTATTGTATACGGTGACTTGATTGAAAATCTCTATCAGTTACTCAGTACTCGTACTAAAAAAGGGAACACTCTTATCGACCAACTTGTCAGTGATGGTCTTATCCCTGAAGATAATGACTATCACTACTTTAACGGCAAGAGCTTGGCTACTTTTTCTAGCCATGATGCCATTCGAGAGGTGGTCTACGTTGAGTCTCGTGTCGATACTGACCAAAAAGGGCTACCAGACCTAGTCAAGGTTAGCATTATTCGTCCTCGTTATGACGGGCAAATACCTGCTATCATGACGACCAGTCCCTATCATCAGGGAACAAATGATAAAGCGAGCGACAAAGCTCTTTACAAGATGGAGGGAGATATCGAGGTTAAACCTGCTCACAAGATCGAGCTAGAGGAACCTCAACTAAATCTCGTCCAACCTCAAGGTCAAGCTGAGCTTGTGTCAGAAGCTGAGGAAAAGTTGACGCACATCAACGCTAGCTATAGTCTCAACGACTACTTCCTTCCACGAGGGTTTGCTAATCTCTATGTCTCAGGTGTTGGTACCAAAGACTCTACTGGTTTCATGACTAACGGGGACTACCAGCAAATCGAGGCCTATAAAAATGTCATCGATTGGCTCAATGGTCGTTGCCGTGCCTTTACTGACCACACGCGCCAGCGTCAAGTCAGGCTGACTGGTCAAACGGAAAAGTAACCACAACTGGACTTTCCTATCTAGGTACCATGTCAAACGGTCTTGCCACTACTGGTGTAGATGGTTTAGAAGTAATCATTGCCGAGGCGGGTATTTCCTCATGGTACAACTACTACCGTGAAAACGGTTTAGTAACTAGTCCAGGTGGTTATCCTGGTGAGGATTTTGACTCGCTTGCTGAGTTAACCTACTCTCGTAATCTCTTAGCTGGTGACTATATCCGTGGTAATGAGGCTCACCAAGCTGACTTAGAAAAAGTAAAAGAACAACTGGATCGCAAGACTGGCGACTACAATCAGTTTTGGCATAACCGCAATTATCTGCTCAATGCCCATAAAGTAAAGGCAGAGGTTGTCTTTACTCATGGTTCTCAGGATTGGAATGTCAAACCACTTCATGTTTACCAGATGTTCCACGCTCTTCCATCTCACATCAATAAGCATCTCTTTTTCCATAATGGCGCCCATGTTTATATGAACAACTGGCAGTCCATTGACTTCCGTGAGTCCATGAATGCTTTGTTGACAAAGAAATTACTGGGACAGGAAACAGATTATCAGCTTCCGACTGTTATCTGGCAGGACAATACCGCTCCTCAGACTTGGTTATCACTTGATACCTTCGGTGAGCAAGAAAACTTCGAAACCTTCGCACTTGGTCAAGAAGAGCAGGTTATTCAAAATCAGTATTCAGATAAGGATTTTGAACGTTATGGTAAAACATACCAGACCTTCAATACGGAACTCTATCAAGGGAAGTCAATCAAATTACTATTGACCTTCCTGTGACCAAAGATTTCCACCTGAACGGTCGTGCACAGCTCAATCTTCGTATCAAGTCCAGTACAAACAAGGGGCTCTTATCAGCCCAACTGCTAGAACTTGGACAAAAGAAATACTTACAGCCTTATCCAGCTGTTTTAAGTGCTAGAACCATTGACAACGGTCGCTATCATATGCTGGAAAATCTCTGTGAACTGCCATTTAGACCAGATGCACAACGAGTCGTAACCAAGGGCTATCTCAATTTGCAAAATCGAAATGATTTGCTAATAGTTGAGAATATTAATGCAGATGAATGGATGGATATCCAGTTTGAACTGCAACCAACTATTTACAAGTTAAAAGAAGGAGACACTCTCCGTCTAGTCCTCTATACCACTGACTTTGAAATCACCATACGTGACAATACCACTTACCACCTGACTGTGGATCTTGAACAGTCTACACTTATCCTACCTTGCCAAAAGGTATAATATCAGACTTTCAATATTGAAATTTTCCAGGGAAAGCTTAATTACGTGACCATTTCCCTTCCTATAATCAATAACCCCCACTTGAATAGTTTAACGAAACAAAAACTTGGTATCAAATCCTGTCCAAAGAACAGATTATTCTCCCCCCACTACTGAACCTTGGACAAATGATACTAACACCCCTAACCAACATGTGTGACCCTCTATCATACACGCTACCACACCACATGTTGGAAAATCTCTGTGAATTGCCATTTGACATAAATTCACAACAAGTCGTGACAAAAGGCTACCCTAATTGAATGATTTACTGTTAGTAGAGAACACTAATGTAAATAAACGGATAGAGAGCCAATTCATCTCTACCCAACTAGTGACAAGTTAAAAGAGGGAGATGCCCTCCATCTAGTTCTTTATACTACTGACTTTAAAATCATCATACGTGACAATACCGCTTACCACTCGACTGACGATTTCGATCAGTCCACGCTTTCTGTACTTTGTACAAGGAGTAAATTTTTATGAATAAATCTGAACACCGCCACCAACTCATACGAGCTCTTGTAACCAAAAACAAGATCCATACTCAAGCTGAGCTACAAGCTCTTCTTGCTGATAATGATATTCAAGTTACACAAGCTACACTTTCGAGAGATATTAAAAGTATGAACCTCTCAAAAGTACGTGAAGAAGATAATTCTTACTACGTGCTAAATACTGGTTCCATCTCAAAATGGGAAAAACGCTTGGAGACTTATATGGAGGATGCTCTTGTACTGATGCATCCTGTTCAACATCAAGTACTTTTGAAAACTCTTCCTGGTTTGGCTCAATCCTTTGGTTCTATCATTGATGCTTTGAGTTTTCCTGACGCTATCGCTACGCTCTGTGGGGACGATGTCTGTCTGGTCATCTGTGAAGATGCAGAGGCTGCACAAAGTTGTTTTGAAGAATTGAAAAAATTCACACCACCATTCTTTTTTGGTGAATAAAAAAAACTCCGTGTCTGATAATGAGGCACGGAACTTTTTATCTTCTTTACTGTGATAGATTTTCATTTTTAGTTCGTGCCAATCTCAGGGCACGATTTGGATTGAGACGATTAAATAGTTCTTCCAATTTCTTTTCATTCCAAACGTCTGCGGCTGAAACAAAATTGCCATCCGCATCTCGGAAAGATATCGGTTTATCTCCCATGCTAGTCTCCTAGTCTACAAATTCAAATTCAAATTTACCAATGCGGACCAAATCCCCATCCTTAGCACCACGCGCACGAAGAGCTTCATCAACCCCCATACCACGTAATTGACGGGCAAATTTCATGACTGATTCGTCACGATCAAAGTTGGTCATATTGAAGAGTTTCATGAGTTTTTCACCAGAAAGTACCCATGTCGCATCGTCATCACGACTAATTTCAAAGGCTTTCTCTTCCTCGTCAAATCCATAGTAAGCTTCTTCTTCCATATCTGACTCGTCGTAGAGCAAGAATTCTGGTGTCTTATATAACAATTCAGCTGTCGCATCCAAAAGCGTTGCCAAACCTTGTTTGGTCAAACCAGATATTGGGAAGATAGCTGGCAACTCTTCAAATTCATCGTAGTTTTTCAGCCAATTTCTTCTTGAAATTCTTCAAGATTTTTCCTGACTCTCAGGCATGTCCATCTTATTAGCTACAATAATCTGTGGACGCTCCATGAGACGGAGGTTATAAGACTCCAATTCCTTGTTAATAGCCAGATAATCCTCATAAGGATCACGTCCTTCGCTAGCTGACATATCAATGATGTGAAGGATGACACGTGTACGCTCAATATGACGGAGGAACTGGGTTCCTAGACCGACTCCCTGACTAGCCCCTTCAATCAATCCTGGTAAATCAGCTACTGCAAAGGATTCGCCTGATTGGGTACGAACCATTCCTAGATTTGGCACAATGGTCGTAAAGTGGTAGGCACCAATTTTTAGGTTTAGCTGAGGTAATAACACTTAAAAGTGTTGATTTCCCAACAGATGGGAATCCTACTAAACCGACATCTGCCAAGATTTTTAGTTCCAATTGTAACTCACGTTCCTGACCTGGTTCCCCATTTTCAGAGATTTCAGGTGCAGGATTTTTTGGTGTTGCAAAGCGGATATTTCCACGACCACCACGACCACCGTGAGCAACGATAAATTCTTGACCATGTTCAATCAAATCTGTCAAGACCTTGCCAGTCTCTGCATCACGCACAGTCGTACCTTGTGGTACTCGAACTCTAAGGTCCTCAGCACCACGACCATGCATTCCTTTGGTCATTCCTTTCTCACCAGAATCAGCCTTGAAATGACGATTGTAGCGGAAATCCATGAGGGTACGCAAACCTTCATCTACAACGAAGACCACATTTCCTCCACGACCACCGTCACCACCCCAAGGACCGCCATTAGGGACATATTTTTCACGGCGAAAGGCAACCATACCATCGCCACCATTACCAGCCTTGACCTTAATCTTAGCTGTATCTAAAAACATACTCATTTTTTCTTCTCACTTTAAAAAAGGGCTGGGAAATCCCAGTCACAAAATTTTCTTAAATCTATTTTATAGATTACTGAGGGCACCAATTGCAGTTGCAAAAATACCCAAAATACTTACTACTAACATGATAATTACGATAAACAAGGTTAGTTTCTCAAACATGGTTTTTTTACGTTTTCCATTATCTCCAAATGCCATTTTTATCTCCTTCGTTACATTCTATTTTCTATTATCTTAGCATGAATTTAGCTAGTTTTCAATAGTCAGTTGCTACTGGTGCAATAATCCATAAAATGATATAGGCTACAATCCCAGCTCCGTAACAGAAAGCAAGGACACCCCAAACGACTCGAACGATAGTTGGATCTATATCTAGATAATGGGCCACTCCTGCACAAACACCTGCAATCTTTTTTTATCATGACCACTTCTCATTAATTGTTTTTTTCATAGCTTGTCCTCTTTCTATTCTTCATGGTCTTTCCAATAATCTCTTATGCTGATCAACTGTGTTTTTTGAAGCCTTCAGCATGCGTCTAGAGCCTTTTACGGGTACAGCAACCACCTGTTGCGGAAGATACAAAACTGTCTTAAAAGATACGCTGGCTGACCGTATCATCTTTAGCCAAATCTTTCTCGAAATTATTTGAAATAATGGCATCCAGATAAAATTCATGAACCCGTTTTCCAAAAATTCTCAGCTGAAATCTCATACAATTTTTTTCTGATAAGGTATGCTCATTCATATCTGGCGTTGCAATCAGGGCTTCTAAAATAGCTCCAGCTAGATCATGTTCACCGTAATACAAGGTTCCAAACATTTTATCACTGATAAGATTGTCCAGATAAGGATTTCCGTGAGCAATGACAGGCGTCCCACTAGCTAAGCTTTCCAAGTAGGTCAAACCTTGGGTTTCACTTGTCGATGCCGAAATGAAGAAATCCGCTGCCTTATAGTAAAGAGCCGTCTCACTAGGAGCAATCATCCCTGTAAAGACAACAGAGTCTTGAATCTCTAGTTTCTGAGCTTGCTCTTTGAGGTCATCTAGATAAGGCCCATCCCCAGCTACCACCAGTTTAACCTTGTCCTCCTCTTTCAGAACTTCTGCAAAGGCTGCTAATACTGCTTGAATATTTTTTTCATAGGAAATTCTGGAAAGGCTAAGCAAGATCTTTTCATCATCTTGAATCCCTAGTTTACTACGCAGTTCTTTCAGATTTTCTTGCTTGATTTCTGGACGCTCAAACTTAGCTAATTCAATCCCAGTTGGAATGACCCGTTTTTCAACCTTGACCTTATAATCAGATAGCAAGTCACGGACAATCTCACTCGGGCAAACAACCCCATCCACATCGTGCAGGAAACCTCTGACCAGATACTTGACCATACTAGGACGAATCAACATCCCCTTGGCAATATAATGCACATAGTCTTCATACTGGGTGTGATAGGTATGGATGACGGGAATCTTCAGTTCACGCGCAATCCAAATCCCCAACAAGCCTAGAGAAAATTCTGTCTGAGTATGGATAATATCTAGCTGATACTGCTTGGCAATTTCAAGCGCCTTGCTAAACCCTCTATAGGCAAAGCGACGATCTTTAAAAGCAAAAAAAGGCACACTTGGAATGCGGATAATTTGCCAATCTTCGTAGCGATTGACATCCTTATCTGTCGTCGTAAAGATAAAAACAGCATGTCCCTGCTTTTCAAGTTCTGTTTTCAAGGTTCGAATACTGGTCGCAACACCAGAAACCTGAGGAAAATAGGTATCTGTAAATAAACCAATTCGCATAGATTACCTCACTTTTTACTTTCTCCCTAAAGTGGCTTGTTTCTCATAAAAGTCCAACCAAATTTGTAACAGATGCTCTTCTGAATACTCTCTGGAAATATTCTTAGCTTTTTCTTTGAGGTCTTTTAAGGCAGCAGGATTTGCTTGATATTCTAAAATAGCCTCTTTCATCTCTTCTCTATCTGCTGTCGCCCGATAATTTCCCTCTAAAATCACCTTATAGAGATCCAAATCACGTAGCATAATAGGAGCTTCACAACTGGCAGCTTCTAAAATCGTCATAGGAAAGAGCTCATTGTAACTAGGCAACAAGAAAAGATCCGCTAGGGCATACAATTCACGCATTCGCTCTGGCGACACAATACCTGGAAACATCAAATTTTCAGGTGGATTATCCATCATTTTCTTATAGCGTTCATAACCATCTGTCATGCCACCAAAAGAGAAACCACCCGCCCAGATAAAGGTAATCTGAGGCAATTCCTCAGCCAGACGGATAAAATCATCAATCCCTTTGCGTTTCTGGACTTGACCAGCACCTACTACGATAAACTGATTGTCACTAACACCTAGCTCTGTTCGTAGTCTCGCTACCTCTTCTTGTGGAAGGGGATGCCATTTCTCCTTATTGACAAAATTAGGAATATAAGTTACTTTTTCACGTGGAATACCAGCTACCACCAAATCCTCAATAAACATAGGATTAACAACAACCAAGTGCTCCATCCGGTTGTAAAAAGAAAATACATAGCGTTTCACAATTCCCTTTAAGAAAAATGGAATTTTCAAACTCCCCTCAAGTGTATCAGGCAAGAAATGTACATAGCCAATTTTCCTCCCTGAGCGCTTCTTTTGGAATGTAGATAAATAATAAGGGAAATCAATGGTATGAAAGTGAGTCACATCTGCCTCGATTGGAAGATTTTCTGTAACAATCAATTGGTCCTTGGCATCACGGTGAAGAAGACGAACTAATTCACGGTAAGCACCTGAAACTCCTTGTCCTGCTACTTTCTCACTTGAACTCAACATATTGATGCGTAATTTCTTTTTTTCCATAGCTACTATTATATCATTTTCTTTGAATAAAATCAGCAAAAAGAAAGGAGAGACTAGAGGAAAAGAGGGAAATTTCCTCGCTTTTTCCAATAATCTCTCACATGCTATTATATGTTTACTTAATGCCTAGGGCAATGCGTGCATAGCGACTCATTTTTTCAACGGTCCAGGCTGGATACCAAACCAATTTAACTTCAGTATCAGTTACTTCTGGCACCTCTGTCATGGCATCATAAATCTGGTCCGTCAAAAGGTCTGCTAGGGGACAACCCATAGTTGTCAAAGTCATATCAATCTCTGTTTGACCCTGTGTCGCCGTCAAAACGAATCTCATAAATCAAACCAAGATTGACAATATCGATTCCCAACTCAGGGTCGATAACTTCTTCCAAGGCTGATAAAATTCGTGTTTTGATGTTTTCAATTTGCTCTTCTGTATAAGCCATAATTTTCCTCACTCCTAGTCTTCAATAAAATCACGAAGCGGTTTGCTGCGACTTGGTTGACGTAGTTTTTCTCAAAGCCTTAGCTTCAATCTGACGGATACGCTCGCGAGTCACGTTAAAAACTTTACCTACATCTTCAAGAGTACGCATTTTCCCATCATCTAGTCCGAAACGCAGACGCAGAACATTTTCTTCACGGTCTGTAAGAGTATCCAAGACCTCATCCAACTGCTCACGCAAGACGATACGAGTTGTATAGTCCACTGGATTTCAATCACTTCATCTTCGATAAAGTCTCCAAGATGACTATCATCTTCTTCACCGATTGGTGTTTCAAGAGATACTGGTTCTTGAGCAATCTTCAAGATTTCACGAACCTTATCAGGTGTCATATCCATACGTTCAGCGATTTGCTCTGGCGTTGGATCTTGTCCTAATTCTTGAAGGAGATTACGCTGTTCGCGAACCAATTTATTGATGGTTTCAACCATGTGTACTGGAATACGGATGGTACGAGCTTGATCCGCAATAGCACGAGTGATAGCCTGACGAATCCACCAAGTTGCATAAGTTGAGAACTTAAACCCTTTAGAATAGTCAAACTTGTCAACCGCCTTCATCAAGCCCATGTTCCCTTCTTGAATCAAGTCAAGGAACTGCATACCACGACCGACATAGCGTTTAGCAATAGAAACAACCAAACGAAGGTTAGCTTCCGCAAGACGTTGTTTAGCTTCGATGTCACCCGCTTCAACAGCCAGTGCCAATTCTTTTTCCTCTTCATTGGTCAAGAGAGGAACGACCCCGATTTCTTTCAAGTACATACGGACAGGGTCATTTACCTTAGCCGAAGTTGAACCAATCAAGTCCTCATCACTGAGTTCTGGTTCTTCTTCAGCACTAAGAACACGCGCACTTGGATTTCCTTCGTTATCTGTGATCGAAATCCCTGCATCCTGAATCCGTTGCAAGAGATCTTCAATCCCATCAGCGTCCAAGGTAAAAGGAAGGACAAGACTAGCATTAATTTCATCGTCTGTTGCTGTCCCTTTTTGCTTATGATTACGGATAAATTCTGCTACTTGTACGTCAAATGTTGTTACTTCTTTTTGTTTTGTTGCCATTATTACTCCATTCTTCTCTTTTGGGAAATTAAACGTTCCAATTCTTCTAGGGCTGTGTCTGTATCTCCTACATGGCTAGCTTCCTGCACCTTCTTTTTGATTCTCATATTGTCCTGATTCAAGAGGGCCTTGTTTCGAGTCATTTCTACTTCACTAAGTTCCTGCGGCGACATCTCAGCAGGCAAATCCTGAGCTAAAACTTGATACCAGGCTCTTTCAACTTCCTCTGTCTGTTCTGCTAAAACTTCTGGAGAAAGATTTCCATACTGGCCAAGCAAGTCATATAAGACCTGAAATTCAGGTGTGTCAAATATAAAGTCTTCTCGCAAACGGTAATCGTTCAAAACAAGAGGGGATTCCATCATCCGATAGAGTAGATGGGCTTCTGCTCTCATAATAGCTGATAACTGCTTGGTGACAGGCATAGTGATTTGCGTCGGTCTGGAAATTCCTTCCATGCGATTCTGCCTTTGCGCCTGACGACTCTCATTAACAATCTGCTCAATCTGGGCATAATCAAAGGACGCCAGACTGTCAGCTAAAATATGAATATAGCTGTTTTGAGCAGTGATGGACTTTTCTTGAACAATCAAGGGAGCTATTTTTTCAATAAACTCAATCTGAGCCTGCAGATTTTCACTATTTTCAGGTTTGTACTGGTGAATGTAGAAACTCAATCGGACTAATACGAGTTTTCGTTAATAGATAGGCCAAGTCTTCTGGTCCATTTTTTTGTAGATACTCATCTGGATCCAAGTTATCAGGCATGCTGACGATTTGCACAGGCATATCACCAATTTCATCCAGCGCTTTTCAATGTCGCGGCTTGCCCAGCCTTATCGCCATCGTAAACAAGGACTAACTTCTTGGTTAACCTTTTCAGATGCTCAACATGCTCTCGACTCAAGGCTGTTCCCATAGATGCGACAGCATTTTCGATTCCAGCCCGATAGGCAGCAATGACATCCATGAATCCTTCCATGAGGTAAATCTCACTGGCTTTTCCAGAAGATTTTTTAGCCCTATCCATATGATATAATTCGTAACTTTTATTAAAAATTGCAGTTGATCGGCTATTTTTATACTTAGAAGTTTGTGAATCCGTTTTCTGCCAGATACGACCTGAGAAGGCAATGACCTTTCCCTGATCATTGGTCAAGGGAAACATGATTCGATTGTGAAAAGTATCTACAAATTGGTTGGCATCCGAGAGGTAAAATAGCCCTGAATCTAGGAAATCCTCTTCACGATACTGACCAGACAAACGTTGATACAGATAGTTTCGTTCTGGAGGTGCCAAACCAATCCGAAAATGTTTGAGCACTTCATCTGTCAAACCACGCTGATAAAGGTAGTTTCTGGCCTCCTCCCCCATGGTCGTTGTCATGAGAATGGCATGATAAAATTTGGCAGCATCTTCATGCATATCATAAAGAGCTTGGTGGGGGGAGGCTGGTTTCTGTTCATTATAAAGCGGTTTTTCCACCTCTATCCCAACACGTTGACCTAAGATTTGGACAGCCTCCATAAAGGGAACCCCTTGGTACTCCTCTATGAACTTAAAGACATCACCTGAGCGACCACAACCAAAACAGTGGTAAAACTGCTTGTCCTCTACAACGTTGAAAGAAGGTGTTTTTTCACCATGAAAAGGACAGAGCCCTAGATAGTTCCGTCCTGCCTTTTGTAAAGAAATCACATCTCCTATGACTTCCACAATGTTGGCATTGTTTTTGATTTCTTCAATGACTTGTTTGTCAACCATACACAATACCTCCATGTTATCATAGTTTACTTTATATAGTATACTTTATTTCAGAAAAAAAGTAAACCATTTCATACGCTTTTCCGTAATTCTCTTTGCCTTATTGTTTAGATTTCAAGAGAAGATAAAAAACTCAGAAACACTTTAACGCTTCTAAGTTTTTCTTCTCTATTTTTTAATGAAAATAAAGTTCATCTATTCAAATAATTGATAGTAGTCTGAGATTTTCATCTTAGCTTTTTCTTCTTGGTTCAAATCTTGGATAATCCGTCCTTCTTTCATGACAATCAGACGATTGCCATATTTGAGAGCATCTTCCATATGATGAGTAATCATAAGAGCTGTCAGCTGGTCTTTCTTGACAAATTCATCTGTCAACTCCATGAGTGCGACACTTGTCTTTGGATCAAGAGCTGCAGTATGCTCATCTAGCAAGAGTAATTCAGGACGCTTCAAGGTTGCCATCAAGAGACTCAAAGGCCTGTCTTTGTCCCACCTGATAAGAACTCAATCGGTGTATTCAAATGTTTCTCAAGACCATTTCCCTACTTTTTCAATGGTTGCCTGAAATTCATCCTTATAGCTAGTCAAGACGTCGTGGGAAACAGTCCACGCTTTTTCACCACGAAACTTGGCAATCAAGAGATTTTCTGCCACTGTCATACGAGGAGCTGTCCCCATCTTTGGATCTTGGAAAACACGAGACAGATACTTAGCCCGCTTCTCTGGTGAAAATTTGGTAACATCTTCACCCTAAAATACGGATGGTTCCACTGGTTAATGACAAGGTTCCTGCAATAGTGTTAAAGAGGGTTGATTTACCCAGCACCATTTCCACCTAAAATCGTGATAAAATCCTGTTCAAAAATTTCTAAGGAAACATCATTTAAAATAATCTTTTCTTCATCAAAGCCATTTTTAACGACTTTTGGTTGCATTTTTTAATTCTACAATTGCTGTCATTTGCTTAATTTGGCTCCTTTCAAGATTGTTTGCTTAAATGTTGGAATCATGAGGCAGACTGCCAAAATCAAGGCACTGTATAAACGAAGGTAACTTGTATTAAAGCCAAGAGCGATAACTGCCCACACTAAGAATTGATAGGCGATAGAACCTACAACGATGGTAACCAGACGCTCTGCCAAGCTCAAACTCTTGAAAATAACTTCTCCAATAATCAAACTTGCAAGCCCCACAACGATAACCCCGATTCCTCGAGATACATCAGCATACCCTTCTTGCTGGGCAATGAGAGCTCCTGCAAGGGCAATCACACCATTTGATAAGACCAAACCCATGAGCTCCATGCGTCCAGTATGAATTCCCGAAAACTTCTAGCCATATCAGGATTGTCACCTGTAGCAATATAGGCTTGTCCGAGTTTGGTATCCAAGAAAAAGAGCATGAGAGCAATAACAAGACTGACAAAGATGAGACCTGTCAAGAGTTGGTTCAAATCTGAATCAAAAGGCAAAACATCCTGAATTTGCTTGGTTCCAAGCAATCCTAAATTTGCACGTCCCATAATCAAGAGCATGATAGAGTGACAGGAAGTCATCACCAAAATCCCTGAGAGCAAGGTTGGGATCTTCCCTTTTGTATAAAGAAGTCCTGCTGCCATTCCAGCCAAACAACCTGCTCCAACAGCAACAAGTGTCGCTAAAAAAGGGTTTACGCCTTTGGTTATCAGAGTGACAGCAACAGCTCCCCCAAGAGGGAAGGAACCTTCTGTCGTCATATCTGGAAAGTTCAAAATCCTAAATGTCATAAAGATTCCTAGACCTAAAATAGCCCAGACAAATCCTTGAGAAATAATAGACAATATCATCTGTTTCTTAACCTTTTCTATATGATTTCTATTGTAAAAAATTGGAGGAGATGTCCCCAACTCCTCCATTGTAGATTATTCAATCACTTGTCCTGCTTCTTTGAGAACAGATTCAGGAATCGTAATACCTAGCTCTTGTGCTAATTTTTTATTGATCACTGACTTACCTGTTGAAAAGACATTGACTGGAGTATCAGCCGGTTTTGCACCTTTCAAGACTTGCGCAATCATTTTACCTGTTGCCACACCAAGGTCATGTTGGTCAACTACAACTGATGCCAAACCACCAGCTTCTACCATAGCAGTAGCACTTGGGTAGATTGGTTTTTTAGCTGATTGGTTGCTTGATACAACAGTTGAGAAGGCTGAAGCAATAGTGTTATCAATTGGAACCCAGATAGCATCGACCTTGCTAGTCATAACAGTTGACTGTTGAAGCAATTTCATTTGTTGAAGGAACCGCAAATGTTTCTACTGTCAGACCTGCTTTCAGCATAAGCCTTAAACTCTTCTACCTGTGTTTTTGAATTGTCTTCGCTACTTGAGTAAAGAGCTCCGATTGTTTTCACATTTGGTGTTAGAGCCTTGATGAGTTCAACTTGTTGTTGAGCTGGATTGTGGTCAGACACTCCTGTAATGTTGCCACCTGGTTTTTTCAAATCTTTAACCAAGTTAGCACCAATTGGGTCTGTAATAGCAGCCATGATAACTGGTAGGTCTTTTGTTGCACTAGCCAATCCTTGAGCTGCTGGTGTTGCAATACCAACCACAAGGTCATTGCCATTTGCAACCAATTGTTTACTCATTGTCGCAACCTTACTTTGGTCACCTTCTGAGTTCATAAAGTCGATTTTAATTTGACCATCTTTATAGCCTTCTTCTGCAAGTCCATCTTGAATCCCTTTATAAATCAAGTCAAGAGATGGATGGCTCACAAACTGAAGGACACCAACTTTGGCAACTTTTTTCTCATTCTTAGCTTCTGGTTTATTCATTGAAGAGTAAATCAAGCTTCCTGCTACTAAGACTGCTAATGCAGCGATAATTCCAATTAAACGTTTATTTTTCATTCTATTTCTCCTTTTTAATTCCTTTAAAATACTTCACTTATCTAAACAAGCGACGCCATCGTTTTCTTTCCATACTAACCTCCATCAAAAAAGTCCTCACACAAAAAACTTGTGTGAGGACGTCGATGCGCGGTACCACCTCAATTATAGGGAATTTCCCTATCGCTCTGTCTCGCAATAACGAGATGCACTGTAAGGTGTGCTCACCGAATTTTTATGATTTCAAATTCTAAATAACATCCAGCCCAATTTTCATCATCACCACTTATCTGTTTTCAGCTACCACAGACTCTCTAAAAAAAGTTTGTATGATTACTTTTCTGAATGGTTAAATTATATCATTTTTTTCAACTACTTGTCAAGACTCTTTTGAGAATTTTTTTGAAATATTCAAAAAAACTTCCCCTATAGAAAAGAGGAAGTTTGATAGGTATCAGCCTGAATTACGCAATCCTGTCGCAATTCCGTTGATGGTTGTATGGATTAATTTTTCTTGGTCGCTTGATAATTCTCCTCGGCGTTGACGTTTAATCAACTCCAACTGGATATAGTTAAGGATATTAAAGTAAGGCATACGGTAATCCAAACTCGCTTTTAGATATGGATTTTCAGCTAATAATTCGTCATACCCTTCAATCTCTAGAATAACATTTTTAGTTAATTGCCATTCGTCTAAAATAGTGTCATAAATAGCCTTCACTTGATCATCTTCACATAACTTAGCATATTCAAAAGCAATATTCATGTTGGATTTAGATAAGACCATATCTACATTTGAAAGGAGAGACTGGAAGAAAGGCCAATTTTGGTACATATCTCGTAAGATAGCGATATTCTCTGGATTTTTATCGATAAACTCCTTGAAACTTGAACCAACACCATACCAGCCAGGGAACATGACACGACTTTGTGACCATGAGAAAACCCAAGGAATGGCACGTAAACCACCGATTTCAGTAATAGTTTTACGCGCGGCTGGACGAGAACCGATATTAAAGCTTGAAATAGCCTTGATTGGACTTGATTCAAAGAAATAATCATAAAAATGTTCATTCCCAAAGACTAAATCGCGATAAATATCATAACTACGGTCCACTACTTGGTCCATAATGGCTTCATAACGATTGGATGTATTAGTATCACTCTTCCACTGAGTAATCATACGGTTAATGGCTGCAGATACTAGCATTTCAAGATTATAGTAGGCCGCATCTTTATTACCGTATTTATTGCCAATTACTTCACCCTGCTCCGTCAAACGGATACGATCCTTGATTGACTTGAGCGGTTGGGAGGTGATGGCTTCATAAGTTGGTCCACCACCACGACCGACAGTCCCACCACGGCCATGGAAGAAGGTAACATTAACGCCAAATTCATCTCCAATTGCAGTCAGTTGTTGTTGTGCCTTGTAGAGAGTCCAACATGATGATAAGTAACCGCCATCTTTATTACTGTCAGAGTAGCCAAGCATGATTTCTTGGTAGTTATTACGTGAAGCTATCCATTTCTTAGCTAGACCAAGAGAAAGGTACTCTCTCATGGTTTCTTCTGAGTGGTCCAAGTCCTCGATTGTTTCAAAAAGAGGAACAATTTGGACACGGGCTCTTTCTTTATCAACTAGTCCTACTTCTTTTAGTAAGATAGCCAATTCCAGCATGTCTGATACGCTGGTTGCATGTGAAATGATAGTCTGACGAATAACATCATCACCCAACTTATCTTTCAAATTACGAGCCGCCTTAAAGATGGCCAATTCTTTTTCAAGTAACTCTGATTTTTCAACATGAGTAGCAGAAAGAATACGTGGATCTTCCTCCAATTCTTTCAAGAGAAGCTGGCATTTTTCCTCTTCACTTAGTTCACTATAATGAGAATGAATTCCTGCTGATTTCAAGAGTTCTGCTACACAGGCCTCATGAACACTAGAATCTTGACGCATGTCAATAGATGCTAAATAGAAACCAAAAATTTCAACTGCCTGGATTAACTCAACAAAATCACCAGAAATCAGTGCTTCACCCTTATTTTCCAAGAGGGAATCACGAATGGTAATTAAGTCCTTATAAAAATCATTGGCCGTTTCATAGCGAGCCCCAACTTCCTTATCTTCAATGAGATAAGTTTTTGTTGCTTGGATTTTTGATTGAATATCAAATAAGGCACGACGGTAAAGCTCTTTTTCACGGTAAATCGAGTTATCCTTGGATTGACGAGCCATTTCTCTGACTTGCTTGCTGACATTGACAATACTAGTTGAGAGAGAGAACTCACGATAAAGTTGGTAAATCTTTTCATCATAGTAGTTCATGATGACTTCACACTGGGTCATAGCAGATTTCTTCAAGGTATCTGCTGTAACAAAAGGATTCCCATCACGGTCGCCACCAATCCACATTCCCATGGTAATTGGTTTAGGATGTTTTAACTCCAAGCCGTGTTTTTTAGCCAGACGCTTGTACTCAGCAGTCAAATGAGGAACTGCCTTCAGGAATGAACTATTGTAGTATTCCATAACATTCGTGATTTCATTGGTCACTTTCAATTTCTTTTCACGAATCATATCTGTCTGCATGATAATCTCGATGTAACGACGGAGATCATTATGCCATTTTTCCTTATTAATCAAGCCTAGCTTCACATCACGATACTTACGCAAGAGGGCATGGATATGATTGGTCAAATCCAACATACTCTTACGTTGCACTTGTGTTGGATGGGCAGTCAAAACTGGAACAACATTCAAATGTTCTAGAATTTCAACCGCATTTTCTTTTTCTGCAACCATTTTAATCGTTGCTGATAATTTCCCAAGATAATCTTGATCGATATTATTTTGGTGGTTGATTTCATAGGCCAAATCCACGTCTTCTGAAATATTAATCAAAAGAGGCAAGATAGAGAAATAGCGTGAAATATAAGCCATTTCATCATTTGTCAGACTAGTAACTAATTGGTTCAAACCTTGATAATCTTCTTGAGTTGATAATTCTTTCAACTGCATGATTTTATCAAAAGTCTCTGGGGCAAGCATATTTTTAGTGATATCTTCTAACAATTCTGTTAAAATCAATACTTCTTCTTGCACGACAGCTTTATTACTATAGTTTTCTAATTTTTGAAGAGACATAGGTAATCCTTTCCACTCTCAGCTCTACATATAGTGTGATGAGTGAGCTTCTAACTCCTCATATAATTGGGCACGTTTTTCACTTGCATCAATATTTAAGACAAAGGCGATGGCTACAGACAAGACCAGGAGACTGTTCCCTCCTTGCGATAAGAAAGGGAAGGTAACTCCTGTTGAAGGAATAATACCAGAAATTCCACCGATATTGACAAAGACCTGTACCAACATCATCCCCCCAACCCCAATCGCCATCATAGAATTAAAGGGATTCTTAGCACGAATTCCTACTAGGATAATTCGCAAAATCAGGAAAAAGACAAGTGCTAAAATCAAGCTGGCTCCCACAAAGCCAAACTCTTCAATGACAATTGAAAATACAAAATCTGTATGGGCCTCTGGTAAATAACCTCGTTTTTCGATTGAATTTCCTAAGCCTAGACCAAACCAGCCACCATTGACCATGGCAAAGTAAGAATTTGCAAGTTGGTGGCCTGCTCCTGCCAAATCGGCAAAGGGATTAAAGTAGGCACTGAAACGCTTAGCCACATATCCAAATACTGGAACTTTTAAAAACTTATCAACCCCTACCATATCAATAGCTGTTAAGGAAAGGGCGGAAACACCAAACAAAAGACCGATAAAGGCTACAAACCAACGATGAGCAATCCCACTAACTGTATACATAATCAAGGCAACCAAAGCAAGGATAGTCGCATTTCCCAAATCTGGGAAAATAGCCAAACTTCCTATCATGACTAGTAGGACAAAGCGCCAATCATTAAAAGCACGAGGAATCCATTGATTTTGAGTTAAAACTTGGAAATCGTAAATACCAATTTCATCCTGTTGTTTTGAAAAACGTTGAGCCAAGTACCAGACGATGATGATCTTCAAATACTCCGCTGGCTGAATGGTCAAAGGTCCTACTGAAATCCAACCATAGGCTCCATTGACCGGCGTACCAATTAAGCGAGCCAGAGCCAAAAGAATCAGCTCAACAAACATAACAATAAATAAAAGTCGTTCTTTTCTTAAAAAATTCAGTTTCAGCTTATATATCAAGGCAATCAATATTAAACTAAATACCCAAAACATTCCCTGACTTCGAACCAATTGGAGGGCACTTTTACCTTCTTCGATAAGAATGGCACTGGTTGTAGAATAAACTACAATCAAGCCCAAAATAGATAAAAGTAAATAAGGAACTAGGATAGAATAGTTTAATAGGTGCCTCTTACTAATCTTCATAGTATCACCAATCTAATGAGAACAAAAGAAATTATTCCCAAATTCCGTTTATTTTCTAGTTTTGATTGCTATTATACCATTTTTTCCGAAAGAAAAAAACTCTTATCCTTAAGATAGAAGATTTTCTCATAAGAAAAAGAGCACTTGGCTCTTTTCTGTTTTATTCTTTTGATGAACTACTTGAGCTTGAATCTCCACCACCGATATATTGAGTGAAAATATTTTGGAAGGCTTGGTCTTTAACCTTGATATTAGCTGCTTGCAATTCTTTTCCGATAATGCTTTGAACAAATGTTGCGTCGTTTTGTTTTTGAGTTAAGATAACAGTTTTTAATTTTTCTTTATAATCATCGATATTAGATGATTTTTCTGTTTTCTTAGTGAGTTTTACAATGTAATATTGGCTACTATAGGCTTGTGTGCCAGTGGCTTTAATCACATCAGAAACACCATTTACATCTAGAGCAAAAGCAGCTTTTTTAACTTGTTCTGGCACTTCTGTTGAAGCAGAATCAAAGGTGATTTCTCCACCATTCGCTTTGGTTTTCTCATCAGTTGAGTTATCTTTTGCTAATTGAGCGAAGTCTGCTCCACTTGCCTTAGCTTTTTCAAGGACTTCTTTCGCTTTGTCCTCATTATCAAGACGGATGATTTGAGCCGTTACATCTGGAGTGTACTCATCAAAGGCTTTCTTATAAGCATCATCTGTCAATTCAGCTTCTGCTGCCTTCTTAACTGCTAACTCAACCAATTTACTTGTACGAATTTGAGCTTTACGTGTTTCAAGGGTCATACCTGCTTGTGATAAGACACGTTGGTAGTTCTCACCATATTGTTTTTCTTCTTCGGCAATAGTATCGTTGACTTCTTTGTCATCTACTTCTGAACCGTATTGTTTCTCAAATACTTTTTGGATGGTCAAATTCAACAAGACTTGTTGGGCTGAAGGATTGCTTTTCACTTGCTCATAAAATTGATGTTCTGTGATGACATCCCCTTTCATGCTGATAAGGTCTGCTCCTTCTGAACCTTTCGAACAAGCTGCTAAAGTTGCTACTGATAATAGTGTAATGGCACCTGCCAATAGTTTTTCTTCATGTTTACTCCTTTGAGATAAGTGTTACCCTATCTATTTTACTATATTTTCTTAAATTATTCTGAAAATCATTCGCTAACAGGCAATTGAACCTCTGCTATATTTTTACGAAGCATGAGAATGCCGTCCCCTAAAGGTACTAATGTTGCAGTGAGTCCTGGATTGTCTAAGGTTGCATCAAATAGTCTTTGAAGGCCTCGATAAATGGTTCGCTGGCCACGACGGACTTCCATAATATCCTTGGCAACATCACCACCTTGAAAAATATCATCCAAGACAACCACACCTCCAACGTCCAAATGTTTGAGTATTTCTGGCAGAAAGACGATGTATTTAGACTTGGCTGAATCCATAAAGACGAAATCATAGGACTCTGTCAGCGTTGACAAGACATCTACCGCATCTCCTTCTAAAAGTGTGATTTGCTTGCGACTGTCAAACTGGGCGAAATTTTCCTTGGCAAATCCAATCATTTCTGGATTGCGGTCAATGGTTGTAATCTTAGCATTTGGTGCATGTTCAGCCATCAAGAGAGCTGAAAAACCGATAGCCGTCCCAATTTCCAGAATGTTTTTAGGTTGTATGGTTTCCATGAGAAAACGGAAATAAGCAACCGTTTCATGGGGAATGATGGGAATATTTTCCTTGCGAGCAAAATCTTCCAATTCTTTCAAAGAGCCTGTGACTTGCTTTTGACGCTGGCGCATCAAGTCTACAATTTCTTCCTTGACAACAGGACGACGCATGTTATGGTTGGCATTTTTACTATACGATTCAACCATCTTATGCCAATCCCAATTTTTCAACAAGTGCTTCAAACTCATTTAAACGACGTTCAAAGACTGCAAAGGCATCGTTGAGGTAGTCTTCCTTCTCCATATCAACACCAGCTTTTCTCATGACATTAAGTGGATAGTCAGATTTACCTGCCTTGAGGTAATCAATATAACGGTCACGGTCTTCTTGACTACCATGAACAATCTTTTCAGCCAAGGCTGAGGCAGCTGCAAAACCTGTTGAATATTGATATACATAGTAGTTATAGTAGAAGTGTGGAATACGTGCCCACTCGTATTGGATTTCAGGATTGTCTTCCTTACTCAAACCATAATACTCTTGGTTCAAGTCTGCGTAGAGTTTATTTAAGAAATCGCTTGTCAAGACTTCACCATTTTGATCCGCTTGGTGAATCGCGTGTTCAAACTCAGCAAATTGAGTTTGGCGGAAAACTGTTCCACGGAAACCATCTAGGAAGTTATTGAGAATAGCAAAGCGCGTTGCGTCGTCTTCCACTTCTTCCAATAATTTCTCCGTCAAGATATTTTCATTGGTTGTGGAGGCAATCTCAGCCAAGAAGATAGAGTAATCTCCGTAAACATAAGGCTGCGTTTCACGAGTATAGCTGGAATGCATACTGTGACCTGTTTCATGAACAAGGGTAAAGAGATTGTCTAGATTGTCCTGCCAGTTAAGGAGCATAAAGGCATTGGTATCGTAAGAACCACCAGAATAGGCCCCCGAACGCTTGCCTTGATTTTCGTAAACATCAATCCAACGCTCGCTGAAGGCACGTTTAACACGACTCAAGTAATCCTCACCCAAGACTGCCAAGGCATCTTCTGCTTTTTTCAAGGCTTCTTGGTAGGTAAAACTGTATTCAACAGATGAAAGTGGTGTGTAGACGTCGTACATCTTGAGGTCTGAAATCCCCAAAATCTTTGAACGAAGCTCAAGGTATCGATGCAAGAGGGGCAAATACTTGCGAACTGTTGCTACCAAATTATCATAAACACTTTCTGGAACAAAATTAGCTGCTAGAGCTGCATGACGAGCACTCTTGTAGTTGCGAACTTTTGCACGATAGTTTTGAACCTTAACATTGGTTTGCAAGGTTTTGGCATAGGTATGTTGGAATTGTTCATAAGTCGCATAAAGGGCTTGATAGGCACCACGGCGAACCTCACGATTTTTAGACTCCATCAAGCGCATATAAACGCCATGTGATAATTGTACTTCGTTACCATCTTCATCTTTAACAAATGGAAAGACGATATCTGCATTATCTAAAATAGCAAAGGTTTCACTTGCCGAACCAAAGATTTCTCCAGCTCCAGCCAATAATTCTTCTTCACGTTGTGAAAGAACGTGATCTTTGCCTTGCAAAAGCTTATCAAAATAGTGTTGATAAACCTGCAATTTTGGTTGAACTTCTAAAAAGTCAGCATACTGCTTTTCGCTAATCTCCATAAATTCAGGTTCATAGAATGAAAAGGCTTGGTCTAGCTGGCTATAGAGAGTCATGGCCTTGGCATAGTACTCTTGGTACTTGGCTTCACGCGTGTCCTGATCATTTTTCATATGAGCATAAACGTAAAGCTTTTCCATCTGGCGTTCCATTTCAAGAGAAAATTCAGTAATTTCGAGTAGGCTATCCGCACTATCCAAGAGATGACCTTCATACCGAGCTACTGTCTCCAGTTGTTCTGTTAACTCTTTTAAGGCTTCTTCCCAAGCCTGGTCAGTTGGGTAAATCGTTGATAGTTCCCATGTATCTTTTTCATTTATTTCATTTCTTTGTAATACCATTAGATTCCTCCATCCTTTCTATTTTACCATATTTTTCAAGAAATATTGCTGATAAAAGGCTGGTGGATAAAGCTTTTGCCAATCACTTTGAGGATTTTCTTGATAATAGGTTTGAAAATACTGATAATAGCTGGTCAGATCTTGCTCAATTTGGCAAAACTCACCTACTAGAGGTCGAATTTGTGGATACCATTCTTTTAAGCCATAAGTCAAGAGATTTTCTCCCTTTTGATAGGCTTCTGCTTGTTCTTTCATCCAAATGGGATTTTGATAATAGAGTTGTTGCCGGATATAGCGGCAGATGTCCTTATCCTGAAAAACTGTAAAACGAGATATTTTTTGTTTCTTATAGGGAAAACGGAATATATCCAGTAGACTATCTTGACCATAGGGAAATTCTTTAATCTGATAATGGAGTTTCCCGCGGAGGTCTTGATGTATGAGATATTTAAGCCTTAAAAGCTGTTTTTCCTTGTCTACTTCCCAAACATAAAAGCCCATATTTTGACTGAAATAAAGAAAACCTTGTTGCAGACGAGTCAAACGTTCCTTGAGCCACAGTTTTTGACCCAGCAACCACAGTACTTGGTAACCCTGACTACGATAGCCCTCACTGCGCTCTTTAAGGACTTTTTGAGGCAAGGGACTACACTGAACCTCTAGAGCTAGATTGCCATTTACAAATACATCTGCAATCTGTTTAAGATCTGGAAGCGGGTACTCTAATTGTACCTCTGTCTCTGTTTTCAACCAGTGATAGAGGACTTCCTTATTTGTCAAGTGTTCTGGACTTTCATTTTCAAATGAAAAATCACAGTCTTTTAAAGATTTATGGGCAAAATGGGTCCGTACACTTGGTCCTTGACGCAGACGGAGCTGACCTCCACAAGCTGGGCAGGTGTATGCTTGCTTTTCCAACTTATCCTCTAGCACATTTACCAGCTGTCCCCTAGCATCTCTCGCAACAAACATGATTTCCCTCCTTTTCTATATTATTCGTAAAAAAGAAAAAAGATCAGGAAATTCCCCAACCTTTATTCATGTTTATTTAATTTTTTTGGCTAGCATGGTCGCAAAGCGTAGTTGAATGCGATTGCCATTTTCATCGCGACGGTGCAAATGACCTGGATTTTCATTGTACTTGACCAACTCCCAATCCTTGTAATAATCTGCCAATTCCCCTTCTTTCAATGTGAATGGGAAGTTCACTGAGCAAGGATAATCCTCCGTGTCCATGGCACAAACGATAAGATTGTAGCCACCAACAGTGGTATGCTCCTGCATATTTTTGATAATTGCAGGAATGCGGTCTGCTTGCAGAAACATCAAAACCACTGTCGAGACGATGAAATCATACTCTTGCCCAATGCTAGCTGAATTGATGTCGTAAAGACCAACAGGCATGTCCAAATCTTCCTGCTCCACAATGCTTTGCAAAATTTCAAGAGCCAGTTCATTTTGATCCACAGCTGTCACATCAAAACCTTGCTGGGCTAGAAAGAGTGCATTACGGCCTTGACCACAGCCCAAATCCAAGGCTTTCCCTGTTTTTACTGTCTGCATTGCCTCTAGGACCTCTGAATGAACAGGATTGGTATTGTATTTCTTAGGGAAATAATCCTCAGGTTTACAATAAAACTCCAAATACCATTCCACATCGTCTGTAGCAGCCTCCACTCGGTGCCAAGCTTGTGGTTGTGCCATGGGATTGTCAGCTCCTGCTTCAAAGAGGTGTTCAGTTAGAACCTCACCATCCTCTGTCAATTCAATAAACTTGAGAGTTCCTTTTAAAACAGTAATCTTGCCCCAAGTTCCAACCTTGGTGTTGTGTTTCTGCTGAACAGCCTCTGGCATAGTTTCTTTAGTCCACAAAGGCATACGTTTATAGGCAACTAATTTTTCCATTTTCATTTCCTCTTTTTATCGCTGATTAACAGCTTTCATCACACGCGCAATGTCGCGGTTTTGCTCACGACGTTTGATAGACTCCCGTTTATCGTAGTCATGCTTCCCTTTGGCAAGTCCTAAAAGAAGCTTAGCATATCCATCTTTGATATAGACTTTAAGGGGAACCAGGGTCATTCCTGTCCCTTTAGTCTCTTGCTCCAACTTCTGGATTTGCTTTTTATGGAGCAGGAGTTTACGACGACGTTCTGGTTCTTGATTCCAGATATTGCCCTCTTCGTAAGGCGCAATATGAACATTGCTCAACCAAACCTCCCCATTTTTTACTTGGGCAAAGCCATCCTTGAGATTGATTCGAGCAGCTCGTACACTCTTGATTTCAGTTCCAGTCAGAACCATTCCTGCCTCTAGCGTATCTACGATTGTATAGTCGTGACGCGCCTTTTTATTTTGTGCGACGACCTTTCCCTCGCCCTTTGCCATGTTTGGCTCCTTTCTTAGCTACTTCCTTATAAAAAGGTTTCTTCCCTTTTTTCTTCTTGTCTTTTTGTGAATGCTTGCGCTTATCATTTGAGCGTCCTGATTTTCTCTTGTCTTCCTTCTTATCTGAACGACGACTTGAACCACGTCCCCTGTCACTGCGATTAGACTGTTTCAAGCCTTTTTCAATCACATCAAACTCACTTGGGATATAAGAGAAGTCAATTTCACCCGTCATCTTGTCGGCTCTTTCAACCCGAATACGAATCTGCTGACCTACACGGAAGGTTGTTCCTGATTTCTCCCCACGAAGGGTCAAATCACGTTCATTGAAATGGTAGAACTCAGGCAAATTGGTGATGTGAATCAAGCCTTCAACCGTATTTGGCAATTCGACAAAGAGACCAAATTTGACAATGCTGGACACAACCGCATCGTACTCTTCGCCCACGTATTCTTCCATATACTCAGCCTTTTTCATGGCTTCGACTTCACGCTCAGCTTCTATAGCACGACGTTCACGGTTGGAAGACTGGGTCGCAATCTCTGGAATCACTTGTTCAAAATGCTCTGCCATTTCCTTAGAAGAGCCGTAATCACGAATCATACGGTGAACAAGAAGGTCTGGATAACGACGAATGGGACTGGTAAAGTGAGTGTAATAGTCAGCCGCTAATCCATAGTGGCCGTGATTGTGCTCCGAATAGCGAGCCTGCTGCATGGAACGGAGAAGCATCATGGACAATACATCTGCATAAGGTTCTCCCTCAACAGCACGCATGATGTCTTGAAGTGCCTCCTGGCTAATCTCACTGGCAGTCCCATAAATGCGCAAGCCAAAGCTCGAAGCATAATCAATAAACTTCTGAACCTTTTCAGCCTTTGGCTCCTCGTGAATTCGATAGATGAAAGGCAAATCCAGCTTGCTGAAATGCTCGGCAACTGTTTCATTAGCCATCAACATAAAGGACTCAATCATGCGCTCGGCAACACCACGCTGACGAAGAACGATATCAACAGGCTTACCTTGCTTATCCACTAAAATCTTGGCTTCATTGGTATCAAAATTGAGAGCTCCACGTTTCACACGCATGTTTTCTAGAGTTTCATGGAGCTTAGCCATAAGTTCGATACTAGGAACAATTTTCTGATATTCTTGTCTCTTTTCCTCGTCTCCAGCTAGGATATCATTGACATCACTATAGGTCATACGGAAGCTTGTCTTGATAACCGTTTGTGTGATGGTGTAATTGACTACACGACCATGTTTATCAATTTCCATAATAGCAGATTGGGTCAGACGGTCAACTTGAGGATTGAGGGAACAGATGCCATTAGACAGTCGTTCTGGAAGCATTGGCACCACTCGGTCTGTCACATAGACTGAAGTTGCACGGTTAAGTGCTTCCTTATCAAGGGCAGAACCTTCTGTCACATAATAGGAAACGTCTGCTATGTGAACTCCAAGCTCCAGATTGCCATTTTTTTCAAGGCCTTTGATATGCACCGCATCGTCCAAGTCCTTGGCGTCAGCACCATCAATGGTAAAGATAATCTCATCTCTCAAAGTCCAGACGACCCTTCCATATCCTTTTTGAGATGGAACATCCGGTACATTTTTCTGCTTCCTTTGACAACAGCCTCTGGAAATTCTGAGACAATGTCCATAGACTCCAAAAACCTCAAGGACATCAATTCCGACATCCGTTGAATGCCCAACCACATCGAGGACACTCGCAACAAAGAAATCATGTTTCTTGCTTGGGTATTTATCGATAAAGACCTTGAGAACTTCGGTTCCCTCGAGTTTAAGGGCTGGTTTCTTAACATAAATTGGTTGGCTGATTTTTCTGATTTTTTTCGAACGGATGTAGCCCTGCATACTTAGGTTTTTTTCCTGATCTAGAACGATTTGACCGACAACTGTTGTCAAAGCTGTGTTCTAGGATATCGATAATTTTTGGCTTCTGCTGCTGTTCCCTTATTGCGGTCAGCGACTTTCTTGATAACGACCTCAACGGTATCGCCATCAATAGCATAGTTGACATCATTTTTTTCCTACAAAAAGGTCGTCCTCTTCGCCCTTCTAGACTAACAAAACCAAAAGCCATTTTTTTATGGGCATGGAAAAATCCCTTTGAGGGTAATCTCATGTTTTTTTCTTGGCTTCCAAAGGTCAGACTGCCATCTTCCTCAAAGCGAATCTGGTGCTTTCTTTCCATTAGGGACAAGGTTTTAATCAACTCACGAAAATCCTTGGACCCGTCTTTTTCCCAAAGCCTGAGCCAAGTCATTGACAGTCACCTTTCCCTTGTCTTGCAAATATTCTTTTATTCTATCTTTCATATTTTCTTTCTAGATTTTTTCTTTTCTTTTACTGTAAAACCTTCTCAAATATCTTTTAAAAATAAAAAGAGGCAAAGACCTAGTCCTGCCCATTATTTTCTTATCTACTTGATAATACCGTCAATGCTAAGGCAATGGCTAGCCAGAAAAAGACTAAGATCCCTGTCAAACGCTGCATTACAGCTTCAAAACCGCGTGCTTTACTGCGTTCAAACAAATCACCTGAGCTGGCATCAAATACATTGCTGGATTGGTTTTTAGTTGGTTGCATGAAAATCGCAATCACAATCACAACAGATAATACTAATAAAATGGTTAATAATAGGTTATACATATCAAACTCCTTAAAATCCCTATTATTTTACCATAAAATCTACTTAGATTCAAGATGTAGGGTTACTTTTCTTTCCTTGGGACAATACTTTAAAACCTCAATCTTGTCTGGATGGGTTTTTGAATTTTTACTGGTTAGATAATTGATACTGCCACAAGAGGAGCATTTGAGATTAATTTTTACTCGCACTAGATTTCCTTTACTTTTAATAATGTTCGAAATTGAAGCAGGTTAAAGAGACAACTAAAGGCAACACAAAGGCTTGTCGCATAAAAGACTGCATGGTAGCCAAATTGTCCTGCTACTGCAGAACCTGCCATAGGCCCAACGACACCTCCCAGATAAAAGAATACCTGATTGAAGGCAAAGACCCTCGAAATGCCGACTTTGGGCGTCATCTTGCTGAGAAGGGCATTAACTCCAGGAATCAAGGCACCTGTCCCCAAACCAAAGAGGAAACGATAGAGTCCTAGTTGAAGGGGGCTAGAGGCATTGGCACAGAGGAGATAGATGACAACTGAATAAAACTGGGCTGCAACCAAGAGACGATGATTGCCCACCTTGTCACCTAGCTTGCCCATAACTCCTGCACTCATCATGCTAGAAAAGCCCATACTGGATACAATCAAACCAGAGACAAAAAGAAGATTCTCTGTCTGCCCTAAGTCGCGCACATAAAGAGCCAAAATAGGACCAATCGATTGGGCTGAAAATTGGATGACAAAACTGGTCAGAAAGAGGTTGACCAAAAGATAGGGATATTTAACTGATGTAAATAATTCCTTTGTTGGGATGGCCTTTTCTTTTGCTACTGGTTGAAAATCTTCCTTGATAAAGCAAATAGTCAAAAGAGCAGCTAAAAATAGAAAACTACCAACCAGCAAAAAAACAGTACGAATGCCAAATAATTCTGCGATAAAGCCCCCGATAAAGGGACCAGTTAAAGTACCCGCAACTACGCCTGTAGACAAAGTACCAAGAGCAGAGCCTGATTTTTCCTTGGGAACCTGACTGGCTATCAAGGCTGTGGCATTAGGAACAAAACCTGCAAATACACCATTTAGCAAACGCAGAAAGATTAACCAATAAATATTTGGCACAAAAGCCAAGCCTCCCATAGTAATGGTCATGGCCATGCCGGCTCGAATCATCATAGGTTTTCGACCGTATTTGTCAGCAAGAATGCCCCAGATAGGAGAGAAAAGTGCCGCAGAAATGGCAGAGACAGAAATAGCTAAACCTGCATAAAAAGCAGCTTGATCACTCCCTACACCTAAATTTTCCACAAAGATGGGCATAAAAGGCACAACCAAGGAAATACTGGCTCCTGTCAGAAAATTACCAAACCAGGCAATGCGCAGATTATCCTTCCAGTTAATCTCTGTCATCTTGCTTACCTCCCTCAAGAAGGGGTACGCACTTGAGTAAGAAGCTGGTCCTGATTGCCATTGTTGTCTAGAAACATGGCTGGCCAAATCTTTCTTTTTTTCTCTAAAGGCCACTGGGCTGCCAGACGAGACTCAGCTTCATCTTTGGACAAGTGGTCCCTTTTCATTAAGCGTTCTACTTGGACATCTCGATCCACATAGACCAACCATGTCTCATCAAACCAAGCGCTGTAGTCCTGCTCAAAAAGTAAGGGAATATCCATAAAAAAGACAGCTTCTATCTGAGCCAACTGCTCTCTCAACGTAGCTAGCTCCTCACGGATAATCTCCCCTTGTATTTGCTTAGACCATTCTCGTTCTTCAGGATTTGAAAAGATGAGACTAGCTAGGAGAGGGCGATTGAGTTCTCCATTTTCTAAGATAATTTTTTGACCAAAGTGCTGGACTAGAGCTTCAAACAGACGACCACCAGGTTTCTGTAGTTGGTGGACGACTGCGTCGGCATCCACCACTTGAAAGCCTTGCTTTCTTAGAAAATTTGTCACGGTTGACTTGCCAGAGGCAATTCCTCCTGTGATTCCAATGATTTTTCCCATCAGCCCCTCCTTTGGCACTGAGGACAAAAGTGAGTTCCTCGTCCGCCTAGTTGGATTTTCTCAATGATGGTACCACAGCGTACACATTCTTGACCAGCCTTGTCATAGACCTGATGAAAATCCTGCATGGTTCCATCTTCCCCAAAGGCATTGGTATAGGTCCGAATGGTGGAGCCACCTTTTTCAACAGCCTGTCCCAAAACAGCAATGGTCTGGTCATGAATGGCAGTCGCTTCTTCTGCTGTCAAAGTCTGGGAAGGTCTTGCTGGATGAACCTGAGCTCGCCAGAGAACCTCATCCACATAGATATTGCCAAGTCCAGCTACCAAAGTCTGGTCTAGGAGATGGGATTTGATAGGCTTTTTAGACTTGGATAGGGCAGCTTGAAAGACCTGTAAATCAAAGTCTTGTTCGCTTGGTTCAGGACCTAATTTTTTAGAAATAAAGTAGGCATCCAAAAGGTCAGGAGACAAGAGTTCCATAGTACCAAACTTGCGTACATCCTCATAAACAAGCGTTCCACCGTCCTCAAACTGGAAGAAAATATGGGCATGCTTACGTTCAGGTGCTTGGTCTGGATAGTAAAAATACTTGCCCTCCATCCGCAAATGGGAAATCAAAACCTTATCTGTCAGGTAAAAAAGCAAATATTTGCCCCGACGTCCCATTGACTCAACAATCTGACCAGGTACTTCCTTGTGAAACTCGTCCAAATCCATCTTAATCATCTTGGGATAGCGAATTTCTACACTCGAAATCTTCTTACCCAAAATCAATTTTTCTAAGCCACGACGAACAGTTTCAACCTCAGGTAATTCAGGCATAAGTCCTCCTTCTGTAAAAACAAGAAGCAGGCATGAGCCCACCTCTACTTAGTATTCTTTTTCATTATAGCCAAAGTCAGCCAAATCTAGCTTTTTATCGCGCCAGTTTTTCTTGACCTTGACCCATGTTTCTAGGAAGACCTTGTCTCCTAGCATGAGTTCGATATCACGACGGGCCATGCTACCGATTTTCTTAAGCATAGCGCCACCTTTACCGATGATAATCCCTTTTTGGCTATCGCGCTCGACCATGATGGTTGCACGGATGTGAACCTTGTCTGTCTCTTCATCTCGTTTCATAGAATCCACAACTACTGCAACAGAATGCGGAATCTCTTCACGAGTTAGGTGCAAGACTTTCTCGCGAACCATCTCTGAAACCAAGAAACGTTCTGGATGGTCTGTGATTTGATCAGACGGAAAATATTGGAAACCTTCGTCCAGATTTTCACTCAAAATATCCACTAGACGAGAGACATTATTCCCTTGAAGGGCTGAGATTGGAACAATTTCCTTAAAATCCATTTGATTACGGAAATCATCAATCTGAGACAAAAAGCTGGTCTGGGTGAACCTTATCAATCTTGTTCACCACCAAAATCACAGGAACCTTGGCAACCTTGAGACGCTCAATAATCATGTCATCTCCCTTACCACGCGCCTCATCCGCAGGCACCATGAAAAGAACGGTATCCACTTCGCGAAGGGTACTGTAGGCAGACTCAACCATGAAATCTCCAAGAGCTGTTTTAGGTTTGTGAATCCCTGGTGTGTCGATAAAGACAATTTGCTCCTTATCAGTCGTGTAAATTCCCATGATTTTGTTGCGCGTTGTCTGCGCCTTGTCACTCATGATGGCAATCTTTTGCCCCATAACGTGATTTCAAAAAAGTTGACTTCCCAACATTGGGACGTCCTAAAATGGCTACAAAGCCTGATTTAAAAGTCATAATTTCCTCTTACTGTTTAAAATAATAAATCCCAGATTCGTGGGAGAAAAATCAATGCGCCTGTTAAGGCTGCGAAAAGAGAGACCACTAATACCGCGCCAGCCGCCATATCCTTGGCATTTTTAGCCAGCATGGAAAAGTGATAGTGACTGGCCAAATCCACCACATTTTCAATAGCAGAGTTGATAATCTCAAACGCTACTACCAAGAAAATGCTCAATAGGAGAAAGAGCCATTCGATTCGTGACACCTGAAAAAAACAAAACCTGCAAGAATGACTACAAGAGCCGTCACTGCATGTTTTCGCATATTGCGTTCTTCCTTGATGGCAGTAAAAATTCCTGTGAGAGCAAATTCTAAACTGGATATCAGGTCACGATTTTTCCATTTTCGTTTATTGTCTTGTGAGTCCATAGGCTGTCAAAATTTCTTCTTGTAAACCGAACATCTCCGCTTCTTCTTCCGGAGTGTAGTGATCATAGCCGTTGATATGTAAAAAGCCGTGTACTGCCAAGAAGCCCATCTCACGCTCAAAGCTGTGACCATATTCCTCGGCCTGCTCATGAGCCTTATCGATAGAGATGAACAGTTCCCCAATATAGGCATCAAACTCAGACATCATCTCTGCCAATTCTGGATTTTCAAGTAAATCCTCTTCGTCAAAGGCAATTTCCAACTCTGGCTTTATACTCAAGGCTGATGACATCTGTCGGACGGTCTGTGTCACGGTACTCCAGATTGAGTTCATGACTACGCTCATTGGTCACAAAAGTGACTGCCATCTCCTTGTCTTCTTTTCCTAATTTTTGGGCTGCAAATTCCAAAATTTCTTGGGTTTGTTGCAACATTTCTTTTGAAACTTGACCAGTTTCATCTACCATTTCAATATACATGTGCTTCTCGTTTCTCTTTACTTGGCTTTATTATACCACATTTCCATGATTTTATTCTACCTTTTTGATATAATACTATGGAATACAATCACAAGGAGAGAACGATGTCATTTGACGGATTTTTTTTACACCACATGGTTGAGGAATTGCGAAGAGAGTTAGTGAACGGTCGCATCCAGAAAATCAATCAACCTTTTGAACAAGAGTTGATCTTGCAAATCCGCAGCAATCGCCAAAGTCATCGCCTGCTCCTTTCTGCCCATCCAGTTTTTGGACGCATTCAGCTGACCCAAACAACTTTTGAAAATCCAGCCCAACCTTCTACCTTTATCATGGTTTTGAGAAAGTATTTGCAGGGTGCCCTGATTGAGTCGATTGAGCAAGTGGAAAATGACCGTATTGTGGAAATGACAGTTTCCAATAAAAACGAGATTGGAGACCATATTCAGGCTACCTTGATTATCGAAATCATGGGGAAACACAGTAATATTCTACTGGTTGATAAAAGCAGTCATAAAATCCTCGAAGTTATCAAACACGTCGGCTTTTTCACAAAATAGCTACCGTACCTTGCTTCCTGGATCGACCTATATCGCTCCGCCAAGTACGGAATCTCTCAATCCTTTTACTATCAAGGATGAGAAACTCTTTGAAATCCTGCAAACACAGGAAACGACAGCTAAAAATCTTCAAAAGCCTCTTTCAAGGTCTAGGACGCGATACGGCAAATGAATTGGAAAACATTCTGGTTAGTGATAAACTGTCTACTTTCCGTAACTTTTTCAATCAAGAAACCAAACCATGCTTGACTGAGACTTCCTTCAGTCCAGTTCCTTTTGCAAATCAGGTGGGAGAGCCTTTTGCCAGTCTTTCTGATTTGTTGGACACCTACTATAAGGATAAGGCTGAACGCGACCGCGTCAAACAGCAAGCCAGTGAACTGATTCGCCGTGTTGAAAATGAACTTCAGAAAAATCGCCATAAGCTCAAAAAACAAGAAAAAGAGTTACTGGCGACAGACAATGCTGAAGAATTTCGCCAAAAAGGGGAATTGCTAACAACCTTCCTTCATCAAGTGCCAAACGACCAAGATCAGGTTATCCTAGACAACTACTACACCAACCAACCTATCACGATTGCGCTTGATAAGGCCTTGACTCCCAACCAGAATGCCCAACGCTATTTTAAACGGTATCAGAAACTCAAAGAAGCTGTCAAATACTTGACTGATCTGATTGAGGAAACTAAGGCAACTATTCTCTATCTGGAAAGTGTAGAAACCGTCCTCAACCAAGCTGGGCTAGAAGAAATCGCTGAAATCCGTGAAGAATTGATTCAAACAGGTTTTATACGCAGAAGACAACGGGAGAAAATCCAGAAACGCAAAAAACCAGAACAATATCTAGCAAGCGATGGCAAAACCATCATCTATGTCGGCCGCAATAACCTGCAAAATGAAGAGCTAACCTTTAAAATGGCCCGCAAGGAAGAACTTTGGTTCCATGCTAAGGATATTCCTGGAAGCCATGTTGTCATCTCAGGCAATCTTGACCCATCTGATGAAGTCAAGACAGACGCAGCAGAATTGGCCGCCTACTTCTCTCAAGGTCGCCTGTCAAATCTGGTGCAGGTAGATATGATTGAAATCAAGAAACTCAATAAACCAACTGGTGGAAAACCAGGCTTTGTCACTTACACAGGACAAAAGACTCTCCGCGTCACACCAGACCCCGAAAAAATTACATCCATGAAAAAGAGCCTGGGCAAAAACTAGCTTTAAAATCATGACCACCCGTCAAACGGGTGGTCATGATTTTGCCTGTTTTTACCTATGGTCTTACCCACGACAAAAATTATAGAGCCAAAAAACCCTAGTCACACATTTGAACTAGGTTTTTACGTTGCTTTGATTAACAAGATTACCAAATCTTTCAGAATTACATTTTCTATTTTATAGAAAAATATTAATAATAAATTATGTAAATTCAATCTAATTTCTATAAGTTTGCTCCCATTTTTTCATTTCTTCAACGATACTTCTTAGAGCAATACCTTTTTTTGTCATTTTATATTCAACCTGTGGAGGCGATGTCGGTAAAACTTTTCTTGATAAAATACCTTCTTGCTCGAAATCATGTAACCGTTGAGCTAATATTCTAGGATTAATACCTTCTACACTACGCAAAAGACTACCATAATGTATATTACCATTAATAATTTCAGATAAAATCTCAAGAGTAAATTTACCCTTTAGTAAATTCAAGACCCTTCTTGCTGGACAAATTGATTTTTTCAAAGATTGCATTTTGCTAGTCTCCATTCATTTCCTCCTTTTTTGATAGTTACTATACTTTTTTTCCCTTCTTGTTTCAGAAATAATTACATGGTAATCTAATTATATCACTTGAAAGGGGAAATTACTATGGATATTATAACTAAGTTTGACCGTATTGACGATATTCTCGATTGCGCTGATGGAAAATATTTTGGTACTGGATATACTCAAGTAAAATATTTTCAGAAAGTTAAATATATTGCTTTTGATTGATAAATGAAAATTGGTTTGATGAAATAACGGAGGAAGCTTGATGAAAAAAACAAATACAAAAGCACCAGCTTATCTACTTTTTATTCTTTCACTAGGATACATTATGGCAGTTCTAGATACAACCGGAGTGGTTCTTGCAGTGACTCATATTGAAACAGCTATGAGCGTCTCATTAGAGCAATCCATTTGGATTATTAATGCCTACACACTAGCTTTAGGGTCTTTGCTCCTACTTTCAGGAAATTTAACAACAAAATATGGTGCTAAACGAATTTTATTAATTGGAATGACAATTTTTACACTTGCCTCGTTAGGGTGCTCTTTTTCACCAAATATTGAAACATTAATTATACTTAGATTCATTCAAGGTTTCGGTGCTTCTTTGTTCATGCCAAGTTCATTAGCACTTTTATTCATTTCATACCCCGATTCTACTAAAAGAGCACGTATGTTAGGAATCTGGACAGCAATTATTTCTGTTGCAACCGGTACTGGTTCTTTTATTGGTGGACTAATAATTAACTACTTCGGATGGAGGGGTATTTTCTTAGTCAATATTCCATTTGGAATTTTGACAGTAATTTCAATATTACTTCTCGTGAAAAATAATATTGCCAATCTTAAGGCCAGAATTGACATCTTTAGTAATATATTTCTAGTTACAACTATCGGAATTCTAGTTATTTACCTTGTTGAAGGGAATCAATATGGTTATAGTAACTCAAATCTTTTATTGTTTCTTTTCCTATTTATATTATTTGCTATTAGTTTAGTAGTCCACGATAAAAAAAGTAAAGCACCTATTGTTCCCCACCAACTATTAAAAAATGCTAAGTTTATTATCTCTAATCTATTAGGTTTAGTAATTAACATTTCACTATATGGCATTGTTTTGGTGCTAGGACTCTATTTTCAAACTTATTTAAACCTTTCCTCAATGGTTTCTGGACTCCTCATTCTACCAGGAATGATTGTCTTAATTATTGGTAATTTATTTTACGCACGTGCTGTAAAACGATTTCCCGTGGGAAGCCTCGCTACTGCCTCAATTATTTTTGCCATTGTAGGAGCAGCAGGAATTTTTGGAATTGGATTCCTTTTTCATGAAATCCAACTAGACATCCTAATTCCTTTATTTTCTTTAATGAGTCTAGGTATCGGAGTGTTAACTCCAGCAACTACAACCATTCTTATGGAAGCTGCTGGTCAAGAATTATCTGGAATTGCTGGTGCAACTCTAAACGCTAACAAACAGATTGGTGGACTTTTTGGTACAACAATTATGGGGATTGTAACTACTAATTTATCCCATGATTGGAATACAGTCATCGTTGTCGCATTTTTGGTTAACGTGATAATGTATATTGCTATTTGGTTAATTGCAAGTCGTTACCTTTATAGAAAAGAATAAAACTAAACAGAACGAGGCTGGGCAAAAACTAGCTTCTAAATAAAACCACACAGTGATTCCAGTCTTGAATCCAATCAAGCTGAAAGAAATACTGTGTGGTTTTTGAATAGTGGATGTTTTAGAGGCTAGATTCTTGGCCAACTTGGTGAGATTCATGCTTATAAAGATGAATCCTATTTCTGTTGAGACAGCTTGTTTCCCTCTGACATGCACTCCTCGCACGCCAAAAACACTCTTCAATCTACCAAAAACGGGTTCAACATCGATTTTCCGTTTGGCATAGATTCGAGAGCCTTCTTCACTATGTAATGTTTGCTTAAGGAGTTCCTTAAAGTAATTCCAAGTTGGATTATAATGGATTTGTTTATGATTGCCACTATCTGTTTTAGCCAACTGTTCTAACTATGGAGTGTCTTGAACTTTATCCGCCTCATAAATCTTGAAATCACGTTGAAAGCCATACTTGTCAGTTCGACTAGAGTAGTTCTTAAAAGAATAAACTAGGCCGTCGGGCTTTATAAACTGATCCGTGTCCTCAAGATATTCCCAGTTCATTGGATTATCTGTGCTCGTCTGGTACTTTTTAGTCAATTCCTTCTGATACATGGTGTAGGGAATAAGCGGTGTTTTTTCCAATTCATCAATGATAAAACGATAATTTTCTTCGCTACCATAACCAGCATCTGCTACGATATAGTTGAATAAGTCTAGGGTTTGAATCGATTGGAGAAAGGGTTTCAGAGTGCGAGTGTCTGTTGGATTTGGAAAGATATCAAAATCAAGGACATACTGACCATTGGTAGCCGCTTGGACATTATAACCAGGTTTCAGTTGCCCATTTTGCATATGGTCTTCCTTCATTCGCATAAAAGTGGCATCATGATCCGTTTTTGAGAAAGAGTTGCGGTCTTCTAAAATTTTTCTAGCTTCTTCATAGCGCTGTTTACGAGGAAGGAAATCATCCTTTAATTGCTTACGGATTTTCTTTATCCGACGGCGTTTTTGTCTATTGGCAGACCCACCCTTTATCACTTTAGGCTCTTCTTCAATAGCTTGTTCTATTTCAACTAAGGTAGCCTCCGTTTTTTCTAGTAGCTCCTCCAATCCCTGACTGGTTTCCCGTTCTTCTTTAGATAAGGCGAGATTTACTCCTTCTTGAATCAGCTGATCATAGAGCTGGGAAATTTTCCCATTCAAGGCTGCTTCATATTTGTCAATAGCTCTTTTCCAAGTGAAAGAATAGAGATTGGCATCAGCTTCTAGTTTTGTTCCATCAATGAACAAGGCATCATCCTCAATCATTCCGTTCTCACGCATGAGTAAGGTGAAGTAAATAAAAGCAGTTTTGATTAGGTTGTTGGCATGTTTACTGGAGCGGAAGTTATTAATCGTTTTATAGCTAACATAGATATCTTGGCTCAACCATTTCATGGGAATGACTTCTTCGTTCATTTGAACGATTTTACGTCCAGAAAACACTTGACGAGCGTAAGCGAATAGGGTCATCTTCATAAGCATGGCTGGATGAAAGGCAGGGCGACCAGTGTGAGAGGTCTCTTCCAATAGAACTTGACTAGGGATACTGTCCACAAAGAGGCTAATCATTCTCGCTTCGTGACTTGATGGAATATCGTAGGCAAGATTTACTTCCAAACTTAACTGATTTGTGTTATAATCTTTATACATTGTCATGGCTTTCTAATTGTTTTGTTGTTATTTTAATTATAAACCATGACATAAGAAAACGAGCATTTCCAACTAAGGAAATGCTCGTTTTTTTGATAGTTAGAAGTGGGTTTTTGCCCAGCCTCTTTTAACTTACTATTCAGTCAAATCATATCCAACAATAGGACTAATCTTTACCACCTAGTTTCTCATTGATTTTCATCATCACACTAGCAATTTTTTCGCCCCAATAAGGGTCTGAGGCATATTCCACATTCATACCAGAAGCCTTGTTGCCAAGGAAAGTTCTACCCCTATCGATATAATTTTCCTTAATCCACTTGGTTGCACCTAAAATTCCCTTATCCACATCATCAAATGTCTTGGCAGAAAGGTATGGAGTCGTATCATAGGCTGTAATGCCAAAGAAATTATTCTTATCTTTGGCAATATTACTTCTTCCCCAGTCACTTTCTAAGGCACTATGGGCAAGGAGATAGAGGGCATTGATATGGTAATGTTCTTCAGCTTCCTTAAAGGTAGCGCCCTTATTCTCCAAGAGACTATTGTCAATATTTAACAGACTAAATACCTTATCCAATTCTTCAGCACTATAGTTTGTTGCCTCTGTCAAATCTTTGAATAGGAAGGGATTTTCAAGCTTAAAACCATCAAAATGCAGGCCATCTGCCGAATAATATTTCTTGCCTACTTCCATATCAGAAAGATGAGAAGCTACTGGGATACTAGCATACTGGCTCACATAGTGATAAAAACGGTGGCCATCACTTTCATAATAAGGGATAAAATCTTTACTAGCATCTAGTGCTTGTAAATCTTCTATTTTCATATAGCCTGACAAACCAGAAACAGTAATAGCCAGGCGCTTATCATCACTTTTTCTATCCTTGTCTAGCCAGACGACACTACCTTGCGATATATAGGACAGCTTTTCACCATCTGCATTATAAACATTGGCTGTGACAGGCACTACTTGATAGTAATCTGCATTTTCATTTGTAGTTTTTTCTCCAAGCCATTTACCATCGCTTCCAAACTGATAACCATCTACTGTCTCATTTTTCGCCATGTAGCCACCAGATTTGAAGTAGTACCAGGCTTGACTTTTAGAATCGTATAACCATTCTTTATCAGCCATTTTGCCATCAGACTTGAGGTAAAACCATGACTCTGTATCCCAAATCCATTCATTTGCTGCCATATAGCCACCAGATTTTAGATAATAATAGTGACCATTCTCGAAAATCCATTCTTTATCAGCATGATTTCCATTTTCTTTAATGTAAAACCAAGATTGGTATTGTTTGTCATATAGCCAACCTTGCTGTACTTTGGCACCACTAGCATTCACATAAGCCTGCTCAATCCACTGACTTGTTAGTAAATAACCACCAGATTTGAAATAATAGTCCTTCCCCTTGATTTGGAGCCATTCTTTCTCTGCGTGCTGTCCATCTGCTTTGATATAAAACCAAGCATCGTATTGAGAATCATAGACCCAGTCTTCTATTACCTTGGCACCTGTTGCACCAACGTAGGAAGTTCCTACCCAAGCATTTCTTTTCATCTTTCCATTTTGGTCAAGATAATAGAAAGCTCCCTTGTCTTCTACCCATTCTGACTTGGCCATATAGCCACCAGATTTGAGGTAAAAATAGTCGTCACCTTGTTTCAACCATTCATTTTCAGCATAGTTGGCATCTGCTTTTATATAAAACCAAGATTGATAATGAGCATCAAAAACCCACTCATTAGTTGCTTGACTGCCATCTGCTTTCAGATATTGTTTTCCTTGCCAAGTACCATCGCTAGCCATTGCACTCTCTGGTCTAACTAAGAAAAATAGCAGGGCTAAAAAAATAAATCTCAATTTCTTCATTAACTTTCTTCCTCTGTTCTTACTCATTTCATTATATCAAAATTCTCTATAATCAACATTACAAACTAATAAAAAATCAAGAACAGATTGATTGCAGTTTACCTCAGAGACTCTTTTACTTCCTTGCGTAGATTTTCTAGACTGCTAATGCCGTATTTATCCATGACTTTTGGTAAATTTTCGATGATATCAGGGACAGGCATAGGGATTGGTAAAGTTGGCTGTTCCAACTCCGATGGCAGATGCTCCCAGCCAGATACATTTCTAGGGCAGCTTCAGCCGAATCTACTCCTCCCATTCCAATGATAGGCAGGTCTGTTGTTTGGGCTACTTGGCGGATGAGTTTGAGGGCTACTGGAAATACTGCTGGACCAGACATTCCACCTGTTCCATTGGCCAAGATTGGTTTTCTGGTTTTGAGGTCAAAGCGCATTCCAACTAGAGTATTGATCATGGTCAATCCACTTGCTCCCGCATCTTCTGCAGCTTTTGCGACGGTTACAATATCGGTCACACTAGGGGTTAGTTTGACATAAACTGGTACATCAGAGGCTTCCACAGCTGCTTTTACCACATCATAAGCCAGATCTGGATCTTGACCAATCAAAAGTCCGTGATTACAGTGGTCAACATTGGGACAAGAAATATTAAGCTCAATAGCCTTCACATTAGCTGCCTTGGAAATACCACTGAGAAACGGCAGCATACTCTTGTTTTGAAAAACCAGCTACATTTGGCGATAATAGGAAGATTTGGATATTCTCTTTCCAGCCAAGGCAGTTTTTCAGACAAAACAGCTTCTAAACCAGGATTTTGCAAACCGATTGCATTGAGCATACCAGCAGGTGTCTCTGCCACCCTTGGAGTTGGATTGCCAAAACGTGGTTCAAGCGTTGTCGCCTTAATCATAATAGAACCTAAAAGGTCTAAATCATAGTACTTGGCATACTCTTGGCCAAAACCAAAACAGCCTGATGCTGGAATAATGGGATTTTTCAAATCCAAACCAGGTAGAGAAACTTGTAAACGATTTGTAGTCATGATTTCTCCTTATAATACAACTGTTCCTGTGCGGAAAACAGGGCCATCTTCACAGACGCGTTGGCTGACGGTTTCACTATCTGGGACTTTTAGGACACAGGCATAGCAAGCCCCCATCCCACAGGCCATACGGGATTCCAGAGATAGATAGGCTCTTGGGTGGTCATAAAAGGTTTGATTGATATACTTCATCATTCCAGGCGCCCCACATGAGTAAACAGCATCAAATTGATTGTCTAAATCCTTGATAACAACAGAAACATTTCCCTTGATGCCATAAGAACCATCATCTGTCGTTACAAAGACCTGACCATATTGGGCCAATTCCGTCTCTAAAATAACAGCAGCCTTATTAGCAAAACCGAGGACTGTCACTACTTTCACCCCACGAGAATGCAATTCCTTGGCCACCTCAAGCAAGGGTGGGACACCAATCCCCCCTCCAACGAGGAGAACCTGGCTCTGCTCATCAAGGTCAGACAAGTCAAAACCATTTCCCTGAGGCCCCATCACATCAAGAGTATCTCCCTGACTTAAGGTTGAGAAAATAGCTGTCCCAGCTCCTTCAATCCGGTAAATGAGATGACACTGCTTCTTTGCCTTATCAATAGACGAAATTGAAATAGGACGACGCAAAAGATGGGCATCATCAGGCACACGCAGATGAAGAAATTGTCCTGCCCGCATAGCATCAACCATTTCCCCTTCTAGGACTAATTCAAAGATTGCTGGCGCGATTTCCTCCTGTGCAACCACCTTCATGGTTTCCAAACGAATTGCACCCAAACGTTTCTTACATGTGGGATTCATGACTTTTCCTCCTTAAATTTTAAGGGGACCAGACAAAGAAAAGACCTTGCTAGTGCAAGGCCTCAGTTAAAATCGTACAACACAAGAGAGCACACTCAAAAAGTCTCCTCTAGAAAATTGTACTATTCTTTTATCTGACACCTTGTGAGTCTCTCTGGACTCCCCTTAAAGGTTAAATTTTTATTAGTATACTCTTTCAGCTAAAAAAAGTCAAGTAGAAAACGAACATTCTACTTGACTTCACGAGATTATTTTTCACGAATGACTTCGACCTTGTAGCCATCAGGGTCTTTGACAAAGTAATAGTTAGGTGCAGTTCCTGGTAGACCATTTGGCTCAGTTACTTCATAGCCTTTGGCACTGTGCTCTTGATGAAGAGCCTCAAGATCAGGTGTACTGAGGGCGATATGGGCAAACCCATCTCCAACCACATAAGGACCGTGATCGTAGTTATAAGTCAACTCCAACTCATAGTCGTCACCCTCAAGTCCTAGATAGACAATCGTGAAGGCATGGTCTGGAAAATCTCTGCGACGCAATTCTTTAAAACCAAAAGCATCTTGATAGAATGCAATTGATTTTTCAAGATTTTCTACTCGTAAACAAGTGTGTAGCATTTTTGAAGCCATATTTTTTTCTCCTTTATTTTTTTAAAAAGACTGGGACAATCCTGTTCCAGTCTTATCAGTTATTATTTACCAAGTTTTGCTTTAGCTGCATCTGCAAGAGCTGTGAAAGCTGCTGCATCGTTAACAGCCAAGTCAGCAAGCATTTTACGGTTAACTTCGATCTCAGCCAATTTCAAACCATGCATCAATTGTGAGTATGAAAGTCCGTTCATACGAGCTGCCGCGTTGATACGAGTGATCCACAATTTGCGGAAGTCACGTTTTTTCTGACGACGGTCACGGTATGCATAGTAGTAAGAGTTCATTACTTGTTCTTTTGCAGTACGGAACAAGATGTGTTTAGCTCCATAGTAACCTTTTGCTAATTTAAGAATACGTTTACGACGTTTGCGTGATACAACGCCACCTTTAACACGTGCCATGTTTTATTTCCTCCAAATATTTCCTAGAATTGTTTACTTACAGTCAAGCTATTATTTCAAGCGAGTAAGCATTGCTTTGATACGTTTGTAATCTCCTGAATGCACCATAGATGCTTTACGAAGATGACGACGTTGTTTCTTAGTTTTTTTCCGTGGAAACGGTGAGAAGTGTAAGCACGGAAACGTTTAAGTCCACCAGAACCTGTACGTTTGAAACGTTTAGCTGATGCGCGGTGTGTTTTTTGTTTTGGCATGATTTTTTCTCCTTTATTTAACTTTCTGACAATTATTTTTTGTCAGTCGCTGGCGCCAATTGCATGAACATTTGACGTCCATCCATTTTAGCACGTTGTTCGATGATGGCAATATCTTGAGTTGCTTCAGCAAACTCGGCTAAAACTTTTGCACCAATCTCTTTATGGGTAATCATACGACCCTTAAAGCGAATAGATACCTTAACTTTATTTCCTTTTTCAAGGAATTTGCGTGCATTGCGAAGTTTTGTATCAAAGTCACCCTTGTCAATAGTTGGACTTAGACGAACTTCTTTCACAGTAACAACACTTTGTTTTTTACGTTGTTCTTTTTGCTTCTTCTGGTACTCAAATTTGAACTTACCGTAGTCCATAATTTTTGCAACAGGCGGTTTGGCTTGGGGTTGAATCAATACTAGGTCAACATTAGCGTTATCAGCCAAAGCTTGCGCTTCACTGAGTGGCTTGATGCCTAGCTGTTCTCCTTCAAGACCAATCAAACGAACTTCACGTACACGAATCTCATCATTGATGAATAAGTCTTGCTTTGCTATGGTTTTCACCTCTTTTGTTTTATTAGAGAAAAACAATAGCGGACTCGTAAATATACAAGCCCGCACGTTATGATAGCGTTTCTTAGAAACTTTTCATCCGTAGGGCCAGGCAACTTAATGTCACAAGGCGAGAAGCTCTCACTTCTGCTTTTCTCAACTTTTATATGATACCAAGTTTTCTAGCTCTTGTCAAGATAAAAAGTTATTTTTTTGAAAAGTTTGTGTTTGTATTTTGGCTTGGTTTTCGAATCAAAAAGAGAGAATCAAGTTGATTCCCTCTCTATGTTAGTTTTTACTTATTTTTCCTATAGGAAAGCTAGAATCTATTAAAAACTTCCTTTTTCCGTAAACTTCCCCATCTTTCGATAAATAGAATCCCCACTAACAAAAGGATAATCAGGCAAGGAAGTAAGACCATCCCCATGCTCCAATTCAGATTGACATTATCAATTTGCTTAGGTAATCTTCCAGACAAAATCTCCACTGAACGCAAGTAAGTAAAGGGAATCAGATGTGCAATCCTTTGAAGAGGCTGAATTGTTTGGATGCCAAACAATAAGCCAACAATCCCAATAAGTGAAAGAAAGAGGACAGGCATTTTTTGCTTGAAAAGGTAAGCAATCAAGTACACTACTTCCACAATGACGATAAAGGCTAAGAAAGCTAATAACAAGCCAGGAAATAACACATCTTGTATCTTTCCAATAGTTACCTCTTGGTTCACTAAGCTATAAATCGGGTAGGGATAATCTAACTGTCCAAAACCACTTATCAGACTTCCCACTAGAAAAGAAAATCCGCTGATTCCGATAAACAGCACAGTTACATAGCCCACTCCAACTCCAAGGGAGGACATGGCAAATGCCACTTTTGAAAAAGGATATAATTGAGCTGTATCCAGATGATTTTGATATCTTTCTGCAAATAGTTGCGTTAGCATAAAAATAATAGCAACTACAAACAAGCTTGGGATGATAGCCTCTAAAATCCAGACAATCTGATCAATCCCGTAGGTCGGATAAACTAAATTGTGCGCTTTTATGTTCAAGGGATATAGGGCTTGGTAAGTCTTTCGTTGGCGGTCAACCGCCATTTTTAAGTCAGAACTAGCAGTCGGTTCCTTTGATAAAATTTCATAACTCTTCTCTACATCTTGCCACTGCAAATAGTAGGCTTCTTTCCAGCGTCCTTCTTTTAACAAAGCCAGAATTTCTGTCTTTTGCGTCAAAAGATTTTTTTGCGAGTCTAAATTTTCTTTAGCAAACTGGTATTCCTCCGAGCTGGTGTCAGATATTTGGGAGAGTTTCTCTTCATATTCATTGATGACTCTCTCATCTTTTACAAGACGGGTTTCCAACTCGCTCTCCAAGCTGACGGAGTTTGCAGTCCGACTATTAAAATAAAAGGTAACACCGAGTCCAGATACAAATAAAGCTAAGATAATCCAGTTTAAGCGACTTTTGAAAACTTTTTTTAATAAAAATAGACTAACATCTTTCATAAACTAAACCTCTTCTATTTGCCCCTGATGAATGGTTACTACTCTATCGCAGACATCAAGCAACTCTTCCTTATAGTGGGAACTTAAAAGAACCAGCTGTTCTTGTCTATCGATTTGTGCTAGCCTATCAAAAAACTTCTGTCGATAATACTCATCTAAGCCATTTGTAATCTCATCCATAAGCCAGCATTTCGCCTGACTGAGGAAATACATGGCAATCACCAAGCGTTGCTTCATGCCTAAGGAATACTTGCGAATGGGAAGGCTGATATAGTCAGACATTTCCCAGTAGGCAATTTCATCCCTCAAGTTCAGACCTGACTTCCAGATGTTTTTGATAAGACGAAGGTAGTCCATCCCACTTAAGTTTTCATCCAGCCATTCAATACTCTCATAATAAAACAAAGAAGGAGAGACTGCGATATTTCCGCTACTTATAGGAATTAAATTGCTAATGGCGCGAAACAGGGTCGTCTTTCCAGAGCCATTGATAGCAAGAATACCATAAATCCTACCCTTTTCAAATGTAAAATCAACATCTTGTAAGATGACTTGTCGCGTTTTTAAGGTCACATGAGTAAGCTGCAACATATCTAGCCCACCTTTTTATCACTCTTTAAGGATTAATAGCCTCCGCTGTAATGGTTTACTACCTCATAACGATCGTAGTTCCAGCCTCCGTCAACTTTATACTCAGAATAGCTATAATAACGATACCATAACAGGAAATTAATATAGTCTATATGCATGGTAATTCATACTAGACCTATAGTAGGTATTCCAATCATACCGATAACTTTTTAAGAACGGTCTATAGCAGATACACTGGACTGAAAAAAAGACCAATAGATCATAAACTAACTAATTAAAACGACTTTTTTTACTAATTTTTTTAATGGTTTTTATATCATCGACATTGAAGACGTTTTCATTATATCGTTTTTATCATTATTATGCAACAGATTTTTAGTTTATTTTACTAATATATAATATTTGTCCTTCCTATCGAACGCTTTCGATCTTCCAACTATTCCAACCTTTAAAGCGTATAGCTCCTTGCTGGTCAGTTCGGTAAACTTTGCTATTGATCGTTTCCAGTCGGGTCAAGGTTTCCTGATGGGGGAGTTTCGTTCGATTATTCTTTCCAACTGAGATGAGAGTCATCTCTGGTTTGAGTTTTTCTAGAAAGTCTGAACTTGATGATTTTTTAGAGCCATGTTGGCTAGCTTTCAATACATCCACCTCTAAGTCAGGATATTGCTTTAGAAGATCCTTCTCTCCTTTCTCCTCCAAATTTCCTGTGAAGAGAAAGTACTTATCCAAAAGTTTCCCATACAAAACCAGGGAATCTTCATGACCTCCATCTCCAATTTTCCTTGGAGATAGGACTTCTAACTGACTTCCGAAAATTGGCAAATTCTCTCCCATTGTCACACTGCGCACCTTGGTTTGAGTCGCCTGTAGTTCTGCCACAAATTCCTTCTGTTTCAAACTGCCTTTGGACACTAAAATTTCGCCTACATGGAAAGTCTTGGTCACCTCCAACAAATCTCCAACATGTTCCTTGTCCGTATTGGTCAAAATTAGCTGGTCAATCTTGGCCACTCCTCGACTTTTGAGATAGGGAATCAAGGTTCGCTGGGCATTGCTGGTCGTCGCCTTTTCTTGCCATTTTTCGATTTTCTTATCAGATTCTGCCTTGCCACCTACATCTATGAGAATGGTCTTCCCAGTTACATCCCGTAGGAAAATACTTTCGCCTTGCCCCACATCCAGCATGGTAATTTCATTTTCCAGTGGATGCTTGGTAAAGAAAAATAGACCTGTAATCAATAAGCTCAACACTGCTAGCCTTTTAATTTTTTTCCTCAAATCATAGACTAAAGCCAAGGAAATTAACAATAGGATTAAAAGCCATGCATTGGGTTGTCCAAAGACTAGAGGTCTACTTGCCACCTGTGATACCAAGCGAATAATGTCCTCCAACCATTCAAAAATAAAATTCAGCTGAATGACTGGATAGAGAAAGGAAAGGACAAATAAGATGGACAAGAGCGGTAAGAAGACCAAGTCAAATAGAAAGGAAAAGACAAAGGTCAAAAGGATAGACCAAGGTTGAAATTCCGCAAAATAGAAGGATAGAATGGGCAATATTCCCAAGGAAATGACCAGACTTTCTCTGGCAACAGACTTGAGTCTCTCCTCTTCTTTGCTGGTCATGGTCAGGATAAAAGCATAAGCACATGACAAGACTCCTCCTGCTGTCAGGAAAAAGTTGGGCATGACAATAAAGAGGACAAGCACCGTCAAGGCAAAATTATCTAAGCCCTTAACCCCATGTTGAGCCAGTAACTTTTGCAAGAGACTGCGAATGACCGAGGCTGAAAATCCTGTCAGCCCTGCATAGATAAGGTAAAAGGGATAAGTCAACCACTTCAACTTTTCTTGGGTCAAGCCCAATCGTAAGAGAAGTTTCTTAAAGCCATCCATGAAAAAACCTACCTGCATGCCTGATAAGGCAAAGAGGTGGATAATTCCTAGACTGGAATACAGCTCATTCATCTCCTCAAAATCTGTGTCCAGATGTCCCAGCAAGAGCCCTGTCATGTAGTTGCGCATAGGGTCTGGAAAGTGCGTCTTAATCCAAACCACAGCCTTTCGACGTAAGCTGGACAGGTTTTCACCTATATCCCAACTGCCAACCTTTTGAAGTGACTGGATTTTTTTGATATTGAGAGTCTGGTAAATTCCCTGAGTCTTCAGATAAGCTTGGTAGTCAAAGCCACCAAAATTTCTCTGCCCTTCTGGCTCCGAAAGCTTTCCTTCTAGTCCTATCTCATGAAGATCGGTTAAAGCTTGGAAGGCTTCTTTTTCCTCCTCAGACTGGAGTTTATAATAGACTTGAAAAATGCGTCCATCAGACTTGCCACGAAAGGATAGACTATCACCATTAACCTTAATAGTGTCGGGCAAAATCCGTACCCTTTCAACAGAATCCACCAGATTTTGACTAGCTTGACTCTGTTGCCAATTTTGAAACAGAAACCAGAATCCAAAGATTCCACAAATCACTAGAACTTTGCTAGCAGGTTTCCAAGGAAATTGGAAAAAGAGACAGACTAGCAGAAAAACAAAGCCCAACAAAGCAAGATAGGATGCAGAAAAAATGGCGTAGTAAAGCCAGAGCCATAGAAAACTCAGGTAAATTAGGGGAATGGGGAAATTCTTAATCCACTGTAACATAATCTTTTAGCTTTTCTATGGTCTTGGCACCAATGCCAGAGACTTTCTTGAGTTCATCAACCGACTTGAATTTCCCATTTGCCTCACGATGGTCGATAATATCCTGGGCTCGTTTGCCACCTAATCCCTTGACCTGTTTAAGCTCTTCCAGACTGGCCTTGTTGATATTGACCTTCTTTTCCTTGTTTGTTGAAGAAGTCGTCCCCGAAGCAGTCTGCTGACTAGCTGCTTCTTCTCCCTTAATTGGAACATAAACCAGAGCCTCATCACTAATTTTCTGAGCTAGATTAAGCGACTTGCTGTCTGCTTGCTCTGTCAAGCCACCTGCCTTCTGAACAGCGTCATTGACTCGACTACCTACAGGCAAATCATAAATCCCTGGCGATTTAACAGCCCCCTTCACATCTACTGTGATTAGGTCTTGTTCAAGGGGTTCTTCCTTTTCTTCCTTCTTCACTTCCTTTTCGGTCGATGAATCCTTGGAAACAGTTGCAACTTCTGCCTGCAAATTCGTTTCCTTGACAGGTGTTTGTGGAGCTGGTTTTAGCAGGAAAAATCCGCCGACAAGCAAGCCCAGACAAGTACAGATGACAATGATTTTATACTCTTTAATTTTCTCGATAATTGCTTCCATATTTTCTCCTCTCTTAGATTATTCGTAAGAGGAAGAAAAAACAGTTGAAAATTTCTTCTCAACTGCTTATTTATTTGCAAAATAGTCTTCCCTGGTCAAGACATAATGAACTCTTGTCACGATTCGGCCTTCTTCATGCTGATCCATACAAGCATAAGCTTCTTCGTGGGAAAAACGCATTCCTGATTTCTCCATGACCTTTCCTGACGCGGGATTATCCTTATCGTGTAAAGCAACTAACTTATTCATTCCTATCTTCTCAAAAGCTAGCTCAATTACGGCACGATTGGCTTCTGTCGTCAATCCTTGATTCCAATACTTTTTATTGATAATGTAGCCAATAGCTGCCTTCTTAAGATCAGGATCAATCTTGTGCAAATCAATGGTTCCGATAAATTTGCCATTGCTTTTGAGTTCTATTCCCCACCGTCCCAAAGGATTGGCCAAGTAGAACTGAGCAATATTATTTTTGGTTTCTTCTAAATTTTGATTGGTTGGAAAAGTGTAACGTGTATTATCCTTGTCCGAGGCATAGGCAAACATTTCTTCCGCATCATCCAAGGTTACAGATCTAAGCAATAAACGCTCTGTCTCGACTATGGGATACTGGGCTAGTTTTAAAAAGATTGATTCCATATATTTCTTCCTCTACTACAGGGTATTGAAAAAAAAACGTTTTAAAAACTCAAACTATAGTAGATTGAAAAGAGATATAAACAAATGAATCAGGAAAGTCAAAAAAATTTTTAGAAAAATTTTTTAGCAGTCACAATTCTACCTTCAATCTACTATAGATTGAGCATTGAGATAACTTTAAGTACAAAAGAACTATCCTTCAGATAGAGGTTGAGGATCCAATTCTTCACTCTCTTCTTTTTTAACTGGAGCTGGTTCATAAGCTCGGATAATCTGAGCGACAACTGGATGGCGAACCACATCCTTGGCTGAAAAATGAACAAAGTCAATCTGATGGATGTTCTTGAGCTTTTCTTGGGCATCAATCAAACCGGACTTGACGTTACGCGGAAGGTCAATCTGACTGATATCTCCATTGACAATCATCTTAGAATTAAAGCCTAAACGAGTCAAAAACATCTTCATCTGCATGATGGTCGTATTTTGCGCCTCATCGAGAATGACAAAGGCATCATCCAAGGTTCGTCCACGCATATAGGCAAGGGGCGCAATCTCGATAATTTCACGCTCCATGAGACGAGTCGTTTGGTCTTTTCCCAGAATCTGATACAAGGCATCATAAACGGGTCGAAGGTAAGGATCTACCTTCTCCTTGAGATCACCCGGAAGAAAACCTAGACTCTCTCCTGCTTCTACTGCCGGGCGTGTTAGGATAATCCGCTTAACCTGCCCACGTTTAAGGGCAGTCACTGCCAAGGTCACTGCAAGAAAGGTCTTCCCTGTCCCTGCAGGCCCAATTCCAAAGGTCACATCGTGCTGTTTAACACTGTCCACATAAAGTTTTTGACCTAGTGTTTTGACACGAATAGGCTTCCCTGTATTGTCCTTGATGATTTCTTCTTCGTAGAGGGCGACAAACTTGTCGATTTCATCGTTTTTGACCATGCTAATAGCCGTCACCACATCTGGCGTCCCAACGGTCATCCCACGATTCACCAAGACCATGAGGGCTTGAATAACCTGACGGGCTTCCTCACAGGCAGACTCTTCTCCCAAAACCTGGACAATCTCCGTACGAGCATGAATCACAACATCAAGCTCTTCTTCCATCAAACGAAGGTGGCGCTCATTGGAACCAAAAAGATGAAACAGATCATCTGGATGACTTAGTTGAATGTCAATTGAATGTTCCTTCAAATAAAGAACCTCTCTAATCCTTTTATTTCTTTTTATTATAGCAAAGGGATGGAGAAATTACTAGCCCAAACCCAGTGAATCAATGCTAGTGTTCTAAGTATTCTTGCCAGATAGCGTCAAAGTCTCCTAGGTTGAAAGAGAAACTGGCATGTTCTTCCAAAAAGCGACTCACCTCATCAAAATCATCTGTGTGTTTTGGGAAGGCTGATTCTTCAAATGCTAGGTCTGCCAAGATAGCCTTTGGACTATTACTTTTAGGATTGCGCTCAGTCATGAGCCAAGTGTAAAATGATTTTCTCATATGTCTCCCTAAATCAACTCTGTCCCAAACTGGTCTTGCTTGATTTTGCCAGCCTTCATCAAGCCACCGAGTGCCTTCTTGAACTGACCTTTAGAAATGCCAAAGGTTGCTTTGATGTCGTCTGGGGATGACTTATCATTCAAGGTCATGAAACCACCATTGCTTTCCAAGTAGGTTAAAATCATCTGGGCATCATTTTCCAACATCTCAAAGGAGCGAGGTTTGAGAGAGAGGTTCAGAGTGCGATCAACCTCGCGGAATCCAATGACACGCGCATCTAATACTTGCCCCAAACGTGGCTCTGCATAGCACTCACTAGGATGGATAAAGCCAAGCATGTTATTTTCTGGCAGGTAAACAAAAGTTCCTGACAGCTTGAGGCGGTAAACAATTGCTGGCCAATTTTGATTCTGCATGTTGTTGTAGGCAGGACGAGCCAGACGTTGGAAGTCTTCTTGATAAGCCAAGAGTCCCCAGATACGGTCTTTCTTGTCCACTTCAAGACGGATGTAGAGTTGATCACCCTTCTTAGGCCAGAGTTCCTTAAGCTCAGGGAGAATATCGAGTGACACAACGATTTCCTTGTCAGGAAGACCTGTATCTACAAAGACACCCAAGTCCTTACGAACCTCTGTCACACGACCCCAACCAAATTGATCCTGAGTGGCAGTCACTTCTAAAGTGGTCAAGCGGAGTTTGCTTCATATCCGCGTAGGCAAAACCTTTGACCGTATCACCTACCGTATGCTGACCTTCTTCCTTGGCAAGCGCATAGGTCTGGCCATCCTTTTGCACAAAGTAAAAACGGTCATTTTCATCGATGATGAGTCCAACGATAAAACTTGCAAGATTTGTATTCATATTTCCTTCTTTCGAATAAAACTCAGCCAGCAATGCCAACTGAGTTTTTCTGTTTATTTTTAGACTTCCAAAAGTTCTTTTTCTTTGTTGGCAGTCATGTCGTCGATGTGTTTGACAGCATCGTCTGTTACTTTTTGAATGTCTTTTTCAAGAGTCTTCAATTCGTCTTCAGTGATTTCTTTTGCTTTTTCTTGCTTCTTGGCTTCGTCCATAGCATCGCGACGGATATTGCGGACAGCCACTTTAGCATTTTCACCGACCTTCTTCACTTCTTTAGCAAGGTCACGACGTGTTTCTTCTGTAAGAGCAGGGATAACCAAGCGAATCACAGAACCGTCGTTAGCTGGTGTAATACCAAGATCAGAAGCGTTCAAGGCACGTTCGATGTCTTTCAATGAAGACTTGTCAAATGGTGTTACCAACAAAACACGTGCTTCTGGAATCGTAATTGAAGCAATTTGATTAAGAGGAGTTTCTACTCCATAGTATTCTACATGCACACGGTCAAGCAAGCTTGCATTGGCACGACCGGCACGGATACCACCAAATTCACGAGCAAGTGATTGGTGAGACTGGGTCATTCTCTCTTTAGCTTTTTCAATAATTGCGTTAGCCATAATCTTTCTTATTCCTTTTCTTCGATATTATTTGAAACTGTTGTTCCGATATTTTCACCAAATACGACACGTTTGATGTTGCCTGGTTGGTTCATGTTGAAGACAACCAAGTCAATGTCATTATCCATTGAGAGGGTTGAAGCAGTTGAGTCCATGATACGAAGGCCTTTGTTGATAACATCACGGTGTGTCAATTCTTCAAACTTAACGGCTGTCTTGTCTTTCTTAGGATCGGCATTGTAAACACCATCGACACCATTTTTAGCCATAAGGATAGCATCTGCTTCAATTTCAGCTGCACGAAGGGCCGCTGTTGTATCTGTTGAGAAGTAAGGTGAACCAATTCCGGCACCAAAGATAACGATACGGCCTTTTTCGAGATGACGAAGGGCACGTCCACGAACATAAGGCTCTGCCACTTGTTGCATAGCAATGGCAGTTTGCACACGCGTATCAACCCCAACTTGTTGCAATGAATCTGCCATCACAAGAGCATTCATAACGGTCCCAAGCATTCCTGTATAATCAGCCTGAACGCGGTCCATTCCTGCTTCAGCAGCAGGTTCTCCACGCCAGAGATTTCCTCCACCGATAACAAGGGCAATTTCGATACCTAAGCTATGAACTTCTTGAATCTCTTTTGCGATTGTTTGAACTGTTTGGATATCAATCCCTACGCCACGTTCACCGGCAAGGGCTTCACCTGATAACTTGATTAAAATACGTTTATACTTGGGATTCGCCATTTTCACTCTCCTTCTTTTATCCTACCTATTTTATCACAATTTTTAAGATTTTTATAGTGTCATGAACAATTCTTTCAAAAAAATTAGACAGTCAAAAATTTCTCTAAGTCAGTAAGAGCACGCTCTGCAATTTTTTCATAACGAGCCTTCTTATCACGGATACGTTCGCCTTCCAACTCCTTGATAATACCGAAATTGACATTCATTGGTTGGAAATGTTTGCTGTCCGCATGGGTGATGTAATGAGCCAAACTGCCAATCGCTGTCGTTTCTGGGAAAATAGCCTCGCTTTCTCCCTTAAAGAGACGAGCCGCGTTAATTCCCGCAACCAAGCCTGACGCTGCGGACTCAACATAGCCTTCCACACCCGTCATCTGACCAGCAAAGAAGAGATTTGGTTGTTTCTTAGAACGGTAAGTCTGTTCAAGAAGATTTGGTGAATCCATGTAAGAATTGCGGTGCATAACTCCATAACGGACAAACTCTGCATTTTCAAGACCTGGAATCATTTGGAAGACACGCTTTTGTTCTCCCCATTTGAGGTGGGTCTGGAAACCGACGATATTGTAAAGACTACCAGCAGCATTGTCCTGACGCAGCTGAACCACCGCATAAGGGGTTTTGAATTCTCCATCACGAGGTCCTGTGTAGTCGTCTGGGTATTCAAGCCCCACTGGTTTCATAGGACCATAAAGCATAGTTTTAATGCCTCGTTTAGCCATGACTTCGATTGGCATACAACCTTCAAAGTATTTTTCTTTTTCAAAAGAATTAAGCGGTGCTTCTTCTGCATTGACCAAGGCTTCATGGAAATCCATAAACTCTTGCTTGGTCATTGGAGCGTTGAGATAAGCGGCTTCTCCCTTATCATACCGAGACTTGAGATAGACCTTGCTCATATCTATAGTATTGACATCGATAATAGGGGCTGCCGCATCGTAGAAATAGAAACCATCACCATCATTAAGGGCATGAATCTTTTCAGCCAGAGCATCGCTGGTCAACGGACCAGTAGCGACAACTGTGATAACATCTGTCGGCAATTCTGTAATTTCATCACGAACCACTTCAATCAAGGGGTGGTTGGCAACTTTTTCGGTCACCATTTGGGAGAAACCATCACGGTCCACCGCAAGAGCTCCTCCTGCAGGAACACGGGTTGCTTCAGCAGATTCCAAGATAACTGAACCCAAGCGACGCATTTCTTCCTTGAGAAGACCCACTGCATTTGTCAGAGCATCTCCACGAAGAGAATTGGAACAAACCAACTCAGCAAAATTATCTGTTTTGTGCTGAGGTGTTGACTTGACACCACGCATTTCATAAAGTTTAACTGGAATACCACGTTCTGCAATTTGGTAGGCTGCTTCAGAACCTGCCAAACCAGCACCGATAACATTGATATAAGATTGAGACACGACACTAATACCTCTTTGGGAGTGTGAAGACAAGATTCACATTGAAAAAGCCAACCGAACTTTCCTAGCTTTCGAATTCTTGGCTCATGCTGAAAAAGTCCACGGGACTTTCCTCGCTCTCGAGTTTCTTGGCGCATGCTGAAAAAGTCCACAGGACTTTTTCACTCCCACAAATCTTTCTAATTTTTTCTTCTACTAGTATAACAAAAAAAGGGAAGAAGGCAAACTTCCCTGTTTAGTCATTTTCTTGATTTTCTTCCCAGTCGTGATAGGCAGCGTAGAGTTGACTCTTATTCCACTGGTAAATCTTAGCGACTTCCTTAATAGCTTGATTTTTCTTCATGCCTTGCTGGATGCGGGCTTGGATTTCTGAAAACAAGTCCTCCTCGTCCTTTTCTTCCATATCCTGACTGGCACCTTCAACGATGAGAAGGCATTCTCCCTTAAGTGGCGTTTCAGAGATGCTTTCCAGCAATTCAGAAATGGTACCTCTTTGGTATTCTTCATAGATTTTGGTCAATTCCCTAACCAAAACGACCGAGCGGTCACCATAAACTGCTAACATATTTTCCAAAGTATCTGCCACACGATGGGGAGATTCATAGAAAATCTGAGTTTCAGGATAATCTTTTTTTGAGTCAAAAAATTGCTTTTGCTGGCCTGATTTTCTGGGTAAAAAGCCGTAAAAGATATGTGGCTGTGGCGCTAAACCACTGGCAATCAAGGCAGAAATCCCTGCAGAGGCACCTGGAACAGTCACAACAGCAATATCTTCCTCAATCGCTACTTTGACCAAATCATGTCCAGGGTCTGATATGCTAGGCAGACCCGCGTCGGATACCTGAGCAATGCTTTGTCCTGCTTTCAGGAAACCAATCAAATCAGGAATCTTTTCCTTAGCATTGTGCTCATGAAAACTGATCTGCTTGGTCGAAATGTCAAAATGCTTGAGCAAAAGACCTGTATTGCGCGTGTCCTCAGCAGCAATCCAATCCACTTCCTTCAAGGTCTGGATAGCACGAAAGGTCATATCATCTAGATTGCCAATCGGCGTTGCCACTAGGTACAGCTTGCCGTAGGGAGACTGCCCCTTAAAACTTTTTTGAATCTGCATGCCTACTCCCTGTATAACAACTCGTCACAGAACATACATTCCTCGTCCTGCTCTCGACGTTGCCCATAAAAATCATTACATACGTGAAAACCATCTTTATAAATTCGACGGACACTTTCACGAACATGCTTAGCCTTGACAGGAGCGTCTGCTTCCACCTCACCCAAGCGTTCGCGCAACTTACTATTTTCCAAACGAAGAGCTGTATTTTCCTCTACCAGGCTCTTGAGATTTTTCTTGATGGCTTCAACATCGGCCAAGGTTACCAATAACTGTTGGGAAAAATCATCCAGCGCGTCAAATAATTCTTTTTTGTCCATAAAACAGCCCTTTCCTTTCTTTATCATTCATTTTTGAGTCTATATTTCTTTCAAGACCAGATATTCCATGGCATTTTGAAAGCTGACATTAGCTTGCCACATTTTTCTAGCTTCTAGCAAATCTTGTAGAATCACCCTTACTCTTGCTTGTAGTATATCTTGTCCACAGAGAACTTCAAGAATCCGTAAAACCTGATCTTGTTTTTCCTTATCATCTGCCAAGCTAGCTAGTTTGGCAACTTGCAAATAACTTTCTTTTTTATTAGCTACTAACCAAGTCAGCAGGCGTTCACTTTCATCGACCAAGGTCCAAAAGCCTGCCTGATTTGCCAACTTTTCTGCTTCAGCTCGCGATTGACTAAACTGGGCTAAAAGAGTCGCTTTTTTCTTAACCAGTCCCAGTTGTTCTAAGAGCAAGATGAGTTTTTCTTCTTGCTTTTTAAAGTGGAAAATCTGGGTCCGACTTCGGATTGTCGGTAAAATCTTTTCTTCATCGCTTGTCAAGAAGAAAATATAAACCTCACTCTGGGGTTCTTCGATGACCTTGAGCAGAGAATTGGCTGCATTAGGATGCATTTTCTCAGCTTGCTCGATAATAAAGACCTGTTGCTGGCTTTCAATCCCTGCATGAGAAAACTGACCCACCAATTCCCGAATGCGTTCTGTCTTGATGACCTGATTGACTGGCTTAATCAAGGTGACATCTGGAAACTCTTCCTGTTCAATCAGCTTACAATTTCGGCATTTCTCACATGGTAAAACGCCTACTTTATCCGTGCAAAAGAGACTTTTAGCCAAAAATTGCGCCATTTCCAAACTTCCAAAGAAACCTGAAAAGAGGTAGGCATGATTGAGCTGGTCTTGTTCTAGGATACGGACAAAGCGGTCAAACTGGGCTGGTTGCCAAGCCTTTAGTTGATCTTGTTTCATTTGGTCAAACCCATTCTGTCAAACAAGACAACCTTGGTAGTTTCCACAACCTGGTCCAAGGGGAGACTCGCATCAATCTTGACAATGCGATTTCCTTCTTTTTCCAGGAGAGAAAGGTACCCGTGACGGACTTTTTTATGCAAGTCCAACCCTTCCAAGTCCAAACGATTGACCTCACGATTGCTATTAGCAGCAATGCGAGCCAGTCCTTCTTCCACCTCGATGTCAAAATAGAATGTCAAATCGGGTTTAAGGCCGTCTGTCGCAAAGTGATTGAGCCAATCAATGGCGTCAATATCCAAGCCACGACCAAATCCCTGATAGGCAAGAGAACTATCGATGAAGCGGTCCATAATGACCAACTTGCCAGCTTCAAGGGCAGGGAGAACTTTTTCCACCAAGTGCTGTCTGCGACTGGCGATATAGAGAAGGAGTTCCGTTTTAGGATCCATCTGAGTATGACTTGGATCCAAAATTACTTCCCGAATCTTCTCCCCAATCAAGACTCCGCCAGGTTCACGGGTTGTCAGCACCTCTACCCCTTTTTCCTCTAAAATTGGGAGCAGAGCCTCTAAAACACTGGTCTTGCCTGCTCCCTCTGGTCCCTCAAGAGAGACTAAAAATCCTTTTGACATGTCTAACTCATTTCTTTTTTACTACTTCTATTCTATCAAAAAAATAGGGGTTTGTGACAATCTTTTTGTCTTCTCATTTAATACTCAATGAAAATCAAAGGGCAAACTAGGAAGCTAGTCGCAGGTTGCTCAAAACACTGTTTTGAGGTTGCAGATGGAAGCTGACGCAGTTTGAAGAGATTTTCGAAGAGTATCAACCACCATAAAAGAGGCAGTCAAAGCCACCTCTTATTTACCTAGTTCTTGTGTTCGTTTGTAGGCTTGATGAACTGCATCCATGACCGTTCCTCGAAAAGCATGCGCTTCTAGGCTTGCTACACCAGCGATAGTCGAACCGCCTGGGCTACAGACTTGGTCTTTCAATACCCCAGGATGTTGCTGACTTTCAAGGACCAATTGCCCAGCTCCTACCACAGTTTGTGCTGCCATTTTTAAAGCTATTTCTCGTGGCAATCCTGTCTGAACACCTGCATCTGCCAAGGCCTCAATAAAGAGATAGACAAAAGCCGGTCCACAGCCTGCAAGACCTGTCGCTGCGTCGATTAAGCCTTCTCCTAGTTCAACCAAGAGACCAGCCTTAGTTAAAAGTTGACAAAATAGCTCACCGTCCTCAGCCCTGCAATTAGGAGACAAGGCATAACTAATCACTCCTTGTCCGATAGAAGCAGGGGTATTTGGCATCATACGAATAATTCTGTGCTGACTTGGAATAAGACTTGCTAGTTTTTCCAAAGTCAATCCAGCTGCCATGGAAATCAAAAGAAGACTTGCTCTTTTTTCAAGGATGGTCTGGTATTGGGAAAGTAAGTCTGAGAACTGAGCAGGCTTCACTCCTAGAAAAATCACATCTGCTTCTGCAAAGATTTCTTCATTGCTGGAAGCCTGACCACCAAAGTTGGCGATGAAAGCATCCACCTTAGCTTGACTACGATTGGCAAGGAGAAGATTATCGCCCGTCTTGGCCTGCAAGACAGCCTTGGCCAAACTAGCTCCCATATTCCCCAAACCGATAAATCCAATCTTCATCTCTTACTCCCTTATCTGTCCGTCACCAGTGACCACATACTTGTAGCTGGTCAACTCTTTCAAGCCCATTGGACCACGCGCGTGCAGTTTCTGAGTAGAAATCCCCATTTCACAGCCAAGACCAAATTGACCTCCATCGGTGAAACGAGTTGAGGCATTAACATAGACAGCTGCAGAGTCCACCTGATCTGTAAAGTAAGCTGCAGCTTCAGCATTTTCCGTCACAATGGCATCCGAATGATGGGTGCTGTGGGATTCAATGTGCGCAACCGCTTCTTCTAAACTACTCACAACCTTAACCGCTAGGACATAGTCTAAAAACTCAGTGTCAAAGTCTTGGGCCTCAGCTGCTTGACCTGAAAGAAACTGGCTTGCTTTGCTATCCAAGCGGAATTGAATTGGTTCCAGTCCAGCTTCTTTTCGATCTGCAACCAGCACTTGCTCCAAGCGAGGAAGGAAGCTTGCTGCCTTGGCTTCATGAACCAGCAAAACCTCCATAGCATTGCAGACAGAAGGACGACTGGTTTTGGCATTGTTGATGATAGACAGAGCCTTATCTTCATCTGCGTCCTTATCGACACAGACATGGACAATCCCAGTTCCTGTCTCAATAACTGGCACAATAGCATTTTCGATTACGGCATTGATCAAGCCAGCTCCTCCACGAGGAATAAGAAGATCTAGATAACCCTTGGCCTTCATCATGGCATAGCTACTTTCACGGCTGGTATCTTCCACCAGCTGAATCACATCTGGGTGAATAGTAGTCGTCTCCAAGCCCTTCTTCAAGGCTGTGACAATGGCATGGGCTGTTTGATAGGCATCCTTACCACTACGAAGGACAACCGCATTTCCACTCTAAGAGCCAAAGCAGCCGCATCAGACGTCACATTTGGACGGCTTTCATAGATAATACCGATGACCCCCATAGCTACACGTTTTTTGGTGATAACCAAACCATTTTCAAGCTGACTTGTTTCTAAAATTTCACCGATTGGATCTGGTAAAGCAACCACTTCACGAATCCCAGTTGCCATTGCTTCTATACGACCTGCATCCAAATAAAGACGATCCAGCATCACATCTGAGATTTTACCCTTAGCAGCTTCCATATCAAGGGCATTGGCCACTAAAATTTCCTCAGTAGCAGCCACTAAGTGATCAGCCATGGCTAGCAAGGCTTGGTTTTTCACCTCTTTACTAGCTGTGTTGATTGATTTTTTAACAGCCTGTACCTGTTCAAATTGTTCTTGTGTACTTACCATATTTTACCTCTAAAATTCTGTAAAGAGTAGTTGGATTTCAGGAGTAATGGAAATCCAGTCGTCACGGTGAATCAAGACACCCTTGGCTTTTTGAGAACGCAACATATCCTCCAAAGCAGATGCTCCAAATTGCACGCGTCCTTTTCCAAGTGATTTTCCACTTTCCTTGTCAAATACTGTCACGATATCACCGTAAGAAAAGGCGCCTTCTGCGTCAACAACACCAGATAAGAGAAGACTCTTTCCATGTTGGGAGAGAGCTTCTGCAGCCCCTTTATCAACCCAAATAGAACCTTGACTCTGAGCATAGAAAGCCAGCCATTGTTTCTGGGTACGAAGTCCCTTCTCTTGAGCAACAAAGTAGGAACCATCCTTGGTCTCCTCAGCCGCCTCAATCATGGCATCTGACTTCAAGGATGAGCAGATATAAACAGGAACTCCTGATTCTGTCGCAATAGTCGCTGCTTTGATTTTGGTTAACATGCCCCCAGTTCCATTTGAAGAACCTGCTCCACCGGCCATATCAATAATCTCACGATTGATGGTCTCGATTCGCTCCAATCGTTTGGCTCTTGGATCTGAATTAGGATTTCCAGTATATAGACCGTCTACGTCTGTCAAGAGAACCAAAAGGTCAGCTTGAACCATGGCTGCTACCTGAGCACTAAGAGTGTCATTGTCCCCAACCTTGAGCTCATCAATAACAACACTGTCATTCTCATTGATGATAGGAATCGCCCCACGGCTAAGTAGAACTGACAAAGCTTGATGGGCATTTTTATAACGACGCTTATCCACAAAGTCATCCTGGGTCAGCAAGATTTGTGCAGAAACGATTTGGCGCAAGAGAAGATTGGTCGTGTATTCTTCCAACAAAAGGCCTTGCCCTACCGCTGCTGAAGCCTGTTTATCAGCAATCTTAGTCGGACGCTTTTTAAATCCTAAGGCTCCAAAGCCTGCAGCAATGGCACCCGACGACACCAAAATCAATTCATGACCAGCCTCGTGCAACATAGCCAACTGCTGGGTAATAGCCTTTACCTTACTACGTGATAAACTTCCATCCTCATTTGTCAGAGAAGAAGTCCCCACCTTAAAGACAATCCGTTTGTATTTCATAGTCTCACTCCGATTCTTCATATTTATCCATTATAACATGAATGGCAGGAAATAGAAAAGAGTTGATAGGAAAAAGAAGGCCCTAAAACCTTCTTTTTTACTACTGTTCTGATTCCGATTTGTTTGCACTCGTTTCAGAGCTTTGTGAAGTTGAAGAAGTCAAATCTTGACTAGTTGAAGCGCTTGTAACACCTTCATTCTGTCTAATTTCTTTATTTTCAAGATCTTTTGTCACTACTTCATTGGATTTTTTTATTTCTGAATTACTTGTGACTTTAGTTGTAACAGATTTCTCGACCGGAACATCCACTAACCAGGCACCACTTGAATCAACAGTATAGCCTTCTGGTGTCTTACTGTTCACAAGCAATTGACCATTTTCTTTCAAGAAGTACCATTTATCCTTGTCTTTAATCCAACCAACAGCTCGTGAACCATCTTCCTTGTAGAAATACCAAGCATTTGCCTTTTTAAGCCAACCTTGCTTCATAGCTCCTGAATCTTCTAGATAGTAATGATGACCAGCAACTTCTATCTCGCCTGTCTTCATGATACCAGTAGAATCCATATAGTACCAGGTTTCTTTATCTTTTACCCAGCCCGTTTTCATTTCTCCTGATTGAGCAAAGTAATACCATTGCCCCTTATATTGAAGCCAACCTGTCTTCATAGAGCCATCGTTTGATAAATAATAGGACTGACCTCCAGTATTTACCCAGCCAATTTCCATCTGATTTTCTTTGTTGAAATAATACCAGATTCCATCAATTTTCTTCCAATTTTTAGCAGAAGCACCAGAGTCTGTTAAATAGAACCAATGATTGTTCCATTTTTTCCATTGATTCTGTAACAAGATACCCGTTTGGTTAAAGTAATACCATTCACCTTCGATTTCATTCCAACCGACAGCATACTCTCCTGTAGAATCAGGTGCTTGATACCACCAATTACCATATGCACTCTTATGCCAACCAGCTTGAAAACTTGGAATCGGCTTGTAGGAAGTTGAAATGTTTACTAAACCGTCTTGTCGAATATCAAAAACTGTCGCATCATAGTCTTTGCTGGCTGCGTTAATTCTCTCAATTCCTCGTTCTTTAAGCCAATTGACATACTCACTATCAACACCATTTTTCCAAGGTAGACTATCCGAAGTTTGAACAATCAAACTCGGACTCAAATTTCTGATGAAATCCTTGGTATTTGATTTGTTGGTATCACGGTGATGGTTAAACTTCATCAAATCAACTTTTCCAATGAGAGGACCATACTTGTCTTCTGCTCCATGAACATTATCTAAGTCGCCCCCAAGGTAAATTTTCTTACCATTGACTTTTACCACGCTAATCAAGGAATTAGAATTATCATCCCAAATTTTCTTTAATTCACCTGATGAATCTGTTTCATTTTCATAATTATAGAGTTGAATATCCATGTCCCCAAACTGAAAATGAGCATCCCCTTGTGTGATATTTTGAATAACTGAAACACCTTTTTCTGCAGCAGTCTGTAAAACCTTATCATAACCGTACAGATTATCCCATAAACGTTCAGAATTAGTAATACGATTATCACTATATTTTTTAAGATAGACTCGGTCAACTGGATAGGTAGACAGTAATTCATCAACATTTCCAATATGATCACTGTGAGTATGGGTTACCAAAATAAAATCAAGTTTTTGAACACCCAATTCCTTCAAACGACGAAAGACACGGTCTGTTAGAACATGCTTATAAGACGTTTCAATTCCTTCTCTCCATGGATAACGAGAATCACTTCCATCTGGGAAATCATAATCTTCTCCTGTATCAATCATGGCAAAATGTCCATTGCTTTCAAGAATAATCGCATCACTGCCACCTTCTTGAACATTTATAAAGTGGATTTTATTTCCTGAACTTTCTTGAGCTTGAATATTCCCATGCAATGACAAACCTAAAAAAGCGCCTGCAAGTGCTAAACTAATCAATTTCTTTTTCATTCTTACTTCCTTAATTTCTCCAAAGTTTCCTTAAAAATCTCTGGGATATCTGCTGTAAATTCTAAGGTCTCACCTGTTCTCGGATGAGTAAAACCTAAAGTCTTGGCATGAAGAAATTGTCCATGCCCCTTAAGTGTCTTACGAGGACCATAGACTTCATCACCAGCGACTGGATGGCCAATATAAGCCATGTGAACACGGATTTGATGAGTGCGACCTGTCTCTAGCTGCAACTCCACTAAGCTATAATCACCAAAGCGTTCCAAGACGTGGAAACGAGTCACTGCAGGCTTGCCTTTAGCAGTCACAGCCTGTTTCTTACGGTCTTTTTCACTACGACCAATCGGAGCTTCAATCACACCACGATCATTAGGCAGATTTCCATGAACAATCGCCCAATATTTGCGGAGAGACTTTTTATCCTTGAGTTCTTGGGCAAGTGCCAAGTGCGCCTCATCGTTTTTAGCAATCATGAGAAGGCCTGACGTATCCTTATCAATACGGTGAACAATTCCTGGACGCAGAACCCCATTGATACCAGACAAGTCCTTAATATGATACATAAGGGCATTTACTAGGGTCCCACTGGTATGACCAGCACTCGGATGCACAACCATCCCCTGAGGTTTGTTAACGACGGCCACGTCCTCATCTTGGTAGATGATTTCTAGCGGAAGATTCTCAGCCACATACTCTAAGACCTCTGGCTCTGGCACATGGTAAGTGACGACATCGCCCTCTTGGACTGTGTATTTAGCTTTCTTGACTTGACCATTGACCAAGACCTGGCCTGATTTGATTTGTTCATTCGCGAGACTGCGTGATAATTCTGTCAAATCCGACAAAGCCTTATCTAAACGCAGGCCACCAGTTTCAATTTTAATTTCCATTTATTTCCTCTTTTAGCATTGCAATCAATAAAATAATCACTCCAACAGTCAGATAGCTATCTGCCACATTGAAAATTGCAAAATTGATAAAGTCCAAGTGAAACATATCCACAACAAATCCCTGACTGATCCTGTCAATAAAGTTTCCAAGACCACCTGCGATAATCAGTGTCAAACCCAAGACCATCCAGAATGAGTCCTCCATGTGTTTATGTAGATACCAAATGGCACCTACCACGACAACCAGGGTAATGACAGCGAATAACAACTGCTGATCTTGTAAGATAGAAAAGGCTGCCCCTCGATTTTGCAGGTAGGTCAAACTAACGAAATTGGGAATCCAAGAGCGCACTTCACCCAGTGGAATTTGCTGGACGATATAGGATTTGACTAACTGATCCAGCCCAATCAAAAGCAGTACAACGACTGCCACTATTCCTCTTTTTTTCATGATTTCCTCTTCTGATCAAAATATTCTTGCACGACTTCTACGAAAAGAGTTCCAGCCTGACTAAGCTCCACTTCCTCACGTTTAACATAGACCATGCGATTATCTAGGTTATCCTTGAGGCGAATAACTGTAATGCCATTGACACTATCACTATCTAAAAATCCAGAACCTGTTGCATAAGCATCTGTCCGCTCCAAAATACCATTCAAGGTAGCACGATCTGTCACATTAAACATCTGTGAGCTAGCGCTGGTATCGACAAAATTCTCTGAATAATAAAGGTACTCGTCTTTTTCTTGAGTGAAACGAACCGTTGGTAGATCTGCTAAATCCTCCATGACCAATTCCTCTTTCTGGGCTAAAGGATGCCCTTCACGAAGATAAATATGGGTATGAAAGGGAATCAATTCAATGACCTCAAGGCCTAACTTTTCAACCCGTTGCATAATACCCTTTTTATTTTGATTGTTAAGGTAGATAATCCCAATCTCACTATGTCCTTGGGCTACTTCGTCTAAGATTTGAACAGTAGTCGATTCAAAAATACGGAAATTTTTGTAATCAGGATAGCGCTCTGAAAAGGCCGTAATAGTTGGTGGCAAGAAGTCATAGTGCTGACTGGCAATGGAAAATTCATCCTTTTCTTCCTCAGGATTGGCATACTGATTTTGAAAAATATCAAATCCTTTAACCAATTCTTGCGCTTTTTCATAGAATTCCATCCCACGACGAGTCAAGAAAGTTCCTGAGCTGGTCCGACGGAAAATCTTAAAGCCCAACTCTTTTTCCAAATCACGAACAGAAATAGACAGACTCGGCTGGCTTACATACATCTTTTCAGCAGCTTCACGGAAAGTACCACTATTGGCAATGGCAACAACATAGCGTAATTGTTGAATGTTCATCTTCTACCCCCAACTTCTTTATCTTTTCATTATACCATATTTTAGAAGTTTTCCAAAAAGGAAAAAAGTCAGTAAACTTTCAAACCTAAACGAATATGCTAACATCCCAATCCAAGAATTAGAATGATGTCTTTTTTCAGTCCTTATTTTGGTTCAAACAAATAAAAACAGCAAATCTTGTTGATTTACCGTTTATAATATGATACAAGAAAAGCCTCTAACATTTTCTTTTTCCCTATAAATCAACTAGAAAAAATCTCTTCAATCCTATTGGCTATATCTGGATTTACTTCCCAGATACCAGCATAAGGTTGCTCAATATACTGTCTTTTCTTCTTAGTATATAGATAGACTACACTATCCTTTTCTTCATTCTGATGATAAAACTTGATAATGATATAATCTTTAACATTTGTCGGTTGATCATTTACACTCTCCAAAGAGGTGGATTTTGACTGTTTCTGTATCTCCTCAATCAATTTTGAAATTTCTTCTCTCTTGTTGATAGTTTTAACATCTTCAGAGAGTTTTTTCTGCAGAGAAATAACAGAGATCTTTTCAGATTCAGGAAGAATAAGTTTTTTCTTACTGACACAAGCAGATAAAACAAGAAAAGAGATTGAACAGACTATCATGGTGATCATCTTTTTCATACAGCTTCACATCCTTTCATTCTTCATACTTTTCTCTGAGATATAATTATAATATCAGACCTTAGAAATTTTTACAACATCTTAATCCCTTATAACATTCATTACTGAAAAAGTTCTAAATTCAACTATTTTTTCATTGTAAAATAAAGTGGCTGACAAGTTCGCTTCTTACATTGGTTTTTAAAATATGGGTATCAGCGTGGGTATCAAAACAAAAAAATAGGCTCTCCGAAAACTCGGAAAGCCTTATTTAATGCTACTTAGAGCGATTATTTTGCGATTGGGTAAACAGAAACTTGTTTTTTATCGCGTCCTTTACGTTCAAAGCGTACTACGCCTTCAACTTTAGCGAACAAAGTATCGTCTCCACCACGTCCAACATTTACACCTGGGTAAATGTGTGTACCACGTTGACGGTAAAGGATTGATCCACCTGTTACAGTTTGTCCGTCAGCTGCTTTAGCTCCAAGACGTTTTGCTTGTGAATCACGTCCGTTTGATGTAGAACCTCCACCTTTTTTGTGGGCGAAAAGTTGCAAGTTGTTAAGAGTCATTTTTAACATAATGTTTTCCTCCGTGTTAGTTTTCTGTGATAACTCTGGTTTGGACGAACTCAGAAGAGTTCTCCGATAAGTTTGCCATACCTAAGAAAAATGATTCAAAGAATAACTGGGTCATTTCTCTCTGGTGTGAAGGAAGATCTTTTGGAATTTCAACCATCAGATAGCCACCTTCATCTTCGTTTAATTCTAGGATTGGTTCATAGCCTGCAAATTTCTCAATTGAATTGATAAAGTTAATGGCAAGCGTAGAAACCGATGCACACACGACATCTAAGCCGTATTCGCCACTCTCGGCGTGTCCAGTAATTTCCGCACTCCTCAGCTCGCCATCTTCGGCTCTCTCAAAGACTGCCTGTATCATGTGTTCTCCTTAAAATTAAGCGTTGATTGCGTTGATGACAACTTTTGTATATGGTTGACGGTGACCTTGTTTACGGTGGCTACCTTTTTTAGGTTTGTACTTGTAAGTAACAACTTTCTTTTGTTTTTCCTTGTTTTTTTCAACAGTTCCAACTACAGTAGCTCCAGCAACAAGTGGAGTTCCGACAACAGTGTTTTTCACCACCAACAAGAACAACTTCGTTAAAAGTAACTTCTTGACCAGCTTCAACGTTCAATTTTTTTCAACGTAAACTGCTTGACCAACTTCAACTTTAACTTGTTTTCCGCCAGTTTTGATAATTGCGTATGTGCTCATTATGCACCTCCTATGATTTTTATGGGTTTCCCCGATTTTTTTGTGAAGACTCGCCTAGCATCGTGGGACGAACCACTTAAACTTGAATAATCAAGCAACGATGTTCGTGCGGTTGCACAGGAACGTGCATAGTCAACTCTTTAAGTATAGCATATCTCCTATTTTCTTACAAGTAATAATACCTAAAATGAAGCTTTTTCTTTTACTTTTTCTTGCCACGAGGCAAAAAGCATGCTGAGGTAAAAAATGCTCATCATAATAGGAACACCAAGAATGGTCTTTTCATGATAGAAAATCGTCAAATAGGCTGAAAAGACAACGCCAAGGACAAAACTACTAAGCAGGCTTACAAAGATAATCCCTTCACGTAAAAAAGGAGTGTGCTTGGTTCGGAAATAATCTCCAAAAGCCAGCATGGTCCGTTTGATATTCCCTGTCATAAAGGCATTATTGTAGGCAATACCCGAAACCTCACCAAAAGCAGTTGTCACCAAGCCCATACAAAAGGCTAATGGCGGTACTAGATATATATTATCTACAGTCTGCGGCACAAAACCAATAATGATTGATAAGATTGCCAAAGGAATCAGTGACAGAATTGGTTTTTTCACAATTCTCAATTTTTCCTTATAAACAGTTAATAAAAAGACCCCCATCATAAAAGCTAGCAAGGTCATTACTTTGGCACTGGCATCTGACACATTGTGTTGAATGAGTCCCACTGATAGAAAGACTACATTCCCAGTTTGTCCAGCAACAAGAGTATTCCCTCGCACAATAAAAGTATAGGCGTCTACATATCCTGCACAAAAAGTCAAAAAAAGCGCTAGCCTCTTAGACTGACGTGATATTTTTCTTATGGGTAATAACCTCATTTTCCCTCCCATTTCATTTACTCATCTCATTATTGTACCACTTTCTTTGAAAAAGACCTAGTAGCTTATTTGAAATTTTTTACCCTCTGTTGGATAGTCCCGTCTATCTATGTTATAATGAAAGAAGGATTTGAAATCGGAAAAGGAGTAACTATGCTTAAATTAGGTGTCATAGGAACAGGGGCTATCAGCCACCACTTCATAGAAGCTGTCCATTCCAGTGGAGAATACAAGCTGGTCGCAGTCTATTCTAGAAAACTAGAAACTGCGGCAACCTTTGCTTCTCGCTATCAGAATATCCAACTCTTTGATCAAGTAGAGGACTTCTTCAAGAGCTCCTTTGATGTGGTCTATATTGCTAGCCCAAACTCCTTGCATTTTGCTCAGGCAAAAGCTGCATTGACTGCAGGTAAGCATGTCATTCTTGAAAAGCCAGCTGTCACTCAGCCACAAGAATGGCTAGATTTGAGACATACAGCTGAGAAAAATAACTGTTTTATATTCGAAGCAGCTCGCAATTACCATGAAAAAGCTTTCACTATCATCAAAAACTTTTTAGCAGACAAACATGTGTTGGGAGCAGATCTCAACTATGCCAAGTATTCTTCCAAAATGCCTAACTTGTTGACTGGGGAGACACCAAATGTCTTCTCAGACCGTTTTGCTGGTGGAGCTCTTATGGATTTGGGGATTTATCCCCTCTACGCTGCCGTTCGTCTCTTTGGAAAAACTCAAGACGCGACCTATCAGGCTCAACAGCTAGACAATAGCATGGACCTAAATGGAGACGGTATCCTCTTCTACCCTGACTTTCAAGTTCATATCAAGGCTGGGAAAAACATCACTTCCAATCTTCCTTGCGAGATTTATACGACAGATGGAACACTGACGCTCAACACAATTGAGCATGTTCGCTCGGCTATTTTTACCGACCACCAAGGAAATCAAGTCCAGCTCCCTATCCAACAAGCTCCCCATACGATGACTGAGGAAGTCGCTGCATTTGCACAGATGATTCAGCAACCAGACCAGACACTCTACCAGACTTGGCTGGATGATGCAGGCTCTGTTCATAAGCTACTATATACTATGCGCCAGACTGCTGGCATTAGATTTGAGGCAGAAATGAAACCTAAACTACCGACTGAATGGCAAGAACTGAGCGACCAACTCGGTTTCCAAGAATTCACCCCCATTCAAACCCAACTATTTGAGCCCCTTCTTGCAGGAGAAAACCTCCTAGGAGTGAGCCCAACAGGAACTGGTAAGACCCTAGCTTACCTCCTACCAAGTCTTCTCAGACTACAAAAGAAAAAAGCCCAACAACTCTTGATTCTAGCGCCTAATACAGAACTGGCTGGACAGATTTTTGATGTATGTAAAACGTGGGCTGAAGCTATCGGCTTGACAGCTCAACTCTTCTTATCAGGTTCGAGTCAGAAACGCCAGATTGAACGCCTAAAAAAAGGACCAGAAATTCTGATTGGAACTCCTGGCCGTATCTTTGAACTAATTAAATTGAAAAAAATCAAGATGATGAATGTAGAAACCATCATCCTGGATGAATTCGACCAATTACTTGATGATTCTCAAATTCATTTTGTTGAGAAAATAACTCACTACGCACCTCGTGACCACCAACTTGTCTATATGAGTGCGACAACCAAGTTTGACCAAGAAAAGATTGCGCCTAACACACGTACCATTGATCTTTCTGACCAAAAATTGGACAACATCCAGCACTTCTACATGCAGGTAGATCAACGTCACCGAGTGGATATGCTACGAAAACTAGCTCATGTAGAGGATTTCCGTGGTCTGGTCTTCTTTAGCAGCCTATCAGACCTTGGAAACGCAGAAGAAAAACTACAGTATCGGGATATCTTGGCTGTTTCCCTCGCTAGTGATGTTAATGTCAAATTTAGAAAAGTCATCTTAGAAAAGTTTAAAGACAAGCAACTAACCCTGCTTCTTGCAACTGACCTTCTGGCTCGTGGAATTGATATCGATAGCCTAGAATGTGTTGTAAACTTTGATGTCCCGAGAGATATCGAAACCTACACACACCGTGCTGGCCGTACTGGCCGTATGGGCAAAGAAGGTTATGTTATCACTCTCGTCACTCATCCAGAAGAGCTTAAAAAACTCAAGAAATTCGCAAGTGTCCGTGAAATTATCCTAAAAAATCAAGAACTCTATATCAAATAAAGCCCAATTGCTCTATGCACATCTAGTGTATAGAGCTTTTTTATGTAAACAATTCTTCAATTTTAGTTCAATATCAGAAAAAAGAACCTTGCAATGCAAGATTCTTTTAGTGTCTGACTTAAATAATTGTTCTTCTGGGAACTAAATCGAATTAAGCTTCGATTTCTGTAACCATACCTGAACCAACAGTACGTCCACCCTCACGGATAGAGAATGTAGTACCTTGTTCTACGGCGATTGGGTGGATCAACTCAACGTCGATTGTCACGTTATCACCAGGCATTACCATTTCAGTACCTGCTGGAAGTTCGATTGAACCTGTAACGTCAGTAGTACGGAAGTAGAATTGTGGACGGTAGTTGTTGAAGAATGGAGTGTGACGTCCACCTTCTTCTTTAGTAAGGATGTAGACTTCACCTTTAAATTTAGTGTGTGGGTTGATTGAACCTGGTTTAGCAATAACTTGTCCACGTTCGATTTCATCACGTTGAACACCACGAAGAAGGACACCTACGTTATCTCCGGCAAGACCTTCGTCAAGTTGTTTACGGAACATTTCAACACCAGTAACAACTGCTTTGAGTTTCTTCTTTGATACCAACGATTTCGATTTCGTCGTTGACTTTAACGATACCACGGTCGATACGTCCTGAAGCAACTGTACCACGTCCAGTGATTGAGAATACGTCTTCGACTGGAAGAAGCAATGGTTTGTCAGTGTCACGTTCTGGTTCTGGGATGTACTCATCAACTGTGTTCATCAATTCCATAACGATGTCTTCGTATTTAGTGTCACCTTCAAGGGCTTTAAGAGCTGAACCTTGGATAACTGGAAGATCGTCACCTGGGAAGTCGTATTCTGACAATAGGTCACGGATTTCCATTTCAACCAATTCAAGCAATTCTTCGTCGTCAACCAAGTCAACTTTGTTCATGAAGACGATAAGGTGTTTAACACCAACCTGACGTGAAAGAAGGATGTGCTCACGAGTTTGTGGCATTGGTCCGTCAGTTGAAGCTACTACAAGGATAGCTCCGTCCATTTGAGCGGCACCAGTGATCATGTTTTTAACGTAGTCCGCGTGTCCTGGAGCGTCGATGTGAGCGTAGTGACGTTTTTCAGTTTCGTACTCAACGTGCGCAGTGTTGATAGTGATACCGCGTTCGCGTTCTTCTGGAGCAGCATCGATAGACGCATAGTCTTTAGGTTGGTTAACTGATGAAGGCAAGCGACGTGCCAAAACAGTTGTGATAGCTGCAGTTAGGGTAGTTTTACCGTGGTCAACGTGTCCGATAGTACCAATGTTAACGTGTGGTTTACTACGATCGTATTTTTCTTTTGCCATTTGAGTAAAAGCCTCCAATAAAATATATTTTATAGATAGACAGTAGGCAATACAGTCTAACTTTCCTTACTATTTTATCAAATTTCAGCTAAATTGCAAGTGTTTTACAAAGTTTTTATGAATTATTCTTAATCGGCTGATCTAAACGACACTTCTACTCCTATCACTTCGCTAAAGAAAAAGAAAAATCAGGAATTTCCTGACTTTTACTTAGCTAATTCTCGTTCTCGTTCTTTCATTGTTTTATGATTTTCATACAAACGTGATAAGAACTTAGAAATTTCTTTTAAGATAGAATAGGTTGGTACTGCAACAATCATACCAATAACACCATAGATATTACTTGATAACAAAAGTAATACTAAAATCGTAATTGGATGGACCTTCATCACACCACCTACGATCCGAGGGTAGAGAATATTTCCATCCACTTGTTGAATAATCAGCATATAAACAACTGCAATCAACATTCTATGAGGGTCAGTAAAGACATTGGCGATAATCATCGGAATCAAACCAATACTTGGCCCTACATAAGGAATGAGATTGGCTAACCCTGAAAAGATGGCGAAGACCAAAGCATATTTTAAACCAATAACGCTATATCCAATAAAGGCCAAGCAACCAATAATAATCGCATCAATTGCGACTCCACTAATATATCGAGCAATTGTAGCATTCAAATTCTTCAGCAGACCTGCAATATGCAACTTATCCCTCTTTAAAACAGTACGCTCAAGCATCGGCAAAAATTTGTTACCATCTAACAAAAAATAAACCAAAAACACAGGAGTCATAATAATAATCAAAACGGTACTAAAGAGAGCTGATAGGACACTACCGACACTATTGGTAACGCTATTTAGGATATTTTGTAAAATATCTACATAGGATAGGTTTAACTGTTGAATAGTCGCTTGAATATCTAAATTTTGAAAGGCTGGATAAGTAGATAAATCCACAATCAAATCTTGTAAACGACTATAGATAGTCTGGCTAGTCGCAATCAAGCTGGTCAACTGATTGACCAAAATCGGTAAGAGATAGACTATCCCAATAACAAGCCCCCAAACCAAAGCACACAAGGTTAGTAGAATACCAATAATACGATTAATTTTGAAATACTTTTGTAAAAAATTTACAATAGGATTGGTCAAATAATATAAAAAGCCACCCAATAAAAATGGAATCATGATGGTGTTCGCTACGCTTACAAAAGGCGTGATAATCGCCCCCATCTCTCTCCATAAATAAAAAATGATTGTTAATAATAAAATCTCACTGGTCCAAAAAAATAATTTATTCTTACGAAACATGAGCTACCTCCATTCATCTATTTTACCATACTTTCAAAAAAGCTTCTTTCTTCTATCATGAAACTGGGAATATTTTTTTCTTTATGTTAGAATAAACTTACTATGAAAAAAATCATTTTAACTCTCTTAAGTCTATCCGTAATTGGGTCAGCATCTACTGTTGCTGCCCAAGATTTTAATATTGCTGCTAAACATGCGATTGCTGTTGAGGCCAATACTGGTAAAATTCTCTATGAAAAAGATGCAACGCAGCCTGTCGAAATTGCTTCTATAACAAAACTACTTACCGTTTATCTGGTCTACGAAGCACTCGAAAATGGAAGTATCACACTATCCACCCCAGTAGATATTTCTGATTATCCTTATCAATTAACAACGAATTCTGAAGCCAGTAATGTTCCTATGGAGGCCCGCAATTATACTGTCGAAGAGTTACTTGAAGCAACACTGGTATCGAGTGCTAACAGCGCCGCTATTGCCCTAGCTGAGAAAATTGCTGGCTCAGAAAAAAACTTCGTTGATATGATGCGAGCAAAACTCTTGGAATGGGGAATCAATGATGCCACGGTTGTCAATACAACTGGTCTGAACAACGAGACTCTAGGGGAGAACATTTACCCAGGATCTAATAAAGATGATGAAAATAAGCTCAGTGCTTATGATGTTGCCATCGTTGCCCGTAACCTCATCAAAAAGTACCCACAAGTTTTGGAAATCACCAAAAAACCTTCTTCTACTTTTGCTGGTATGACAATCACTTCAACCAACTACATGTTAGAAGGTATGCCTGCTTACCGTGGTGGTTTTGATGGCCTTAAAACAGGAACAACAGATAAAGCTGGAGAATCTTTTGTTGGTACTACTGTCGAAAAAGGCATGAGGGTTATCACAGTTGTTTTGAATACAGATCATCAAGACAATAATCCTTACGCTCGGTTTACAGCTACATCTTCACTAATGGATTATATTTCTTCTACATTTACACTTCGTAAAATCGTGCAAAAAGGCGATGCCTATCAAGATAGCAAAGCCCCTGTACAAGATGGAAAAGAAGATACGGTAACTGCAGTAGCCCCAGAGGATATCTATCTAATTGAACGTGGTGGGAATCAATCTTCCCAATCTATTCAATTTACACCTGATTCTAAAGCAATCCCCGCACCACTTGAAGCTGGAACAGTGGTTGGCCATTTGACTTACGAAGACAAGGATTTGATTGGTCAAGGTTACATTACCACAGAACGTCCTAGTTTCGAAATGGTAGCAGAAAAGAAAGTTGAAAAAGCCTTCTTCTTAAAAGTTTGGTGGAATCAGTTTATCCGATTTATCAACGAGAAATTATAAAACATACTGAGCAAAAGATTGCTCCAAAATAGAAACAGACCAAAAAGGCTTTAAAGTCAAAAACGCATAGTATCAGGTATTAAAAAAACTTGATATTATGCGTTTTGTTGTGGTAATATTTACTTCGTTTTCTCCTAAAATTGAATTTTATTCCAGTCTTTTTTGAGATATTTTATTCATTACTTTAGGAAGACAATTACTAATTTCCGTTGGCAAGACCACATAATGTTCTTGAGCTAATTCTTGGGCTATGGCTGAATGAAGATGGGTCGCTACTGTCACACATTCGTAGAGACTGGCCCGTCGGAATTGGCCTGCAAATCCTGCAATCATCCCAGCCAGAGTATCTCCCATACCACCAGTCGCCTGATAGGGACCGCCAACCTGTAACTGGTAAAAATCAGATTGACCAACTTGCCAAATACGAGTAGTTGGACCTTTCTCTACCAAAATTGTTCCTTGAGGGAAAGAAGTCAGGGCACTAGCTGTTGCATCTTCGCTTTGATTTTCAATCGTAATTCCAGATAATTTTTCCCATTCTTTTTGGTGGGGAGTTAGGATAAGCTGGTTAGATGGAAATGACAAACTTGTTCTAGCAAGAATGGTCAGGGCACCACCATCTACAATCAAAATCTGTTTTTGGCTTAAATTAACAAAGACTTGTTTGACTAGATCTTCTCCAAAAGCATCGTCTTGTAAACCAGGCCCCAGCAAGACAACTTCTGCCTTCTCCAATTGCTCTTTTAACAATTGCTGGTCTTGAAGAGAAAAGGCCATAGCCTCAGGTAAATGACTGTGCAAAGCTGGGATATTTCCCTATCTGTTCCAACAGTCACCAATCCTGCACCGCTTTTTACAGCTGCTAAAGTAGCCATGATGATGGCACCACCATAAGGATAAGTCCCACCCAGCAACAGCAGACGACCGTAGTCCCCTTTATGACTTGTACGAGAACGTTCAATAATAACTTTTTCTAGTAGAGCTTGATCAATCACTTTCATCGTTTTTTCCTCAACTATCCTTTATCTGATTGTTTTAAAACAACTTGATAGACTTTCTTAGTCCACTCCTCTAAGTCTTCTCCAGCATAGTCAAGATAATGCACCCTATCTTGTATTTTAGTTGGAATAATATTTTCAAATTGGCTCTTATTATGAGTTGGAATAATGCAAATATACAACTCACTAAATAAATTCAACATGTCCTTAATTTTTGCAACATGGTAGCCATCAAACATATAACCTGGTGCTTGAATTAATTCTTCATACAGAAAATGAAAACTAACACCAGGAATGAACTTTTCTTGCAATTCCTCCTCAGACGGTGCCCGTCCTAACAAACGCTCCATCGCTAATCGATAACCAGAACTTGTATTTGACCACCCTAACATGACATAGTCAAAATAATCTATCGGATCCGATGCAGCATTTCGACTATCCAAAACCAACTCCTCAGCATCTCGCCCAAAAGCTTTCACAGCAGATAAGATCTGACCTATTTTAAAGATAGAAATCGCTGCATCTATAGTCGTAGTATGACTACAGTAGTCTGAAATCACTAACCTCTTATGTAGATCATAAGTCGAGGCTACTATTTTATTTGTAGGGATAAATGGTGGCAGAAAGGGATGCTGAAAGATGTAATCTAAAATCTCTTTTTTTAAACAAGAATCAGCACACTCAATACTTGTTTGACGTTTATGAAGTTTTTCGTAAGCTATAAATTTAGCAATTTTTTCTAATTCCCATTCTTGAATATTTGGATAATCAATTGGTGATAAGTAGTATATTCCATCCCATTGTAAACTATACTCCCCATTATAAATTTTTAAAATCATCTAATCACCTCACTCCATTATACAACAAAAAGGAGGCGCAGACCTCCTTTTATAAACTTATTTCTAAAATTTAATATTCATTTCTGCCATTTTAGATATAGCTATAGAAAATACACTTTCCTCAGAAAATTTTTCTCTTATTTTCTATCCAATGTTCGAAGTGCTGCTTGATAAGTTTGCTCCATCAGCATAGTAATGGTCATAGGACCAACACCTCCAGGAACTGGTGTGATGTGGCTAGCAAGTGGGGCAACTGCCTCATAGTCAACATCTCCACAGAGCTTACCATTTTCATCGCGGTTCATACCGACATCAATGACAACCGCACCTGGTTTGACAAAGTCAGCAGTCACAAACTTAGCACGACCGATTGCGACCACCAGAATATCTGCTTTAGCAGCCACCTTGGCAAGATTATGGGTGCGTGAATGGGTCAAGGTTACTGTTGCATTTTTGGCTAAAAGAAGCTGGGCCATGGGTTTTCCAACAATGTTTGAACGACCGATGACGACCGCATTTTTACCTTCTAATTCAATCCCATATTCATGAAACATTTCCATAATTCCTGCAGGTGTCGAAGGAATCATGACTGGATGACCAGACCAGAGACGCCCCATGTTTAAGGGATGGAACCCATCCACATCCTTTTCTGGATCAATAGCCAATAGAACCGCCTCTTCATCAATGTGTTTTGGTAATGGCAACTGGACCAAAATCCCATGCCAAGCTGGATCCTGATTATATTTAGCAATCAGGTCTAACAATTCCTCTTGAGTAATGGTCTCTGGAACTCGCACTACTTCGCTACGGAAACCAGCCGCAAGAGCTGACCTCTCCTTGTTACGAACGTAGACTTGGCTGGCTGGATTGTCCCCAACCAAAATCACTACCAAACCAGGCACTAGACCTGTTTCTTCCTTTAATTTTGCAGTCTTTTCAGCCAACTGCCCCTGCAATTTGGCTGCTAAAGCTTTCCCATCAATAATCTGTGTCATATCACTTCTCTTTTCTTACAAATATCTTTAATTATACCAAAAAATACAATGTAGCTCTAACACTTCTTGACTAGGTCATCCTATAGTTTCAAACTATAAGAAAAAGCTCGGGTCGAGCTTTCCATTAATCTTGTCTTGAAATTTTAAAATAGATTATAAAACCTTACTCAAGAAGTCTTTAGTCCGTTGTTCTTGAGTTTGTTCAAAAATCTGTTCTGGTGTTCCGTCTTCAACAACCACACCGTCTGCCATAAAGATGACACGGTCTGCCACCTCACGAGCAAATCCCATCTCATGCGTTACGATAACCATGGTCATTCCTGACTTGGCTAGGTCTTGCATAACAGCTAGAACTTCTCCAACCATCTCAGGGTCTAAGGCTGAAGTTGGCTCGTCAAAAAGCAAAACATCAGGTTCCATGGCCAACCCACGCGCAATAGCAATCCGTTGTTGCTGCCCACCTGACAAACTCTGTGGATAAGCATCTGCCTTATCTGGCAAACCAACTTTTTCCAAAAGTTCTTGGGCTCTCTTCTCAGCAACAGCCTTGCTCTCACCTTTGGTCTTGATAGGTGACAAGGTGATATTTTCCATCACAGTCATATTAGGAAAGAGGTTAAATTGTTGGAAAACCATCCCCATCTTCTCACGCATGGCAAACAGGTCATTCTTCTTGTCCGTAATATCGACTCCCTCAAAGATAACCTTCCCTTTAGTTGCTTCTTCCAACAAATTCATAGAGCGAAGCAAGGTAGATTTCCCGCTCCCCGAAGGACCGATGATAACGACAACTTCTCCTCTTTTAATCTCGAGGTTGATGCCCTTCAATACTTCATTCTTTCCAAAGGATTTATGTAAATTTTCAATTTTTATCAAGGTTTCTATCATTATTTTTTATCTCCTTGTCCCATACGTTTTTCAAAAGCTTTCAAGGCTACTGTCAAAATAGAGGTCATAATCAAGTAGTAAAAGGCTGCAAATAAAAGTGGTGTTAAAGGTAGATAGGTTGTTGTAGAAACTGTTGTAGCCCCATTCCACAACTCCATAACACCAATAGCTGATAAGAGGGAACTATCCTTGATAATGGTAATAAATTCGTTCCCCAATGCTGGCAAAATATTTTTGATTGCTTGTGGCAAAATCACATATCTCATAGCATTTTTAGGACGAATCCCTAGCGAATAAGCCGCTTCTAGCTGACCTTTTGGAACCGCATTAATCCCAGCACGAACAGTCTCAGAAACATAAGCACCACTGTTCATAGAGATAATCAAAATCCCTGGAATCAGACGAGAAAGGTCAACACCCAAAATCCCAACCTGAATAGTCGGAGCATTGATATGCATTAGAGCAAAAGCAATCATAATCTGAACCATCATCGGTGTCCCACGGAAAATCCAAACGTACAAGTTGGCGAGCCAAACAAGCGGTTTAAACTTTGAACGTTGCCCAAAAGCCAAGACAACACCCAAAATAGTTCCCAAAAAGACAACACAGATAGAAATGAGAACCGTCACAACAGCCCCATAGTTAAAATAAGGTAAATACTTAGGTAAAAAAGAAAAATTCATAGTCACACTGCTTTCTAAAATAGAATACTGTATGATTATAACATGCATTGAATTAAAATTCAAACTTTTTATCCGATTTATTCAAAAAAACTTTAAGCTGGTAGAATTAGCGAGAAATCTTAGTTTTTTCTAGTCAAGTTGGCCTCCTTTATGGTAAAATAGTAACGATAAGAAATGAAGGAGAATCAAAATGGAATCACATTTGGTTAGAATCATCAACCGCCTTGAAGCAATGGCAAAAGACGGCGGAAATTTAAAACGTAATTTTGAACGCGAAGGAGTTGTTGTTGCAGAAGTTGCATACAGCCACGACGAAGAAAACGGTTCAATCTTTACCCTTCGTGATGTCGAGGCTCGTGAAACTTATACGTTTGACAGTATTGACTTGATTGCAATGGAGATTTACGAACTCCTTTACTAATACAAAACAAGCTGGGATTACACCCTGCATGTCTAACCAAAATCCTTTTTGTCTCACAAATAGGATTTTTTTATTCCCTAAAATCTAAAAAATTTTCATTGTAACAACTTCTCAAAGCTGCAATCTTTTTACTTGCTTTACACCCCAATCCTGTTATAATGAGAGTATAGAAATTTGACTATTTTTGACCTTTATATAGGTCAAGCTAAAGAAAGAAATGAGGTAGATGTATGCTTTGTCAAAACTGTAAAATCAACGACTCAACAATTCATCTTTATACCAATCTCAATGGAAAACAAAAGCAAATTGACCTCTGTCAAAACTGCTATAAGATTATCAAAACAGATCCTAACAATAGCCTCTTTAAAGGTATGACAGATCTGAACAATCGTGACTTTGATCCTTTTGGTGATTTCTTCAATGACTTAAACAATTTTAGACCTTCTAACAACACTCCACCGACTCCTCCAACACAATCAGGTGGAGGTTACGGTGGAAATGGCGGTTATGGTTCTCAAAATCGTGGATCTGCTCAAACCCCGCCACCTAGCCAAGAAAAAGGCCTGCTGGAAGAATTTGGTATCAACGTAACTGAAATTGCCCGTCGTGGTGATATTGACCCCGTTATTGGACGCGACGATGAGATTATCCGTGTCATCGAAATTCTCAATCGTAGAACCAAGAATAATCCTGTCCTTATCGGTGAACCAGGTGTCGGAAAAACAGCCGTTGTCGAAGGTCTAGCTCAAAAGATCGTTGATGGTGATGTTCCACATAAACTCCAAGGAAAACAAGTCATCCGTCTGGATGTGGTTAGCCTGGTTCAAGGAACTGGGATTCGTGGGCAATTTGAAGAACGCATGCAAAAACTCATGGAAGAAATTCGCAAACGTGAGGACATCATCCTCTTTATCGATGAAATCCATGAAATTGTTGGTGCGGGTTCTGCAGGCGATGGAAATATGGATGCTGGAAATATCCTCAAACCAGCCCTTGCTCGTGGGGAACTGCAACTGGTTGGTGCAACTACCCTCAATGAATACCGTATCATTGAAAAGGATGCAGCCCTAGAGCGTCGTATGCAACCTGTTAAGGTCGATGAACCAACAGTGGAAGAAACAATCACTATCCTCAAAGGGATTCAAAAGAAATACGAAGACTACCACCATGTTCAATATACCGATGCTGCAATTGAAGCAGCTGCAACTCTTTCCAATCGCTACATCCAAGATCGCTTCTTGCCTGACAAGGCCATTGACCTCCTAGATGAAGCAGGTTCTAAGATGAACTTGACCTTGAATTTGTGGATCCTAAAGTAATCGATCAGCGCTTGATTGAGGCTGAAAATCTTAAATCTCAAGCTACACGAGAAGAAGATTTTGAGAAGGCTGCCTACTTCCGCGACCAGATTGCCAAGTATAAGGAAATGCAAAAGAAAAAGGTCACAGACCAGGATACTCCTATCATCAGTGAGAAAACCATTGAGCATATTATCGAGCAGAAAACAAACATCCCTGTAGGTGATTTAAAAGAGAAAGAACAATCTCAACTCATCCATCTAGCCGAAGATATCAAGTCTCATGTTATTGGACAGGATGATGCAGTCGATAAGATTGCCAAGGCTATTCGCCGGAATCGTGTCGGTCTCGGTACGCCAAACCGTCCAATTGGAAGCTTCCTCTTCGTCGGACCAACTGGTGTCGGTAAGACAGAACTTTCCAAACAATTAGCTATCGAACTCTTTGGTTCTGCTGATAGCATGATTCGCTTTGACATGAGCGAATACATGGAAAAACACAGCGTAGCTAAGTTGGTCGGCGCCCCTCCAGGTTATGTTGGCTACGATGAGGCTGGACAATTAACTGAAAAAATCCGTCGTAATCCCTATTCTCTTATTCTCTTGGATGAAGTAGAGAAAGCCCATCCAGATGTTATGCACATGTTCCTCCAGGTCTTGGACGATGGTCGTTTGACAGATGGACAAGGACGTACCGTTAGCTTCAAGGATGCCATCATCATCATGACTTCAAATGCAGGTACAGGTAAGGCAGAAGCCAGCGTTGGATTTGGTGCTGCTAGAGAAGGACGTACCAACTCTGTTCTCGGTGAACTCGGCAACTTCTTTAGCCCAGAGTTTATGAACCGTTTTGATGGCATTATCGAATTTAAGGCTCTCAGCAAAGATAACCTCCTTCAGATTGTCGAGCTTATGCTAGCAGACGTTAACAAACGCCTTTCTAGGAACAATATTCATTTAGATGTAACTGAAAAGGTCAAGGAAAAATTAGTTGACCTCGGTTATGATCCAAAAATGGGAGCACGCCCACTTCGTCGTACTATTCAAGACTATATTGAGGACGCAATCACTGACTACTACCTTGAAAATCCAAGTAAAAAAGACCTTAAGGCAGTTATGACCAGCAAGGGCAACATTCAAATCAAATCTGCCAAAAAAGCTGAAGTTAAAACTTCTGAAACAGAAAAATAAATTCTATAAAAAAGGAGTAGAAAATGAAATGTTTCTGCTTCTTTTTTACTAAAATAACTGTAATTTCTTGACAGCTTGCCCTTTGTCCATTATGATAATAATAACGATACTAGATAATGAGGAAAATTCAATGGCAAACCCAACTTTCGGAGAAAAAAAAGCGAATACAGACTATGTTGCACGCTATGGAGTGTATGCAGTTATCCCTGACGCTGAACAAAAACAAATAGTTTTAGTTCAAGCTCCTAATGGTGCTTGGTTCTTACCAGGTGGCGAAATTGAATCAGGTGAAAATCATCAGGAAGCCCTAAAGCGTGAATTGATTGAAGAGCTTGGTTTCACAGCTGAAATTGGTACTTATTACGGACAAGCTGACGAATATTTCTACTCTCGTCACCGTGACACCTACTACTACAATCCTGCTTACCTCTATGAAGCGACTTCTTTCAAAGAAGTGAAAAAGCCACTAGAAGACTTTAATCATATTGCCTGGTTCCCTATTGACGAGGCTATTGAAAATCTCAAACGTGGTAGCCATAAATGGGCCATTCAATCTTGGAAAAAACAGCATAAGATTGACTAAATCAAGCTACTTTATTCAAAAAGTGCTATAATAGAATTAGAAAATCGGAGGAAATGTTATGAAGCTTATCAATACGACAAACTCACACTCGCAACTTGTAAAAAGCCAGCTAGAGAGTACAGATGCAACCCTTGTTGAGGTCTATTCTGCTGGAAATACAGATGTTATTTACCCAAGCTCCGCTTCACTATGAAATCCTCATCTCAAATAAACACCGTGCTATTCGAGAAACTGAAATCGAAGCCATCCAAGATTTTTTCTTGAAACGTAAAATTGATAAGGACTCTATTGATGAGGCCAATATCAAGACACTCTACTCAGAGAAATTAATTGGAATTTCAATCCCAATCAAGTAAAGAAGTTTAGTAATACTCAATGAAAATCAGAGAGCAAACTAGGAAGCTAGCCGTAGGTTGCTCAAAGCACTGCTTTGAGGTTGTAGATAAGACTGACGAAGTCAGTCACATATATGATCCAAGATGAAGCTGACGTTGTTTGAAGAGAGTTTCGAAGAGTATAAAAACTCGATTTGAGAAAAAATCCATTAAGTCTTTCCATAATAAAACGCATAGTAGCAAGATTTTCTACATCTGCTATTATGCGTTTTTATAATTTTGAAGTCTATTGCTAATCGATGAAAAATCAAAGAGCAAACTAGAAAACTAGCCACAGATTGCTCAAAGCATCACCTGTTTTGAGGTAGGGGATAGAGAGTCTGGGCAAAAACTCAATCTCAAGAGAAAATGAAGTAAATCTCCCCACAACTATAAAAAAGATTTGATTCTGTTTCTCACACAATCAAATCTTTTTCTTTTATTAAAAACGAATCGTTTCACGTGTTTTCTCATATGAGGTAACAAAGCGGTTGGTTACACCAGGCTCTGCCACTTCCAATGCTTGAGAAATCTTGTCAAATGAAGCGTGATAATCAAATTCTTTTTCAAAAATATCTAAAGCTTCGTTAAATGCTTCTTGGATGCGTTCATCAAATGAGCGGTAGCGATTAGAATATTGCAATAGTTGCTCTGTCAAGGTTGCATACTGTACAATATTATAAGTTTCCGTCTCAAGCTCTTCCATATCCTTCGTTGCAATTTCAAGAATACGGTTAACTGATTCTATATTGACTAAGTTTTGCTCTAATTCAGCCATTAGATCTTCCGTATTATTACTTGCTGTAAAGAATAACTTCAAGAAAGTTTGTGGAATACCAGGTAGGTTCCGTTTTTCCATATACCTCTTGATTGTATGGAGACGATTAACATATACATTTGCCTTTTGACGTGCATTGATATCATCTTTCTCAATTCGTGCAAGACGCTCACTAACTGAAATCTGTTCATCTTCAATCTCTTTAAGATTTTCCTGTAAAGATTCAAGATTTTCTTCAAGAATTGAATATGCTTGAGTTGGTTCATCTTGATTTGAAGTTGCCTCAATAATAGCAGTCTCAAAGCTTTCTAATTCGGACTGTAAACGACGAACATGACTTGCATCTGACTCAGAAAGTAAATAGTTCTTACTCAAACGCTCAATGTCTTCTATCAATAAAGCATTATTTTCCTTCATGTGCTGCAGATAAGTAGGAAGTGTTGCTACTAAACCTTCTACTACTTTCTGTGCCGCAATTTCTCTTGTAAAGATATCATAAAGTGCATTAATCTCTTCTTGGATTTGAGTATTTTCATACTCTGCATTATCCAATTCTAGTTTCGCAATATTCTCATGATTTTTCTTGAGAGCTTCATAAAGCAGTTGGAAACGCGCTTCAATATCCGTTTCAGCAAAATGATAATTAGCATCTAAAAGCTTACGGTAGCCATCTTCTAAATCTTCCAGTTGATCAGGTAGGTCTTTAGATAATGTTGCTACAATTGCTGGTATACGATCAACAATATGTGTCAAAGCCAAGATATGATTTTCAGCATTATCCAAAATCACAGCAGCTTCTACTGGGTCACCTGACGAATTTAAAGTTACAAACTGAGAAAACTCTGATTGGATATTTTCCAATTGTTTTTCAATTTCAGATAAACCTTGGCCATATTCTTCAGAATGATCAGCCACTCGGTGTTGCAACTCTTCAAACAAGTCCAAGGTATGAAGAACACGTCCACTATTTTTAGACTCTTGTTTCTCCAAATCTGCCAAAGCATTGCGAATTGCCGCAATATCTTCTTCAATCAAGGTAATTTGACTCTCGATTTGGTCAATTTGATGACTGGCCTTGAAAAAACGGAATGAGTTGTTATAGCCTTCTGCCTCAAAAAGATTATTTTCGATATCGGCAAAAGAGTTAAGAGATAGGTCAACCCATTTTTGATTCCATTCGCGGAAAGTCACTTGACTTTGTCCAATCAAGTGCATGTTTTTTACTGCTTCAACTTCATCGTTTACTGGAAGATTGTACAGCTCTTCTTTTTTCTCTTCTAAAATTGCTAATTTACTTTCATTGCGTTTTCGTACGTAGATTGCGATAGCATAGGCAATTACTAAGAAAACTGCAACTGCAATTGCAAGATAAATTACTAGGCTAGCAGACATATTAAACTCCTTTTTTTACTTGAAACAATCGTAATGATTATATCATATTTTTTAGACCAAGGGAACTACTTCTCCCGATTTTTTAGACATCAAGTGTACTATAGACGGCATTTTCTTCGATAAACTCACGACGAGGCTCTACTCGATCCCCCATCAACATATCAAAGATTTTATCTGCTTCTGCAGCATCATCCACAGAAACTCTGGCCATCAAGCGATGTTCCGGATCCATGGTTGTTTCCCACAATTGGTGGTCATCCATTTCACCCAGACCTTTATAACGCTGAATGGTCGGTTTGGTACGACCTTCACTATAACGGGATAAAGCTTCTTGGGAGTTTGATTTCTTGATCTGCACCTGGCTGGATATATTCTTTAATCTCACTTCCAACCTTGACACCATAGATTGGTGGTTGGGCAATATAAACATAACCAGCTTCTAGAATTGGTTTCATATAACGATAAATCAAGGTTAAAAGAAGGGTACGAATGTGAGCTCCATCGACATCGGCATCGGTCATCAAAACGAGCTTTTGGTAACGAGCTTTTGAAACATCAAATTCTGCGCCAAATCCTGTTCCCATCGCTGTGAAAAGACTACGAATTTCTTCATTAGCAAGAATCTTATCCATACTTGCTTTTTCAACGTTCAAAATCTTACCGCGAATTGGAAGGATAGCCTGAAATTCACGGTTGCGACCAGATTTTGCTGATCCACCAGCTGAGTCTCCTTCGACGATGAAGAGTTCAGTTTCAGCAGGGTTGTTAGAAGAACAGTCTGCTAGTTTACCTGGAAGGTTGGAAATTTCCAAACCAGATTTTTTACGAGTGACTTCACGCGCACGCTTAGCAGCCACACGAGCTTTAGCAGCCAAAATTCCTTTTTCCACGATACGTTTGGCAATCTGTGGATTTTCCATGAGAAAATCGGAGAAGGCATCACTGAAGAGGCGATTGGTAATCTTAACCACTTCACTATTCCCCAGTTTGGTCTTAGTTTGTCCTTCAAACTGTGGATTTGGGTGTTTAACTGAGATAACTGCAGTTAAGCCTTCGCGGACATCTTCCCCTGTCAAGTTGTCTTCATTGTCTTTTAGCAGTTTATTCTTGCGAGCATAATCGTTGATGACACGTGTCAGTGCTGTACGGAAACCTTGTTCATGCGTTCCACCTTCATGGGTATGAATATTATTGGCGAAACTCATGACATTTTCATGGTAACCAGTTGTGTACTGCATGGCTACCTCAACTGTGATATCATCCATCTCACCGTCTGTATAGATTGGTGTATCAAAGATTACATCCTTGTTCTCGTTGATATATTCAACATAACTAGCAATCCCACCTTCATAATGGTAATGCTTGGTTTGTTCCAAACCTTCGCGCTTATCTGTGATGGAGATTTGAAGACCGCGATTTAGAAAGGCCAATTCTTGAATGCGTTTATTTAATTTATCAAAATCAAAGGTTGTTGTTTCCGTAAAGATTTCTGGGTCTGGTGTGAAGTGAACCGTTGTTCCAGTTCTATCTGTATCCCCAACCACCTCAAGGTCTGCAACAACATGACCACGACGGTATTCTTGGTAATGAATTTTACCGTTTTTGTGGACATGAACGTCTAATTGAGTGGAAAGGGCGTTAACAACTGAGGAACCCACTCCGTGAAGGCCACCTGAAACCTTGTATCCGCCACCGCCAAACTTTCCTCCAGCATGAAGGACAGTAAAGACAGTCTCAACGGCAGGTCGACCTGTTTTTTCCTGAATATCGACTGGGATACCACGCCCATCATCGACAACAGTAATCGAATCATCTGGTTCAATGAAAACTTGAATATGGCTGGCAAATCCCGCCAAGGCCTCATCAATTGAGTTATCAACAATTTCCCAGACTAGATGGTGAAGACCTTCTTTTGAGGTTGATCCGATATACATCCCTGGACGCATACGAACAGCCTCTAAGCCCTCTAAAACTTGAATTTGACTGGCATCATAATCCTGTGCCTGCAGATTTTTGATTTCTTCTGTCATCTTATTCCTTTTTCTTACATGTCTAATACTTGTCTTAAATTCACGATACTGGTAAACAAGTGGGTATCGAGTCCAGCAGCTTGACCTGCTTGGATATCAATCGACCGATCACCAATAACAAGACCAGAGCTAATCTGATACTTTTCTCTTAAATAAATCATGGACTCAGAATTTGGCTTTCTCTTAAAACCTGAGCTAGAAGTGACTACTTCTGTAAAATAGGTTGCTATAGAGGTTTTTTCTAAAATTTCCAAGACCTGATCATTTCGATGAGAAACCAAAAAATGACGGCCACCTTGATTTGAGATATCTTTCAATAAATCAGAAACTCCATCAAATAAAATCGGATGTTCTAGCTCTCTGGCTTCATTTTCCTTGTACTTTTCTAAAAAATTCTCTAAGTTGGGAGCGAATGTCTCAATCGCAAAATCAGTAGAAACCTTTAAAGCCTGATATACACTGTCATGGTCTTGTGTGATGCCATACAATGCCAATGTTTCAACAAATGCAGCTGTTGAAGTTTCGTAATTATCTAGTAAAGTTCCACCTAAATCCCAGATGTAATCGTGATATTTCATACCCTTCATTATAGCATTTTTTTATGAAAAAAGCGATGATTTCCCTGAGTTTTCCACATAAAAAAACGAGAGGTTAACTCCCGTTTTACTGATTGTTACCAAAGACATCTCGATAGAGCATTCCTGTTCGTAAAGTCTCTGCGTCTCCTCCTAATTGCTCCACCAATTCGTAGGCAAAGGCAAGGGCTGTTGAGGGGCCTCGACTAGTTGTCAAATGACCATCTACCACTACTGTTTCCTTGACGTATTGACCATCAAGAATTTGCTCTTGAACGCCGTCATAGCAAGTAAACTTCTTGTTTTTCAATACTCCTGCTTGATTGAGGGCAATTGGCGCTGCACAAATGGCCGCCAGTTTCTTCCCTTCTTGTTCAAAATTTTGCAATTCTTGAATCAAGGCCTGATTGTCACGCAAATGTGCAGAACCAGGCATGCCACCAGGAAGAACAACCATATCATAGTCTGATAAATCACCATCAAAAACACGATCTGCACTTACTTGGATTGCGTGCGAACCTGTCACTTGCTCTTCAAATCCTACCATATCACAAGTAATATTAGCACGACGCAAAACATCCACAACTGTCAAAGCTTCAATTTCTTCAAAGCCCTGAGCTAACATAACTGCTACTTTAACCATGATTTTCTCCTTACTTGATTCTTTTTAATACAACTTTTTTCCGTTTGAATCGGACTTTTCCACTCTTTTCTTCAGCTAGATTGGTTTGATAACTCATCGATAAAAGCAAGCCAACACCGATCAAATTACTGATAATAGCCGATCCTCCTTGCGAAATAAAAGGCAAGGGAATACCCGTCAAAGGAAGTAAGCCAGTAACAGCACCGATATTCTCAAAGATGTGAAAGAGCAACATCATAATCAAACCTGTGGAAATATAGGTGTAGAACTGGTTATTTGATTTAAGAGTAATCTTCAACATACGGTAAATCAACATGAGATAAAGGGCGATAACAAGGACAGAACCAATAAAGCCAAAATCTTCTGCAATGACCGTGAAAATCATATCCGACTCTCGAACTGGAATAAGCAGATTAGAAGCATTAAACCCCTGACCAAATAAGCCACCGCTCCCAATGGCGATTTGCCCTTGAGCCTGCTGGTAAGTGGTTGTTTGGGCAAAGTCAAACGGATTGAGCCAAGCCAAAAATACGATTGATTTGGTAGGTCGGCATCCCCAATTGATGGAGAAAAAGCCCGGCCACCCTTACTAATAAAAATGGCTAAGAATCCAGCAACTCCTGATACAGCAGTCACAAATACTGGGATAATAATTTTTCCAAGAAACCCCCGATAATAAAAACGATTCCTGAGAAAAATGGCTACAAAAAAACCAAAGCCGTCCCCAAGTCACTTTGAAGTGCCAAAAGAACTAGGACTGGAATGGTAAAGACAATCATCCAAAAAAATTAATAAAAAGTCCAGCGGAACTGTGCGTCTCCATTCCTTATGTTTCTTTGTAAATTGAACAATCACACGAGCCAACATGAGAATATAGGATATCTTCATAAATTCTGACGGTTGGAATAGGGTAATTCCATTTATTGATACCCAGTTTTTGGCACCCGTTGATGCAACTAGGCTTGGATTATAAAAGACGATAGGCAAGACCATGAGTCCCAAGCCTAAAATATACAGAAAGGGGGTCACTTTCCAAAGAAATTCTGTATTAAAGAGCATGACCACAAAACCAATCACAAGCCCCAAGGCAATCCAAGCGACCTGTTGCCCTAAAATGGGCAGAATATTGTTTGGATAATCATGACTAACGGCTATATAGATAGCCACCACGCCAATAACCAGTAGAAAAAATACTGGCAATAGCAAACTATAATCGACTCTAGAGTCGAGAGAACGTTTCATATACACTAACCTTATACTTTCATACAATACTATTTATCAAAGTTCATTTAAAAATCTATCAATAGCCTCATTAACTTCAGATTGAGCGATCGTTGTAACGCTCGCTTCTTTTGCTAGAGATGCTACTATTTGTTTGCCATATCTCTTTCCGACAATTCTCCTATCCAAAATGAGAGTTAAGGAACGTTGGTGTTCGCGTCTCATACTTCTTCCCAAAGCCTGTTTTAAACGAATAATAGCCATCGGCAATTGATAATCATAAAAGGCATTTTTTCCTTCTTGATTCAGTTCTTGATTAATCTTTTTAGTCAAGGGCTCTTGGGGATTTTGGAAAGGAAGCCTTGGTACAACTTGAATCACAAAAGGATGGCTTGAAAAATCAACTCCCTCCCAGAAACTTGCTGCACCAAGCAAGATTTGTTGTTCACCTTTTTCAAAGCGTTTCTTAAGCTGATGAACATCCCCATTTTTATACTGGGCCAAGTGGCTAACTGGAAGTAAATCCGATACTGCTAGAAGCATGTCTTTAGAAGTAAAGAGAACTAAAATCGGTTGTTGGAAAGCTTGAACATCCATCAGCAAATCAGCTACCTCTTTGGCATAGACTTCTAAGGAAGTTTCTGTCACCAGAGGGAAATCTTTGACCAAGACCACTTCTTGGTCCTGTTTTCTACGAGCTTCAATCTTGACAAATTTGGCTTCAGGATAGCCTAAAAGGTCGGCCAAAGAAACTCTCTGACTAATCTCAAGAGTAGCCGATACTCCCAAGACTTGGCAACTCTCAGGAACTAAGGAGGACAGAAGAATACGGCCTGATTTCGTAGAAGAAATCTGAATTTTCTTTTGACTCGTTTCAGTTGCTTCGAGCCAGTAATCACCTTCAGCTGTAAAATAGCGAACCAGCTCCTCAAAGCCTTCTACTTCTAATTCTGAAAAATACTGGTGGAGATTGGCCAGAGAATCTAAGATATTTTTCTTAGATTTTCCAGACTGAAATTGTTCTATCAAGTAGAGGCACTCAAAGCGAATACTTTCTAGTATTCGTTGTTGGACTTTATTTTGCTCCTCCAGTAAAGCCTTATCAAGCAAATCGATAATAGACTGGATATCGTGTGTCTCTTGAAGCAGATTTTCTAGAGCCAATAAAACTTTTTGGACTTCATCAATAATCAATAAACGGTCACTGACAAATTCAGGATTATCTTCAAGTCTGGTTACAAGATAGGCGTGATTGGTCACTAAAAGCTTGCAGGTTTGTGCCCTTTCTTGACTGCATTTCCAGAAATCTTCCGTCACAAATAAGCTTTGAGATGATAAATTCCCATCATGACGAAGGTCTGCGAGAAAATGTTGGTAACGATAGAGTTGCCCGATTTCATCCAAATCTCCTGTCTCTGTCTCAGTCAACCAAACCAAGAGTTGCATTTTAAAGCGCCTAAATAAGCGATTTTCATCATTTTCCTGCAAGGAACGATAAAAGGAATCCAGCTTCAAATAATTTTGAGGCCCCTTTAAACTATGAATATCTATATGGAACACTTCCTCAAGACGTTTACCTTCTTCTTCCATGATTTGATTTTGAAGAATCTTTGTCGGAACACTAAGGACAATTTGACGCTCTTTCATTTGAGATAAAGCGGGTAAGAGATAGCCATAAGTTTTCCCAATCCCAGTCGGCGCTTGAATTAGTGAGACAGGCTCATCTTTCAATAGCAAGCCAACCTCTTTAGCAAAATTTTCTTGCTCCTCCCTCACTTCAAGATTCAACAGAGAAATATTTAGAAAAGTCTTGAGATAGCTTTCGTGACTTCAGGGGAGCTGCAGGTTTCTTGAAATACAGTCCTTGAACTTCGACCAAGTCTGGAGAACTCAGGATAGATTGGTTTCGATAAATTTCTTCAATAACCAGATAGGACTCATATAAGAGAGCGTCAGCCATTTCCAGCAAGCGTTCCAAGAGACCTTTAGGGAGCTGGGCTATCTTTTCTCGAAGAAAAAGGAGTAATTCCGCTGTAGCTTGGGCATCTGAAAGGGCTGTGTGGGCGTGCTTTAGAGGAATTCCTAATTCTCGACACAATATCGGCAAACTATATTTTTCCATTTCTGGGAAAAAAACCTGGGCCAATTCCACCGTATCAACACGAGGATTTCTTAGCTCATAACCTTCAAAAAATAAATTTTCCGCCAAGAGATTAGCATCAAACTGAACATTATGGGCTACAAAAATCCCATCCTCCACCAAGTCAAAGATTTTTCTAGCAACTTGCGAAAAATCAGGTGCTTGCGCCAGACGTTGGTCAGTTAGCCCTGTCAATTCTTTAATATGAGCATCCAGAGGTTCGTGTGGATTGACATCCGTCGAATAGTGATCGACGATTTTTCCGTCCTCAATCACGACAATTCCCACTTGGATAATTTTAGCCTTACTACCTGTGCTAGTTGCCTCTAAATCAACCACAACATAGCGATTACCAATCGTTTTCATTATAAAAAATTATACCAAAAAAAGGGCCATTTGGCACCTGCAAACATGGGATAATTTTCAAACATAAGAAGGTCACTTTTCTTAAAAATCTCAGTAAGCCGAGCATCCTAGCCTGCTGATTTTTGAAAATGGTGAGGAAACAAGAAAAATTGAGAGAAGAAATTTTAAATCTTCCTTCTCTCAATGAATCATTTACTTTATTTAACCATATCAGGATCGTAGTCATAGAATCCTGTATCAAGGAATCGGTTTTTAGGGTGAAGTTTACGAACTTCTTCATCCAGAAAGAAGGCTTGGTCATGGCTAAAGTTTCCCTCTTGAATCAAGCTACGCGCTTGGATAAAGAGTTTTGCAATCTCAACAAAGTTCTGACCAGGAGTGTAGAGCCCTTCTAATTTCCAGTGAGTGAAACCATACTCCACCAATTCTGTCAATTTAGTCATCAAATCAAGGTCATTGTTGGCAAAAATGTGGGTACCATGATTATCTTCAAAAATGGAATAATGGCTCTCAGGGTCACTTGGTTCAGCCAAGAAAAGGTCACGCTTGCGAGTCTTTTCATCATCGATATGCGTAAAGTTATAATAGTTTTGCAAGAGCGGACGCTTAGAATGATGGATGACACTAGCTCCGTAAACCAAAACTTCAGCAGGAATTTCCAAAATCTCTGGCATTTTGAAGAGTTCAGCAGATGGAATTTCACGCGCCAAAACAGCCTCAGAAGCACCAGCTTTTTGTCCCCAGAAGTTAATCTGACGACTACTTGTCACCATAGTTGAAGCATCATAGATGGTCTTAAATGAATAGCCATCACGATTGACAACGTAAAAGACACCTGCATCCCCAATCGTAATGTAGTCTGTCTTAATTTCTTCCAAAAAGTCTAAGAAAGGCTTGATACGGTCCATCATGTCTTGGTGCATAAGGGCATTGACTGCAACGATCAATTCCTTACCAGCATCATGAACCAACTTAGCGATTTCACACAATTGGTCATAACTAAAGGTCGTTGGCAGACGAAGGCCAAAATCTTTCTCACCGACATAAATACGATCTACGCCAGCTTCGAGCAGTTGTTTAACTTGTTCAATACTTTCAGCAGTTGCTGTAATAATAATCTTTTCCATAAGAAAAATTATACCACATTTCTATCAAATCAGCCAAGACTTATCAGAGTTTTACAACTAGGAATTATTTCGGGGTAACTTCTCAAAGTAACTTCCACTTGCCTGACCAAAGTGGGATTTAGTCTAATACTCTTCAAACCACGTCAGCTTTATCTGCAACCTCAAAGCGGTGCTTTGAGCAACCTGAGGATAGCTTCCTAGTTTGCTCTTTGTTTTGCATTGAGTATAAAACAGATTTTTATAAGAATAACTAGATAAAAGGCAAAGCCCGAAGTATGAGAGAGCTCGCCAGTAACAATTTACTTTGTACACTATCCATAAATAGCAAACATCTCAAGCTCCATTAATCTTCAAAACATCATGGATAAAATCTAGTCCAAAATTTAAGCAATTGATGCTGTAGGATTTATACATTGTTATAAATTTCTAGTCGTTTTGTTTTTATGATAAGAAAAATGGCATAAAAACGAGTATCTCCATCTACGGAAATGCTCGTTTTTTTGCTAGTTAGAAGTGATTTTTTGCTCAGCCTCATTTCTTTTTATAAAATTTATCAAGCAAGCGACCAATTATCTCATCTTTTTTCTATTTCTGTCAATATGCGTGACAGGTAGTAATGATAGCCAAAAATAGCAAGACCAAGCAAGAGGATAAGAACTCCTACTCCCAAGCTGATGGCAAGGACAGGGGCGAGAGACTGAACCAAGAACAAACTTGCTATGACTAAAATCATTAAGATAACACTATAAATTAAGAGTAAAACTATTTTGACTATGCCATTTGAACGATTCACCAAGTCCGTAATGCTAGTCCAATTGGTTGACAGATTTTTCACATCCTTAAAATAATGGTGACAAGAAAGGATGACACTGGCAAGGATCCATGCCACAAGAAGATAAATCATCGAAAGGATGGGCAATCCTAAATAAAGGGAAAGACCAAGTAAAGTCAAGATAGGTAAAGGATTGAACAGCAAATATAATCCAAAATTTCAGTTTCACATAACGAGCAAAGTCAAAGGGTAAACTCTTCAGAAAATCAAAATTTTCCCTCTCCAAGGACAAGGCAATTGAAGGCAGGCTGGTGATATTGTTATTGACAACTGCTATAAAGAGAGCTATAAAAAACAAGGGTAACCAGTATGGAGGATGAATGTCTGGAACTATCTGAGAATCTCGGATTTTGGAAATCAGACCAATCATCATGAGATAAGGAAGGAAAGCGCTTGTAAAAAGCACTGTAACCACGCCAGTTCCCTGTCCCAAGAGAGAGAGGTTGTAGTGCAAAACCATGCGGAAAAATCCCTTTTTAGTAGTTGAAATTCTCTCCTTGCTGCGACGTTCTTTTTTGATTTTCTCCTCACTATTAAGCAGGATAACGTCATAAAAACGAGGAAGGACCTTCTTTTTGGTCAGATAAAGCAGGAAGAGAGTTAGTCCTATCCAAACGAGCAGCCCCACTAAGGCTTCTGTCGAAAAAGGAGCCACTGCTATTTTGTAAAAGATATGAAGAGGATAAAGGAGAAATGGAATGTCTCTAACTTTGTCAACAATACTTCCAAAAGTCGACTGTAGAAAGAGGACAAATATTAAAGGTATGAGAACCCCTATTCCAATCATCACATTCGAAAAAATAGACTGATACTTTCTGAAGACCCTAGTCTGAGCCAAGAAATGTACTGCCACTACCATCACTAAAGTAACAGAGACAAATAATAAGGCCAAGGACAGCAACATCAAAGGCAAGCCCAGCCAAAGAGAAGGAGCTAGCCTAATATAGAGGACTAGAAAATAAGCTAGGATTGGTACAATTCCAGCTAGAGCTGGCAAGAGAACAGACAGTCCTTTAGCAATTATAATCTCTGATTCTTTAAAGGCATAGGGCCTATACGATACCAAATCCTTACTCTCATAAAAGACATTGTAAAATGCAGTGAAAGAAGTTGAAAAGGCAAGCACCAGTAAAATAGCAACCATGCTACTAAAAAAACTTGGTATTTCCTCAAAAGGAAAACGAAAGGCTATATTTATAAACATGATGAGCATCAAGAGACTGGAAAAAATGTAAGAACTTAGGACTCTAGCGGAAACATTTACTTTTTTTCCAGGATTTTTAGCTTGCTTCTTTCGTAGGTTAGCCAGATTAGCTTCTTGAGATGAATAGAGGATATTGATATCAACTAATTTTTTAATGACCTTGAGACGCATCTGAAACCTCCTCTTTTCTACCAGCAAGACTAAGGTAGATACTTTCCAAAGACTGGTCTGGGTGGTCTTTTCTCAAGTCCTCTACACTACCACAATAAATCAAATGCCCCTTTTTCAAAATGGCAATCCGATCACAGACTTGCTCGGCCACCTCTAGGACATGAGTTGAAAACAAGACCGTCTTGCCTTTTTGTGCATGTTCCTTCATCATCTGCTTCAAATCAAAGGCAGCCTGGGGATCCAAACCAGTCAAGGGTTCGTCCAAAACCCAAATATCAGGATCAGACAAGAGTGCCCCGATGACAAAGACTTTCTGACGCATTCCGTGAGAAAGGGTTTCAATAACCTGATAGCGGTTTTCAGCAAAATCAAAAACACTCAATAGCCTAGCTAGACTAGCCTCCAAGTCAGAGCTAGTCAGATCATAGGATGAGGCGATCAATTCCCAAAATTCATTGGCCGTTAAACGTAAAAATAAGTCAGGCGAGTCTGCTACGTAGCCAATTTTTCGTTTGATAGCCAAGCGATTTTCCGATAAATCTAAACCATCTACCAAAATACGACCACTGCTGGGCGAAATGATACTGACTAGGGATTTTATAGTGGTCGATTTTCCAGCCCCATTATGGCCAATCAAGCCCATAATCTCCCCATTTTCAATCTGCAAATTGAGATTGCTCAAAGCCTCTTTATCACCATACAACTTACTAACATTTTGAAATTCAATCATGGGATGACTCCTATCTTTATCTATATTACATACTATTATACTAGCACTTTGATACAAAAAAATCAATACTTTATTTTAAGTAGTTAAAATAGTTTCCTTCTATTTTATGCAAACGTTGGCGCTAACCAATACTTTATGATAGAATAAAGAACAAGATTGACAAGTAAGAGGAAACATCATGCAAAATCAAACACTCATGCAATACTTTGAATGGTATCTGCCCCACGACGGACAGCACTGGACGCGTCTGGCTGAAGATGCTCAACACCTAGCTGATCTCGGTATCAGTCATGTCTGGATGCCACCAGCTTTTAAGGCTACCAACGAAAAAGATGTTGGCTATGGGGTCTATGACTTATTCGACCTAGGAGAGTTTAACCAAAAAGGGACTGTTCGCACTAAGTATGGCTTCAAAGAAAACTATCTTCAAGCCATTCAAGCCCTAAAAGCACAGGGAATCCAGCCTATGGCCGATGTGGTACTCAACCACAAGGCTGCGGCCGATCACATGGAAGCCTTTCAAGTCATCGAAGTGGACCCTGAAGATCGTACAGTCGAACTCGGAGAACCCTTCACCATCAACGGCTGGACTAGCTTACCTTCGATGGTCGCCAAGATACCTACAATGACTTCCACTGGCACTGGTACCACTTCACCGGTACTGACTATGATGCAAAACGCCGTAAGTCTGGGATTTATCTGATCCAAGGTGACAACAAGGGCTGGGCAAATGAGGAATTAGTCGATAACGAAAACGGAAACTACGACTACCTCATGTATGCCGATCTAGACTTTAAGCATCCTGAAGTCATCCAAAATATCTATGATTGGGCTGACTGGTTCATGGAGACGACTGGTGTAGCTGGTTTCCGCTTGGATGCCGTTAAACACATCGACTCTTTCTTTATGAGCAATTTCATTCGTGATATGAAGGAAAAATACGGTGAGGATTTCTATGTTTTCGGTGAATTTTGGAACCCAGACAAGGAAGCCAATCTGGACTATCTTGAAAAAACGGAAGAACGCTTTGACCTTGTCGATGTTCGTCTCCACCAGAATCTCTTTGATGCTAGTCGAGCAGGTTCCAACTATGACCTTCGTGGCATTTTCACAGATAGCTTGGTTGAACTCAAGCCTTACAAGGCTGTGACTTTTGTCGACAACCACGATACACAACGAGGTCAAGCTCTTGAGTCTACCGTTGAAGAATGGTTCAAACCAGCAGCCTATGCCCTCATTCTGTTACGCCAAAATGGCCTTCCATGTGTCTTTTACGGCGACTACTATGGGATTTCAGGGCAATATGCTCAACAAGATTTCAAAGAAGTCCTTGACCGCCTCCTAGCCATCCGAAAAGATTTGTCCTATGGAGAACAAAATGACTACTTTGATGACCCTAACTGTATCGGTTGGGTACGTTCAGGTGCTGAAAATCAATCCCCAATCGCAGTCTTGATTTCAAATGACCAAGAAAACAGCAAGTCTATGTTTGTCGGCCAAGAATGGGCTAACCAAACTTTCATAGACTTACTTGGAAATAACCAAAGTCAGGTTACAATTGATGAGGAAGGTTATGGACAATTCCCAGTCTCAGCTGCTTCGGTAAGTGTCTGGGCAGCCAATACTATCTAATAGCTCATAATAACCAAGCCAGGTCCAAACGGATTTGGCTTTTTTGTAGTCATAAAAAGACCTACCCAAATGGATAGATCTTTACTTGATTACAATTTACCTGCTACGGCATCCAACAATTCTTGGATTTTTAGCTTGGTTGCTTCCTCCTGCCATGGCTTGTTGGAAACCTAGTTTGAATAATAATGGAATCAAATATAACTCAATTGTTCTATACCATATACTTAAAGCAAGATAAATTTTTCTTTTCATAGAATACTCTTAACAATATCTTTTCAACTCTTAATTTTTAAAATAATCAAAAATTAATAATCGAGGTTTTAGAATTTACCTGCTACCGCATCCAGAGTTCTTGGATCTTAGCTTGTGTTGTTTCCTCCCTCATAGCCATGTCTGGTTTACCACCACCACGTCCATCGACGATTGGTGCCAATTCTTTGACAAGGTTTCCTGCATGAAGGTCTTTCTGTCTTGCTTGCTACAAGGACATTGACTTTGTCACCAATAGCAGCAACTAGGACAAGAAGATCAGAGTAGTCTTTTTGTTTCCAGTTATCCGCAAAGGTACGAAGGGCACCGGCATCTGATACAGACACTTGACTAGCAATATAACGGTGACCGTTGACTTCCTTAACGTCCTTGAAAGATGTCGCCTGCGAGCTGCAGCTGTGGCTTTTCTTTCAACTCAGCATTTTCTTTTTGCAATTGACGAAGTTGTTCTTGAAGTCCTTCTACCTTATGAGGGTACTTCTTTAAGTTGAGGTGCTTTTTCAAGGGTTGCTGACAGCTTTTAAGAGCGTCCTCTTGTTCGCGGTGAGCTTCAAAGGCTTCCTTACCAGTCACTGCCAAGATACGGCGAGTTCCTGATCCGATACCTGCTTCTTTGACAATCTTGAAGAGACCAATTTCAGAAGTGTTGCCAACGTGGGTGCCACCACAAAGCTCGATAGAGTAGTCACCGATAGTAACAACTTTACGGACTTCTTTTTGCCGTATTTCTCACCAAAGAGGTTTCATAGCCCCATTTCTTTGGCAGTGTCAATATCCGTTTCAACTGTCTTAACTTCAAGTGCTTCCCAGATTTTCTCGTTGACTTGCTGTTCAATCGCACGCAATTCTTCAGCAGTTACAGCTTGGAAGTGAGTAAAGTCAAAGCGCAGGAATTCAACTTCGTTAAGAGATCCTGCTTGTGTCGCATGTTTTCCAAGGATATTGTGAAGGGCAGCTGAAGCAGGCTGAGTCGCTGTGTGGTTTTTCATGACACGGTGACGACGATTTGTATCGATTCGCCAAGGTATATATTTCTTGGTTCAAGGCAAGCGGTGCAAGAACTTCCAACTGTGTGAAGGGCTTGTCGTTTCGTGCTTTTCTGAACATTGGGTCACGCCTTAGCCACGACTGCACCTGACTCGTCCAAAGATTTGTCCGTGGTCAGCGACTGTCCACCGCATTTCTGCGTACAGAATGGCGTTTCCGCAAAAGATAGAGAGGCAGTTCCTTCTGACACGGCTTCTACTTCTGCATTGTCGCGCCACGATAGCTAGTAATTTAGAAGACAATTGTGATGCTATCATTGTAGTTGAACGCACGCGCTTTTTCCACAGTGATGTTTTGAAGGGGTTTCATTTGCATGCCATTGAGCCACCTTGCACGCACCTGCCTGCCTGCCTGCCTGCACCTGCCTGCCTGCCTGCCACTGCCCGCACACGCACACGCACACGCACGCCGCACGCACGCACGCACGCACACTGCACCTGCACGCACGCACACACCTGCCTGCCTGCCCTTGCGACAGCTGATGCACGCGCGCGTTCTTGCTGTTCTTCATGGCTGCTTCAAATCCTTCACGGTCGACAGTCATACTCAGCCTTCAGCGATTTCTTCCAGTCCAATCTCACTGAATCCATAGAGTATCATAAAGTTTGAGAGAACATCTAGACCAGCAATGACAGTTGACCTTTTTCTTTCAAGTCTGCTACTATGCCTTGGGCAGAGTGTTGGCCTAATTAAAGTGATAAATAGCTCTTCTCGCTCTGTGATTTTCCGATAAAGTCACGTTTTCAAGCGGCACTTCTGGTGGTAGCTTTCCATGATTACCAACAGTTGGAACAGGTTTGTAAAGGAAAGGTTCATTGATGCCCAATTTTTGACCGTGCATGAGGCGACGGAGAACGATGAGGACATATTGACCCTCTCATTTCCTGGAAGGCACCATCACCGATACTTGGAATGAAGAGGAACAGATCTTGGTCGGCGATATTGACTCCATGTTATACTTCATCTTGGTCTTAGACCTTACCAGACAATTTCTCCGCCTTCACAGACCAAATCAGCATAGAGTCTGTTTTAAAGTTGTCTGCTTTTGTGAATAACCGCCACCGACGCTCAAACCAGCGCCGTATCAATGTTCTTACAGTGGCAGCGATTCCTTGTATCACTCGCTGACGAGGAACAGCAGGTCAGCGTGGGGTGTGAGCGAGCAATACGATGTGTTCCAAGATTTCGATGATAACAGGTCGATTTTCCGATATCTTCTGCAAGCAGGCGAAGTCCGATATTTTCATGAGTCAGAGCTAAAAGCACCTCACGGTCAAGAAGATCTCACCATCCTCCTGGGTCAAGAAGGGTCCTGCGCCGATTTCCCCGAAGTTGTCTTCGATCGGAATCAAGTGACTTGGATCTACTCCACGCTGATCCAACTGAGTGCGAGAATCTTTATCCTCTGGATAGTAGGTCATATACAAAGTTTTTCAGCTGGAAGTCCGACCACTCAGGGCTTGTCCAAAAGCTCATAGCCCAAGTGAGTCCTTTGAAACTGTCATCTGAAGTAATCTCCGATTGAAAGTTCAACATTTCAAACATGGTAGTGGTGACGTGCAGTCTTCCTACGTTTTCAGAATGCTCCGTTGAGTGCGGATGGCCTTTTGGCCATTGGTAATACGTACGGTTTTCAGGGATAAATGATCCCGTCCAGTGTTTCTTGAGGTTTGCTACCCGCAGAGTTGAAGATCCACAAAGTGTTGGGTCATTTTGGGAACCAGAACTCACTGATGGATTTCATAGGTGACATACTGAGTCCTTGAGAATCAGCCACATTTGGCGTACTTGTGCACTAAGATGGTTCGGCACCATGTGTCTCACTTATTTACTTGTTTAATGTGAGTTAGCTTTCCAGCATTTCCACATAGTCAATCGCGACACTGAGAGGAAATGAGCTAGGTCTGCATAAGCGTCCCTCAAGGACCGTTACGGTATGAGTAGAGGTCTGACATGGAAGAGGTTTCCTTTCTTTGATTTCCTGCAATCAACTGATCACGATCATCCAGCAATTTGAAATCAAATCCCAGATATTGCCCCTCAATACAGAAGCCCTAGATTATCAAAACTCACACTTATCTCGCCAGAAGGTCAACTTCTTACGAATGATAAAACTCAGCCATCAGGCGAATCTCAAAGCGAGGGTGAAAGGTCAAGATTTCTTTTTACTAATCTGACTAACCTGTTCCTTGCATTAGCGTCATAAGATGGTAAAAGTTTTTGGGAATCTTAAAAATGATCCCTCCACCTGATGAGCGATCCCACCTGTCATCTTGATAGCGAAGCGTTCGCCTCCAAGACGAAAACTTTTTGTTTGTGACAGAAATGCTCATCAACACCTCAAAAATCAAAAGACAAGCTCATATCACGAAGGGCGAAAACGCAGGTACCACCTTCATTCAATGAACTTTGTCATTCTCTCTCGTTCATACATGATTGTATGATTGAGTAGCATGACTTCCTAGCTTAGATGGCTCTAGCATGTCCTTCTCTGGACTAAGACAAGTGAAATCAATTCTCAACTTTCTTATTATATCGTTTTTGGGTTCCGCGTCAACTGGAAATAATCTTATGAGATAGACACTGTCATTAAAGTTTAATTTTCCCAAAACTTTCTACCATCTCATCCACTACGTACTATAACATTTCTGTTCGTCAATACGATTTCTCTATTCCTTCCTCTGACGATTCTGATTTTCCAGCATCAGGCTTAGAATGGCTATTATTTCTCACGGTTATCTGGCGCCAAATCTCCCTATATCCGATATACCTGTCATACTCAAAATAGACTCTCTAAACCCAAGGAACTATTTATCATTATAATGTAACAGTTCTAGCTACTCTTGTATTTTTTCAACTTTCAATAGCTGAATGGGGGTTTGTTTCATTTCATAGTGTTTTTGCACTACGCCCTTCTAGCAACTCAGCCTGTATTTTTCTTCTAAAAACTGAAACAGGATAGCAAATATCAGTGTTCTTAAGCTTCTTATCATCTTTATCAAACAGTAAAATTCTTTTATCTCTATGTTGAAAAATGCAATAAATACTTTTGCTTTTAATCTGACCTAATCTTTGTTTGAGGTCAAAAATAATATAATCCTTTAAATTAACACTTATATTTTCCAGCATCGTATAAATTAAATTCAGAGAAGTTGCCCTGAGATAAAAACTACAGTGTGCTGAGATGTATCTTTATCTAAATCATAAAAAGTGATATGATTTCCCAAAATTTGATTATATATCTTCTGGGCCCCATTACCATTGGAACGCTAACTTTATCTATTCCTTTTAGTTTGTGCAAACCTATAAGATGATGAAAATTTGGTTCCGTGAAGCTTTAATTCAATATATTTTTCATAGTTTGTTTGGAGACTAGTCTGAGTAATAGTAAATTTGTATTGAGTATCCATCAACGTTCTATAACTAAGAATTAAATTTCTTAACATAACTGTACCTTTTCTCAAAAATAAAGAGGCTATTTACACTCTCTTCCTACGATATATTTATTCACCTGCTTGCGGAAAATATAAAACCCAAATAAGCCTATCTACAAACTACTGACCAAAAGCAGACCGACCAGTAATTTCTTGGCTCCGCTAAAAGCGATAGTTTTGTCTCTACAGTTTTTATTGAGCTGATTCGTTTTCATCCGTTAACTCCTACTTCGATACATTTTAAACTGTAGGAAGAGGTCGCTATATTTTCCTGTCCATTTATGATCAAATTTCTCATAAACTTCTAGGTGTTTCATGGTTTCAGCATCTGGATAGAAGGCCTTGTCTTCTTTTTTCTCCTCTGGGAGCAGTTCCTTAGCTGGTAGGTTTGGTGTTGAATAACCGATATACTCCGCATTTTTAAGAGCATTTTCGGGTTTCAACATAAAGTTGATAAAGGCATAGGCGGCATCTTGGTTTTTGACTGTTTTGGGAATGACCATATTGTCAAACCAAAGGTTGCTGGCCTCTGTCGGTACCACATAGCGTAGATTTTCATTTTTTTCTAGCATTTGGCTGGCTTCACCAGAGAAGGTCACGCCGATAGCAGCATTGTTCTGAATCATGTAGCCCTTCATTTCGTCCGCCACAATAGCCTTGATATTTGGAGTCAGTTTATAGAGCTTGTCCACTGTCTCTTCTAACTGCTGTGAATCCTTGGAGTTAAGGCTATAGCCCAGCGAGTTAAGCCCCAGTCCCAGCACCTCACGCGCCCCATCAAAGAGCATGATAGAGTTCTTATACTCTGGCTTCCAGAGGTCATCCCAATGCTCAGGCGCTTCATCGACCATGGTTTCATTGTAGACAATTCCCAAGGTTCCCCAGAAGTAAGGGATGGAGAATTTATTACCTGGGTCAAAGGACTGGTTGAGGAACTCAGGTCCGATATTTTCAAGACCTTCAAGTTTTGAATAGTCAAGCGGAACCAAGAGGTCTTCGTCCTTCATCTTGTTGATCATGTATTCACTTGGAATGGCAATGTCGTAGGTCGTTCCACCCTGCTTGATTTTGGTATACATGGCTTCGTTGGAGTCAAATGTCTCATACTGGACTTGGATTCCTGTTTCTTCTGTGAATTGCTCCAAGAGTTCTGGATCGATATAGTCTCCCCAGTTGTAGATAACCAGTTTTTGACTATCTCGGCTATTGATTTTACTATCTAAATGAGTCGCAATTCCCCACAAGACCAGGATAATCGCTACAATTCCTGCTAAAAATGAATAGAGTTTTTTCATGCTTGCTCCTCCTTCTCACGTGAGATAAAGTAATATCCAACCACTAGGATAATACTAAAGAGAAACAAGGGCAGACAGGGCATTGATTTCTAGCGAAATCCCCTTACGAGCACGAGAGTAAATCTCGACTGACAAGGTTGAAAAGCCATTTCCCGTTACAAAGAATGTCACGGCAAAGTCATCTAGCGAATAGGTAAAGGCCATGAAGTAACCTGCAATGATAGACGGAGTCAGATAAGGAAGCATAATTTCCTTAAACATCTGAAATTGACTGGCACCAAGGTCATAGGCCGCATGAATCATGTCACCGTTCATTTCCTTGAGACGAGGCAAGACCATCAAGACCACGATAGGAATGGAGAAGGCCACGTGACTAGAGAGAACAGTCAAAAAGCCAAGTGAAAACTTGAGTTGGGTAAAGAGAATCAAGAAGCTGGCACCAATCATAACGTCAGGCGCAACCATGAGGATATTATTGAGTGATAGAAAGGCTTCTTGGTATTTCTTACGAGACTGATAGATGTAAATGGCACCAAAAGTCCCGATAATGGTCGCAATCAAGGCTGACAGGAAGGCCAAGAAAAAGGTCTGAGTCACAATCAACATGAGGCGACCATCGCCAAACATGGTTTTAAAATGACTCAAGCTAAAGCCTGTAAAGCTATTCATGTCGTTGCCTGCGTTAAAGGCGTAGCCAATCAGGTAAAAAATCGGCAGGTAGAGGACAAGAAAGACCAGTCCCAGATAAAGGTTGGCAAATTTTTTCATCGTTCTCTCCTTTCCTTGGTCACCCACATGGTGATGAACATGGTCAGGATGAGAATCACACCAATGGTTGAACCCATACCGTAGTTATCATTGGTCAGGAAGTTTTGCTCAATAGCAGTTCCCAGCGTAATAACACGGTTTCCACCGATCAAACGGGTCAGCATGAAGAGACTCAAACTGGGGATAAAGACGGATTGGACCCCACTTCTCACTCCATTCATCGATAGAGGGAAGATGACATGGCGGAAGGTCTCCCACTTGGTCGCACCGAGGTCATAACTGGCATTGATGAGATTGTTATCCATATCGTCCAAGACATTAAAAATCGGTAAAATCATAAAGGGAAGCTCGATATAGCTTGCGACAAAGATAAAGGAGAAATCGGTAAAGAGCAACTGCTGCGAACCGATTCCGATAAATTCCAAGAATTGGTTAATAGAGCCATTCTGACCAAAAATCCCGATAAAGGCATAGGCCTTAAGGAGCAGGTTAATCCAGGTCGGCAGGATAATCAGCATAAGCCAGAGTTGACGGTGTTTGAGACGGGTCAAAAAGAGGGCTGTTGGATAGCTGATAAGGAGGGTTACCAAGGTCACAATCCCTGCATAAAGCACTGAGTTGAAGCTCATTTTGAGATAGGTCAAGTTTTGTGACGCAAAGTAAGATTTATAGTTTTCTAAACTGAACTGGCCTTCGATGTTGAAAAAGGATTGTCCAAAAATCAAGACCAAGGGGGCCAACACAAAGAGGGCAATCCAAAGCATGTAGGGCACTACAAAGAGTTTAGAGCTTGTTTTCTTCATCTCTTTCCTCCTCGATTGCATTGATCAGACCTGCTTCTTGCTCTTCGATTTCCACGTACTCTTCGATACGAGCATCAAACTCTTCCTCGGTTTCGTTGAGACGCATGATGTGGATATCTTCTGGTTCAAAGTCCAGACCGATTTCCTCACCAACGATAGCCTTACGAGTTGAGTGGATCATCCATTCATTTCCAAGTTCGTCATAGGCGATGATTTCATAGTGAACCCCACGGAAGAGCTGGGTATCGACCTTAACTTGGAGCTTGCCTTCTTCAGGCAGGGTAATGCGCAAGTCCTCTGGACGAATGACGACTTCGACAGGTTCATTTGGCTTCATCCCCCCCATCGACCGCTTCAAAGCGTTTGCCGTTAAACTCAACCAAGTAGTCTTCAATCATGGTTCCTGGCAAGATATTTGACTCACCGATAAAGGTGGCAACAAAGTGGTTAATCGGCTCATCGTAGATATCCACAGGTGTTCCAGACTGGACAATCTCGCCATCATTCATGACAAAAATCCAGTCACTCATAGCCAGGGCTTCTTCCTGATCGTGAGTGACAAAGACAAAGGTAATGCCCAATCGTTGTTGCAGTTCACGCAGTTCATACTGCATATCTGTTCTTAATTTCAAGTCCAGCGCTGATAAAGGCTCGTCCAACAAGACCACACGAGGTTGGTTGATAATGGCACGGGCAATGGCCACACGCTGGCGTTGTCCTCCAGAAAGTTTACGGATAGAACGTTTTTCATAACCTTCTAACTGAACCATCTTGAGAACTTCCGCTACACGTTGCTCGATTTCTTTCTTGTCGATTTTACGCAAGCGAAGTGGAAAGGCAACATTTTCAAACACATTCATATGTGGAAACAAGGCATAGGATTGGAAGACCGTATGGACGTCTCGCTTGTTGGTTGGGATGTCATTGATACGGACACCGTCCAGCAAAATATCTCCCGTCGTCGCATCCAGTAAACCTGCAATGATGTTCAGGATGGTTGATTTCCCTGAACCAGACGCGCCTAGAAGGGTGTAGAATTTCCCTTCTTCCAACTCAAAGTTAATGTCTTTGAGAACCTTGGTGTTGCTGTCTTCAAACTTTAGAGACGTTTTTGAATTCGATAATTGGTTTTTTCAATTGTCATTTATTCCTTCTTTTTCATAGATTAACAGATCAGGGCTCTGTCAGGCCGCCACTACCTCGTGTAGGAGATTAAACTGCCTACATTCTTCTGCACTGACGATAGGCTTTCACCCCCTTTCCATGACATAGCAGCAGCTTTTTAGCTAAAGCTTCCTACTTGCTTTCACCCAAGATACGAACTTCTCTCTCAAGAGTAACGCCAGAGTGTTCCTTGACTTTTTCGATAACAGACTCAATCAAGTCCTCGTAGTCTTTAGCCGTTCCGTCTGCGACATTGATCATAAATCCTGCGTGTTTTTCTGACACTTCTACGCCACCGATACGATAGCCTTTCAAGCCAGCTTCTGAAATTAATTGACCTGCAAAATGCCCTACTGGACGTTTAAAGACCGAACCACAAGATGGGTATTCTAAAGGTTGCTTGAGTTCACGTAGGTGCGTCAAGCGATCCATTTCTTGCTTGATGACCTGATGGGTTCCTGGAGCAAGGGCAAATTTAGCTGACAAAACAACTGCACCAGATTCCTGAATGGCTGAATGGCGGTAACCAAAAGCCAAGTCCTTGGTAGACAAGGTCTCGATTTCTCCATCCTTGGTCAAGACCTTACAAGACTGCAAGATGTGGGCAATCTCGCCACCATAGGCACCCGCATTCATAAAGACAGCACCACCGACACTTCCAGGAATGCCACAAGCAAACTCAAAAGCCAGTCAAACTATGACGAAGGGCAATGCGAGTTGTTTCAATCAAGTTAGCACCAGCTTCTGCTTCAATAGTATAGCCATCAACAGAAACATTATTGAGCTTGTCACACAAGATGACAAATCCACGAATTCCACCATCACGAACGATGATGTTGCTGGCATTTCCAAGGACCAACCAAGGAATATTTTCTTGATTGGCAAATTTCACAACGCGAGCCAACTCAAAACGATTTCGTGGAAAGACCAAATAATCGGCCTCTCCACCTACTTTTGTATAACTATAGCTATGCAAGGGTTCCTTGAAACGGATATCAATCCCTTCTAAGATTTCAAGCATGTTTTCTTTTACTGACATGACACTCTTCCTTTTACAAAATTCATTCCATTATACCATTTTTAAGACCATTTGACGACCCTAAAAAAATCTTGGGCTTATTTTAAACAAAAAAAGAGGTTTCCCCTCTTTTTATGATTTTTTGCAAAAGATTGCCTTGGTTCCATAGGCAACCAGAACAAGTTCAAGTGCTAGGACAACTTCAACCAAGACTGGACTTGTCAGCCATCCAACTTGGGCAAGAGATGGTGCCAGATCAAAAAAGGCATGTAGGCCATAGGCTGCTAGGAGATAAATCCATTTCTTCTGGCGAACAGCTTGGTAAACCCAAACTGTCAACAGCAATTGGAATCCTAAAGCCAAAATCCGTTCAAAACCAAGCAAATAAATCTGCCAGACAGATAGTGACTGGATGGTTTTCAACATATTTTCAGACAGCAATTGCATGATCTGTGGATTTTGCGTTTGAACTGCCGAAAGAACGATGTAGAGATTAATCAAACTAGTAAGACCTAGGAAAATCAACTCCAAGCCACCATGTCCCAGTCCATAGGCCAAGGCATCTGCCTTTTCCAAACTTCTCTTTTTCTCCAACCATTTGAAGAAAACAAGTCGAGCAGTTTCCTCAAAAAATGCTGCCATGGCTAGGCCATAGATGATATAGACAAGCGGATGGTCTTGCAAGAGGGCAATACTACCGTCTTTTTGAGGATGCAAAACCAAGATATGCACCAATTTTTCCAAAATCTGTGAAGAGACAAAGAAGGCGACAGCCCCCAAGCCCAAGACAGCTAGATTGATCTGGTATTTCTTTTTGGCATACCAAATGCTTCCTAGCAAGAGAGCAAGCAACAGCACCATGGTAATGATAATATGAGTGGTCATTTTCTTATCCTATTCTGCCTTTTCAATATCTTTTCTCATCTCTTCAACATTGAACTTAGCAAACAAGTATTGACGGTCTTGGACAGGAAAACGTTGGTCCAACTGGTCAACTGCTCCCACCTCGATAATGCCTTCCTTGATGACAAAGTCCATGACATGTCCACCGAAGGTCAAATCATCTGAGATAAAGTGCAGATGGTATCCTGCCACACTGACCCCATGGAAAATCTCTGGCGTCCAGAAACCAACGATGGTCCCCGCCACATTGTCACGACTATATTCTGGTTGGCGAGTTGCGACCTCAGCAAACTTGGTATCTGGTGTCGACTTGGGAATCATGCGCACATGCATATGCGAAAATTCCCCACGAATCTTGATAGAGCGGAAAAGATTTTCCCCATCATAATAAGACTCGATTCGCTCTTCTAATTCCTTGTCTGTCATCTCAAAGCGCTGGCGGAAAATGACCTCTGCCTGATGCGGTACCACTGCTGCATAAGGAATAAGGGCATCTGGTGATACTTCTACAATTTCTGGTTGCTCTCCTGATCCTTTGGCTTGATAAGCCTTGCCATCCAAGACAATCAATTCACCATCAATAGAATCCAAGGTTCCCAAACCAAGGTCACCATGCTCTAACAATTCTCCTACTGTCATGGTCCCACCATAAAGGCCAGCCATCAAGGCTCCAAGGGTATTGTATTGAAATAATTTCACTGGTTCCTGCACGTTCTTACCCATTCTCTTTCTTGTCTGTTATACTCAATGAAAATCAAAGAGCAAACTAGGAAGCGAGCCGCAGGTTGCTCAAAGCACTGCTTTGAGGTTGTAGATAAGACTGACGAAGTCAGCTCAAAACACTGTTTTGAGGTTGTGGATAGAACTGACGAAGTCAGTACCCATATCTACGGCAAGGCGAAGCTGACGTGGTTTGAAGAGATTTTCAAAGAGTATTATTCTATAAATGTTACTCCTAAGTATACCACATTTAGCCCTAGATGTGAACGAGAGAATCACCCTAGACATTGCCAAGAAGGAAAAAAAAAGGTACAATGTAACAAAATCAAGGGAGGTCTGGAATGAAGAAACAAAGCAAGTACCAAGAGGTCGTTTCCTATCTGAAAAATGGTATCGAGTCTGGACGATTTCCGACGGGAAGCCGCCTGCCTTCTATCCGTCAACTGAGCCTTGACTTTCACTGTAGCAAGGACACCATTCAACGAGCTCTGCTGGAATTACGGCACGAGCAATACCTCTATGCCAAGCCCCAGAGTGGCTACTATATCCTAGAACAAGGGCAACACCAGGATCTAGAAATTGAGGTTACCGATGAACATGCCAGCGCCTATGACGATTTCCGACTCTGTGTCAATGAAACCTTGATTGGCCGAGAAAACTACCTCTTCAACTACTATGACAACCAAGAAGGATTAGAAGACCTAAGACAGTCCATTCACCAACTGCTCTTTGACCAGGCCCTCTACTGCAAGGCTGATCAACTTGTACTGACTTCTGGGACTCAACAAGCCCTTTTTATCCTCTCTCAAATTTCCTTTCCTAGCCAAGCCAAGGAAATCCTGGTAGAACAACCGACCTACCATCGCATGAATCGCCTCTTGATTGCCCAGGGATTGAACTATCAAACGATTGAACGAGGCATTGATGGGATTAACTTGGAGGAGCTGGAAGCTCACTTCAAAACAGGAAATTAAGTTTTTCTACACCATTCCTCGCTTTCACTATCCTCTAGGCCATTCCTATTCTGAGCAGGACAAACAAGCTATTCTTGACTTAGCAGCCAAGTATGGTGTCTATATCGTCGAAGACGATTATCTGGGAGATTTGGACTCCAAGAAGGGCCAGACCTTTCACTATCTGGATACAGAGGAGCGGGTCATTTACATCAAGTCCTTCTCAACCAGCCTCTTTCCAGCACTGCGGATTACGGCACTCATTCTGCCAAATGCTATCAAGGAAGCCTTTGTGGCCTACAAAAATATCCTAGATTACGACAGCAACCTCATCATGCAAAAGGCCCTGTCACTCTATATAGACAGTCAATTATTCGAGAAAAACCGTCTGGCTCGCTTGTCCAATCAGGAAACTTACCAAAAACAAATCGAGGAAAGACTAGCTTACAGCCCTTGTCCTCTTCCTCATTTTCCTCTTCACAATGGTGTATTGCTAGACCTGAGACAGTATCCTAAAATCGCCAGTCTCAAGCACAGCCAACTGGGCTTGGACTTCTTTGAAGAGGCTTACTTGAATGCCTGCCCTTATCAATTTGCCAAGGTGTCCTTAAATAATCTGGAAAATGTTTTAAACTATTTAAAAGCAGAATTGGAATAACTTCCAACTCTGCTTTTTTCTTATTGTTCAACTTCTGTTAAGGTTGCTGCTTTTTCAAGATAGCTTTGGTAAGTTCCTTCATCTTTGAGTTTTTGGATGACCTTGTCCACCACTTCTTTCAAATCAGCACTATTTTTTCTAAGGGCAACTGCATTGGCTTCGCCGTCCTTCATCTTCAAGCTGACAGTTGCGACAGCTAGGTCTGCGTTTTTAGCAGCATAGCTAAGAGCAACAGGCTCATCCATATGAACAGCATCTACTTTTCCAGCCTGCAATTCATTGACTGCTTCACCCATATTGGTTAGGGAAGTCAATTGAGCTTTTGGCAATTGTTCCTTGACCATAGACTCTGGAACAGTCCCTTTTTGGGCTGCAATATTAGCACTTTCAAGGCTAGTTAAATCCTTGTATTTTTCTACATCAGCCTTACGAACCAAGAAACTAATCTTGTTTTCATAGTAAGGGATCGAAAAATCAAAGACTTCTTTCCTCTCGTCAGTAGCGCTAATTCCTGCAACTGCTAGATCAGCCTTACCAGTTTGAAGACTGGTCAAGACATTGTCAAAACTCATGCTTGAAATTTCCAACTTAACCCCAAGTTCGTCAGCGATAGCTTGGGCCATATCGATATCCGCACCGACAACCTGATTTTTTCCGTCAACCAAGGACTGGAATTCAAAAGGTGCATAGTCAGGACTGGTCGCCACAACCAATTTCCCCTTTTGCTTAATGGCCTCAACAGCTGACTGAGAACCATTCGAACCTGACTGGCAAGCTACTAAGAAGAAACTTGCAAGAAAACTACATAAAACAAATATCCATTTTTTTGATTTCATAAATAAACAACCTCTCTGTTAATTTTGTATAATTATAACTCTATCCAAGGTGCTTGTCAAGTGTTTTTTTGAATTTTTATCTCAAAAATATTTTTTTCATTCAAAAAAGGAGCTATCAGATGATTTTAAGCTCCTTTTTATACAGAATGAATCTATTTTATAGTTCGACAATCTTACCTGTTTCAAAAGTAAACAACCCATTCACAGATATTCTTAGCATAATCTCCAATACGTTCCAAGAAGGCAATCACTTGGAAGTAATCACGACCTGTAACGATGGCATCTGGATTTCTTGATTTCTTCTGTAGCCAAGTCACGAATGCTATCAAAGTATTGGTTGATTTTTTCGTCCATGGCTGCTACTTCATAGGCCTGGTCTACTGAACCATTCAGATAGAGGTCAAGGGCTGCTTCGACGAAGTTCTTAACATCACGACCCATTCTCTTGATTTCTTCTTCAACAGCTGGGATACGTTGCTCCCCCTTCATACGAATGGCTGCTCTTGCAATGGAAACGGCATGGTCACCCATACGTTCCAAGTCAGACACAGCCTTCAAGACTGTCAAAACAGTACGCAAGTCCTGAGAAACGGGTTGTTGAAGAGCAATCATTTCAAATGATTTCTTCTCCAATTTCACTTCGTATTCGTTTACTTCTGCATCGTCTTCGATGACTTCCTTGGCCAAATCACGGTCATGCGTAACAAAGGCACGCACTGTACGATTGATTTGGGATAGCACTTCTTGTCCCATTGCATAGAACTGGTTGTGCAATTTCTCTAAATCTTCTTCAAATTGAGAACGTAACATCATTTATCTCCTTATCCAAATTTTCCTGAAATATAATCTTCTGTTTCCTTGTGTTGTGGGTTGAGGAACATCTTCTTGGTATCGTTAAACTCAATCAAATCTCCATCTAGGAAAAATCCTGTCTTGTCAGAGATACGAGAGGCTTGTTGCATGGAACGCGTAACCAAGAGCATGGTATATTTATTTTTTAGCCCATACAAGGTTTCCTCAATTTTCCCAGCAGAGATAGGGTCCAAGGCTGAAGTCGGTTCATCCAAGAGAATGATTTTAGGACTGGTTGCCAAGACACGGGCAACACAGACGCGTTGCTGTTGTCCACCTGAAAGTCCGATAGCAGAATCATGCAGGCGGTCCTTGACCTCATCCCAGATAGAAGCTCGTTGCAAGGCTTTTTCTACCGCTTCATCCAGAACCTGCTTGTCCTTCACTCCATTGATACGAAGCCCATAGACAACATTTCGTAGATGGACATAGGGAAAGGATTTGGCTGTTGGAAGACCATACCGATTTCCTTACGCAATTCAACTGTATCTGTACGTGGGCTGTAAATATTGTGGCCGTTATAAACCACCGAACCAGTTGTGGTCACCTCTGGATTGAGATCCCCCATACGGTTGATAGCCTTGAGGAGGGTTGATTTCCCTGATCCAGATGGACCAATCAAGGCTGTAATTTCCTTAGGTTGGAAAGAGAGGGAAACACTATTCAAGGCCTTTTTTTGATTGTAGTAAACGGACAGGTCTGACACCTGTAAAATCGCTTCTGTCATACTGTTTCCTTTCTATCCAAAGTGTCCTGTTACGTAGTCATTGGTTGACTGTAGTTTGGCATTTTGGAAAATATTAGACGTCTTATCATACTCGATCAAGTCACCCAAGTAGAAAAATCCTGTGTAATCGCTAGCACGCGCAGCCTGCTGCATACTGTGGGTCACGATAATGATGGTAAAGTCTTTCTTCAATTCCAGCATAGTTTCTTCCAGCTGGGCTGTCGCAATTGGATCCAAGGCTGACGCTGGCTCATCCATCAAGAGAATATCTGGCTTGACCGAAATGGCACGAGCGATACAGAGACGTTGTTGCTGACCACCTGATAGGGTCAAGGCTGACTTGTGCAAATCGTCTTTGACCTGGTCCCAAAGGGCAGCCTGACGAAGAGAAGTTTCCACAATTTCATCCAAAACTTGCTTATCTTTAACCCCTGCACGTTCATGGGCAAAAGTGATATTGCGGTAGATAGACTTGGCAAAGGGATTTGGTCGTTGGAAGACCATTCCGATGTGTTTACGCATCTCATAAACATTGATTTCTGGACGGTTAACATCAATTCCTTGATAGAGGATTTGCCCTGTGACCTTGGCAATATCAATAGTATCATTCATGCGATTGAGACTGCGGAGGTAGGTTGATTTTCCTGATCCAGATGGGCCAATTAAGGCTGTGATTTTATTTTTTTCAAATTGCATATCGATGCCCTTGATAGATTCTTTTTTACCGTAGTAAACATGTAAATCCTTGGTAGAGAGGGCCACTTTCTCTTCAGGAAAGGTGATGATATGCTTTTCATCCCAATTATATTTTGACATGGCTTCTCCTTTAGGCAGCGGTTAATTTCTTATGTAGGTAGCTTCCGAGTTTGCGGGCTCCAAAGTTAAAGATGAGGATAAAGATGAGGAGCACGGCCGCAGAACCTGCTGATACGATAGTTCCATCAGGAATGGTTCCTTCACTGTTGACCTTCCAGATGTGGACAGCCAAGGTTTCTGCTTGACGGAAGATAGAGATTGGGCTCGTCACACTGAGAATGTTCCAGTTAGACCAGTCCAGAGCTGGAGCGGATTGTCCTGCTGTATAGATAAGAGCAGCCGCCTCACCAAAGATACGACCAGAGGCCAAGACGACCCCAGTCACAATACCTGGAAGGGCTTCTGGAATGACCACATGGACCACAGTCTCCCAACGAGAAATCCCAAGAGCCAAACCAGCCTCACGTTGCGTATGGTGAACGTGTTTCAAACTATCCTCAACATTACGCGTCATCTGAGGCAGGTTAAAGACTGTCAAGGCCAAGGCCCCTGAAATGATTGAAAATCCATACTCAAACTGAACTACAAAGATTAAGTAACCAAAGAGACCTACAACCACTGATGGCAGTGAAGACAAGATTTCAATACAGGTTCTAACAAGTTGGTCACAGGACCTTTTTTGGCATATTCAGCTAGGAAAATCCCAGCCCCCATAGATAAAGGCACAGAGATAATCAAGGTAATAACCAAGAGGAAGAAGGAATTATAAAGCTGAATTCCAATCCCTCCACCTGCTTGGTAAGATGATGATTTGCCAGTCAAGAAAGACCAAGAGATGTGGGGCAAACCACGAACCAAGATATAGAGAATCAAGGATGCCAAGATGGCAACGATGATTCCTGCAATCGAGTAGAGGACAGCTGTTGCAATTTTATCTAATTTCTTAGCGTGCATAGTTTTTCTTTCCTCTTTCTTTCGTAATCAATTTAATCACACTGTTAAAGGCCAAACTCATCAAGAGCAAGACTAAGGCCAGTGACCAAAGTACGTTATTGTCAACTGTTCCCATAACGGTATTTCCGATACCCATGGTCAACACAGAGGTCAAGGTCGCGGCAGGTGTTGTCAATGAAGTTGGGACTACGGCTGAGTTTCCGACCACCATCTGAATGGCCAAGGCCTCACCAAAGGCACGCGCCATCCCAAAGACCACTGCAGTGAAAATACCTGAACGCGCTGCCTTCAAGGTCACGCGCCAGATGGTTTGCCAACGAGTGGCTCCCATAGCCAAACTAGCTTCACGGTAGTGACGAGGCACCGCACGCAAGCTATCGGTTGTCATAAAGGTTACCGTCGGTAAAATCATGACAAAGAGAACGAAAATCCCTGACAAAATCCCAAAACCAGTTCCACCAAAGACACTGCGGACAAAAGGAACTACGACCTGCAAACCAATAAATCCATAGACGACTGAAGGAATCCCAACTAGCAATTCAATGGCTGGTTGCAAGATTCTCGCACCTTTTGGTGAGACTTCGGTCATAAAGACTGCCGCACCGATGGCAAAGGGAGTTGCGATAAGGGCTGATAGGATTGTGACAATAAAGGAACCCAAAATCATGGGAAGGGCACCAAATTGTTTACCTGAAGGATTCCAAGTTTGGCCAAAAAGGAAATCAAAAATATTAACTCCATTGACAAAGAAGGTCGACAAGCCTTTTTGGGCTACAAAAATCAAAATCATGGCCACAATGATGACAATCAAAGATAGACAGGCAAAGGTCAAGCCTTTTCCTAGTTTCTCTAGACGAGAGTTCTTTGAGGGAGACAGTAATTTCTTAGCTAATTCTTCTTGATTCATTAGTGACTCCCTTCTAGTGCTGTCACCGTTCCAACAGCGTCTTTTTCAACCTTCATTTCCTTGACAGAAATATAGCCCATTCCCTTAACGATTCCGCTTTGTGCTTCATCAGAGAGGACAAAGTTGAGGAATTCTGCCACCAATTCGTTGGGCTGACCTAGGGTATACATGTGTTCATAAGACCACAAAGGCCAGTTATTGGTTGTAACATTTTCTGCAATCGGCTCATAGCCGTTCAATTTCATGCGTTTCACCGAGTCATCCACATAGGCAAAGGCTAGGTAAGAAATGGCTCCTGGTGTCTGTGAAACAATGTTTTTGACCATCCCATTTGAATCCTGTTCTTGACTCTGCACGGCAGATTGGCCATCCATGACAACACTATCAAAGGTTGCACGCGAACCAGAACTTGCCGCACGGTTGATAATAGAAATGGCTAGATCTTTCCCACCGACTTCTTTCCAGTTGGTTACTTGGCCTGTGAAGATGCTACGGAGTTGTTCAGTTGTCAGATTTTCAACGTCAACTTCCTTGTTCACAATCACCGCCAAGCCCGCTACAGCAACCTTGTGGTCCACTAGGGCTGAGGCGTTGATACCGTCTTTTTCTTCGGCGAATACGTCTGAATTTCCTACATCAACAGCTCCAGATTGAACCTGAGACAAACCTGTACCAGATCCTCCACCTTGGACGTTGACTGTTTTTCCAACGTGCAGAGAGCCAAATTCATCTGCTGCTGCTTCGACCAAGGGCTGAAGAGCCGTTGAGCCAACAGCTGTCATGGATTCTCCACGATCAATCCAGCTAGCACATCCCGCTAAAGAACCTGCCAGCAAAAAAAGCTGCAAGGGATAGAGCGAGTTTTTTTCCCTTTTTTTCACTGTTTTTTCTCCTTGAAAATAATGGTGAATGCTGTGAATTTTTTTCAATTATTTATTAATGTTTTTCTTTTTGAAAATTGGGAGACAACTGAAGTTCTTAACTTAGTTTTACTAGAAATTTGCTTAGTTACTATCTACACCAATTTTGACTGAAAATGAAAGACAATTTGAAAAAAATCCATACTTCCACTATAACATAGACAAGCTACTTTGACTAGCATTTTCACTTGAATCTGAGGCCTTTTTGGAAAATAATTTTTTTCAAAACATTTCCAGTCACCTTAGCAAAGCCAAAACCATTGCCCTGAACCAAAATTTGGTACCAACCATTTGGCAGACTTTCCTCAAGCTGAACAGTTTCTCCAGCCACATACTTTACAAACGCTTCTTGGTCAATTGTAACGGACTGCTTGACCTGACTCGGTTTCAAGGCTAGACCAAGAGCGAACTAGGCTCAAAGCGTTTCTTCTTAAAGGTACCCAGATGCAGGCCATTGCGAGCAATCTTGAGCTTCCCTAAATCTGGCAAAAGTTCTGGCAAGAGATAAAGCTGATCTCCAAAAGTCTGCAAGATTCCCGGTAGATTAACTTTCAAGTGATTTTGGGCAAATTCCTGCCACAAGGCAACTTGTTCCCGGCTGAGATTGCTCTTACTTGCCTTAAATTTAGGGGCTGGATTGTCACCCTTAAACTGTAAATGGGCTACAAACTGCCCCTCTCCCTTAAAATGATGAGGATACATCCGAGCCGTTTCTGGCAGGTCAATACCAGCTACCATCCCATTGATATGTTCAACTGGCAACAAGTCAAAATCATACTCTTCCAGCAACCAATTGACAATCTCTTCGTTTTCCTCAGGTGCCCAGGTACAGGTTGAATAAACCAGACGACCACCCTCAGCTAACATGGTCACTGCATCTGCTAGAATTTCTCTTTGCAAGCTAGCACATTGACTCGGATAATCGAGACTCCAATAATCCATAGCATCTGGCTGCTTACGGAACATTCCTTCCCCCGAGCAAGGGGCATCAAGGACAATCAGGTCAAAATAGCCTTTAAAGACCTTGGTCAAGCGGTCTGCAGATTCATTGGTCACCACAACATTTGTCGCTCCAAATCGCTCCATGTTTTCTACTAAAATCTTAGCCCGTTTACTTGAAATTTCATTGGAAACAAGGAGGCCTTCCCCCGCAAGATAGGCTGCTAGCTGAGTTGATTTGCCACCTGGTGCCGCAGCCAAATCCAAGACTTTCATACCAGGACTGGGTTGGGCTACCTGAGCCACCATTTGAGCAGCGGGTTCTTGCGAATAAACCAAACCAGTAGCATGCTCAGGCGATTTCCCTGAAACCTTCCCATAGTGGCCCCAAGGGGTTTGAGGAATAGACTCAGGAAAGGAAACTGGGGTTTCTTTTAAAGGATTGACCCGAAAGGCCGAAACCGCTTCCTCCTCAAAAGAGGCAAGAAAATCTCTTGCCTCATCTCCTAGTATCTCTTCATATTTTTCAACAAATCCTTCTGGAAATTGCATTTAAGTTCTTTTCCTTTCATAAATATAGGACTGAATCTCCTCCTGCATCTCAAGAGGCACCATCATGACAGGCTGTCTGGTTTGAAAATCAGGAGCTTCACCAGAAAGGGTCACCACCCGATAGCCCAGACTTTCCCCTAAAATACTAGCGGCAGCATAATCCCATGGTTGCAGATAGGTGACATAGGTCAACAAACGCCCTGATAAAATCTTGGCAAAACTAATGGCCGCACTGCCATAGACACGGACACCAAGAACCGCTCGGCTCAAGTCAGCCAACCCCCATTCATTAGTTTCCAGCATACCACTATTTCCTGCAATGAGAAAATCTCCAAGTGGCTTTGCTTTAAAGAGAGCTAGGGAATGATCATTTCGGCAAACTGGAAACTTACCACCACCGTGATAACAATCCCCTTTGACCACATCATAAATCAGGCCAAACTGGCCCTGACCATTTTCAAAATAAGCCATCATGACAGCAAAATCTTCCTGCTGGGCCACAAAGTTATTAGTACCATCAATGGGATCAATGACCCAAACCTTGCCCTCTTGAACCGAAGCTCTCAGACAACCTTCTTCAGCACAAATCTTATCCTCAGGATAACGGGATAAAATCTCACTAACCAAGAGCTCCTGAACTTCCTTGTCCAGTCTGGTCACCAAGTCTGTCGGAGAGGTTTTTGTCTCAACCTGCAGGTCTTCCTGCATATGGTCAAGGATGTACTGGCCTGCTTTTCTTAACAAGTTCTTTAGCAAATTCAAATTTACTTTCCAAGAGAAATCTTTCCTTCCCCTTTTTCCTTGGCAGCCTGAACTGCTCGGTAAAGCGAATAGCCACTAACCGTTTCAAATTCTCGTCCCAAACGTTTCTCTTCGCTCTTGCTTGGCACAACCAATTTGAATCCCTTATAGGAGTCCAGTAGCTTTTTAGCCTCTACCTTGTCTTCATAGGCAGCTTCAACATCATTAAAAAAAGAAAGCACTGAAGCAAGTTCTTCAGTGCTCCACGACAAATCTAGTGGGTAACTATACTGTTTGTTCATTAACTAATACCAGCTCTCATTCTTGCTTCTTTTAGTTCTTGCTTACGATAACTACGAGGGAGAAAAGCACGAATCTCATCTTCATTAAAACCAATCTGCATACGTTTGGCATCGATAATAATTGGGCGACGCAAAAGACTAGGGTACTGCTCAATTAAATGAAGCAACTCCGATACCGAAATACTCTCTACATCAATATTCAATTTTTGAAAAATTTTTGAACGAGTTGAAATGATGTCATCAGTACCATTTTCGGTCAAGGAAAGGATGTGTTGCAATTCTTTTCTTGTTAAAGGGCTGGTCATGATATTGTGTTCCACAAAAGGTACCTTATGTTTCTCTAACCAGGCCTTCGCCTTACGACATGATGTACAGCTCGGTGATAGAAATAGTGTAATCATGCTTTTCTCTTCTTATCTATACTTTGCTAGTTCTATTATACAAAAAAATAAAGCGCTTGACTAGGGATTTTTAGAAAAAAAGCCTATTTTTTCAAGAAAAATAGACTGCTTGCGAACGATTGACACAATTGGATTTGGTTAATTCACTCTTAACGATGGTTTCAAATGATATGCAATTTTTATATACAAATTAAAAAAACATCTTTCCTTTCACTTCCTACGACTTTTTCAGATAAAGATAGCCAAAGAAGCTTTCATAGAGGGCGAAAAAGAGGAGGAAGGCATGAAGGAAGAAGGTTTCTGGTAAAATCAGAATAACTGGATCCTTGGCTGGATCAAAGAGCCAAGTATCATCTCCCACAAAGAGAATTTGATGGAAAAGAGTAAAGAATTGGTCAAAACCAATCAAAACTCCCCCAAGTCCAATCAGTAAAGGCAAGACCACTAGAGCCAGAAGCCCTTTACTAAATAGAGACAAGAAGCCCTTTCACAATTCCTTTGACAAAGACATAAAAACTTGGAAGTGTCACTAGGGCAACTAGCTGTACCAAGTGAAAGAGATTCTTCACAACTGCAAAATGGTGCAGACCAGCTGCTGACGAACGAAAATCTGGCATTTCTAAGACCTGACTAAATGGATTGGTCAGGTAATTCATCAAGATACGAAAATTGTACTGAATGGTTTCTGGTTTTAAGTAGACCCGATTCGTTAAGTTCAGCCACTGAATCTCCAGCGGATAAAAAATCCAAGCCAGATAAATGGTTAGAAGGATTGAGAGGGAGAGGAGAAAGAGCATAGAGCCCCAAAAGGTCAGTTTAGTTTTCATCAAAATTCCACTCCGCAAGGCTAGAAACCACATGAGTCGGGGCGATTGGCAGGTCTGCCACTTCTTCTGTCTTGGTAAAACCTGTTGTCACCAAGAGTGTTGGAATGCCGTTATCAATCCCAGCCCGAATATCTGTTAAATAGTTATCCCCAACCATAATCAACTCTTCACGTTCCAAACCTAAGTGCTCAACTGCCTTGTCCATAATGATAGCATTTGGTTTCCCAATATAAACAGGCTTCACTCGTGTTGCTACTTCAAGCAGCGTAATTAGTGAACCAGCACCCGGTAAAAGACCTCGTTCCGTCGGGATGTTGAGGTCAGGATTGGTTCCGATAAAGTGGGCACCCTTTTGAATCGCAAGAGTTGCTGTGGCAAATTTTTCATAGTCAACTTGCCAGTCCAGTCCTACTACCACATAGGCTGGATTTTCCTTGTCTTCCACATAACCAGCCGCCTTGATGGCATCCTTGAGCCCTGCTTCACCAATGACATAGACGGTCTTTTCAAGACCCAAGTCGTTCATATAGTCGATAGTCGCCAAAGTCGCTGTGTAGACAGTCGATAGGGGCGTATCGATATTAAAATTCTGAGCCAACATCTCCTGAACACTTTCTGGAGTGCGGGTTGTATTGTTGGTCACAAAGAGATAAGGAATAGCCCGCTTTTGCAATTCATGGACAAAAGCCTCTCCTGCTGGGATTCGATTTTTCCCCTTATAAATAGTTCCGTCTAAATCAATTAAATAGCCTTTGTATTTCATATATTTTACCCTAATCTTTTTTTATTTCTTGCCAAGTGATGATGGCTTGAGCATTGGTAGCCCCGTCGCTTGTAATCTCATGCTTGCTTTCCAGTCCAGTCCGTTCAACAGCCGATGTAATCACCCCACCTGGTCGAACTTCCTTGACATACTTGAGGTTGATTTTCTTGGGAATATACTGGGTCAAAAAATCCGCTCCCATGACCTCAAAAATCCAGTCCAAGTATTTACTGTTATTGACATGACCATTCATATCCAAGTCGTAAAAACGAACATGGTAATCCTTGCTGATTGGCTCTTCCAAGGACTCATACTTTGGTCCACGGATAAGTTTTTTATCAAAATCAGACTGGTAAGGAGCCACAATCTCAGGTTCTACTGCATGGACTTTTCGACTGTCTCGATCCATGAGAACAAAGGTCGCCATCATATGGATGAGCTCCTGCCCCGCTTCATCATAAATAGTAAAGCGACGATAGCAAAAGAGTCGATTGTAGCTCAGAGCTTCTGTTTCGATGGTAATTTCTTCCGCAAAACGAGGCAAACGAACCACCTCAATATCATATTCTGTGATAATCCAGACCAGATTATACTCTTCCAAAATGGCCTTATCACTAACTCCCAGTTCAATAGACTGCATCCCTGAAACTTGCAGGGACAGCAAAATCACATCTGGAAGTTTGATATGACCGTTCATATCAGCCATATCAAAAGGAATTTTCATTTTCATTTGATAAGTTAAGCCCATGATCCTACTCCAAAATAAATCGTTCTGCTACGGTGTCTCCTAAAAAGAGACCTCTCTTTGTCATGCGAACTCGGTCACCCTCTATTTGCATGAGACCTTGTTGAACCAAGTCTCTGACAATTTCTCCATAAAGTCCATCGAAGACCGTCCAAATTTTTCCTCAAATCGCGCCATGGAGACTCCTGATTTCTTGCGGAGCCCCAGGAACATTTCTTCTTCCATTTGCTCTTTTTGGCTCAGGTGCTCTTCTGTAATACGAGCATTGCCTTCCTCAACCGCACTGAGATAATGACGAATCGGACCATGATTTTTATAGCGCACTCCATCGACATAACCAGAGGCCCCAGCACCGATACCATAGTATTCAGCATTGTCCCAGTATATGAGATTGTGGCGACTTTCAAAACCAGGCTTTGAGAAATTGGAAATCTCATAATGTTCAAAACCAGCTCGCTCCAGCTCTGCGATGATGTACTCAAACATCTCCGCTTCCAGTTCTTCCTTAGGCAGAGGTAATTTCCCTCGTCGCATACGATTCATAAAGACCGTATGATTTTCCAATATCAAGCTATACAAACTCATATGGGGAATATCCAACCCAATGGCCTTAGCTACATTTTCCTTAACTTGCTCCATAGTCTGACCAGGCAGTGCATAAATCAAGTCGATAGAGATATTGTCAAAACCAGCCAGTTTCAGGCGGTCGATATTTTCATAAATATCCTTCTCCAAATGACTGCGCCCAATCTTTTTCAGCATCTTGTCATCAAAGGTCTGCACGCCCAAGGAAACACGATTGACAGCCGAGTTCTTCAAAACAGCAATCTTGTCCGCATCCAAGTCACCTGGATTGGCTTCAATGGTCAATTCTTCCAAGACTGACAAATCCAAGTTTTTAGTCAAGCCATCCAGCAATACCTCCAGTTGCGGAGCCGACAAGGCTGTCGGTGTCCCACCACCTATATAGAGGGTTCGCAACTTTTGAATATCATAGGAACGAAACTCTTCCAGCAGATGCTCCAAATAGCTGTCGACTGGCTGATTCTTGATAAATACTTTTGAAAAGTCACAATAATAACAAATCTGGGTACAAAATGGGATGTGCACATAAGCTGACGTTGGTTTCTTCTGCATAGTCTTATTATACCACAAAAGCGAACAATACTTAGAATTTCGTTTAACAAAATCCTAGCATTGTTCGCTTTCTCTATTCTAAACATTCTTTGTATTTTATGACTAACACGATTCCCAGAACCAATCTAGTTTATCTTTACAATACAAAAGAATGAATGTTGCTGTGACTAAATTTTTATTTTAGTCTTCTTTTTTCTTTCCCAAAGCAAGTCCTAGACCACTTAACATACCAAGAAGTCCTAGAGAGGCAAGAGTCGCATTTGATTCTGTTCCTGTATTTGGCAATACATTTTGAGAATCATTTGATTTAGCTCCATTGTCACTAGCATCTGTAGTATCTTCATGATTTGCATTCGGAGTAACTACATCTGGAATTGGAGTTGTTGGTGTAGGCGCAGGTGTATCTTGACCAGAATTTCCATTGGTAGCAGGTGTTACTGTGCCGTTCCCTGTATTTGGATCTTGTTCTAACACTACGGTTGGAGTACGTTTCGCTGGGGTTGTTACCACTGGAACTTCAACAGGATCTTTTCCTGGTTCTGTAATCTTAGCATTCCCTGGTACTTCACGGTCTGGTAAATCATTATTTGGTACTTTACCTTTACCGTCTTGTCCAATTGTTACAGTAATTGTGTTTCCATTCTTACCTGGAATTTCCACTACTGTTCCTGGTGGGTATGTTGACCCATCTGGTTTTTTAGGTGTTACAGTTACATCACCTGTATTTGGATCTTGTTCCAGCTCTACTGTTGGTGTAAGTTTCGCTGGGGTTGTTACCACTGGAACTTCTACAGGATCTTTTCCTGGTTCTGTAATCTTAGCATTTCCTGGTACTTCACGGTTTGGTAAGTCTTTATTCGGTACTTTTCCTTTACCATCTTCTCCTATTGTTACAACGATTGGTGTTCCATTCTTACCTGGAATTTCTACCTTCGTTCCTGGTGGATATGTTGTTCCATCTGGTTTCTTAGGTGTTACCGTTACGTCACCTGAATCTGGATTTTGTACCAACTCTACTGTTGGTGTCTTACGTGAAGGTGTTGTTACATTCACATTTTCATCAGGTTTTCCTGACTCTATAATTTTACCTGTTCCTGGAACATCTCCTTCTGGTAAGTCTTTATTCGGTACTTTTCCTTTACCATCTTCTCCTATTGTTACAACGATTGGTGTTCCATTCTTACCTGGAAGTTCCACTGTTGTTCCTGGTGGATAAATGGAACCATCTGGTCTCTTAGGTGTTACTGTTACATCACCTGTACTTGGATCTTGTTCCAACTCTATTGTTGGTGTCTTACGCGCTGGCGTTGTTACATCAACTGGATTAGATGGTCTCTTATTCTGTTCTGTTACGATACCTTTTCCTGGTAAATCTCCTTTTGGAAGTTTATCATTTGGTACTTCACCTGATCCATTATCTCCGATAGTCACTTCGATTGGAGTATTATGATCACCTGGGATAACTACCTTCGTTCCTGGTGGATATGTTGTCCCATCTGGTTTCTTAGGTGTTACCACAGCATCTCCATTTGGTTTTCTTGTAATTTCGATTCCACCTGGTTTCTGGTTTTTCTGTTTGTGATGCATTTGGATCTAGTTTTTTCGGTGTTTTCACTTCTAATTCAACAGAAGGTTTACCTGGCGGTGTAATTTTACCTGTTCCTGAAATTTCTCCATCTGGTAAGTCTTTATTTGGAATAATCACTTTTCCATCTGGTCCTGTTGTTACCACAATTGGTACTCCATTCTTACCTGGAATTTCTACCTTCGTTCCTGGTGGATATGTTGTTCCATCTGGTTTCTTAGGTGTTACTGTCACATCTCCTGTATTTGGATCTTGATCTAATACTAACGCTGGTATTAAGCGAGCTGGTGTTTCAACAGTAACTTTTTCAGGCGTTTTACCTGTACCAGGCTCAGTGATTGTTCCTGGACCTGAAATATTACCGTCTGGTAAGTCTTTATTTGGAACTTTTCCTTTACCGTCTTCTCCGATTGTTACAACGATTGGTGTGCCATTCTTACCTGGAATTTCTACCTTCGTTCCTGATGGGTATGTTGACCCATCTGGTTTCTTAGGTGTTACTGTTACTTCCCCCTGTATCTGGATCTTGTTGTAACTCTACTGTTGGTGTCTTACGGGCTGGTGTTTCCACCTTCACATTTTCAACAGGTTTATTCGGTTCTGTTATCTTAGCTTTACCTGGAGTATTTCCATCTGGTAATTCACTATTAGGAACTGTTCCTTTACCATTTTGTCCAATTTCTACTCTAATTGGGTTTCCATCTTTACCTGGAATTTCCACAATTGTTCCTGGTGGATATGTTTCTCCACCTGGTTTCTTAGGCGTTACTGTTACATCACCTGTATTTGGATTTTGTTCCAACTCTACTGTTGGTGTCTTACGGGCTGGTGTTGTCACATTAACTGGTTGTGATGGTTTCTTATTCGGTTCTGTTACTGTTCCAGTTCCAGGTTTAGCATCTTTTGGCAAGCTATCATTTGGAACTGTTCCTGAACCATCATTTCCTATCGTTACTTCGATAGTTGTTCCATCTTCTCCAGGGATTTCAACCTTAGTTCCTGGCGGATATGCTCCTCCTGGTTTCTTAGGTGTTACAATAGCATCTCCATTTTCTTTACGAGTAATTGCAATCTCTGTTGGAGCATCTGTTTCTGGTAAAGTTGGATCAATTCGTTTTGGTGTTTCCACTTTAACATCTTCAGGATCTTTACCATTTTCTGTAATTTTACCTGTTCCTGGTGTTTTATCTTCTGGTAAATTACTGTTTGAAACTTTTCCTTTACCGCCTTCTTCTATTGTTACGACAATAGGTGTTCCATTCTTACCTGGAATTTCCACTGTAGTTCCTGGTGGATATGTTGTTCCATCTGGTTTCTTAGGCGTTACAGTAACATCTCCTGTTTTTGGATCTTGTTCTAACTCAATTGTTGATGGTTTACGAGCTGGTGTTGTTACATCTACAGGTTTAGATGGAGCTTTATTCGGTTCTGTTACTACTCCTGTTCCTGGTTTATCAGTTTTTGGAAGTTTATCATTTGGAACTGTTCCTGAACCATCATTTCCAATTGTAACTTCAATTGGAGTATTGTCATTTCCTGGAATTGTTACAGTTGTTCCTGGTGGATATGTTCCTCCACCTGGTTTCGTTGGTGTTACGATTGCATCACCATTTTCTTTACGAGTAATTCCTATAGTTGGAGTTTGAGTCGTAGGAGTTTTTGGATCTGTTCCGTTTTTCTTCTCTTCCTCATCTGGAATTCCATCGTTATCATCATCTGCATCTTCTTTATCTGGAATTCCATCACCATCTGTATCTCTCAGAATCGTTACCGGAACTTCTACCTTAATTTCCTCAGTTTCTTTTCCAGTTTTTCCATCTTTTTCTTTTGTAATCTTAACAGGAATGTTAATTTGACGTTCTTCATCTTTGTCCCAATTATCTACTGTTGGAGTTCCTGTTAACTCACCATTGCCGTTAACTGTCAAGCCATTAACTGGTTCTGGATTCTCTTGTGTAATTTTTGAACCTGGTTTATTTGATGTTACAACAGTAACTGGTGTGATTGCAGCTTTTTCTCTCACAGGAGCTGGTGGTGTCACAGTTCCTGTTAGGTCATCCGCTACTTTTGGATTTTTATCTTGTTCATCTGGAATACCATCGTTATCATCATCTAGATCTGTATTGTCTGGATCACCATCTCCATCTGTATCTCTTAATACATTTACAACAATATCTTTCGTAACTGGTGTGTCACCTTCATGAGTTACCGTTACTTTGATAGTTACGTCACGATTGTCTTCTATTCCATCCCAGTCTGTGATTTTTGGTGTTCCTGTAACTTTTCCTTCACTATTCACCGTTAAGCCATTTACTGTTGGTGCAGTAATTGTACTATTGTCTTTATTTGGTGTTACGACTATTGAACTTGTATATTCTTTATTTTCAATAGCTTTTTCTGGTTCTCCGAACTTAACTTCTAATGGTTTTCCAGCAGTTTCTGTAGATGATTGACTTGTTAAGTCTGTTGTTTTACTTGTCACTTGTGCAGTAACTGGTGAACCGTCTTTTACTTTATCCGCAGGAATAGTCACTTTACCATTTGCATCAACAGCAATTGTTGGATCAGAACTTGTCCAAGTTCCATCTCCGGTTTTTGTTACTGTTACTGTTTGTGGCGTATTATCTTCACCTGTATATGTGATAGTTGTAGTTCCTTCTCCAGTTAATATAGGTGTAATTTCTACAGTTCCGTTTCTTTTGGTGTCACTGTTGGAGCTTGCGGTTTCACTTTAACAATTACATCAGTTGTTTCTGTTGAACCATCTTCATAAGTAATTGTCACTGGAATTGTATGTTTACTATCCGGAGTTACTTTCGGTAATTCAGAATTTTCCTGTACACGCTTAATCTTCGCAGCAGTGAAATCTTTCGTTTCAGTTCCATCTACTACTCCAGTAACCCCTGTTTTTCCTGATAAATCAGAATTTGTTAATGGAGAATCTACTTCTTTAATAACATCAACAGTTGTTACTTTGTGAGGTGTTGGTGTATATGTCGCATCATCAGAATCTACAGCTGAACCACCCGTACCTTTTGTTGATTTAGCAGTCACACTAGTTCCTACTAACTCTTTAGGAATTTCTAATGAACCATCACCTTTACGGAATACTATACCCTCTTTTGGTGTTTCAAGTTCCCATCCAGAATCTTTCTTCACTAGTGTTACAGTTCCATCTGTTAATGGAATTGTTACTTTATCTCCATTTGTTGGTGGTGTTACTTTAACATTCCCATTTTGCCATTGTGAAATAGTTGGAGCTGCTGGTTTTTCTTCTTTTACAACTACATGTACAGTTACTTGGTTTCCTGCTTTTCCTTGGCTATCAACTGGTTGAAGCGTTACAGTGTAAACTCCTGCTGTTGGATTTTCTGGAAGCCCAGTAACATTAACAGTACCAGTTCCGAAAGGTTTATCCGTAATACGATCATCTTCAGTATCAGATACCGTTACTAATTCTTTTAGTTTATCTGCTGTTAGTACTGTTCCTGCATCATAAACTTTTGGATTTTCTTGTGTTCCTACTGCTGCATCTTTCAACGTTACTACTGGAGCATCATTGGTTACTGTGATAACTTGCCATTTTCCTGCTGGTGTTGCATTTTGTCCAGTTTCAGGTTTGTAATCTACACGTAATCCTAATCCACTAATATAGTTATCTGTATTGTCTCCAGAAGCAGTCTCTTCTTTAATAAGAAGTTTTTTATTATTATCTAATTCTTTTAGAGTAATACTTACTTTGTTTTCAGCTTTATTTCCTTCATTAATACTATTTGTAATAGCATTTACAAAACCATTTGCATTTGTAACTCCATCTGGTGTTGCAGAATCTACTTTCCAATCCCCACCATTTTCATCACGGACAAGGACAATACTGTTTGGTGTATTATCAGTGTCAGTGCTGTTATGGAATCGTAACTCGATTCGTTTGCATCATGTGGCACTGTTACATCGATATGCTTGCTACCAGCAATCGTAGCAGAAGGTGAGTAATCTCCCATTGTAACGACTTTAGGATCACTCGTTTTAGAAACATTTGTATCTCCAACTTTGTTCACTACAGTAATTGGTAATGGTTTCTCTGTTTCTCCGTTTTTGTTTTCACTTTGACGAAGTTTTACATTATCTGGTAATGTCGCTGTCCAAGTATCTCCATTAATGGTTACTTGTCCTTTTTTACTTGATAAAATTGTATTGTCTTTATCATTTAAGTGTACTTCTACAACTCTATCATTATTATTATCTAATGTGAATCCACCTAATGTACCACTAATTGTACGTGTTGTTGATGATACTGCATCCTGATTAAACGTTGGTTTTGGAGGTGCTACATGGAATGTAACCTCTTTTTCGATGCTAGCAGGTGTATAAACTTTAACAGTTTTTCCATCGATACTCTTTGTATAATATCCTGCTCCAGATGAGAATTTCACTAATGCTTTATAATCCGTTACTACACCTGGTTTGTTAAACTCAGTAGTAGTTGTTATTTCAGCATTATTCGTACTCCATTTGAAGTTCATTCCTGCTGGGTAATATTTATCATCACCATCATTATTTTGACCATCGACTACTTTTACAAAATTATGAGAGTCTTGTCCGTTATTTGCATTTGCTGCATCAACTAGTTTAGTTCCTAACTCAACAGTTTTTGGACTATTTCTAACTTCAACATCTACTACTTTATATTTATATTTATAAGTACCCTTATTACCTGTTGAATCTGTAACTTCTACACTACCTACATGGTCTCCTAAAGTGGCAGTATCTGTTGAGGTATTCGCTGCGTCTTCAATCATAACATTTGTTCCACTTGTCCAAGAACCAGTTTTTTCAATTTCAGTTCCATTTGGAAGTCCTGTTACTTTCAGATTAGTAATTTTATTTCTATCATCTCTTACAGTGAAGGTAGGATTGAATTTTGCTCCTTTAAATACTACAAAATTAGCAGTAGTATTCTCATCTTTTGTTAACAACATACCATCCATTGTAGCTGAAGGCTCATTCGCATCCGCTTTTACGACAGGAATTTGAATTTCATCTATTGAATGGTCTGGATATTCGATAGTTGCACCAACATAGTGAGAACCATCTGCATTTTGCTTAATAGCTCCTTCTTCCTTCATAGAAATCTTCAATCCAGTAGTTGTATTATCTATTTTTACAGGTCCACGAGTTGAATCAAAGGTAATATTTGATTTCAGTGCGTCAAAATCAGACTGAGTAATTTTCGCACTTGTAGCATTAACATCCACATTCACTGGTTGAGCTGAAACTTGTGGAACATATTTTGTTGCTTGAGTTAGAACTTTGAATTTAACTCTAGTAGGATTCGTTCCATCTGATATATTTCTTAACTCATTTGTAGAAGCATCTTTTGCAATTACATAACGTGTATAATCGTCAGTATCATTCCATGGTGTTGTTCCTGTTTTATACTCACTTACTTTCCCTGTAATATTGACATCTCTTGGTGCTTCTACTTCAGTATTCTCTCTACGAATCAATTCATTATAAGATAATCCTGGGAATCCTAAACCATTACTTATGTCCCCATTTTTTTCCATTATTCTAGATTCTAATAGTTTACCAGAATTATCCGTTACTCTACCAATTGTTAGATTTGTATCTTCTGTAGGCGTTACATAAACTACTTGTTCTCCATTAGGTTCTACTTTTGTTTCTACACCATTCGGAGTAAATTCAAATTTCGGTGGTTCTTTATCCCCGGCCTTAGAATTCCCTGTTGTTGTATCACTATCTACGCTATCTGTTGTCACAGATTTAGCTGTTATTTCAGTTGCATCCTTAATAGCACGGTCTTTAATCGTTACAACACCCGTATCTGGATTAATAGTTACACCATCTTGAGGAGTATTTGGCGATAGCGACCATATATTGCCATTTTTTGTAGCTGTTATTCTAAAAGTAGAATTGTTTGGATGAACATAAGTAAAGTCTAATCTATTAACATTTTCTTCACTTACCGGCGTTACTGTTACATCTCCGTCATCTTTAGACGTAATTGTTGGAGCTGTTGGTTTAACACGGAATGTTTGGTCTCTTTCAATTGTAGCAGGTGTATAAACTTTAACTTCCTTACCATCGATTGTTTTTGTATAGAAACCAGCTCCAGATTTAAACTCAACTAATGGTTTGTAATCCGTTACTATTCCTGGTCTAGTTAATCTAGTGTTATTAGCAACTTCAGCAGTTCCTTTTTTCCACTTGAATCTCATACCGTCTGGATAATATTTATCATCCCCATCATTATTTGTTCCATCTACTACTTTTACATAATTATGAGAATCTCCTAATTGTGTATTTAATGGGACTGTTTTTGGTGTTTCTCTAATTGCAACATCTACAACTTTATATTTAAATTTATAAGTTTTCTCATTGTTTAGTGCGTCTTTTACAACAATACTTGCTTCATGATCTCCTAATTGAGCATTATTAGTTGCTGTAACAGTATTACCTGCTACTTGAACATCTGCTCCATTTTTAGACCAGTTTCCTGTTGCTGAGAAATTATTCCCACTTGGTAAGCCTGTTACACTTACGCTTTTCACATCATTTTTATCATCACTAACTCGTAAGGTTGGGTTGAATGTAGAACCTTTAAATACTACAAATGAATAATCTGTAGCCGTTTCTGATAATTCTTTACCATTTATCGTCACTTTTGGCGCTGTTGTATCAGACTTCGCAACCGGAATTCTAACATCTTCTGTTGAATGGTCTGGATATTCAATTCTAGCATTTACATAGTATGAACCATTTGCTGGATCTTTCTGAATTGCACCATTATCTTTCATCGTGATATTTAAACCAGTAGTTCTATTGTTAGCACCATTACTGATTTTTACATCACCACGTTCTGAAGTAAAGGTAATATTTGATTTAATAGCTTCAAACTCTGCTGGAGTAACCGTTGCACCTGGAGCAGTAATATCCTTATTAATTACTTGATTCCCAACATGTGGATCATATTTCGTTGCTTGAGTTAAAACTTTAAAGGTAACAGCTGTAGGATGTTCACGTGTATTAGATATTGAATTGTTTGAAGCATCTGTTGCATTCACATTACGAGTATATAGTTCATCATCAACCCATCGTGTTGTACCAGTTTTATACTCACTTACTTTCCCTGTTACTATGATATCTCTTGGTGCCGCTACTTCGACATTATTAGCACGAAGTACTCCATTATGTGTTAACCCTGGGAAACTAAGCCACTAGCGTTACCATTTGTTTCTTTAAATATAGCTTCCACTAATTTATTTGAATTATCCGTTACAGCCCCAATATTAAGATTTGTATCTTCCGTTGGAGTTACATAGACAACTTGTTTTCCATTAGCATCCACTATTTTTTCTTTCCCATTAGGGGTAAATGTAAATACTGGTGGTATTTTATCACCAACGTTTGAAGTTTTTGTTACTGGATCACTTTCCACATTGTCAGTTGTTTTAGATTTGGCAGTAACTGGATCAGAATCTTTGATAGCTCTGTCTTTAATCGTTACCTTTCCTGTAGTTTGATCAATCGTAACACCATCAGCTGGAGCATTACTTAATGTCCATCCATTTCCTGTTTTTGTTGCTGTAACAGTTTTTGGTGTGTTATTTGGATCTTTATATGTGAAATTGAATGTATTAACATTTTCTTCATTCACTGGCGTTACTGTAACGTCCCCATTGGTTTCTGGTGTTACTGTTGGCGCAGTAGGTTTTACTTGGAATTCAATAGTTTTATATAGGAATGATCTATTGATAATTTCATTATCTTTACCTGGAGTAGAATTAGTAACTTTTTCAACTCCATTTGTTCCAGCGTAGCCATCATGGAAATAAGCTGCTGCTTTTACTCTATGTTTTCCTGGAGTATTTAACGTAACTTTACCAGTCGTAGTACCATTTGAGTCAATAAATCTAAATTTCATTCCACCTGGGAAGAATCCGTCTTCCGCACTTGTTCCATTAGTAGCCGTAATGAAATCGTGCGAATCTGTATAAGACGTTCCTTTAGCAGTTTGTACAACAAGCTTACCGTCACTAACTGTTCCCTTTCCTTCTTTGAAAGCTAAGTCAACAACTTCAACATTAAACTTAACAGTCGCTTTATTCCCACTATCAACATTGTTCCCTTGATCATCGGATACTTTAAAAGTAACCGTTTGTTTTCCTAATGGTGCATCCGCAGCAACTGTTCCCGTAACATTTGTTGTTCCTGGAGTTTTTTCTACCGCTCCTGTTTTTGAAAGAGTTGTTCCATTGTTAAAATTAACACCTTTAGGTAATCCACTTACATATTTTAAGTTTACTTTCCCTTTAGGATCATTATCGTACATTGTTAATGGAATATTTAATGTCGCCCCTCTATAAATACGAGTTGTAGGCGCATTAGTCTCATTACTTGTTAATACACTTACTCTATTTCCATCTGTTGGATTTGTCATTTTCACTGTTGGTGGTTGGTTATCTGGAGCATCTGTTGGAGTAACTCCTTCACTTTTTTCAGAAATTACAGTTCCGTTATTATTAACCGTTGTTACAGCTGTAATAGGTCTTCCTGGTAAAGCACTAGAAACTGTAATCCTTGCAGTAGTTCCATTAGTTGTTCCTGTTCCGATTACATTATTACCATCATATAAAGTAACTGTAGAACCGTTCTTAACTCCTGTACCAACATTTACCGTGATTGTTTGATTTGTTAATCCTTTTTTATGTTGCACATCACTTGCTGTGATCACAGGTTTTTTAGGATTAACCGTAAAGTGGACTTTTCCATCTGAACCTGAATTTGCGTCTTCTGAAGTTGAATTATCTTGATATCTTGCAATTGCAGTATAAGTGAACTTTCCAGCTTCAGCTGTACTTGGTGCAGAGTTATTTTTCCAACTCCAACTCATTCCACCAGGGAAATCTCCACTACCCTTACGTGTAATATATCTATCTGCTACAGGATTACCAGTGTTTGGAATTACATCTCCTACAACTTTTGTATGAGTGCTACCTTGGATAGGATATAGTTTTGCTTGTTTTTCTCTTAAGGTTGGTTGTACTGGTTGGTCATCATATCCTGTATATGTTGGTTCATTTGTATCTCGACCTGAAACAAATGTATATGCTTGGTTTGTAGTCGCTCCATAGGTACCAGCAACCGCTAATGAGTATGCATCTCTTACTTGGGCATCTGTTACTCCAGCCTTCAACTTAGCTTTTACCTGCATATGTACTGCAGCTGTTTTATCCTCTGTTTTAACCCCAAAACCATATGAATATTTGTTGAATTTATTTTCCGTTCTTGTTACCGCATGGATTAAAAGTGGATCATTACTATTTCCTTTAAACGTATCACGCATATCTTGGTTATAACTATTTCCATGTCTGATATCTAAACCATAGAAATATGTTAATTTTTTCCAAGCTGGACCATAATCCGTAGAATCTCTCAAGAAGTTAACATCATAAGAACCCGTTCTAGTAAATCTTTCCGGATTTTGAGAAAGAGTTCCAGAGTTACCATTTCTTGTATAAGTTTCAAATTTCAAATCTCTTAAAGTATTACCTTTATAAGTACCATCGCTATTTAAATCTAAAATTTGAGGTGGTAAAATTAATCGATAGATTTGATATCTACTTAAGTTCGCCATTGCTGTACCATCATTGTTGAAGAAGACATCATAAACTACATAACGTTCCCCACCAATTGTTGTCGTTTTAGCGAACATATCTACTTTATTTTCTGTATATTCTCTTAGTCCATTTCTTACAACTCTCTCCCCATTACTTGCACGGAAACGTTGATAAATCAATAAGTTGTCACTTGAATCCCATGTTGAAGAAATTGAAGCTGCTCTTACATTTGTTCCCTTCTCAATCTTCTCTCCATTACGTGGGTCATTCTTACCTGAAGTTAGACGCAAAGTTGCTATTTTGACAGAATTAAACGTTCTCTTCACACGCTTTGTTAAATCTTCAATATCGTTAGGAGAAATGGTTGTACTCTGAATAACCCCTTGGGCTAATCCCAAGAGTTCGTTAGCTTTTTCAAATACTTCTTTAGTTGATTCATGGTCAGGGAGCTCAAGAACCGCTGCTTGTAATTGATCAGCAGACAATTTTAGCGATTCTTTCTTATCTGAAATAGTTTTATCAGCTTCACTTAGTTCAGAAGTAGTTTTATTATCTTTGATTTCAGTCTTATTCTCAGTTGCAGTTTCTTGAACCTTGCTTGATCCTTTAGTAGCATTTGATAAAACAGTTAAATCACTTTCTAAAAGGGAAAGTAGTTCATTTACATCCTTCTGCGTTGCAGTATCACTTTCTAGTAGGGCTTGCCCTTTTTGAACTCTGTCCTTAATCGGAGAAATTACTGAATTGTCAAGATTTGATTTCGATGAAAAAGTAGCATTTAACTCTTCAACTACTTTTCTTAAATTCGCTTTATCAATCACTTTGACAACGTTTTCAATATTAGTTGTCATTCCCTTTTCTGAAGAATTCTGTGCAACTTCTACTTTGTTATCGGTAGGTTGTTGAATCTCTGTAAGTGATTTATCCTTCTCTTTCTGGTTAACCACATCTGTGGTAGGTTGTGAATGATTTTCAATCACACTATCCGCACTAGCAACGCGCGCACCCAAAAACATCAGTGCTGCAACAGCTACTGAAGCCGCACCAAAGCTATATTTACGAATAGAAAAGCGTAGAACCTTTTCACGTTGGTGACGCTTTATTCTATTGAGTGAATTCGATTTGTTTTCCATTTTTCCTCCTTATGTCAAAACACAAAATCAAATTAAAAAGTAATTTTTTATAGCTAAACCCAAGTAGGAATATAACCATAAAAAATCACTATGATGAGCATTCTACACATCACAGCTATCACAGCTATCACAGCTATCACAGCTATCACAGCTATCACAGCTATCACAGCTATCACAGCTATCACAGCTATCACAGCTATCACAGCTATCACAGCTATCACAGCTATCACAGCTATCACAGCTATCACAGCTATCACAGCTATCACAGCTATCACAGCTATCACAGCTATCACAGCTATCACAGCTTAATTATACCACATTCAACATATTTAATCAAATATGTAGCGTTAGACTGCTTAAAATTCGAGATAAATTTTTATATTTAGAGATAATATTATTAATATATTAATTGTTTGTGTTTCGAAAACAAATCTATTCATAGAAAAAAAGTAGATGAATTTCTTTTTCATTCAAGGTTTTATCCACATAAAAAAACCTATAAGCTCTATAGAGGTATAATCCACTAGAGAGTTTATAGGACCTAGAATAGTTACTATTTATTTTATTCTTCTCTTATATCAATCACAATCTCTTCTGACTCATCAAGAGTTTCAGCTTTTTCTTGCCATTGCTCCTTGAGATTATTAAATTGATTTTTTGATGCTTCTGTGGCTTGAAAAGCGTATGATTTAGCTTGAGCAAGTACACTGTCCACAGTGATTTCACCTGATTCAACCTGTTCTTTGGTTCTCAGAACAAAATCTGTAGCCTGCTCCTTAACTTCTGTCAGTTTTTCACAGACCTGTTCCTTGGCATACTCAGGATCTTCTCTCAAATCATCTAGAAAATCTTGAGCTTGACTGCAAACTTGTTTGCCCTTGTCGCTTGTTAAAAACAAGGCAAGAGCTGCACCTGAAACGGTTCCTAAAAGGATTGAGGATAGTTTACCCATAAGAATTCTCCTTTTTTATTTTTTGAAAAATTTACTTGCAAGACGAAGAGCTGACAAACTTGCACCAGTCTTAAGTGTTTTTGAACCAGCTGATGAAGCTTTCTTGCTCAAGACACGCGCATGGTCATTGAGGTCTGAAACAGATAGAGATAAATCTGCAACAGCACTAAAGAGTGGATCAATCGTTGCCACCTTAACATTGATATCATCTGCCAAGACATTGACCTTAGCCAGTAATTCATTGGTATGATGCAAGGTCACATCCACATCTGAAGTTAAGGTTTTAATCGTCTTCTCTGTTTCATCGATAACACGTCCAAGCTTTTGTACAGTGATAATCAGATAGACCAAAAATACAATCAAAGCAAGGGCTACAAGAATATATGCAACTTCTAACATTTAGTTTTCCTCCTCAGTAAAATAGTAAGGGGCCTTCTTTCGATTTTGATATAGAATGATAAAAATTCCAAGACCGATAAGAACAACTGATAGCCATTGAGAGACTCGAAGGCCAAAGAACATGAGACTATCTGTCCGCATGCCTTCGATGACCATACGACCAAAACCATACCAAATCAAGTAGAAAGCAGTGATATGACCTCGTCTGAGACTCTTCCATTTTCGTCTCAATATCAGAATCAAGGCAAATCCAAGTAAATTCCATAGAGACTCATAAAGGAAGGTCGGCTGACGGTAGCTCCCTTCAATATACATCTGGTCACGGATAAAGCCAGGTAGATAATCTAGATTATCCACTGCAGCCCCGTATGCTTCTTGGTTAAAGAAATTGCCCCAGCGGCCCAAACTTTGGGCAATCATGACGCTAGGCGCCGCAATATCTAGAAAATCCCAAGTATTGATGAGTTTGCGATCAGCAAAGATATAGAGAACAAGAGCCCCTGTAATCAAACCACCGTAAATGGCCAAACCACCATTCCAAATGGCAAAAATCTCTCCCAAATTCTGACTATAGTAATCAAAACGGAAAATAACATAATAGAGACGAGCTCCTAAAATAGCCAGGGGAAAGGCAATCAAGATAAAATCTAAAATATCGTCTGGTATGATTTTCTTTCTAGGCGCTTCTTTCATGGTCAAATAAACCGCAAGAATTAAGCCTGTCACAATACACAAGGCATACCAACGAATGGCTAGAGGGCCAAGATGAATAGCAATTGGATCAAGCATCATGCACCTCGTTTTGAGCAATAAGATTTGTCAAGCGTTCCTCGAACAAACGAGTCGCATCAAAGCCCATTTCCTTAGCACGATAATTCATAGCAGCCGCCTCAATCACAACAGAAATATTACGACCTGTTTTAACTGGGATGCGGATACGAGGAATCGATACGCCAGAAATTTCTAATTCCTCTGCATTGTTTCCTAGACGATCAAAAGTCTTATGCGTATCATAATTTTCCAAGTAAACAGCCAGCTGAACTTGAGAAGAATCCTTGACGGCACTGGCACCGTAGAGACTCATGATATCGATAATCCCAACTCCACGAATTTCAATCAAGTGTTTCAAGATTTCAGCAGGTTCTCCCCAAAGAGTTAATTCATCCTTAGAGTAAATATCTACCCGATCATCTGCCACCAAGCGGTGCCCACGTTTGACAAGCTCCAGACCTGTCTCACTCTTACCGATTCCACTATCGCCTTGAATCAAGACACCCATCCCATAGATATCCATCAAGACTCCGTGAACACTAGTACGTTCCGCCAAACGAGAATCAAGGTAATTAGATAGCTCTCCAGACAAACGACTAGTAGCCGTACGGCTGGTTAAAATGGCAATCTTACATTCTCTAGCAGCTTTTAACATTTCCTCTGGAACCACCAAACCACGGGCAACAATGACCGCTGGTGTCTCAGGTAAAAACATTTTTTTCAAAACTTCATAACGGCTGTTAGAAGGCATGGTAATCAGATATGACCACTCCTTCATCCCCAATAGTTGTATCCGTTCTGGAGTATAGTAATCAAAATAGCCTGTCATTTCAAGACCAGGTCGCGTAATATCCGCTGTATTGATTTCCTTTTCAAGCAATTCTGGTTCGCCATAGACAATGTCTAATCTAAGCTTTTCAATCACTTCTTTTACTAAAACCGACATCATTTCCTCCTTCAAGTGAGTTCTTCTCTCTATTATATCAAATTGTAGAAGGATATTTCAGATTTTTGCAGGCTTTGGAGTATTTATTTATACTCAATGAAAATCAAAGAGCAAACTAGGAAACTAGCCGCAGGTTGCTCAAAACACCGTTTTGAGGTTGTAGATGGAACTAACGAAGTCAGCTCAAAGCACTGCTTTGAGGTTGTAGATGAAACTGACGAAGTCAGTAACCATATCTACGGCAAGGCGACGTTGACACGGTTTGAAGAGATTTTCGAAGAGTATTAAAAGAAAAAGGACTAGATTTCTCCAGCCTTTCATTTCTAATTAGAATTTTTTACGTTTACGAGCTGCTTCTGATTTACGTTTACGTTTTACAGAAGGTTTTTCATAGAATTCACGTTTGCGTGTTTCTTGAAGAGTACCAGCTTTAGTAACCGCACGTTTGAAACGACGAAGTGCGTCGTCAAGAGATTCATTCTTACGTACTACTGTTTTAGACATTTTTTTCACTCCCTTCAAGTTCAATATCTATTATATTCTACACGTAAAAGGAATAATTGTCAAGAAAAAATGCGGTTTAATTTTGATTTTTTCTTCCATTTATACAAGTCTTGAAAGCACTCATTCCAAAAAGAAGGAAGTTTCATTTTTTTATTTTTTTATTTTTTTCAAGTAAGCTAAGAGCTTCTGCATCTGCGATGATGGTTACATCAGGGTGATTTTGGAGGCTACTTGCAGGTAGATTCTCAGTCACTGGACCTGACACTGTTCCAGCAATAGCTTCTGCTTTTGACTCACCGTAAGCAAAAAGAAGGATTGACTTGGCATCCAAGATATTTTTAATTCCCATTGAAATGGCTTGGGTTGGGACGTCTTCAATTTTGTCAAAGAAGCGAGCATTAGCTTCGATAGTAGACTGGTCAAGCTCTACAAGGTGTGTTTGGCTATCAAATGGAGTACCAGGCTCATTAAATCCGATATGTCCATTACGACCAATTCCCAAAATTTGCAAATCAACAGGATGGTCAGCCAAAATTTGATTGTAGCGTTCAACTTCAGCTTCAGCATTGTCCTTAACTCCACGAGGTAAGAAACTTTCTTTAAATGGTTTTTGGTTGAACAAGTTTTCCTGCATGAAGTAACGATAAGACTGTGGATTATCCCCATCAAGTCCTACATACTCATCAAGGTTGACACTTGTTAGATTTGAAAAATCAAGGTCACTCTCAACAATTTCCTTGTAAAATTCAAGTGGGCTACTTCCTGTCGCAAGTCCCAATGTTTGAGCACCACTGGCCAATTTTTCCTTCAAAATCTCAAAAGCTACTTTTCCACCTTCAACTTGGTTTTCAACTTTAATGACTTTCATCTTTTCATCCTCCATTTCTATCTATATTTATTATATGGTATAGACCAATTTTTGTCAAGTGAAAACGATTTAATTTCTAAAAAAAGAGCGTCCAAACTTGAAACATGTTATAATGGATAGGATTAGAACTTAGAAAGAATGAACAGATATATGAATACAGCTGATTTTGATTTCCACTTACCTGAGGAATTAATTGCCCAAACCCCCCTTGAAAAACGAGATGCCTCTAAACTCCTCATCGTCAATCGTGAGACGGGATCAATGCAGGATAAACACTTCCACTCTATTATTGATATGCTGGAACCTGGTGATGCTCTTGTTATGAATGACACCCGTGTTCTCCCTGCCCGCCTCTATGGGCAAAAAGAGGAGACAGGAGGTCATGTGGAACTTCTCCTCCTCAAAAACACTGCTGGAGATGAGTGGGAGGTTCTGGCTAAACCTGCCAAACGCCTCAAGGTTGGTACTCGTGTCAGCTTTGGTGATGGCCGTCTCAGCGCTGTCGTTACAGAAGAATTGACCCATGGGGGCCGCATTGTCCGCTTTGAATACCAAGGAATTTTCCTAGAAGTTTTGGAAAGTCTGGGAGAAATGCCTCTACCACCTTATATACACGAAAAATTGGATGACCGTGAACGCTATCAAACAGTCTACGCCAAGGAAAGTGGCTCTGCTGCAGCACCAACTGCTGGACTTCACTTCACCAAAGAACTGCTGGCAGAAATCCAAGCCAAGGGTGTCCATCTGGTCTATCTGACTCTCCATGTCGGACTCGGAACCTTTAGACCCGTTTCTGTGGACAATCTAGACGAACACGAAATGCACTCAGAATTCTACCAGCTTTCTGAGGAAGCAGCTGCTACCCTTTGCTCTGTTAAGGAAAATGGTGGTCGCGTCATCGCTGTTGGAACAACCTCTATCCGCACCTTGGAGACTATTGGTTCCAAGTTTGATGGGCAAATCCAAGCAGATTCTGGCTGGACCAATATCTTTATCAAACCTGGATACCAATGGAAGGTTGTAGACGCCTTCTCAACCAACTTCCACCTGCCAAAATCAACTCTGGTCATGTTGGTTTCTGCCTTTGCAGGCCGTGAATTAGTTTTAGACGCTTATCACCATGCCATCCAAGAACACTACCGCTTCTTTAGTTTTGGCGATGCCATGTTTATCTATTAATTTCATAATCAAAAAAAGCGCATATTATCAGGCATTATCCTTTGGTGCTCTAAGCTTTTCTAATGTATAGACAGTCGCAAAGAAGTCTGAAAAAAACTCTCAGAATCGCCGTCTCAGCACCAAAAAAATGCGTAAAAATTGCATGAAAAAAACGAAAATTCGAGGTCTGCATACAAAAAAAATCGGAGGTGTTAGCCTCCAATTTGTCCTATTTATTTTTTATGGTTTTTTATTGTAGAGCAGACCCAAGCGAATGAACATAGGTTGTAAAAAGCAAATGAAAAAACTGCAAGGATGATAGATCCTGTATCTAAATAACCTCTTTCAAGACCGTTTTTTTCAACAACAACAAGCCTGTAGTTTCGATAACGATCAAATATAAAAAAATATAAAAAAATTTTTCGCATTAAGCATATTGTTACCGCTTTCTTTTTTTATTTGGTTTTATTGTATAACAAAAAGTTGAAAAAAATCAAAAAAATACAAAAAGAGTTTCCGTTATGTCTAAGATGTTTAAATGCATGTGTTTGCTAGTTATGTCTGTTTTCTGTATGTCTAGCATTTCCCCGTCGCTTGTTGTTTTTGCTGATGATAGCTTATCCGCAAACTCTAAAGTTGTATCTGGTGATACTCAGTTTAAGAATGGCTCATCAGTGCGGTTCGGAGATACGCAAGTAAATATTTTAAGTGATGAAGTTCTTGAGGTGGTCAATCCAGATGGAAGTGTAGACACTATTGAACAACGTGCTGATGGTGTCTATATCAATGGGGCATTTTATATGGCTTATCAAAAGAATGAAATCGACCTAAATATATCTTTTAGATCATACGATCCTAATGTTTGGAATTACATCAACACAATACATGGGAATAAACAAGCTAACACATTCGCTCACTTCATGATTCAATCTGGAATATCCGCATTTTTTGCTCTTATAGGTTCTATGGTGGGTGGCCCATGGGGTGGCATAATTAGTGGAGCATATGTTGGTACGCAAGCTTATGAGAGTTACTTGGAGTCACAAAGCCCATCCCATATCCATACTACATAACAAATACTTATATCCATGTTGCTCAAAGAAAATGGAAGTTTATCACTGGATACTATAGAAACTCAGATTATACTGGGTATGTAAAAACCGAAACAACCTACGTGAATTTCTAAAATATAAACCCTGCCTAGATATAAAGGCAGGGTTTATATTTTAGTTAATTGCTCAAGTAATTTGTAAGCATAATACTTGCGAAACTCTATTTGTTCAAGCGGTTCAAAAGCTCTTGTTTTTTATCCTCAAGCTCAGCTCTCCTTTGCTCGATTTCTTCACGTTTTTGGGCGATTTCTGCTTGCGCCTCGGAAGTTTCCAAAGTGCCTTGCGACTTGTGAAATTCTACTAGCATATCAACGATTTTTGGGTCTAATTCGTTGACATAATCAGGATTTGACCATTTCGGCACGTTGCTTGCAGGTGCTTGCTTTTTGCCGCCTTTTTGGGGTCAGTACACATCAACCTTGATAGTATGCGTTTTGTTATGAATAAAGAATTAGTCTTTCTTAAGCTTGTATCTTTCAAACTCTGCACACTGGCATTGATTACCGCGCCGACAATCAAAATCTTAGCGATGAGAATAAACCAGAACATCATGACCACCACGACAACGGAACTGAAGAAACGAACGTCCACGAGGTGATTAACATAGTTGTTGACATAGACTGAAAAGATATTGAGCAGTAAAATCAAAGTCAACAAGACAAAGGCACTACCTGGTAATACAGAGCGAATGCGTCGCACCTTGACATTGGGCAGGAAATAATAAAGCATAACCAAGATGGCAAAAATCAAGGAATAGACCAAGGGGCCTGTTAGATCCTGTAGATAATCAAAGAAAGGACTATCTGATTTCCAGTAACTTTTGATAAGGTTGAGGAGCATGCGACCAAAAACACTCAAAAATAGAGCCAAGGCAAAGAGAATCTGCAGACCAAAACTGACAAACAAACTCATAAGTTGATGAGAAATCATTCCACGATTTTTTGCTACTCCATAAGCTTTATTAAAGGCTTTCTGCAGGAAGTTCATGGATTTTGAAAAGGTCCAGAGAGCTGACAAAACTGCAAAACTCAATAAGCCCGTTGAAGGTTGGGTCAGTACTTCTGTAATAATCTTTGCGACCACATCATAAACCGTATCTGGCAAAAATTCATTGACAACCTTTAAAAAATTGGAAACTGGAATCTGAAAATAGGGGAGGATATTGACCACCACCAAAAGCAGGGGGAAAATCGAAATCAACCAATAGTAGGCTACTGCGACACTGGTCAACTCACTATCCGAAGCTTGATAATAATGCAAAAAAGCTTTTACTAAAGGCTTGTCTGTCAGCTTTTGCCACCACTTCTTCATGTCACACTCCTTCACTTATAATCTTGATTAATTTCTTCTTACCAATTCCACCATATCATAAGGCAGGGTATTGGCAGCTTCCTTGAGAGAATAGTTCTCTAAGTTATTCACATTTTGTCGTAATTTCTTGGCATACTTGGTCGTAATCAATCGTTTCTCTTCATATTCGAAATCAATTTACGCTCCAGATAATAGCCTCTAAGCATTTCATCGATATTGTTGGGTTTGACACGATTGATAACCCGTTCGACAAAGGCACCACTGGTGATGATAGCTGTTTCACGGAGACGAGAATCCTGCATGAAGCTGATCAATGAGCTCTTATAAACCCCTTTTAGGTTCTCCAAACTTTCGATAATCATCTCTGTATTTTCTAGATAGAGCTCTGCAATTTGGTCATAGTCAAGGGCTCTGAGTTTCTTAGATTCTTCATTTTTCCAACTACGGAAGGTCTTGCCAAAGGTAAAGACCTCATGAAGGAGAAAACGTAGAATCCGCAAGGAAACAAGGAAATAATAGGTCAATCGTGAAGCAAACTTGCGATTGATACTTTGTTCCATATTTTTCAGATAACGCTGGTAAACCCGATAAGCACGCTCACTCATCTTGTCTTCCTCGTAAGCCTGTTCCAATCCATCACTCTCAATACTGAGGATAAGAAGCTTCAAGGCCTCCCAATCCTCCTTAGCATTTTTATTTTCTTGACTCAAGATAAGGTTTTCTATTCGTCCATGATAATTGTCAATAGCTGCATAGAGAGGGAGCTTATTCTTATGAGTTTCAAGTTCCTTTTCTAACTCCAAAGTAACCTCATTCAAAATGGCGATATGCATGAGATAGTCCTTGCTTTCTTCCTGCTCATCAGAAAGATGAGGCAAGACCAAGAGACCTGTTAAAAAGCTGACAAGCGTCACACCTGCAACAAGGAAAAGTAAGATTGGATATTCCTGCTCTAAATCACTTGGTATCAGAAGAATCGTAGCGATGGACACCGTTCCCTTGACACCTGAGAAGGTCAAGAGAAGCATGTCCTTCATATACTTATTCAGTTTTTTCTTGAGACGTAGAGTCCTATAGGCATAATAGCCATAAATCATGACAAAACGGATAGCAAAGAGGACAAAGGTAAGGGCTATAAGAGATACCAATAACAGTAAGGGATTATAGATTGGATTGGTCAAGATAGGTTCTGCTATCATTTCCAGCTCCATCCCTAAAATCACAAAGACAGAACCGTTGAGCATAAAGTTCACTGTGTGCCAGACCGTCTCGGTAACCGTATCCACTTGGGCTTCGAGGAGCGTAATTTTCTTAAAACGGCTTGCCTTTAAAATCCCCGCAACTACAACAGCAATAATCCCTGAAACGTGTACTTCTTCTGCTAGGAAGAAGGTCACCAGAGGCAAACTCAATTCCAGAAGGAGCTCACTAGCAATATCCGTTGCTCGCACACTTAGCAAGAAAGTATGTAGGAAGCGATTAGTCATGGCTGTTAAAAATCCAATCAAAAAACCGCCTAGGATTGAAAAGATGAGCGAACTACTCGCTTGCCCAAGGGAAAAGGCTCCTGTTGTCCAAGCGGCCAAGGCCACCTGAAAAGCCACCAAGCCAGAAGCATCATTCAAGAGCCCTTCACCCTTAAGGATATTAGACACGCGCTTAGGAAAGCTAAAGCGCTCCGAAAGAGAGGCAAAGGCCACCAAGTCAGTAGGACCAAGGGCTGCCCCAACAGCCAAGCAAGCTGCCAAGGGAAGGCTGAGCCAAAGAAGATGGGCCAAGCCACCCAAACTCAGGGTCGAGATGAAAATCACTGGAAATATGAGATAAACAATGATTCGCCAGTGTTTTAAAATAGCCGTAATATCCGCTTCCTCTGACTCTCGGAAAAGCAAGGGTCCGATAACCAGTGCCAAAAACAACTCCGTATTGAGGTGAAAGTCGGTATTGGGTAAAAAGAGCCCAATCACAATTCCCAAAAGAATTTGCACCAAAGGGAGAGGCAAAAAGGGCAGGAGTTTATTGGTTGTACTCGAGACAATCAAAACCAGTAAATAGGATAAGGTAAATCAGTAATTCCACGCACTTCCTCCTTAATCTTTTTTACAACAGGATTCAAATATCTCCTTCTGCTCTTTAATCTTTTGATCAATCTTGGAACAATCTTTGTGCTCAATTTTTCGCTGGCACCGTTCCATTTCAAGAGCTACTAATTTTTTCTTGATTTTAAGCATTTTTTTGCTCATATGCGCTTGGTCTAACACACCCACTGCACGTTCGTGGATTGTTGACTCAACAAAATTCTGGCGCATGGCATCTAGCTTTTCACGTAGGTATTGTTTATCCATGTCTATATCTCTCTAATTTTTCAATCATAACTAAAAATGGTGGGTTGTTGACTTGGTTTAAAGTTCGATAAATGGCAGCTGTGTACTCTTGTTGATTCAACCGGCTAACAAAATCCAAGACAGCATCCCTCTCGAGGTCGCCTCCATCATGACCATAGTAGATCATAATAGCAATCCGTCCACCTTTGACAAGTAAGCCACACAGCTTTTCTAAGGCTTCAATAGTTGTCTGAGGTTGGGTAATGACGGACTTATCAGCCGACGGCAGATAACCCAGATTAAAAATCCCTGCCTTGGCTTCTGTCACAAACTGGTCCAGAGTCTCATGGCCTTGCAAGATTAACTGGGCATTTGTGTAACCAGCCTGGTCCAAACGGTCTTGGGTTTTATCTAAAGCTTGTTGCTGAATATCAAAGGCATAGACTTGCTTGGCTAGCTTGGCTAAAAAAAGGGTATCGTGGCCATTTCCCATTGTCGCATCCACAACTATATCCTCTTTTGTCACTACTTCAGCCAAAAAATCATGTGCCATCTCAAGTGGTCTTTTCATTTTCAAACTCCTGTTTTACAGCCTTACATCCTTGCACACTTCCACGACGTCGCATCTCTGTTTCAATCGCATTTAGCACTTCCCATTTATTGAGGCTCCACATAGGTCCAATCAGCATATCTCTAGGTGCATCTCCCGTGATTCGATGGATGACGATATGCTTGGGTATGATTTCCAGTTGGTCACAGATGACCTTAACATATTCGTCCTGACTCATCAGTTGCAAGCGTCCCTCGTGGTAGTCTCGTTGCATACGCGTATTGGTCATGAGATGAAGCAAATGCAGTTTAATTCCTTGAATATCGTTATCCGTTACACAGCGACGGACATTTTCAAGCATCATCTCATGGGTTTCACCAGGAAGTCCGTTGATTAAATGAGAAACAATCTCAATCTTAGGATACTTTCTCAAACGCTTGACCGTTTCCACATACAATTCATAGGAGTGGGCACGGTTAATCAGGTCAGAGGTTGTTTCATAAGTGGTCTGCAAGCCCAATTCAACCGTTACATGCATACGCTCCGATAATTCAGCCAAATATTCAATAATTTCGTCTGGTAAACAGTCTGGCCGTGTTCCTATATTGATTCCTACTACACCTGGCTCATTGATAGCCTGCTCATAGCGCTCCCGAATCACTTCCACCTTTTCATGGGTGTTGGTAAAATTTTGAAAATAAACTAAGTACTTCTGAACATCTGGCCACTTGCGGTGCATGAAGTCAATTTCCTTATAAAATTGCTCACGGATGGGGGCATCTGGTGCTACGATAGCATCTCCAGAACCAGAAACCGTACAAAAAGTACAGCCCCCATGAGCTACAGTTCCATCACGATTGGGACAGTCAAATCCCGCATCAATAGGGACTTTAAAGGTCTTTTCTCCAAAGAGTTTTCGATAATAATCATTCAAGGTATTATAAGATTTCATAACTTTCATTATAACAAAAAACACCCACAATCTCAAAAGCCTGACTTTCCTATAAATTCCTCTGTTTCTCATTTCCATTAGCCATTTTTTTATGATACAATATGGATATGATTTTTAATGAAATTAGCCTCTATTTTTATTATTGATACTGACTTTAGTAGTCTGCATTATCATAACCAAACTTTTTTTAGATTAAAAAAACTAGGACGAAACTTTGCGGATCTGGCCTTTCCAGTCTTGGTATTTGAGTATTACCTGATCACAGCTAAAACCTTTACTCATAATTTCCTTCCTAGACTGGGCCTAGCCCTCTCACTCCTAGCCATTATTCTCGTTTTTTTCTTCCTTTTGAAAAAACGTAGCTTTTACTATCCTAAATTCATCAAATTCTTCTGGCGTGCAGGGTTCTTATTGACCCTTGTCATGTATATCGAGATGATTGTTGAATTGATGGCTCAGAAATAAAAAACTAAATCGAAAACACCTCAATCAAACTGAAATACAGTGATTGAAGTGTTTTTTCCTTATCTATTTTTCAATAATTTCTATTTACTCTCTTTATCAGGAAAGAGATAACCAATACCTACACAAGCTAGCACACCTGCTCCAATCACCAAGCCACTTGAAATTGGCAACAGATCCAAAATTGTATTCGCAATGATAAAGGCGATAATCAAACACATCAGACTAGCCTTATAATCCTTTTTCAAAAGATTCTCTAGAGTGAAAAAGAGGAACAAGCCTACCGGAATCAATGACCAGAGGTTGACATCCAAACTTGGCCAGCCAACAGAACCAAAATACAATACTGTCGCTGCTGCTAGTAAAAATACAATCCCCAATAATTTTTTCATTTCTTTATCTCCAATGTCTTTTTTAGGAACTTGAGTTATCTGATATTGACACCTCCCGTCCCTTACAAAAATCATTATAGCAGAGGAGTTTCTCAAGAACAAGGTCTTTTGCCTATCTGGTCTATATCTAAGTCTAAGTGGTCCAATAATTAAGAAAAAAGAAAAGAAGCCCTAATGAGCTTCTTCACTTTGCCGATTGCAGGGATTGAACCTGTGACCTAGGCTTTACGAGTGCCTTGCTCTACCAACTGAGCTAAATCGGCGATTACACTTACAGTATAGCACTCTGAGAATAGATGTCAAGGAATTTTCATCTCTATTAGAAAAAGCCTGTCCTGAGACAAGGCTTTGATATTCTATTATTTACGAACCTGCACTTTCGTAGGCATCCAAGCCCCTATCCCAGAGTTTAAGGGAAATGACAAAGAAAAGAAGGGAAATCAACATCAAACCTCCTATGTTAAAGATTACATCCTTGTCCTGCAAGAAATAGCTGGCAGGATAGTAGGCCGTAAAGGCAAAAGGTACGATAAAGCTAATCAACCAACGAAGAGCTGGATTATAAATGGAAATCGGGTACTTAGCAAAATCATTAAACATATAGAAAATGTAAATCATGGCGCCTGACTGCTTGGTCCAAAAAGCAATACTAGCTGTCGCGATTTCAAGGAAGTATAAATCAAGGTCGCAAAAGGAATACAAACTAGGAAAAGCAGGAATTTTGGAAGCGTCCAAGCAATGCTGGTCACTGTTGTTCCCAGTAAAATTCCACCAACCAAGAGTTCGCCTAAGGCATCAATCTGAAAGGTCTCAACTAGGATGTGGAAGAGGGGATTGATAGGACGAGTCAGATACTTGTCAAACTCCCCCTTTCTCACCAAGCGTTGTCCCAATGCCCAGAGATTATCAAAAAAGAGATGGTCCAAGCCCTTGGGAATCAATGAAAAACCATAGATAAAGGCGATTTCTTGAAAAGTCCAACCTTCTAGGGATGGGATGTGTTGAAAGATGACATTGAGAAACAAGAGGTTCAAGCCTTGGGTTAGAAAAACTCCCAGCACACCAACCACAAAATCCACCTTGTATTCCATGATTTGTTTGATGTATTGTCTGATAAAAATCAGATGCATGCGTTGATATTTTTTCATACTAACCTCCCTGAATGGTAATAAAGGACTGGACTCGTTTCCAAATCAACTGAGATAATCCCACCATCACTAAGAGCCAGAAGAACTGGAGCAAGATAGCCTGAAGAATCTGACTGACATCGTATTTTCCAACAATAATCATGACTGGAGTGTAGATCAAGGATGAGAAAGGCAGGAAGGAGAGAATATCTGAAACGACCTTTGGAAAGAAAGCCAATGGAATCAGACTCCCAGACATAAAGGCCACTATAGAAGTCTTGAGTAGATTGGAACCCCAAAGATTTTTAAAGACAAAGGCTGAAAAACCAAAGCAGATATTAAAGAAAAAGTTAATCAGATATGCCAGCGTTAAGCTAAAAAGATAGAGAACAGTTAAGCCCAGCACTTCTACAATGCCTTGCCCAGAAATGGTTCTCATCAAAACAATGACACTTAAAAATGGAAGGCCAACGCTGATAAAAATCAACCACTTGGATCCGAGTTCCGTAAAGAGGTAAGAAGCCGCAAAATGCACAGGTCGCAACAAGCGCATGATAATGGAACCATCCTTGACCTCCTCCCCAATCATAAAAGAGCTATCTGACTTGGTCAACAGATTGGTCACAAAACTCATGATGATGTAGAGGGTGATATCTGCCATGCTGAATCCCTGAATCAAGGACTCTTGCGAAGAATCAAAGACAGCCTTCCAGAGATAAAAGGCCACAAAAGCACCCATGACATCGCCGATACGATAAAGAATAAAGTTGACTCGATAGGTAATCAACTCTTGAACACCTGCATTGATAAAGGGTTTATAACGTCTCCACAATTTGACCATCTTAGAGCTCCTTTCGATAGAAGCGGCGGATAATATCTTCAATATCCGTATCCATCATCTTCAAATCGCGGATTTCAAATCAGACAGGGTTTGTTTGATAATGTCAGCTGACTGGTAGCGGGAACTATCGAATTCAATATTGAGACTATTCCCTTGTCTATCAATGCTCATATCCGAAAAGCCTTCATAGTGAGAAAGGAGATGACTTTGACCTGGTAGCAGTTCAAAGGAGAGAGTCTTCATCTTGCCAAAGGTTTCCTTTAGCTGGTTCACCGTTCCATCAAAAATCTCCTGCCCCTTGTCAATCATGAAAATCCGATCACAAAGTTGCTCAATATCACTCAGGTCGTGAGTAGTCAAAAGAATAGTGGTCTCTTCCTCCTGATTGATTTGGGTAATGGCACGACGAATGTTATCCTTGACCGAAACATCCAAACCGATGGTTGGCTCATCTAAAAAGAGAACCTTGGGATTGTGGAGCAAGGAAGCCGCAATATCCGCCCTCATCCGTTGACCTAGTGAAAGAGTCCGCACGGGGTCTTTGATAAAGTCCTTCAAATCCAAGACTTCATTTAAAAAATCCATGCGCTTATGAAAGAGCGAGTCTGGCACATCGTAAATCTCTTTCAAAACCGTGTAGGTTTCTTGAAGCGCCAAATCCCACCATAGCTGGGTACGTTGTCCAAAAACAACCCCAATATCCTTAACATAATCTTGGCGATTGTCCTGCGGAATCTTGCCGTTAATCCGACAAAAACCAGATGTCGGTTTCAAAATCCCTGTCAACATCTTGATGGTTGTCGACTTTCCAGCACCATTGGCACCAATAAAACCTAAAATCTGTCCCTTAGGAACCTCAAAGGTTAAATCCTTAACCGCTTCAAAGGTCTGCTTTTCAGGACGAATAAAGGAGCGCAAAGCCCCCTTCAAACCCGGTTCCTTAACAGTCTTCACAAAATTTTTCTGAAGATGTTCCACTTCTATCATTGCCATAAATTCTCCCTATGGTAAGGAATAGAAAATCGTATTTTCAAACACAAGTATTCTAAATACTTACTTTCTACACCTTCTACATTTTATTATTACAAAAGGCTTTATACCAACCTATTATAGTCCAATAAAAAATAGAATGCAAGCGTTTGCCTATAGATTGTGAAATTAGAGATTTCTCTCATAAAATAATAGTTTTAATCCAATATTCTGGTTTAATAGTTTTCTTAGAACACCAAAAACCCTACCCAATGGGCAAGATGGTGGTAATTTTTTTAATCGAAAAAACTCACGATTCTACTGTTCATCCTTCAGCATTTAATTATTGTCATCAGTCTAAAATGATTTCTAACCCCTCAACTACTCTTTAAAAAATCTTCAATACGAGAAACAACCTCATGATTTTGATAATGATAAAGGTCGTGTGGTACATCCATATAGATGACTTTCACATTAGACTGTTCACTAGCAAATTTCTCTGCAAAATGCTGCCATTCTGATTGACCAAAACTAGTGCCTTGACCGTTAGACACCAGTAATAAGGTAGGAATTTTCAGATTGATGCTTGAGGGAACTTTCTTGGCATTTTCCTTTACTAAACGAGATTCATTTAGCATAGCTTGTGACATCAACTGCTTATAAGCTAGAAGTTTATATTGTTTTCGTTCATTTTCAGTAAGAATTGAATTTTTTATATAGAAGGACTCAGGGAAGTAGCGTAATAAACCAATCTTGCTGCTCCAAAATGCCACAGTGAGTAAGGCCTGATTTTGCTTTAAATTCTCATAACTAGCTGGCAGTGCCCAATCTAACCCAACCAAGGTTTTCACTTCATCAGGATATTTTTCCTGCCAAGCCAGACTCTCAAGACTAGCCATGGAATGAGACAAAATGATAAAAGGACCTTTGACATTTGCTTGTGAAAGAGCTTGACGCGTCTCAGACAAAACCTCCATCACATCTCTTGAATGATTGCTATCATCACTATAACCATATCCTGCTCGCTCCACGATGACTACCTTATATCGTTTCGAAAAGGATTCAGATACTTCTTTAAAGTCCAATATAGGAGAAGCAATACCAGCACCTGAGAGAACTACTATAGTCTCAGGACCATCCCCTTCAACGTAAACATTCATTTGATGTCCATTGACGAGAACTTGTTGCCCCATAGGTGTCAGTGAGGCTTGTTCCTTTTCCAAACTGATACGGTGAAAGATAAATGTAGCCGCTAGAAACAAAAAAATGAGACTAAGAAAGCCAAGACTACATTGTTTTAGTTTTTTCATAGCATTATTGTACAAAAAATAAGACCTTTAAGCAACTTAAGATTGGTTCTTCTACAATATATTCACACACAAAAAACCCACCCAATAGGCAGGTTTCATCTATACTGTTCAGCTAGATTAAGCTTTAGCATCTGGAGCATAATGAACAGTTTTTTTCATGTTTCTTAAAAAGCTTCAATTATGATTTTATAGTAGATTGAATAAGGTAGGAACAAATCGATTAGAAAAAGTCAATCTAATTTCTGGAAATATTTTTTTAGAAGTCATATTGTACTATTTTAGATTCAATCTACTATATATAAGTGCCATGAAATAGAATATAATCTGACTAAATACGTATATGTCAATCGGATTTGTTCCCGATTTCAAACAGTAATCCGTCCAAGCTACTTGATTGATGTAACACTCTCAAGATGGTAACTGTATCCTTATCAAAACGATAAAACACTGAATAATTTTTTACTAGTAGTCGTCTAACTTTAATATCTAAACTGAGCAATTCCTCTACAATAGCACATCTTTCAGGAAATATTTCTAAGGTTTTAATCCCTTCTGCAATAGCTTCAAAGTGATTCATAGCAGTTTCCGGCGATTGAAGCTCATCTGCGATATAATGATAAATGGCTTCCATATCTCCTTCAGCTCTTTTTAAAATATTAATGGTTATTTTAGTCATACGTTCCGTTCATTAAATTCTTTAAAAAACTCATTGACAGATCGAACATGACCGTTTTCTGCTTCATGATAAGCTTCAACCATCATTTGTCCAAATCGTTCAGCTGTCATTTCCTCTACATTCACTGATGAATGTACATCTGGCAATGCAATATCAAAGGGGATTTTCTTCGTTAATGATACTTGTTTCAATAATAGTGTAACTAATGTTGATATCGGCATCCCAAGCTGCTTCAAAACCTGTTCAGCTGATTGTTTATCTAACTCATCGACTCGAACACTAATTGTGGCTGTTTTTCCCATTCTTATCACCTCACTTACGATTTGTACTGTAATTGTACATCAATTTGCATTACTTGTCAATTAAATGTTTTCTGAAAACGAAATACCACTATTACACTGTTGAAAGATTAGATTAGATCAGATTAGCCTATCCGATAAAAAAGCATTACACAGAAAACTATTGACCATGAAGCGCTCTCATAATCCTAACCCCTAGAGGTTTCAAGAACCTACTGTTTTATTGAATGTTGTGAATATAGAAACTAAAATTATAAGAAAAGTCTCATTTATTAAACAATGAGGTCGAAATTTGGCTTAAATGTTTATTCGTTTGTTCTATATTACTCTTATTTTTCAGCATACCATCTCCTTTTATCCTCCTATTTAAGTAACGCTTTTATTTGTTACACTCAATTAGATGTGTAAACAAAAAACCCACCCAATGGGCAGGTTTCATCTATACTGTTCAGCTAGATTAAGCTTTACCTTCTGAACCGAATACGTCGATACGTTCTTCAACTGATGCTTGGATAGCTTTTACACCGTCAGCCAAGAATTTACGTGGGTCGAAGAGTTTTTTTCTTGTCGTATTCTACTTCGTTTGTTTCGTAGTCACGAGCAAATTTACGAGTTGCGTTAGCGAATGCGATTTGGCATTCAGTGTTAACGTTAACTTTCGCAACACCAAGTTTGATAGCTGCTTGGATTTGCTCATCAGGAATACCTGATCCACCGTGCAATACGATTGGGAATCCAGGAAGAGCTTCTGTCAATTTTTGCAAGTGGTCAAGGTCAAGACCTTCCCAGTTTGCAGGGTAAGGACCATGGATGTTACCGATACCAGCTGCCAAGAAGTCGATACCAGTTGCAACCATTGCTTTAGCGTCTTCGATTGGAGCCAATTCACCTTTACCGATGATTCCGTCTTCTTCACCACCGATAGTACCAACTTCAGCTTCTACTGAGATACCTTTAGCGTGTGCTTTTTCAACAACTTCTTTAGCCAATTTAAGGTTTTCTTCAACTGGAAGGTGTGAACCGTCAAACATGATTGAAGTGTAACCAACTTCGATACACTCAAGTGCATCTTCGTAGTGACCGTGGTCAAGGTGGATAGCTACTGGTACAGTGATACCCATTGATTCAACAAGGTTAGCGATCAAGTTGCGAGCAACTTTGTAACCACCCATGTATTTAGCAGCACCCATTGAAGTTTGGATCAAAACTGGAGCTTTTTTAGCTTCTGCTGCGCGCAAGATAGCTTGAGTCCACTCAAGGTTGTTTGTGTTAAATCCACCAACTGCATAACCGTTGTCACGAGCTGCTTGGACAAATTTTTCTGCTGAAACGATTGCCATTTTATCAGGCCTCCTGTATATTTTTATGGGACATCCCATTTACATTGTTCATTTTATCACTTTTTGACAAAAAAATCTAGTTTTTCCCGCAGTTTCGATTGAATTTCTTCTAGATTCATCTATGTAAACCCTTTCTCTCCCTAGTCTTGGGCGACTTTTGGAAAAGCTATAAAGAAGGTTAAACGATTCTCCTCCATCTCAAAACGATAAGCTAATTTTTCATGTTCTAATAGACTCTTAACCACAAAGAGCCCCATACCAGACCCTTTGGCCTTGCGACTAGCATTGTTAGAAAAAGACTGGGCTAGTTTTTCTTGTTCCTCTGAGCTACAGCTATTCTCGATAAAGAGCTCCCCTTCTCTTTCTCCAATGCGAACTAAGCCACCTGTAACAGAGTGCTTGATGGCATTGCTGATGAGATTAGACAGGATTAACTTCATAACTGATGGATTTAGATAAGCTTGCTGATGGGTCAAACTATTGTCTATCTGGAGCTCTCTTTCCTTGGCTAGCAAGGCATAATCCTTAACCAGACTTTGCGTCATCTGGTGTAAGTCAATTTTTCCCTATCATCTCGTAATTCCTGTACAGACGAGAGAGAAAGTATCTGGAGAACATGGTGATTAAGCTCATCCACAATCCCCAAGGAAACTCCCAGATAGTGATCTCTATCCTTATAACGACCGACATTTTCTTTCATGTTTTCGATCAGGATTTTCAAACTAGTCAGAGGTGTTTTCAATTCATGAGAAGCCCCTCGTAGGAACTCAACCTTCATCTTCTCCAGTTGGAGAATGGCTTCATTCTTGTCATGCAAGTCCGCAATGACAGTCAAAAGATGCTGGTAGAGGCTATTGATTTGTTCCTTGAGATCACCAATCTCATCCTTAGAATCCACGCGCAATCGCACTTGGGTATCTAGTTCCATCATCTGACGGGTCACGCGCTTGATTTCCAAAATAGGGGCAACAATGGTCCGAGCATAGATGTAGGCCACTAAGAGGGAAATCAGAAAGGATGCCAGCAAGGTATAGGGCAGAAACTGAAGACTGATCTGCTCTGCTTCCTTTTGCAGGTCCATGGACGCTAGAAACTGGAGAGCCATGGTACTTCCATCTTGCGTTTTCACCTCACGCTCCTCGATAAAGAGGGGAGGTGGTCTGGCGGTCCGTGTCTAGAGGAAGACTCTCTTTAACTTCTAACTTGTCCTCGGTCATCTCTCCCTTGACTGCTCCCTTGATATCACTGGTCTGGGAATACAAGTCTAAGACTTGCTCTATACTCCGCCTATCCTTTCCTTCTAGGGACTGGGCAATGGCTGTCGCTTTCTGGCCAATGGTTTCCTGACGATGGCTAAGATAAGTCGAGGGAAAAAGAAAATAAATGGCTAAATGAAGGCAGATAACCAGAACACTAAAAATCGAGAAGGTATAGATAAATATCTTTGTAAATAAACCTGTTCGTTTCATTTTCGCTCCAATTTATAACCAACATTGCGCACAGTGAGGATGCAGTCCAGGTCTAGCTTTTTCCGCAATTCCTTGATATAAACATCAATGACACGGTCAAAGGGAACCTCATCTGTCGCCTTCCAGACAGCATCAATAATCTGAGATCGAGTCAAGGCCCGTCCTTCATTTTTTACCAAATAATCCAGAATTTCCAACTCTTTGGCATTGATAGCCACTTCTTGACCTGCGAGGCTAGCACTGTAGCTCTCAAAATCCACCTTGGCATCCTTATAGGAGAAGACTCGTCCCGTATCATAATAGCGCTTGAAAATCGCGTCCACCCTCACTTTTAAGAGGGAAAGAGAAAAAGGTTTTTCCAAGTAACCGTCTGCCAGAGAGGCAAAGGCACTCATCTTGTATTCCTCATCCTGAAAAGCGGTCAACATCAGGACAGGAACCTGACTGGTTTTACGAATCTCAGCTAGGACTTCTAGGCCATTGAGCTTAGGCATTTGAATATCCAGTAGTACTAGGGCTACTTCATAGCTGGAAAATTTTTCCAAAGCTTCTTGACCGTCCGCTGCCTCAATAGTTTCATATCCACAATCTGTCAAATAATCACTGATCCCCTCACGGATCATCTCTTCATCTTCTACAATTAAAATTTTCATACTTTAACTGCTCTCTATTATTTTTCTTAGGATAAATATCTACTCTATTTTTATTATAGCCTCTTACTGACCTTTTGTCTCTAAGAAACCGACCACTAGATAAAACAAAGAGAGCCTATCGCTCTCTCTGCTCACATTTGGCTCTCTATGGACTGAAAATTATTTAGTTGATTTTGAAAATGTTACAACGTAATTATAATCTTTCCCATTAGCTTGATATACATAGTCCTCTTTGAAAGTATAGCCACGTTTGCTCAACTCTTCTTTCTTAGCTTCAACTTGGTTCTTAACTGCTACTTTCACCTGTTCATTTGATAAACCTTCCGCAATTTCAAGAGAAGTTCCATTGATATCTCCTAGGAAACCTGCAATATCTTTCATTTGATCAAAGTTATAAAAAACATTTACTTTGACCTTTTGAGGAGCTGGCTGTTCTAGACTTCTACGATTTCTGCTAGCGCGAGGTTGAACTGCTGGAGCCATTCTGAAACCTGAAGTTCCTGTAGCCTCCTTAGTGAATGTAACGACGTAGTTATAATTTTTCACAGTAGTATCTTGTTCAAAAATAATGTCATTTTTCACATGATACCCTCTAGTAGCTAGGTCTTTTATCTTGGCTTGAAATTTTTTCTTTTACTAACTCTTTTGCCTGTTCTTCATTAGTTCCAGCAGGAATCGTAACAGTATTATTTTCTCCTGGGTCAGATAGGAAACCATGAATATCTGGCATTCCAGCGAAGTTATAGCTAATATTTACAGTTCCATCTGGTTCTGATGTCGAACGTGCCACTCTTCTTGCTCGCACTTGAACTGATGGAGCATTTCTAAAACTTGAAGTCCCTTCTGAAGTTGAAGAAGGCTGTGCTGGAGCTGCTACTGCTGATCTGGAAGTCCCACTTGCACCATGACCAATCGCTGTGCTTCCATTGTCAATAGTAGTTCCACCAGGACCATTATTGGTCAAGCCTTCTCTACCATAATTCGGACTTGAAACTTCTTCACCTGGAACATCTAATGCATTGATTTCATTTTGATATTTTTCTGTAACAGTAGCTACTTCTTCATCGTCTTTTGCTTTGTTAATTTCTTCTATCGCTTTATCTTGTAACGTCTTTAATGCTTCTTTTAATCTTGCCTTTTCATCTGCATCAGTAACTTTTTCAATCGCATCTGCTTTTATTTTAACAACTTCACCAATATTGTCATCTATACTCTCCTTTTTAGCTGACTTCAAGGCTTCTTCCTTCTTAAGTTCTTCTTCTGATTTTGGCTCTGGAGTTGATGTTTCTGGAGTCGGAGTTGATGTTGCTGAATTCCCTGAATCGTTTGTAGCATCTGCAGATGGAGTATTGGAAGGTTCTGCAGTTGTTTCAGAGTTACCTGTTTCTCCAGCTGGCTGTGTAGTGGAATTGGTATCGCCTGGGGTTACCAATTCCGTACTTGTATCACTTGGTTGGGTAGCTGTTGGGCCACCTGTAGGAGTTTCAGATGGTGTCCCTGACTCTTCTGAATGATTACCTGTTGATGGAGATTCAACCGAAGAACCTGATTCATCGTTTTTTGGTGTTGAAGTCGTTGGTTCTTCTGATTTTGGCTCTGAAGTTGGAGTTTCTGGAGTAGGTGTTGATGATTCATCCTTTGAATCTACTGGATTCGATGCATCTCCGTTTTGATTAGTTGTTAGTTTATCCGCATTTGGCGCTGATGTATCTTCTTTCGACGCTACTGTATCTTCCACTTTCGGTGCTGGAGCTGCTGGCTCTTCTGCTTTTGGTGCTGGTGTTGCAGGTGCTTCCACTTTCGGTGCTGAGACCGTTGGTTCCTCTGCTTTGGGCGCTGGAGATACTGGCTCATCCGCTCTCGGTGCTGACACTACTGGATTCTCCACTTTCGGTGCTGACGCTACTGGCTCGTCTGCTTTGGGCGCTGACACTACTGGTGTTTCAGCTTTCAAGTCTGGTACTGATGGCGCTAGTGCTTCTGAACTTGGATTTGAAGCTACAGGCTGATTTGTAGTCCCTGTATTTGAAGACGCCTTATCTGTTACTGGATTGGATTCAGTAGATGGAGCATTTAAAGTTTCTGACCTTGTTTCTGCTTTGGGCGCAACTGTGACTGGGGTTTCTGATTTTGCTGCTGACACTGCTGGTGTTTCCACAACTACTGGTGTCGTTTGTTTAACTGTGGTCGTTTGCTCTCCAGTTACAGTATCTGTCTTTGTTTCAACTTCATAACTTTGACAACTACCAGAATTATCAATCGACACTTGCTGTCTTTTTGACTTCTGTATTTTCATCTTTTAGAAAAACCTCTTCGCTAAAATACAATTTACTATTAGCAAAAATCAAATCTCTATTTGCAATACGATTTATCTCAACCAAACTATCAACAGATAGCCCCGTTGCTCCACTAATAGCACTCAGCGTATCTCCCCACTTAATAGTGTAGTGTGATAAATTGTCTATATTTTGAATATCAGCTTTTACTTCTGCAACTGTTCTAGCTACCCAAACACCATCTTGTTCGTTAGCTGAAACAGTTGGAGCTAAAAAGCCCAGCCCCAATAAAATCACACCTGTTGCAACAATTGCACCAGTTCTTAATTTTCTAAAGCCACGTAGGGATAATGTCCCTCTAACATTTGTTTGTCTCATTATTTTCCTCACTATTTTATATTTTTTAAAAAGGTAAACTCAGCCACAGCAGGCCCGTCTACCTTTGCAGTCTGGATAGGTATCTACAGGTTTTCTATTTATTTAAAAGCAAATTATGAATAAATTTTTATGCATATTTGAATATAGAAACTGTAAATTTTCCTTCCACTGAATTCCACGATTTTAGTATATCACATCCACAAGCAAAAGTACAAAGAAAGCAACTGAAAGCAATGATTTTCACCACTGCTTTCGACTCTATTTTAAATTGTTAAATAGTCATTCTCTATCCACCATTCTTGAATAGAAAAACAAGATGCAGCCTCTATTTTAGACTAATTTTTTCAAACTTATTCACTATCCAGCAAGAGCTCTTTTGGTTGTTTTCTGAGGAGATTGCTTGAAGCAAGCGCCATAACGAGAACCACTAAAACCAAGGCAAGGACAAAGACGATGATAAAGTCTGATGTCTGAATGGAAATGTCTAGGCTCGACAAAGTCTTGCCAAAGCCATCTACTTCTGCACCACCACCAAGATTAGAAGCTTGAGCTGCCTTGCTGGCTTGCTTGGCAACACCTGAAGTGACATTGGCAAGAACAGTGTTTCCGATTGCACGGGCTGTGTAGCTGGCTAGGAAGTACGCAGAAACGAGAGCAGGAATGGCAATCAAGATAGATTCAGTGATGAATTGTCCCAAGATACTTGCCTGCTTAAGACCGATAGAGAGGAGGATCCCCACTTCCTTGCGACGAGCGTTAATCCAAAGACTAAGCAAGAGGGCAAGGAGAAGGACTGAGAAGCTCAAGCTGCCCCAGAAGAGGAGGTTGGCCATCTTGTACATACCAGAGATGGATTGCTCAAGAGCGGGGTAGTTAGATGAGCTCTTAACGAGTGTATAGCTCTTCCAGTTGATACCACTGATGCCATTCAACTCTTTCATAACATCATCCAAGTTCTTGTCCGCTGTTACAAAGAAGGTTGCGTCCCCATAAATAGCTGTGTCTTCTGTGTAGCCATAAAGTTTAGCAGCCGTATGGATGTCTGTGATAGCAGTATTTTCGTAAAGTTCTTGTGAGTAGGTGACTGCCGACTTATTGTGACCATCAAAGAGTCCCTTGATTGTCACTTCGACTGTTTCCTTGGCACCTTTTTCATTATCTGCATCGTAGATATTGGAGTCTAGTTTGACCTTATCCCCGACTTTCCAGCCGTGTTTGGCTGCCAAGTCCTTATGCATGAGAATCTTGTCTTTGTCGTCGTTGGTTAGTGTTCACCTTCGACCAGCTTATAAGAGCCAGAGACAAACTTGTCTTCTTTAGAGGAGTCATTGACACCTGTAATCATCAAGCTACTTCCAAAATGTTTGGCACGGTCAGGTGTTAGATTTTTCTTGGTTTCTGGTGTTTCAATGAGTTCATATCCAGTCAAATCTCCAATAGCGTTAATGCGTTTAACATAAGACTCGATGGCCTTGTTTTCGGTGATTTTTTTGATATCCTCCCCCTTGATATTTCCTGCACCACGTGGCGTACCTTGATTGACACGCCTATTTATTTGCATAGAAAAGCTATTGGTGATATTTTTAAAGGTCTCCTGAGAAGCCTTGGCAGTAGCTCCCTTGATTGACAAGCCAACCAAACTCAAGCTCGCCATGAGGAGAATAATCAGGAAGATGACAATCGATTTGAAAAACTTCCTTGTAACATAGGCAAATGCGTTGTGTAACATAGGTTCCCTTTCTAGATTTTGTTTTATTTCAATGTCTTATAACTTATATAAATTATTTTTTTACTATTTCCTTTAGATTGTGCGGACGGGAGCAACTTCCTGTAGGAATTTCATCCCTAATTTTTGAGCCATATGTCTCAAAAATTCCGGCCTAGATAATAACTTTGTTATTATCTAGGCTATCACTACTGCGGGAAATAGTTGTTAAAGACTCACTTCGTTTATTATTACTTTACACGTATCTGGTACCAACTAATACTATTTTAAAGTTTAATAACTAGATTCTATATTTCAATCAGTTTCTTATCCTTCAATTCAAGTGTAATATCTGACGCTTGTGCCACTTCTTTACTGTGGGTAACGACGATCACACATTTACCTGTTTTCTGGACAAGGGATTTGAGCAGTTCGATAATATCTCCAGCAGTTTTAGGGTCCAGATTTCCTGTTGGCTCATCAGCTAGAATAACTGGAGCTTCCGATACCAAACTGCGAGCAATAGCCACACGTTGTTGTTGACCACCTGATAACTGGAGAACATTCCTCTTGATCTGACTTTCATCCAAACCAAGCTCAAGAAGTGTATCCTTGCTTGCCTTTTTGTTGACCAAGCGGATATTTCCAGCGGAGAAAGATAATCTATCAAGTTATAATTTTGAAAAACCAAGGAAATATGGTGCATACGATGGTAAGAATACCCCTTCTTACGAATGTCCTCTCCTTGAAAAAGGATAGAACCTTCAACAGGACTATCTAGACCAGCCAGTAGGGACAAGAGAGTGGATTTTCCTGCTCCCGACTCACCAATGATACTGTAAAATTTCCCAGGTTCAAAATTATAATTGATCTGATATAAAACTGCCTCAGCAGTGTTCTTATAACGGTAGGTAACATCTTGCAATTGTAATAAAGTCATGATTTCTCCTTCTTAACTAATAGATGATAAAATTTCTTTCGGAGATTTTCTAAATAAGAATAGGAAACAAAGGGCTACAGACAAGCAACTAAGCAGGACTAGAAAAACATAGGATTCTGCAAAAGATAGGATGCTGGTTGATAAACCACTTGCTTTGGCTAGCGTGCCTTGTAAGACCGCCTGATCTCCACTTGCTAGTAGAGTTTGGAGTAGGTAATATGTGATGGCATTTCCTGCAACAAATGCTGGAAGCAAAGCACCGAGCGATACCAAAATTACCTCTAAACAGAATTGTAGGAAGATCGAGCTCTTGTTTTTTCCAAGCGCAAGTAAAATGCCCACTTCGTAGACTCTTTCCCTCAACCAGAGAGACAAGACCAGAATTAAGGCTCCGGCTCCGGCTATCAACATCCCATAAAGGAAAAATGGTCAAAAAAGTTTGGAAGGTTGCAACTGAGTCTTTGATTTGTTCAAAAGCCTTGCTTTCCTTCTCGACTTGGTAGCCTTGACTTTCCAAAGCCAAGTTTTCCACCTGCTTCATGAATCCGTCCACTTCCTTAGGATTTTCTACATAGAATCGTGCTGCACTGACTTGAGGTTCACTATTCCCCAAAAGGGTCTGGCTACTGTCATAGTCTGTAAAGACCTGGTTTTCACTGAAGTCAGAAGACAAGCCTGTAAATTTCTCTTGTTTTTTACCAGAGAAGATGCCGACAATTTCAAACTCAACTGTCTGTCCTTTGCCAGATTCGGACTGTCCAGCATCCAAGCCAATCTTGTCATGAAGCGAAAGACCATTCTTCTTAGCCAACTCTTCGTGAATCAGGATTTTCTTTGAATCTCCTTTTTGAAGGTGTCGCCCTTCTTTTAAGTTGAAAGCCGAACTGGTAAAGGTCACATCCTTTGATGAATGCTCAAGAGCCATTAAGCTAACCAAATTCTTATCCGCAGCTGACAAATCATCACGCTCCACGCTCTGCTCGCCACTCACCGCTTCCTTGTCTTTTAATTTTGCGATTATCTCGAGTTCAGGAGAGACTTTTTCCAGTCCCTTAATCTTGCTTACAGATACTAGGTTCGACAGCTTGAAGGTCTGTCCATTTTCTATCTTCTTAATAGAAAAAGATGTGTTGAGTGATTTGTAAAGATTGGTTTCAACTGTTTTGTTGGACTTCATCAGAGTCAGACAGGCTGAAATTCCGGCCAATAGGACCAATAAAATCAGAAATAGAATAAAACTTCTCAGTCGTTTTCTGCTGACATAAGCCCAAGCTCTTTGGATTGGATTCATTTGTCACCTCCATATTTGTAAGACTATTATAAAATTCAAATATGAAATGTTTATGAAATACGAAAAAAGAACTAGAATTTTCACAAATGAGTGATTTTTTCTAGTTCTTTTTGATTTACAAAGACTTTATGTAGGGAAAACTACTAAGGATCAGATGAGATCATCTATTTAAGCTTCCTCTTCATCGTCTTTTTTCTTTTTGGCAAATAGTAAGCCAAATGCTCCAAGAAGAGAGAGAGCTCCTAATGCACCTGTAGCACGATTTGCTTTCGTACCAGTATTTGGCAATACTGCTTGCGGTTGAGAAACTGATGAATCAGTTTCAGACACTTCATTCGGCAATTGAGTAGGTACTTCAACTGTTTGACTTGGTTCTTCAGTCGGTTGAGTAGCTGGCACCTCAGCAGGGATAGCAGTATTCGGTCTAGAATTTGTATCGTCAGATGGTGTAGTTGGTCTTTGTTGACCGTCCCCTGTTGGTCTAACTGGTTCGAAGTCTTGGTTCACTAGCTCTGTTCCTGGAATTGTATGACTGATTCCTGTTGTTGGGTCTGTCACTGTTGCTGTTCCGTCGTCTCCTACTGTTACTTCCTTACCTGGGTTCTTATCTTTGACTTTGTCTGCCACTTGTTTTTTTCTCTTCTGGAGTTAAGTGGGCTTTGTCTTTAACTGGAACTTTTTCAGTTGGTTTCACTGGTTCGAAGTCTTGGGTCACTAAATCTGTTCCTGGAATTCTATGACTGATTCCTGTTGTTGGATCTGTCACTGTTGCTGTGCCGTCGTCTCCTACTGTTACTTCCTTACCTGGGTTCTTATCTTTGACTTTATCTGCCACTTGTTTCTTCTCTTCTGGAGTTAAGTGGGCTGTGTCTTTCACTGGAACTTTATCAGTTGGTTTCACTGGTTCGAAGTCTTGGTTCACTAGCTCTGTTCCTGGAATTGTATGACTGATTCCTGTTGTCGGATCTGTCACTGTTGCTGTGCCGTCGTCGCCTACCGTTACTTCCTTACCTGGGTTCTTGTCTTTGACTTTGTCTGCCACTTGTTTTTTCTCTTCTGGAGTTAAGTGGGCTGTGTCTTTCACTGGAACTTTATCAGTTGGTTTCACTGGTTCGAAGTCTTTAACAGTTAGATCTTTTGCTGGAATTAGTACTGATTCTCCAGTTGTCTTATCAGTTACAGTAACATTACCTTTATCATCTGCTGTAACAATTGTATTTGGATTAGATTCTTTAACTTTATCCACCAATTTTTCGATTTCTTTCGGTTTTAAATGTTCTGGATCTGGAACTACAATCGGTAGTGGAATTGTTACTTCAAACTCTCTTGCAGGTTCACCTTTAGCGCTAGTTAATTTACCAGGAATTGTAATATCGCTAGTTCCTTCTTTTGGAAGTTTGCCATCTTCTTGGGCAATTCCTTTTCCTGTTGTTGGATTTTTAGGTAATTCGTTATGAGTTAACTCTACTTTTCCTCCAGTCACAACTTTTTCGCTAGCAATACCTGGCAATTTAACTTTAGTACCTTCAGGAACCCCATCAACTGTTACTTCAACATTTCCTGTTTGTGGATTTTGTATTCCTACCGTAAATGTTGGAGTTGCTGTAGCTGGTTTTTCAACGTATTCTACGTCTACTGTTTGTGGTACGTCTTTTAAGGTTACTGTCTTGCTACCTGCTTCTTTTGGTACATAGACTTTATTATCTACTGTCACTTCACCTGGTGTATATGGAATGTTATCACCTTGACCGTGATCGCCTTCCACTGGGATTACTT